>Ga0163149_10006557_pt1 | contig 11916 bp, 9 predicted proteins | sample OliLakLV19MP5G1_FD_148604 | JGI IMG/M metagenome (GOLD analysis project Ga0163149, IMG submission 148604) | Freshwater microbial mat bacterial communities from Lake Vanda, McMurdo Dry Valleys, Antarctica - Oligotrophic Lake LV.19.MP5.G1 | ecosystem: Environmental > Aquatic > Freshwater > Lake >...
CCCCTGATCCCCATTTGGCCCCATCTTCACCGACGAGAACCAAGGGCTCGTCGAAGATGAATTCATCAACGTAATCGACGATTCCAGTTGCGCCGTAATACGGGTACTCGCCGGCGCGGCGATCCTTCTTGGTTACAGGCCGCCTTCGACTGTCCAAGATCTCGCAAACGTCGCCAAGCGACTTGCTCTCCCAGTCCGTCATTCCGCCACCAGCGCACGAATCGCTCGCAGCACCTCAGCACTATCCGCATCCAGCGCCGCAATCTCATCAAGGATCTCCCTCGGCGACCGCAGCACCACCGCATCCCCACCCTTCGGATTCTTCACCGACAAGTCAAACGTCGCCGCATCAATGCCCGCCACCTCCACCGACCAGCTCTGCGGCGAGTCGGCAAAGGACTTCTGCCGTTCAATGAAATCGACAAGGTCATCGTCATTGAGCGGATTGGTCTTGCCCATGTTCCGCCCCGGGTTGAGCTGGTAGTACCAGACCCGGCGCGTGGGCGCGCCCTTCTCGAAGAACAGCACCACGGTTTTCACGCCGGCGCCCTGAAAGGTGCCGCCGGGCATGTCCAGCACCGTGTGCAAGTTGCAGCTTTCCAGCAGCAGCTTGCGGATGCTGGTGGACGCGTTGTCGCTGTTGCTGAGGAAGGTGTTCTTGATGACGATGGCGGCGCGGCCGCCGGCGCGCAGGCGCTTGATGAAGTGCTGCAAGAACAGGAAGGCGGTCTCGCCGGTCTTGATCGGGAAGTTCTGCTGGACCTCCTTGCGCTCCTTGCCGCCGAAGGGCGGGTTGGCCAGGATCACATCAAAGCGATCACGGTCCTGGATGTCGCTGATGTTGTCGGCCAGGGTGTTGGCGTGGATGACATTGGGCGCTTCGATGCCATGCAGGATCATGTTCATGATCGCAATCACATAGGCCAGGCTCTTCTTCTCCTTGCCAAAGAAGGTGCGCGTCTGCAGCGTGTGCAGGTCGTCCGTGGTTAGACCGGGCTGGCGCGACAGGTAATCGAAGGCTTCGCATAAAAAGCCGGCCGAACCACACGCGCCGTCGTAAATGCGTTCGCCGATCTTCGGGTCCAGCACGCGGATCATGGCGCGGATCAGCGGGCGCGGCGTGTAGTACTCGCCGCCGTTGCGCCCGGCGTTGCCCATGTTCTTGATCTTGGCTTCGTACAGGTGCGACAGCTCGTGCTTTTCGGTCTGCGAGCGAAAGCGCAGCTCGTCCACCAGATCGATCACGTCGCGCAGGTTTTAGCCGCTCTGCACCTTGTTCTTGATCTCGCTGAACACCTCGCCGATTTTGTACTCGATGGTGTTGGGGCCGCTGGCGCGCTGCTTGAAGCCGGCCAGATAGGGAAACAGCCTGCCGTTGACGCAGTCGCGCAGGTCATCGCCGGTCATCGCGGCGTTATGGTCGAGCCGGCCATCAGCCGCTTTCGGCGCAGCCCAGCCTTCCCAACGGAAGGGCTCGGCAAGAATGAAGCTGTAGGCCTTGCCTTCCAGCGTCGCCTCGGCAGCCTTGTCCTGCTCCAGCGCGTCCAGATACTTCAGGAACAGCAGCCAGGACGACTGCTCGGTGTAGTCCAGCTCGCTGGTGCAGCCGGCATCCTTGTGCAGGATGTCGTCGATGTTCTTGAAGGTCTGTTCGAACACGATTCGGCGCTTCCTTGCTTGACGTTTGCTTGTTCCAGTGTGCGCGGGTAATGCGCGACTTCCCGCAGCGCGTTGGTCGATCTGGATGCGGCGCGACCATCGGCAATGAGCAGCCAATAAAAAACCCCGTAAAAACGGGGCTTTAAATGTGTTGCGGTACGTCTGGTGTTGTCTTATTGGAGGCCTGGGTCGGAATCGAACCGGCGTACGCGGCTTTGCAGGCCGCTACATGACCACTCTGCCACCAGGCCGGAGGCTGCCTTTGGCGTGACCGCCGAGGGCGTTGACTCGTTGAACGCTGTCACTTTGAACGGCAGACTTTCGCTACCAAAAGAAAACCCCGGCTTAAACCGGGGTCGTCTCAAATATCTGGAGCGGGAAACGAGACTCGAACTCGCGACCTCGACCTTGGCAAGGTCGCGCTCTACCAACTGAGCTATTCCCGCACTGAGCCGCGCATCTTACGGAATGGCACAGCGTTGTCAACATGTTGCAATGCGGAAGAAGACGATGTTCGGCTATTCGCCGTCGTTGTTGGCGCGCATTGCCGGCCACGCGGCGCGCAAATACACGGCACCCGACCAAAGGGTGAGCGCTGCTGCAATCGCCAGCAAGGCCTCGCCGAGCAGAAATATCGGGATCGGCCCGAGGTCGACGCGATACAGCAACATCACCAGCGCGACCATTTGCAGAATGGTCTTGATCTTGCCCACCAGTGCCACCCGCACGGTGTTCCTCTGACCGATCTCGGCCATCCACTCGCGCAGCGCCGAGATGGTGATCTCGCGGCCGATGATGACAGCCGCTATCAGCGCCATGAAGATGGTGTTGTGGTGCTGCAAGATCAGGATCAGCGCCACCGCGACGGCCAGCTTGTCGGCCACCGGATCCAGAAACGCGCCGAATGCCGAGTACATGTTGTAACGCCGGGCAATCCAACCATCCAGCCAATCGGTGATCGCGCCCAGGGCAAAGATCAACGCGGAGGCAAAATTCGTCCACTTGTAAGGCAGAAAAAACACCAGCACCAGCACCGGAATCAGCGCGATCCGGAACAGCGTAAGCAAAGTGGGGACGGTCAGGCGCATCAGTTGGCTCGCTGGCTACCCAGGCAGTTGCTGCTGTCGATCATGCCGAACCGGTCTCCTCAAATCCATGCAAGGCACCATATACACGGCGTGCCAGTTCAGCGTTGATGCCGTCGACGCGGGCAATCTCTTCGATGCCGGCCAGTTTCAACCCCGCCAGCCCGCCGAAATGCTTCAACAGCTTAACCCGCCGACGCGCGCCGATGCCTTCAATGGATTCCAACACACTGGTTTCACGCGCCTTGCCACGGCGTGCCCGGTGACCGGTGATCGCGAATCGATGCGCTTCATCGCGCACTTGCTGGATGAGTTGCAGGCCGGCCGAATCAGCACCGGGGCGCAGCTCGCGGCCGTCGGCCAGAATCAAGGCTTCGTGGCCAGCGCGGCGCTCGACGCCTTTGGCGACGCCAATCACCGTGATGCCGCTCACTTCCAGTTCGGCAAATACGTCCTGCGCCTGCGCCAACTGACCTTTGCCACCGTCGATCAATAACAAATCGGGCAGGATGCCTTCGGCTTGGCCGCGACGGAAGCGCCTGAGCAAGGCTTGGCGCATGGCGGCGTAGTCGTCGCCGGGCTCGATGTTGCTTATGTTGAAGCGCCGATACTGCGCGCGCGCCGGACCTTCACTATCGAAGACCACGCACGAGGCCACGGTCGCTTCGCCTTGCGTGTGGCTGATATCAAAGCACTCGATGCGTTGTGGCGGCGCTGCCAATTCGAGCAGGACCTGCAATGCAGTCAAGCGTCGCTGCTGCGCGGCGCTTGAGCTGCGCTCAGCGGCCAAGGCGTGGACAGCGTTGAGCCTGGCAAGATCCAGATGCCGCGCGCGCTCCCCGCGAACCGAGTGGGTCAGGCGCACGCTGCGACCAGCGCGCTCACTGAGCACCGATTCAATCAGTTCGCGATCAGCAATCTCGCGATCAAGAATGATCTCGCGCGGCGGCGGAAATCCAAGGTAATGCTGGGTGACAAACGCGGCCAATACTTCGGCCAGATCATCCACCCCATTCAGGCGCGGCCAAAAGCTGCGGCTGCCCAGGTTCATACCATTGCGAAACGACAGCAGCAGGACGCAGGCCTGGCCACCGTCGATGGCGCACGCCAACACATCGAGATCGGCATCGTCTCCATTCGCATGATGACGCGCCTGCACCTTGCGCAGGTTGCCAACGAGATCACGCAGCCGCGCCGCCCGCTCAAAATCCAACAGACCGGCGGCCGCGTCCATTTCGCTGCCAAGCTCATTGGTCAACTCGCTGTTTTTGCCGTCCAGAAACAAGGCCGCGCGACGCAGGCTGAGCGCGTAGTCGCTGGCGCTGATGAATCCCACACACGGCGCGCTGCAGCGTTTGATCTGATATTGCAGACAGGGGCGGCTGCGATTGCGAAACACACTGTCTTCGCAGCTGCGCAGCAAAAACAGCTTATGGATGGCGTTGAGCGTTTCGCGAACGGCCGTCGCCCCCGGAAAGGGGCCGAAGTAGCGATCCTTGTCGCTGCGGCTGCCGCGGTGAAAGGCGATCCGGGGAAACGTCTCGCCCGCGGTGATGCGCACGTACGGAAAGCTCTTGTCGTCGCGCAGCAGCACGTTGTAGCGCGGCTTGAGCGACTTGATCAGCTGGTTCTCGACCAGCAGCGCCTCGCCCTCGCTGCGGGTGACGGTGATCTCGATAGCGGCGATCTGGGCAATCATCGCGGCCAATCGGGGCTCGCGTGCTGAGCCGCTGAAATAACTGGATACGCGCTTTTTCAGCGACGCCGCTTTGCCGACATACAACACGCCGCCGTCGGCGGCGAGCATGCGGTAGACACCAGGCTCGGCAGTCATGCGACGGGTGGCGCCGCGGCCGTCGAATGCCGCGTCCGTCGGCATTGACTCGGCCTCGGTCACGCTCACTCGCCGATAGGGATTCGGCGCGCTGATTTTGCTTCGGGATCGATCCGCAGCACCTCATGCGCATTCGTGTTGGACAGGTATAACGAACCCTGACTCACGGTGATGCCCATGGGCTCGCTAAGTCGATAGTCGAGCTCGAATCGCCGCACCTCACCGCCGCCAAGTCGCAGCATCCGCAGGCAGCAGTTGTAGCTGTCGACCACCCACAACAGTGGCGCGCGCGGGTCCAATGCCAGCCCGTTCGGGAACTGCAACATCGCCGATGCGCGGCTTCCGTCTTCATTGCCGAATGAAAAAACACCCTGCCCCACCAACGTTTGTACTTGCCCGCTGCCAAGGTTGAAGGAACGAATTGCCGAACTGGCGGCGTCGGCGACATACAGCGTCTGCTGCACCAAAGCCAATCCCGACGGCTGTGCGAACGACGCGCTGTGCGCTGGGCCGTCACTCAAACCCAACTGGCCGGAACCCGCCAACACCGACAACTTGCGTTGCACCATGTCGTATTCCCACACCTGATTGGCGCCGGCCATGGCGATGAACAGGCGATCCGAAGAACCCACGATGTCACAGGGCAGATTCATCGCTTGCTGGCGCGGGTCAGCCTTGCCGACGCTTGAGAAATCGCCTACCCGACCGGTGCCAGCCAACGTTTCCACCTCACCGGTCAGCAACTTGATCCTCCGCAGCGAGTGGTTGCCGCTGTCCAGTACGTACAACAGGTCCTTGGTAAGCCATAGCGCACGCGGCGAATTGAAGCCTGCCTCACCGCCCGCGCCATCTAGGTTGCCGGCGTTGCCTGATCCAAACTGCCGCAGGATGCGACCTTCAGGCGTGCATTCGATGACCCGATGATGGCCGGAATCAGCGACGTAGATGTGGGTTGCTGTGGCCGCCAACCCCATCGGAAATTGCAGCGGCTGGCGTGGCTCGGGGCGCGATACCGCTTGCACGCTGTCGAACACGCGATCAGCCGAACCCGCTTGGTCGAGAATCTGGTTGATTCGCTTGTCCAACGCATCGCGCTGCAAATCTCCCAGCACGGTATGCACCACCTGCCCATGCAAATCGAGCAACACGACCGTCGGCCACGCGCGAATGCCGTAGTGCTGCCAGGTGATGAAATTGGGATCGTGAGCGACTGGGAAGCGCACACCCAATCGATTGATGGTTTTCAAGGCCAGGCGTGCTTGCCGCTCGGCCTCGAACTTGGGCGTATGGATGCCGATCACCATCAGGCTGTCCGAGTGACGCGCCTGCAGGAAGCGCAAATCTTCCAGCACATTGCTGCCATAGGCAGAGCCGGCGCTGAAGAAGACAAGGGCGACAACCCGACCTCGCTGGGCGGCAAGCGTCACCGGCGGCGTGTTCAGCCACTCAAGCGAACTGGAAAACTCTGGCGCTAGACTCATGCGTTGGGCTCAAATGCTCGCGTTTACGTTGTTGCCGGATGGAGTTTTGTGATGGCTCGCACAGCCGCCGGCCGATTATGCCTGTTCGCGTGAGTCTGTCCGCGTGGATTGGCCCGCTGATAAGCGCAGCTTGGCGACCAGTCCCTCGCTTGCACCAGTCAACAGGTCGAATACGTTGTCGAAATCGCGGCGGTCGCCGTAATACGGATCCGGCACCTCGCCCGCGGATTCTGTGCCTGCCCAATCCAGCAGCAACGCCAATTCGGCACGCGCATCGTCGGGACGCAGGCGGGTGAGCTCGGCCAGATTCTGCCGATCGGCGGCCAGGATCAGATCGAAGCGATGGAAGTCTTCGATACACACTTGCCGCGCGCGCAGGTCATCGATAGGCGTGCCGCGTTGTTTTGCCACCGAACGGGCACGCGGATCAGCGGGCTCACCGGCGTGATAACCCAACGTACCGGCGGAATCGACCTCAATGCGCAATCCAGCCGCCGCAAACGCCGCACGCATGATTCCCTCGGCCAAAGGCGAGCGACAGATGTTCCCCATGCAAACGATAAGAATGCTGTTCATGGCCTGGTTTCGCCTCTATTTGAGCGGCTTCAATTCTGCTGAAAAAACCCCCAGTGGAAAAGAACCCGCAGTGGAATGGTGGCGGCGATTGCTCTTGCGTGAGCCGTCGTTCTTGCGCGAGCCCATGCTCTTGTGGGAGCCCATGCTCTTGTGGGAGCCCATGCTCTTGTGGGAGCCCAGGCTCTTGTGGGAGCGGCGGAAGCCGCGAATGCTCTGCCTCATGGCCAGATTCTTCGCGGCTTCCGCCGCTCCCACAAATGCATGCGGGCCGCTGAGCGACCCCCATGCCGAGTTTCCACACTAAGCCTCACCTAATCTGCCAAACGCGCCGCCATCAACTCCCTTACCCGCTGCAAATCCGCAGCAGTATCAATGCCCGCCGGAATTGCCACCGGACTGATCGCCACCGCGATCCGCCAACCGGCTTCCAGCACACGCAGTTGCTCAAGCGACTCCACTTGCTCAAGCACACCCGTCGGCATCGCAGCGAACTCACGCAACGCGGCAACGCGATAGGCATACAAACCGACATGGCGCAGCCAATGCTGTCCAACCAGGCCGACGCGATCCTGCACAAAGCGGTCGCGATCCCACGGGATTGGCGCACGACTGAAGTACATCGCATCGCCCACCGCGTTGCGGACCAGCTTGACGCAGGCCGGGTCAAACAAGCTGGCGGAGTCATCCAACGGCACCGCCAACGTCGCCATCGGCGCGGAACTGGCATGCAGGCAGAACGCGACCGCGCGAATGGCAGCCGGCGGTGCCAAGGGTTCATCCCCCTGCAGGTTGACCACGATGCAATCGTCCGCCCAGCCTTGCAGGGCCGCACATTCGGCTAGTCGATCCGTGCCGGAGACGTGGTCAGCGCGGGTCATTTGCACTTGCAAGCCAAGTGGCAAAACCGCATCGGCGATACGTTGATCGTCGGTCGCAACAATCACAGCGGACGCACCGGCTTCGCGCGCTCTGCGTGCAACGTGGACGATCATCGGCTCCCCCGCAATATCAGCCAAGGGCTTGCCCGGCAGCCGCGAAGAGGCGTAGCGGGCCGGAATAGCGACCACAAAATCGAACGTATCAGTCATAGCCTGGGCTTTGCAAAGGTCAACAAGCGTGCATGTACAGCATCAAGGAACGCCGGATCCAGCAAACAGTCCGCCGGCACGCAATACCAATTCGGACGGCTGAAAGCGCGGCACTTCACCGCGTCTTTTTCAGTCATCAACAGTGGCCGGCCATCGTCAAATCCAAAGTCGTCGGCGTGGAAGGGATGATGATCGGCAAACGGATACAGGCTGGCGATCACGCCCTTGCCCGCGAGCGCAGCAAAAAAACGCGCCGGATCGGCAATGCCCGCCAATGCATTCACCGCTTCGCCGCGAAAACTGTCCAGCCCGCGCTCACCTTTGCCGTCCAGACGCACCGCCCGCTCGATCTGCAAGGCCATCGGCCACGCATCAGCGATGAGGGCCGCGACACGTTCATCCGCTGCGCCCACCGCGTGCGCATCGCCATTCAACACTCGAAAGTCACAGCGCGGCGCTCGCGAAAGCGGCTCACGCAGCGGCCCCGCAGGCAACAAGCGAGCATTGCCAAACAGACGCCGACCATCGATCACCAACACCTCGATGTCGCGCGCCAAGGCCAAATGCTGCAACGCATCGTCAGCGATCAACACATCCACATCGCTCACCTGCCGCAACAACCGCCCCGCATCCGCCCGCCGCCGCGCCACCGCCACCGGCACCCCGCTGCGCTCGGCAATCAAGCACGGCTCATCACCAAACAGTGCCGGATCAGGCGCAGCTGGCAGCAAACTCGCACCCTGCGCGTTGCCGCCAAAGCCACGCGATACCACCCCCGGCCGCCAACCGCGAGCACGTAACCCTTCCACCAGCCCCAACGTCAGCGGGGTCTTGCCCGCACCGCCCACGCTCAGATTGCCGACAACCAGGACTGGACAGTCAAGACGATCCACCTTGAACACGCCGCGCCGATAAAGCGCCTGCCGCAGTGCTGCCAAGCGAGCAAACAATGCCTCCAGCAGACGGAGAACCAGTCCGGGCGCGACGCCGCCGTACCAGCGGTTCTCCAGCCATGCGGTCAGGCGTTGTTTGTTCATCGACATCCGCCATTCTGTATCGAGCCATCGCCCGTGTCGCGATGGTTGCAAGCAGAAATGCTTGAACCGATGGTGAGGGCGATGGTGGCATAGCTGGGATGTGGACGAGCTTGCTGGTGCCGCTAGGTGAGGGTTCGGCGATGGCCGGATCTCTGCGGTGTTGCGGATCGCGGCGTTGAATGGGCAATGTGGCGGCTACACAGGAGCCGCAGCAGACATCACCACACTGACTTTGCGGGCATCGGCGATGAATCTACGCTGCGTGCAGGGCCAAGCTGGTTTCTGTCAAAGCGCTGTAAGTCGGAAGTGAACCTGACCCCATTCTTGTTCTTGCCGGGATGACGAGCCTTTGAAGTGAACCTGACCCCGTTCTTGCCGGATCCCGGCTTTTGCCGGGATGACGAGCCTTTGAAGTGAACCTGACCCCGTTCTTGGTTGTGGGAGCGGCGGAAGCCGCGATGCGCTTCGTCGCCGGGTCGAATCGCGGCTTGCGCCGCTCCCACAAGTGCCTCATGCAAGTTTGAGTTCATGGGTGGGTATCAAATCTTGAGCGGCGGCCTCGCGGCTTGGTTCGCCCCCTTCGGCACCTCAGGACAAGCTTCGATACCTCAAGGTGAAGGGTCAAATTTTTGGGATAGTCAATCTATTGGAGCTTGCTCCGCTGATGCTTGAAGCCTCGCCACGTGTCTTAGGAAGAGCAGCCGAGCAAGCTCGGCTCTACAAAAGATTCGCGAGATGGGAGAGGTTCGCGAGGTGCGAAGTCCCCGCAGGGTAAGAGACTCGCGAGGTACGAGAGATTCGAGAGTTGACTGGGCTTCGCAAAGCACGATCCACGGCAAACGCGATGGTTGGCACGCTGCGTTGTGTATCACCGCAGGCTCTCCCAAAGCGCCTCGAACTGCGCGGTGAAATGACCGACCTGCACTGGGTCGTCGGTGGAAACTAGGTTTTCTTCGTTGTAGAGACTGGCGCTGCGCGTCCAGTTGAAGCTGCCGTTGAGCAGTCGCTGGCCGTCGAACAGGGCGAACTTGTGGTGCATGTGTGGGCATCACTGCGATCCAGCGCGACTTCAATCCCTGCATTCGCGAACTGAGCGATATCGCTGCCCTGATCCGTGCGTTTGTCGTTGTCGCTGATCAGCCGGATAGACACACCGCGCCGATGCGCAGCGAGGATGGCCTCGCTGATGCGGTCATCGGCGATGGTGAACACGCAGATGTCCATGCTTTGACGGCAACCGTGCAGATGCCCAAGCACCGCATCAAGACAGGCGTGGCCGGGGCTGAACCAGACTTCGGTGCGCACTGAGACCTGCGGGTAGGCTTGATCGATCGCGCGCACCACGTCTTCGAGCCAGCCGATCAGCGCCGGCATGGTGGCCGTCGGATCGCCCGCGTAGACGCGCTGCTTGACCAGTTTGAAGGCGTGATTACGCAACTGGCGAAGCTGGTCGACACGCAGCGGGCGCTGCCGCAGTGCGGCCGCCAACTCGCTCTTTTCAGCCGCCGAAAGCAGCGAGTCGGCGATGCTCAGTTCAAGCTGTGCCAGCAGGTGCTGCATGCTGTCCTCCCGTTGTCATGCCAGCCCGCATCGAGCTCTCCCTTGCGGCGGGGCTTTGAGCATCTTGCGCTTTGACTATCTTGAGTCATGCTCGGTCGCGGCGCGCCTTCGCGGCTACCGCCGCTCCCACAAGGGCGTGGTGCGACGCGAATTGTGAGCTCAGCTTGTTGATCCCGGCGTTGCGCCCTCGTCCCGAAACTGCATCCGGTGCAGCACCGCATACAGGCCGCCACGTGCCAGCAACTCGCGGTGGGTGCCTTGCTCGACCAAGCGGCCTTGATCCAGCACCAGCACCTGGTCGGCGTGCTCGACGGTCGCCAGTCGATGTGCGATGACCAAGGTGGTGCGATCGGGAATCAAGCGATCCAGGGCCGCTTGCACCAGCTGTTCGGACTCCGAATCCAAGGCAGCGGTGGCTTCGTCGAGGATCAGGATCGGTGCGTCTTTGAGTACCGCCCTTGCGATGGCTACGCGCTGGCGCTGACCGCCTGACAAGCGTCCGCCGTTTTCGCCAATCGCCGACTGCATGCCGTCGGCCAATCGATCAATGAACTCCAATGCATTAGCGGCTTGCGCGGCTTGCCGAAGCAGTTCGGCATCGGTGTCTGCATCCCGGCCGTAACTGATGTTGGCGGCGACACTTGCATCGAACAGCATGACCTTCTGCCCGACCAAGGCGATTTGCCGCCGCAGGTCGACCAAGGCGTAATCGGTGAGAGGTGCGCCATCGAGTTCGATGTGGCCCGAGTCCGGCTCATAGAAGCGCGGGATCAAACGCACCAGGCTGGTCTTGCCTGAGCCGGAGCGTCCAACGATGGCAGTCACCGTGCCGGGCTTGGCGCTAAAACTGATGCCGGCAAGCGCCGGCTGCAACTGATCGGGATAGCTCAGGCTGACATCGACAAACCGCAACTCGCCGCGCGCACGCCCAAGCGGACGCGTACCGATGTCGGACTCGTCGGCGAGATCCAACACTGAAAAAATGTGCTGGGCTGCAGCCAGACCACGCGATATCTGCGCCTGCACGGTGGTGATGCGTTTGAGCGACGGCAACAAGGCCATCATCGCGGTCATCAGCGAGACGAACTGGCCGGCATCCAAGCGCGCTGCGGCCGCTTCGCGCCCGGCGACGAACACGATCACCGCCAACGCCACCGCCGCCAGCAGTTGCACCGCTGAGGATGACAGCGCACGCGTCGACTCGACCTTGACCTGCAAGCGCAACAGGCCGCTGGCCAATCGGCCATAGCGCTGCAACTCGGCGGCTTGCGCGCCGTATACCTTTACTTCTTGCTGCGCGGCCAAGGCCTGCTCGGCACCGTGGGTCATTTGCCCGACGCGATCCTGAATGGTCGTGTTGAGCTTGCGATAGCGTTTGCCCACTACCGCAACGATGCCGCCGATCAGCGGACCGATAACAAACATGATCAGGGTCAGTTTGGGGCTGTGCCACAGCATCACCCCGATCAGACCGATGATGAGCAGACTGTCAGTCACGATGATCTTGATCGCGTCGCTGCTGGCTTGCGCGACTTGCTCGGTGTCGTAACTCAATCGCGAGACCAGCACGGGCACTGGCTCCGCATCCAAGCGCGT
>Ga0163149_10006558_pt1 | contig 11915 bp, 11 predicted proteins | sample OliLakLV19MP5G1_FD_148604 | JGI IMG/M metagenome (GOLD analysis project Ga0163149, IMG submission 148604) | Freshwater microbial mat bacterial communities from Lake Vanda, McMurdo Dry Valleys, Antarctica - Oligotrophic Lake LV.19.MP5.G1 | ecosystem: Environmental > Aquatic > Freshwater > Lake >...
AATAAACTAAAAACTAATAATTTTTAACTTCAAATGAGCATTACTCTAATTATTATCATCATTACGGCTGCACTAAGTTTTTATGCGTGGAGTAGCCCTATAGTTTTTGACAATTTTTTATTTAATTCATATAAAATATATCATAAAAATGAATACTGGCGATTACTTACCAGTGGTTTCATTCATTCTGATATGTCGCATTTACTTTTTAACATGCTGTCATTGTATTTTTTTGGAGCTTTTGTAGAAGAATATTTTAAATACATTTACGGAACGATATACGGCTTTGTAATTTATATACTTCTCTATATTATTGGTATACTAGGCTCAGATTTATATTCTCTCTTTACTTATAAAAATAATATTAATTTTAATTCATTGGGAGCTTCAGGAGCTGTTTCAGCGGTTGTGTATGCTTCTATCTTGCTTTCGCCACTCGACAAGATATACATATTCTTTATTCCGATTGGCATTCCTGGTTTTATATATGGATTTCTGTACTTATTTTATTGTAGCTATTCTGCGAAGCAAAATAGAGACAATGTGAATCATTTTGCACACTTTGGGGGAGCAATTATTGGTGTTGTATACACAATATGTATATATCGGAAAGCTGTGCCTCTTTTTTTGGAGCAAATTTCAAATTGGTTGTAGCGCTAGGCATATTTCCCAAGGTGCGAAACCTCGGAAAGAGTAAATTACAAACTCTTAAGGCGAATAGAAACTGCGTTCCTGTGAGCCTCAAGTATTTCATTGGCTGCCATTACTTCTACAGTCTTCCCAATGTTTCTCAGCCCTTCTGGCGATATTGATTGCACCGTTATTTTCTTATAAAAGCTGTCGAGAGAGACTCCGCTATAGGCACGAGCATATCCGTTGGTAGGCAATGTATGATTGGTACCCGAAGCATAGTCTCCAGCTGCTTCAGGTGTATAATTTCCCAGAAAAATAGAACCTGCATTGGTTATTTTCTCAGAATCTTGCTCTGCATTCTCTGTGGCTACAATCAAATGCTCGGGAGCATACGCATTTATTATTTCTATTGCTTCTGCAATATTATTTACTAGTATCGCTTTGCTATTTTCTAAGGCTTTGGAAGCAAAATTAAGCCTTGGAAGTAATTGCAGTTGCTTTTCTGTCTCAATCATTACCTCATCAATCACTTCCCTACTGGTACTTACCAATATTACTTGGCTATCGCTGCCATGCTCCGCTTGTGAAAGTAAATCGGCTGCAACAAAAGCTGGAACTGCCGATTTATCGGCTATTACTGCTACTTCAGATGGCCCAGCAGGCATATCTATGGCAGTTCCCTGCATATTTACCATTTGTTTTGCAGCCATCACATATTGATTTCCTGGTCCAAATATCTTATATACTTGCGGAATAGTTTCCGTGCCGTAAGCCATAGCCGCTATGGCCTGGCTGCCTCCTACGCTGTAAATTTTATTTATTCCACACAGCTTTGCAGTGTACAAAATAGCTGGATGAATATTGCCCGACAGGTCAGGAGGTGTACAAAGTATCATCTCGCTGCATTCCGCAAGCTTGGCAGGGATAGCCAGCATCAAAATAGTGGAAAAAAGAGGAGCTGTGCCTCCAGGAATATAAAACCCTACCTTTTCTATACCCACACTTTTTCTCCAACACACCACTCCAGGCATAGTTTCTACCTTTTCAACCGTTGTATTTTGAGCTGAGTGAAATTTTTGAATATTTGAATAGGCAATATTGAGGGCATTTTTTAATTCTGGGCTAATTTTGGTTGCAGCTGCCTCAATATCATCCTCACTCACCTGCAAAGTATTTATTTTTACTTTGTCAAATTTCTCAGTAAGCTCAATCAAAGCCTTGTCACCATGGTTTTTTACTGCTTCGAGCACTGGGGCTACCGATTTTTCTATCTCTTCAAAGCTTTTAACAGGCCTTTGAAGTATGCTTTTCCACGTATTTCTATCAGGATATTGTATAATTTGCATTTAAATAGTATATAATATATTTTCTAATCTGTTTTTATAAGCTTCGTAGCCGAAATATTCTATTACCTTATTTTGCAAAATTCTTTTATGGTTGTGCTTGAAAGGAAAGTTTAAGGCTTTTTCTATTGTTGCACTTATTTGATCATTATCGTCTGGATTGATAAGATACCCCAACTCTCCATTTCTTAGTGCATCTACACTGCCATCTTTATTGCCTGCAATCACCTGCAATCCGCAAGCCATTGCCTCAATAAATACAATACCAAACCCTTCTTTTTTACTAGGCATTATAAATAGGTCGGCCAACAAATAATGATCGGTAAGTTCAAATTCATTTACATATCCAGTAAGATACACATTGTCTTCCAATTTGTTCATCTTTATAATCAGATCCAATCTTTGTTTTTCCGCATCGTCATATTTTCCACCTATTAGGTATAGTATGTCTTTATTTTTCAATTTGGCAATAGCTTCAATTACTTGGTCGTAGCCTTTATATTGTTCGGTACTCGATAGCCTCGCTATGGTGATTACTACTTTATTTTTGGGAGTGATTCGGTATCTATTTATTAAATAATTGGGCTTTTCAAACTCAAAAGGGAAATCAAAGTTAGGGTCGATAGTGTTATGAAATATTATTATATTTTCTCTCAGTGCTGCGTGTCTTTCACACAATATTTCTTTTGTATAGGCACTCACGGCCAATATTTTGTGAGATTTTTTGATGATTTGTCTGCCGAAAAAGCCAATGGATTGCCACACTTCTATTCCGTGAGCAATTAATATAATTTTTTTTTTAGGAAAAAATAATTTGATTAAAAGTCCGATAGATGCGAGGTTGATATGCCCCAAAATGATAACATCGTAGCGAAATGCAGTGAATAAAGTGTATATGGTAAAGAAAGCCTTATTATTTCCTACTTTGAAAAGATTTTTGCTTACGTATCGCTCGTCTACTTCTGCATCGTAAGGTGATGAGATGGTAAGGTTTAATTTATTTTCAGTGTGTAAATCGTAAAGGGCGTTGATAAAGCATCGGTTGAACTTCTGAATGCCTCCATTACCCGAAAATGCGACCAAATATGTAAAAAGTATCTTCAATTTATGCGTAATTATGTGGTTAAGTAAATCGGTTTTATATTTATTGCTTGTACGAAAGGCATTAATACTGAAATAGAAATAAAAGTGATGGTTTTGATTGATAATTTATGCTTTTAAAAGATAAAGGCACTAAAATAAATATTAAAGTGCCTTTGAGAATATATTTATGATGATGTTGAAATCAATTACTCCGCAGTACAAGTAAGTTTAGGCTGTTTGGCACTATTTCTATCTTCAAATCTTTACCTGATTGGTAAGGCTCGCCATCCAAATGAATGTCGCCTTCCGTTTCGCGATGCACTAATATCTCTTTCGCTTGTATCGATTCTACATATTCTGAGTTATTTATCCCTCCAGTAAAAAGTTTAAAACCTAATTCCAGCACATTCAATGGCGGGAAGGGCTTCATAATACAAAGGTCTATCATGCCATCTGTCATGCTAGCCGAAGGGGCTATAAAGGCATTATTACCGTATTGTGATGAGTTTGCAAAGGTAATTAGGAAGGCACTTTTATCTAATTTTACACCATCGGCAGTTATTGCGTACTCCTGCGATTTATAATTTTTAAACTCATGCACTGTCATGTTGAAATAGGTGGAAAAACCACGCTTCCCATGTTTGTTTTGCGAAAATAATTTACCAATATGAGCATCAAAACCTACGCCCGAGGCATTGATAAAAGGCATATTGTTCAATTTGCAAGTATCTATACGCTTCACGCCAGGGTTGTTGAGCAGCCGAACGGCATTGGCCATGTGCATAGGTATTTTATTGTGTCTGGCAAGGCCGTTTCCCGAACCCTGAGGTAATATTCCCATGTTGTAATCAGTTCCTATCAATGCTTTGGCTACTTCATTTACCGTACCATCGCCTCCCACCGCTATGAAATCTGTAAATCCACGTGCTATACCATCTAATGCCAATAAAGTAGCGTGTTGTGGACCATCGGTATAAGCGATTTCGTAATTAGAATCCGTAAGTTCCCTCTTCAACATATCTGATAGAAACGATTTGTCTCTTCCGCCCGAAATAGGATTTATAATGAATAATTTTTTCGAAGTTATTTTTTCCATGAATGATTTTTGAACTGAATACCTAAGGTACACGACAAAGGTAGCTGATTTCGTTCTTTCAACATTATCTTTCAACAAAACATTCAAATCCACAAATTGATTGAGCTTTAATATTAGTTTTGTAAATACTTGAAAAATAGGGCTAAATAGCCATTTCGCTCTTCTTATTCCTTTAAAATAACCACCTTTTCCATACTCCTATGCTAAAATCTAAATATTGTGTGTATGCCTTTGCAGCCATGCTCCTCTTCTCGTGCAAGAATCAGAACGACACGCAAACATTGGCAGATAAAACCTTTACAATTAAAGGATCAATCGATTTTGCCTCAACTAACACCTTGTATTTGCATCAAATTATTGGGAATAATATTAAGAAAATTGATTCTGTGCTGCTTTCAGGCAAAAAAGAGTTTGAACTGAAAGGTAAGCTGCCCGAAGTAGGATTTTACAGGCTCGAATTGAAAGAAAAAGGGGCAACCGTATTTGTACTCAATGCTTCACCCATTCAATTATTGCTAAAGGGGAATGAAGAATTGCCGCTTTTCGAAATTAAAGGCTCACCCTTAAATGACGATTTTGAAGCCATAGTAGCAATTCAGCAAAAGTATAGGGATAAAATTGACTCATTAAATCAAAAATATATTCTAGCCGAAAACCTAAATGATGCTACCATGCTTTCGCAGATTGAAAAGCAATATAGTGTGGTGAATGATGAATCTGTTCAAGCTTTGAAAAACGCCATTAGGTTAAAAGACAAAACGATTGTATCGGTATATGCTGCAAGCTCGCTCGACCCAAAAACCAATGGCGATTTTTTAGATTCGCTTGCCACAGCTTTATTGCCTTCTGTAGATAACTCTATTATAAAAGATTTTGTAGAGGGTATTAAAAAGATCCAAAACCTTAAAATTGGGGGCCTTGCTCCCGATTTCACAGGCAATACGCCCGATGGCAGAAAAATAAGCCTCTCCGACTTCAAAGGAAAGTATTTAATGATAGATTTCTGGGCTTCTTGGTGTGGCCCATGTAGAATGGAAAATCCAAATGTGGTTAAGCTCTATGAAAAGTATAAAAGTAAAAACTTTGAGATACTTGGCGTATCGCTTGACGATAATGGGGAGAAATGGAAGAATGCCATAGCAGCCGATGGATTACAATGGCCACAAATATCAGATTTGAAAGGTTGGGAATCAGATTTCGCCACTTTATATAGTATTACTGAAATTCCCCAAACGTACTTGCTTGATAAAGAAGGTAAAATAATAGCCCGAAACCTGCGTGGCGAAGCTCTAGAGCAAAAACTAGCAGAAATAATAAATTAATCGTACTCAAAACTACTTTTTACACCGAATATCCAACGCCCTAATGTCTGAAAACACCAAAACTATTTACTTGATTCGTCATGGGCAAACCGACTATAATTTACGTGGCATTGTACAAGGTAGCGGCATCGATTCTGACCTTAATGATACTGGTAGAATGCAAGCCAAACACTTTTTCGAAGCCTATAAGCATATCTCCTTTGATAAAATATATACCTCAAAGCTCAAACGGACTGTGCAATCTGTACAAGGGTTTATCAATAAAGGCATTCCGCATGAAGCGTATGATGGATTGAATGAAATAAGCTGGGGTACCCAAGATGGCAAAGTGTCTAACACAGATATGCACGATTATTATGTAGAAGTTTCCAACGCTTGGGCATCAGGCAATCTTGATTTGCAAATTGGCGGAGGGGAAAGCCCCAATGAAGTTTCAGCTCGCCAACGCCCCATTATGGATATGATACTTTCTCGTAATGATGAACGAAATGTATTGATTTGTATGCACGGCAGAGCCATGAGAATACTATTGTGCTATATTTTGGGCAGAAGCCTGTCTGAAATGGACACTTTCGAGCACTCTAATTTATGCTTATATTTATTAAGATTTTCAAATGCTAAAATCGAAGTGATTGAAGCCAACCATACCAAGCATTTATATTATGATGTTTGATTTTTTGAATGCATGTTCCTGCTTCTATTTAATTATCAATACTTTTATCGTATTAATTAATATTTCCATCTAATTATATTACCACTTCAACGATTAGTTAGGTATTTCTATGTCGATGTTTAGTGAAAATAGCGTTATATTCGTTGCAAGTTGCATGTAGATGTGTTAAAAATTATCTAACAATGATTTACTGATTTATTCTATTCAACTACCAGTTTCTCCATTAATTTCAAAACAATTAAAACATGATCGCCAAAATGAAAACTAAAGAACAAGACAAAGATTTTCTTAAAAATTTAGGAACTAGAATCAGAAGCCTTAGAATCAAAGCCGGATATTCAAGCCAAGAAACTTTCTCGTATGAATGTCAAATACCAAGAGCTCAATATGCGAGATACGAAAAAGGAAGTAACATCACTTTTTTAAGTCTTCAAAAAATTGTTAAGTTTCACAAATTAACTTGGAAAGAGTTTTTCAACGAAGGATTTGATGACTAATCTTTGACCTGAAAAGACCCATAAAAATAATAAGAAAGGGGAGCAATACTGCTTCCCTTTTTTTATTTTTCCACATAATCAAGATCTTTCCCAAAAGTTTCGGGCAGAAAATAGAGAGAGGCCAATGAAATGGCAAATACAATTGCCCCTACAATAGCAGTGGCTGCAATTAAATCTAATGAAAGTGTTTTTGTGAGGTATTTGAATAGGATTACAAGAATTACAAGCGACCCTCTAACAAAATTTGGTACGGTAGTTGTAACTGTCGCCCTCAAATTGGTACCAAATTGCTCTGATGCTACAGTAACAAATATAGCCCAAAAGCCTACTGAAAAGCCCAATAGAAAAATAACTGCATTAAAAAACAAAATATCAACACCGTTAAGATTTAAATAAACTCCGATTGACAAAATACACATCAAATAAAAGTAGAAGAATACTTTTTTTCTGCTTCGGATTTGATTACTAAGCCAACCACTCAACAAATCGCCAAATACCAACCCTGAATAGCAAAGCATTACACTTGTGGCATCTTGTACCGTACCAATTACTCCCAATGTTTTAGCAAAACTTGGCGATAAGCCCACCAAAATGCCAATAATAAACCAAACAGGCAGCCCAATTAATATGCAGTTTATGTATTTCAATGCCCTTTCCTTGTTGGAGAAAAGCATAAAAAAATTGCCCTTGCTCACTGTATCAGCTTGCGTTTTGTGAAACATTCCAGATTCAAATACCCCTATTCTTAATAGTAAAAGCGAGATTCCTAATCCACCGCCAATAAAGTAGGCATTTTGCCAACCAATTTGGCTTACCAAGCCAGCTACAACTGCTCCTGTGACCCCGATGGAAGCCACAAGCATAGTGCCATATCCACGTTTTTCTTTGTCCATCACTTCAGAAACGAGCGTAATACCTGCCCCAAGCTCACCTGCCAAGCCAAATCCTGCCACAAACCGCAATAAGGTGTAAGTCTCAATATTTGTTACAAACCCGTTGGCAATATTGGCAAGTGAATAGGTGACAATAGAGCCGAACAGCACAGATAATCGTCCTTTTTTATCGCCTAAAATTCCGAAGAACAGGCCACCGAGTAGCATTCCAATCATTTGCACATTGAGCAGGTTTTGAAATTGCTCTACAATTTGGTCAGGGGCAACGCCAATATCAAGCAAGCTTTTTTTGCCTACAATCAGAAAAAGTACCAAATCATACACATCTACAAAGTAGCCAAGTGCAGCCACTACTACAGATGCGTTTAATATTTCTTTAATTTTCATTGAACATGGTATCGTAAAAGCGGGCAAATATATACTTTTGGCTTGCGTTATGGAAAATCTCAGAAAAAATATACAAAATTCCCCTTGGATAGGCTTTGTATATGTAGTGATAGGGGCATTTCTTTTTTCATCAAAAGGGGTACTAATTAAATTGGCGTATAATGAATCGGTGGATTCGCTTACAGTACTCACTTTTCGAATGGTCTTTGCCGCCCCTTTTTATTTGTTATTTGCCTTTAAGCCGTTGCCGGAAAATAATATTGTAATTCGAAAAGACATCATCACTCTGGTATTGTTGGGCATAATTGGCTATTATTTTTCTAGCCTTTTCGATTTTTACGGTCTAGAAAGTATATCAGCAGGGTTGGAAAGGCTTATTCTTTTCATTTACCCAACTTTTGTAGCCATTTTAGCTTATTTTATTCTTAAGAAAAATATAAAGTGGTTTACTTGGGTTTCATTATTTCTCACCTATTCAGGTGTGCTATTGGTAGTATTGTATAATATAGCCGACTATTCAAAAACAGCTTATATCGGTATGGGCTTTGTTGCTTTGAGTGCATTCACCTATGCTATTTATATGGTATTCAGTGAAAATCTTGTTCATAAATTTGGTACGATGCTATTCACTTCTTGGGTAATGTTGGTGTCGTGCGGCTGCGTGGCATTTCATTTTTTGATTACACGCTCATTCTCCCAATTATTTAACTATTCAACCAAATTTTATATTATATCGCTTATTCTAGCCATATTCGGAACTGTTGTGCCTTCGTTTTTAGCATCTGCTGGCATCAAATTGATTGGAGCAAAAAACAGTGCTATTACTTCTACAATTGGGCCGGTTTGGACAATAATATTGGCCAATCTGCTGTTAAATGAACCTATAGAAGCCATACAAATAGCTGGGACTGCCCTTGTGCTGACAGGAGTTGCAGTATCTGCTTTGAATAAAAGCTAATATTCATATATTGTAAAAATATTCAGTATAAAAATTAAACGGTATGAAACTAAAATTATGTGTGTTGCTAATGCTTGTGTTTTCATTTGTAGGAGCTCAAAAAATATTTTTATTTGAAATTAAATCAGAGATAGATCCACGAACCAGTCGATATACCAAACTTGCATTGGAAGCCGCTACAAAAGCCAAAGCCGATTTGTTAATTTTAGAACTAAATACATTTGGAGGAGCTGTAGACGATGCTGATAAAATTAGAATTTTACTTCTTGATTATCCAAAGCCTATATATGTGTTTATAAATAAAAATGCAGCCTCTGCAGGTGCGTTGATTTCCATTGCGTGCGATAGTATTTATATGGCTTCAGGTGCTAGCATTGGTGCAGCTACAGTAGTAAGCGGCAACGATGGAATGCCAGTACCTGAAAAATACCAAAGCTATATGCGGTCGCTCATGCGATCTACAGCAGAAACCAACCACAGAGCCGCCACCATTGCCGAAGCCTTTGTAGATGGAGATATAATACTCGATTCTACTATTAAAAAAAATGGAAAAGTATTGACTTTTACCACCAAAGAGGCCATAAAAAATAAATTTTGCGAAGCAGAGCTGAACTCGATCAATGAAGTATTGGCAAGAAATAAATTGCAAAGTGCGGAGTTGATAAGATATGAGGTATCTTCTACAGAGAAAATTATTTCCTTTTTTATCAATCCTGCTATTAGTGGGATATTGATTTTGCTCATTATCGGAGGCATATATTTTGAGTTGCAAACACCTGGAATCGGCTTTCCGTTATTTGCGGCAATTGCGGCAGCCATTTTATATTTTGTTCCTTATTATTTGAATGGATTGGCTGAATATTGGGAAATTGGCATTTTCTTAGTAGGCTTGATATTGCTTGGGCTAGAAATATTTGTAATTCCAGGCTTTGGAATAACTGGAATTTCGGGGCTAATATGCCTTTTTGGTTCGCTGGTATTGATAATGTTAAATAATAAAAGTTTCGACTTTTATTATGTGAATGAAAGGCAATTACTTAACGCACTCTGGCCAGTAATTATAGGTTTTCTAGGAGGAATCGGATTAATAATAGTAGGCTCAAAAGCATTATTTAAAAGCAAATATTTTAAGAAAATATCATTGGCGGGTACGGGTATACTACCACTTGATAAGGAGGAAAATAAACTGCAAAATCTAATAGGAAGAACAGCCTATACAGCTACCGTATTGAAACCCTACGGGAAAATATTTATAGATGACGCAACTTTTGATGCCTTTTCTGAGGGTAGCTTTATTGACGCAGGATCGGAAATAAAAATTACAAGAGTTGTGAATGGCTATTTGTATGTGAAATAAATAAATTATGACTTCAATTCTGGGAATTATCCCTTCTCGACACAGTTCTACACGATTTCCGAGTAAGCCTTTGGTAAATATCAATGGCAAAACAATGGTGCAAAGGGTATATGAGCAGGCAAAAAAAGCTAAATTATTGGTAGATGTAATTGTGGCTACCGACAATGAAAAGATATATAATCATATTATTTCCTTTGGAGGAAAAGTAGTGATGACTGGTGTAAATACTGCAAGTGGCACAGACCGGTGTGCTGAAGTAATCGCAAAACTTGATGAAAATTATGATTTTGTAATCAATATTCAGGGTGACGAACCTTTCATTCATCCTGAGCAAATAGATGAATTAGCTTCGGTTTTAAAACCTGGGGTAGAATTGGCAACCTTGGCAATGAAAACTAATAAATTAGATGATATTTTAAATAGAAACATTGTTAAAGTGGTACTAAACGCTAAAAATGAAGCATTATATTTCAGTAGAAGTCCAGTTCCATACATTAGAAATTATGTTCAAGCCGAATGGGGACTAAATCACGATTTTTTACGGCATGTAGGCATATATGCTTATAGAGTAGACGTGTTAAATAAGTTTGGTTCTCTAATTCCTTCCTCACTTGAATTGGCAGAATCACTTGAGCAATTGAGATGGCTTGAAAACGGGTATAAGATGAAAGTAGAACAAACCCAATATGAAAGCTTTGGAATTGACACCCCAGAAGACTTAGAAACTCATTTTATTCAATACATTTCTTGCAATTAAAGTTGAATTTCAATACTTTTAATATAAAATATTTTAGGCTTTAATTTTAAATTTAGTTCAAAAGAATAACTTTACAGCCCGTTTTCGCAATATTAATTGAGGCATAATGACAGACACCATTCAAATTAAAATAGAAAAGAATAAAAATTCTTCAAAATCGAGTATCGATTTCAATAACTTAGATTTTGGAAAGTTCCACACCGACCACATGTACGTAGCTGACTATAATAATGGAGATTGGCACGATTTGCGGATTATACCTTATCAAAATCTATCTATAAGTCCTGCTACTGCTGCATTACATTATGGTCAAACCGCTTTCGAAGGTTTTAAAGCACACAAAGCCAAAAATAGTGATGAAGTATTAATTTTTCGCCCTGAAGCCCATTGGGAACGCATGAATAAATCGTTGGAAAGGCTCTGTATGCCTCATATTCCAAGGGAAGTATTTATGGATGGGCTGATTGAATTGGCCAAAATGGAGCGTGACTGGGTGCCTACTCAAGAAGGTGCGTCTTTATATTTTAGGCCTTTTGCTTTTGCTATGGATGCTTTTATTAGGGTTAAGCCTTCGGAAAACTATTATTTTATTATTTTTTGCTCTCCGGTAGGGGCATATTTTTCTGGCAAATTGAATGTGAAAGTTGAAACTGAATATGTGCGTTCGGCTGAAGGCGGCATTGGTTCTTCTAAAACGGGAGGAAACTACGCAGCATCGCTATTGCCTGCAAAAAAGGCACAGCAAGAAGGCTATCAACAAATAATGTGGACAGATGCAAAAGAGCATAAATACATTGAAGAAACTGGGGCATCAAATGTGATGTTTGTAATTGACAATGTGTTGGTTACCCCTCAATTGAGTACTTCTATTCTACAAGGCGTAACTCGCGATAGTATCATTACCATAGCAAAAGAT
>Ga0163149_10006572_pt1 | contig 11906 bp, 6 predicted proteins | sample OliLakLV19MP5G1_FD_148604 | JGI IMG/M metagenome (GOLD analysis project Ga0163149, IMG submission 148604) | Freshwater microbial mat bacterial communities from Lake Vanda, McMurdo Dry Valleys, Antarctica - Oligotrophic Lake LV.19.MP5.G1 | ecosystem: Environmental > Aquatic > Freshwater > Lake >...
CTGTAAAGATGGAAAAGCTTGAGTGATTGAAAAATTAGATCCTAGACTTTCTCCAAATTGAGCTAACCAAGTTCCAAATTTAGGAAAAGTATTGCTATTTTTAACCTTAAATTTTCGTGAAAAAACTTCTGAAGAAACTTCCCCTCCTGAACATGAGAGATCGGCTACAAAATAAACTTTTTCTTTACCCTTTGTGCCTCTAATATTAGATATATCTAGAGCTTGCAATGTAAGAGGTTGGGCTTGAACTGTTTTTGTAAAGAGTACCTTTCCCTGACCATTTACTACTTTTTTCTTTTTTTTGTGTGCACGTAGTACTAATTCACACCCTATGATTGAATCCGAAGAATCGATTGAGAGATTGTAAGTCGTTTTATCTGCTTTTGTTAAAGCAGTGGTAGGAGTTTCAAGTGCTGAGACAAAAATTGGGATAAATACAGCTACCAAAGTGAATAGGATTATGGAGGAAGGGAGTTTAGTCATTCTTTGCACTTCTTTTAAATCTTCGGCTACTTAGCATCCATGCTCTATTATATAGCCATTCCGTACATTTAGGTATCTTATTATAATTATTAATGAAAAAGGTCTATGTGGGTTGCTATCAAATGCAACTTTAAGCCTCATAACCCTAATAATAGCTATATGGGTTCTAAAAGCTCAAATCATCACCTACCTGTAAGAATTGCTCGGTATAAAAGTATTGATTCACTTAGACGAAGCATCAAACTTTGGAACTGCCTCCTTTTTTCAATGCCACTGGACCTGATCCTTTATCAAATACTATCGAGTAACAGAATAACTCAAAAATTATTCTCATTTGAAGCTGTGACAATAGTACTGGCAGCTATTACCTTAACACTAGTGATCTTTTTGTTTATAAACATTACAGAGACATATCTAAAGGTAAAAAAATTACAAGGTGTGCTAACACAGATTAAAGAGAAAAATTACTATTGGATTATAGTTTTAATGTTAGCAGCGGTGCCGATTATTGATCTCTTAAGGCACACTGTTAAAGTAGACGGTGCTATCAGTTGGATAGTTGCAATAGCAGTAGTCACACTTAGCATCTTTGGTATTACCAAAGAATCTATTGCCGAGCGTAAAGCTGAAAAAGAGGCAATTGATGATAAAGTTATCTGGGTAGAGAGGGCTAATCATGAGCTTTTTATCTTTACCATCATGCCTATAATCTGTGCCCGATCCTTATCTTTAGTTGCATTAATTCAATATCTGATTAACCCTACAGGGGCAGTTTATTATCTTCCCTACTTTATTGGCAGCTTAATTCTTCTCCTGTATTTCAAACCTACTTGGCAAAATTTTATCGATAACTGTCCGCGCTGTTCAATGTTAACTTCAATTGTAATTCGAGAAATTGGATCGTGCCCGGCTTGTGACAGAGAGCAGTATGCCGTCAAAATACCTGAGCCAGAGATAGAGATTGTAGCTGAACAGGTAGCTGAAAAGTTATCTCTGAGTGAGAGCAAAGAGAGCAGTAAAGAGGATCGCGAAGAGAGATTTGAACAATCGAATTTTCCCCGGAATCTTACCAGCCGACTTACGAGATATGGAGAATCTCTCCTCTCTTTGATCAAGCTTCTCTTGAGTCGCGGTAAAGAGAATCACGTTTAAGTAAATACTCTTTTTCATCCAACCTAATCCAAGTCTTTTTGTTTTGAGCTTTAATACACTCTCAATAGTTGCATTAGTCGGATTAGTTGCTGGAATAAATCGCTTAAACGACAATTTGTACGGAACGTTATTTTCGTGACCAGATTCAGAAGAAAGAGAGGGCTTAAAAAAAGTTGAACGATTATCGTATAGAATTTCGCCATGCTCGTCTAAAAATTCAAAAACAACATACCAACCTCCTCCAGTTGGATTAACTAATTTAAGATCATAACTTATGGTTGTTTGCTCAGGATTATAAGTAAGACTAAGGGCATGTATAATAGATTTATCGATTTGAAGCGGTTCGTTCTCTCTGACCGGGGAATTGCTTGAGAGATTTGGAGAATTTGGTGGGGAATATTGTTGCCTAGCTAACTTGCTCTGCTGCCGTCTCTGCTTTTCAATCTTTATCTTATCTAAACATTCACCTGTATTAGAAAACAATCCTAACTCTAAGGTGATATTATTGCTATCAGTGTCTACAAGATTGATTAGATGAAGAGGGATCTCTATGGTGACTCGATCTTCTATGTAGATACTCTCTAATATTTTATTCGACCATACTGGATAGTAAATGCTAGTAACATTGCTATTTTTTTCTCCTCTCCTGTCGCCATTTTTCCCTGTATTATTTTCAACAACAGCACGAGCTCGAACCATCACAGTTTGACCAGCAAGTTTTCTACAAAATAATCCAATATCGACAAGAATTCCTTTTCTCGAATGTTTATCAGGTCCACTTAAAATCTCTGCTCCAAACAATCGAGCATGCTTATCAGTACGTTCAAGCTCTAGTGAATGATGAGGGCCAAACATTGCAAGTAAGCTATATTTTCTTTGAGCATAAAGATGAATAAACGCTTGCAACAATACCAAGACATCTTTTCTTTCCTGAAGGCTTTCAGCATCTTCAAAATGATTACTGTTTTTTGTTTGGCTTAGATAATTTATCCGATCAAGTAATCCTTCAAATATCTCTATACAATCTGAGCTAGCGAGAATCTTCTTAAAAAAAGAAGCCTTCTGTGCTTTTGCCTCTAAGAGACCTACTTCACCATCTACAATCTTAAAAACAAATCTCTCGATCTTTTTAATCCAGTTAAAATTTTCATCTATGCTAAGTTCTTTTTCTAGATCCTCAAGTTTATCAAAGTACTCCTCTATCCTACCTATCTGAGTAAGCACGGTTTCTTGACTATTTGTTAGGCTCTTCACTGAATTTGAAGAGGCTTGATCGGAGCTTGTCATTGTCATTTAAGTCTCAAATTCATCCTGGTTACACAATTGAGAAGCTTTTCTTAATTCTTGTGTAAAGGAAGTTAAGATAAAGAGAATATAATCAACAGATTACATAAGCAAGTTTGGTATCTCAACTAGTTGCTACACACAGGCAATCTCGATATTCTTCAATTCTAATAAATTACGGTATCTTTAGTTAAACCAGCCATTAGAATTGACAGATAGTAAATTAAAACTGGTACTTACAACTTATAACTGGAGCAAATAGGCCTATGGCCACAGAGATAAAAATGCCACAACTGAGTGACACCATGCACTCTGGAAAGATTATCGGCTGGAAGAAAAAGGAAGGCGATCAGGTTAAGCGTGGCGATATCTTAGCTGAGGTAGAGACCGATAAAGCAAATCTAGAGATCGAATCATTTGGTCAAGGCGTTCTTTTAAAGATTGCAACTCCTGCTGGAGCTACTGCCAATGTTGGGGAGGTTATTGCTTTTATTGGAGAAGCTGGCGAAAAAATTAGCGCATCGCAAGTAGACACAACAAAAACAAATGGTGCTAATCCACACGCAAGTGCCACACACTCAAAGGAGGCAGAATCAGCAAGACAAGTAGCTGCAGCATCGCCACCATCAGTAACTTCACCAGTACCACCACCAGCCCCATCTCCGGTACATCAAAAACCTACTTTAGTTACAACACAGATGTTATCTCAACGGGAAAACGATAGAGTAAAGGCATCTCCTTTAGCTAGAAAAATAGCTCGGGATAGAAACATTGATATCAGTTTGGTTTCTGGTACTGGTCCTGCAGGCCGAGTAATTAGGCGAGACATAGATGCAGTAATGGCCGAACAATCTCAAACTCAAGTTGACTCTACACAACAAGCAGTTGGTAATGTTGAACCTCTAAGGCCATCTGTTGTTAAAGTGCCTATTGCTAGAGCACCTGGTGCAATAACCGGGGGAAAATCCACTCCGTTATCTAAGATGCGTGAAACAATTGCCAGACGGATGCAAGAGAGCGTAACTCAAGCACCTCATTTCTATGTTACTGCTGTTATCAATATGTCTGAGGCCAAAAAGCTACGGACTATCCTAAAAGAAACTCCAGGATATGAAGGAATCAGTTTTAATCACCTGATTATAAAAGCGGTTGCCTATGCTCTAAGTAATGAACCTAGAGTAAATAGATCGATGAAAGATGGTATGATGTTTGAGCCTGATAATATTAATATCGGGATCATCACATCAATCGATGATGGCCTTATGATTCCTGTACTTCATCAAGCAGATACGATGAGTCTAAAAGATGTAGTGTTTGAAGCAAAAGCCTCAATAGATCGCGCCCGTGCTGGTCGACCAACAGCTCAAGACCTTAGTGGTGGCACTTTTAGCATCTCTAACATGGGGATGTTTGATGTTGATAGCTTCACCGCGATTATCAATCCTGGGCAGGGTGGCATATTGGCTGTAAGTGCGATTAAGGAAGAGCCCGTTGTTGTAAGCGGCATGGTAGTTCCTGGACTAACGATGAAAGCTACGGTATCTGTTGATCATAGAATAATTGATGGCGTGATGGCCGGTAACTTTATGAAGTTTCTAAAGCAAGCTCTAGAAGTTCCCGCACTTTTAATGCTGTAAAGTTGAATGCAAAGTTTAATGCAAAAGTTGATACAAAGTCTGATGCAGTAAAAAAGTAACAGCAGAGAATAAAGGACTAAGAGCAATGGACAATCAAGCCCCACCACTTACACCGACACTTATCAACCTAACTAGGAAAAGAGACGAACGCGTCCAGAAACCATCCTGGCTTAAAGTTAGAGCGCCTGGTTCTCCAGAGTTTCTAGAAACAAAAGAGGTCGTTAAAAAATTAAAGCTCCACACCGTCTGCGAAGAAGCCCGTTGTCCAAACATAGGGGAATGCTGGTCACACCACACAGCTACTTTTATGATTATGGGGGACCTCTGTACACGGAGATGCAATTTCTGTTCAGTAAAAAAAGGAACCTCGGAAAACCTTCAGCCGCTGGATCCATTAGAGCCGTATCGAGTTGGTATTGCTGTTAAAGAGCTCAATCTGAAACATATAGTTATCACTACTGTGGATAGAGATGATTTAATTGATTTTGGAGCAACACACTTTGCTAAAACAGTAAGCATGATTCGACAACACGCTCCACAATGTAAAGTAGAAGTGCTGGTTGGTGACTTAAGAGGAGATGATAATCTCTTAAAAATTATCTTGGATTCTTCAGTCGACGTTTTAAACCACAATACTGAAACAGTGCCTCGTCTCTACAAAAAAGTTCGCCCATATTCAGGATATATAAGGTCACTAATGATCCTAGGTGCGGCAAAAAAAATGTATCCAAATGTACTTACCAAATCAGGAATAATGGTGGGCTTAGGGGAAACGACTGAGGAAGTTCTATCCTTAATGGATGATCTTAGATATCATAACGTAGATATTATGACGATTGGACAGTACCTAAGGCCATCAGAAAATCAGATGCCGGTTAAAGAATTTATAACACCTGAGCAGTTTGATGAGTATCGTCGTATCGGTCTAGAGAAAGGATTTCGCTATATCGAATCAGGCCCCTTGGTAAGAAGCTCTTATCATGCTTGGAAACATAGTCAGTAATTTAATCCCTTGAAAAAACGAGGAAACAAATTTGTTCTGTTCAGCCTTTTTCTAGGGCTAATGATCGGTATCGGCGTTGTTGGAACAAAACGGTACATCGCTTCAGAATTAACCGACTTACTGGATGAATTGGTTAGAGAGTCTACCGGATGCTTATTCAAAAAAGACAGCCTCTCTATCTCCTTAATGACTCTTACTGCCAGTGCTTACAATGCACGTATCGTCTGTGGCCAGAAACGGGTGCTTGGATTTGAAGAGCTTTATGCTTCGGTTAGCTTAAGTAAAATCAGAGAACGTCAAATTATTTTATCCCATTTTATATTAAATAATGGCATTGCTGATGGATTTTCTCCCGAGAGTCCAACATTTAAATTTATAGAATTTTTATCTACATCTAAAAAAGAATCTCAAACAGAACCCCAAGAAGATAAATCATCTGATCGTTGGCAATTAAGACTAGATAAGCTTACGATGAATAATAGTACTTTTACAGAATCGTTTGGGGATACCAAGGTTACTGCTCAAAAGGTCAACCTAGAGGTGACTCGCACTCCCAAGGATAAATTTCTGCTAGTACCTACAATCGGTAGAATTGTTCTAAAGAAAAAGGGTAACGATAGTTTCAGTCTTGGAAAAACTCAAGTTACCCTTGGCCTACATGATGGAGAAACATCAATCAAGAAAGGGTCCATCCGTAAAAGGGGGAGTCGACTAAATGTTTCAGGATCAATCAATTACGAAGATGAAACCAAGATTGATTTAAATTCTGACTTCAAAATAAATCCAAATTCATTCGGATTAGAAGATTTAAAATCATTAGTACTATTAGGACAAGGCAAGGTTAGTGGAGACTTAAAAAAGATTAAGGCTACCGGCTCCTTTGAAAATAAAGATGACACAAGTGCTTCTTTATTTAACGACTCATTAATCTTTTCTGAAATCGAAGGTCAATATGAAATTGAAGTTACTGACGAAAAGCTAAAGGTTAAAGCAGTAGGAAATGCCTGGTCAGATAATTCAAGTTTTGAAATTAGTGAGCCCCTCATACTGGAGGAAGATCGGATATCTGGAGTTATTACTGGATCTGCTAAAAACATAACCATAGGAGGCATCGATGCAAAGGGAGTGAATGTTAACATAAAGGTAGGTGCAACCATTGATGATCCTTCTGTTGAAATCTCTGGTTTTGCTCAAGGGGTTGGGGTAACTGGAAGGTACATTCAAGATATCACATTTAATGCAACGCATAAGAAGTCTTCTCTACTAATTAAGGCATCAAACTCTGATAAGACCCTGTCGACTGAAGGTGAAATATTTTCTAAAAGTGATGGAACAACTGTCTTTAAGAACTTAAGCATAAGCGGACAGAAGGTTCCCCTATGGAGTACCAATACTCTAGGGAAACCCATACCAACTCCTTTTCTCTTAACTTTAAATGGTGCACTTACCGGGCAAGCTGAACTAACTAAACTACTTGCTAATTTTGAACTTGATTTAGCACTAATTGAAACTCCTCAGAGCTCTGTTCTCTCAGGTAAGGGGTCTCTTAAAGATGGAAAATTTACCTTAGCTGTTAATAATTCAAAAAAATCTCTCTCAGTGTTGTACTATGGGGATCTCAAAGAGGGTTCCGGTTCACTCTCTGTTGATGCTGTCAATTTCTCTCTTAATGATATAGAGCCAAGTAATGCCTGTTCATTGATTGATGGATCGCTTGATTATCGACAGGAAAAACAAGCTAAAGACTCTTCGGGGATTTTAAAATTAAATAAACTCTCATTTGGCTGTCAAACTTATACCCTAGAGATGCCATCGCCCCAAGAATTCAGAATTACTAACGGAGAAACTCATCTATCAAAATTTATTCTTCGGGGTCTAGATAGCAATCTGGTTATTGACGGTCATATCTCCACCTCTGAAGGTATAACTCTATCTGCTAATGGGACTATCGAATTAAATGCTCTCCTCCCTCTCATCCCAGCAGTAGATGATGTGCGTGGTCGGATGGATATCGATCTTTTAGCTACTGGAGATCTGCTCTCTCCCTCTCTAACCGGTAAAGCTTCCCTTAATAATGGAGAGGTATTAATCCAATCTGCCGATCTAAGTGTTGTTAAGTTAAACGGCGCTCTTACTCTCGATAAGGGAAAGATTTCAATTCCAAACCTGACTGGTGAAATTAATGGAGGAGAACTTATTCTCACTGGCGATCTAGATCCAGCAAACTCTGAAGATTCATTGCTTAATATAAAGTTATCTAATAGTGAGTTTTCTCCAATTAAAAATTCATTTTTACTTGCCTCTTCAGATCTTAATCTTACTGGCAGCATAAAAAACGGTTTCTCATTAAATGGTGAAATTATAATCAATAAAGGTGAGATAGAGAGAAACATCACACTACGAACTCTTATCCAATCACTGACATTAGGTCTGACTAGTGCTGAATCCCTTACTGGATCTTCAAAGAATAAACTTTTATCTTCAATTGCTTTAGATATCGCACTAAAAGCTCCAAACAATCTATTTTTAATTGCAAATTGGGCTGAGGCTGAACTCAGCTGTAATTTTCACATCTATGGATCATTAGCAGATCCAGAAGTTAATGGAGAACTATCGGCTCTAAGTGGCTGGTTCGGTTTTCGTCAAAGACGATTTAGCATCTCCTCTGCAACTCTTGGAGTCACTTCCTTAACCTCAGAACCATTTATCGACATTATAGCTGAGACACAAGTCCCTTCGACTACCGGCGAAAGCACCCTTATTATGCTAGAAGCCAAGGGTCCCATTTCTAGCCCTCAAGTTTCCTTTACTTCCGATATTGGTCTTTCAGAGAAGGAGATCGCCAGCTTAATTACCCGCTCTGGATTTGAGTTATCCCAATCTGTTCTTGACGATCTCTCCTCTCCATTTGGTCTAACTGACCTAGAAAAAGAACGACCATTATTTGGTAAATTTTATTCAGTAATTAAAAGTGTAACTGACATTGATAGCTTAAGTGTTGAGCCATCGTATAATGATCAAACAGGAACACTGAATCCCATAATTATAGCTGAGAAGAATCTAAGTAATAAATTAAAACTAATCGGTCGAAACTCTTTTAGTAGTGGAAGGCAAGAATCAGCAATACTAGGACACTATCAGATTAAGCCTGACCTAGCTTTTATTACTGGTCTTGAGAACTTGCCACTTGAGGAAGTTGTAGCTTACTCTGCCGATCTTTCTTATACCGTACTCTCAAGTAAAATACCTTTCGTTACTATTAAACTCAATGGCAACAAGGCTATTTCTAAGCAAAAGATCTTAGAGATTTTGCGTATTGATCCAGACTCTCGTATCACTCAGCATAATCTTAACTCACTAGGGCAAGAACTTTTATCCTATTATCATGATCTTGGATATCTTAGCTGTTCAGTAAACATTAGCTGTTCGGATGATGGAGAGTTTTGCAGAGAAATTTCAATTAAAATAGATGAAGAAGAACCATCTAAGATAAATAATCTATTATTTCTGGGCGATGACATCTCAGAATATTTAAAGCTAGTTGATCTTCCTAAAAAGGATTCTGTTGCAACTCAAAAGACCCTAACCGAACTAACAAGTTCTTTACAAAGACTATTGCGTTCAGATGGATATATCCAAGCACGTCTTCATGCAGAATATGAGACACTGCCGCAAAACAAGAAGGTTAATCTAAGACTGACTACGACCCTAGAATCTCCAGTAACTTTTATGTTTACCGGCAACTCTAAATTCTCAGCTGATGATTTTCTATCAACAATTAACCTCTTTGGACGAAAACAACCATTCGGACGTAATACGATATTTATACTACTAGAAAATATTGAGGTGCTTTATCGTCAAGTGGGGCATCTATACGCAACAACCGCTCATACTGAAAATCAGGACATAGAAACAGGACGAATTACCTACTCTATTACTATAGATGAAGGTCCTGTTATCCATGTTCGTAAAGTCACTATTAGTGGGACATCCTCTCTTTCTAAGAAAAAATTAATCTCAAGAATTGGTCGTAAAGATGTAGACCTTACGGATCGTTTTCTTAACCCAAAATATGCAATCTCTAAAGAGATAGAATATTTTAAAGAGGCAATAGCAGATATTTATCGAAGAGAAGGATTCCCAGAAATTTCCGTTCAAAGCAAAATTTCTTCCTCAAAAAAACGTAATGTCAGCATAGAGTATATAATTATAGAAGGTCCTCGAGTGTCCACAAATAAGCTCAAGATGAATGGAATGCCAAGTACTATTCAGCTTCCGACATTACCTGAAGCTCCCTACTCAATTAACAAAATTAATAAGTATATTGGAAATCTCATATCACTAATAAGGGAAAGTGGCTTTGCTAACGCGACCCTTTCAACTGGGGCATTTAATCAAGATGAGTTTAATATTGATATCGATCCAGGAGAACAAACTCACATCGGGCAAATCTCGGTTGTTGGTATCTCTCAAATTAGTAAGCAAATTGTTCTAGAAAATTTAACAGTTTCACCAGGTAGTGTCTGGAACCAGAAAGAGCTTGAAAAATCAAAAAGAAATCTTTTTCAACTTGGCCTTTTCTCTAGGGTTCAAATTGAACCAACGGATGGTGCCTATGATGATCCGATAGAAGCACTTACTATTAAAGTACTGGAGCGAAGCTTAAGATCTTTAGATTTAGGAATCGGTGCAAATTCAGAATATGGACTGCATACATTTGGTGAATTTATTGATCGTAAGCTGTTCTCAGATGGTCGAAGTGTTGGTCTTCGAGTTGATACTTACTATGACAGGGACAGTAGCGAGATAAGTAAGGGTGTGGCTAGTTTGCGTTATACCGATCCATTCTTTTTAGAGAAAGATCTTAGACTTACTGAAGATCTAAGGTTCCAGAGGCTCAAAAATGGTGTATTGCCATTCGATCTAGATAGAGTGGCCCTCTCATCTTTTGTCGATAAGAATATAAATGAGCAAACTAGTTTCACTATTGGTCATACTCTATCACAAGAAGATCTATCTAACGTTGAGCCAGATGTAATCTTAACTGATCTTGATAGTGGAATTCTTAATCTAAGCTTCTTGTCAGGATCATTGAATTTTGATCACAGAGATAGTGCCATTGTCCCAAGGAAGGGGTTTTTCCTTGGACTTGATTCTAAATTAGCAAGTAATGGGATCGGATCTGAGGCAAACTATGTTGGTGGAGGAGTAAAATTTTCCTTTTATCAGCCTCTTCATTTTGCAAAACAATTTACCATTGCCAATAACGTTAAATTCTTTGGTCTCTTACCATTTGCAGATACAGAGGAGATTCCTATTAGTCAGCGTCTTTTTATCGGTGGACATAATACTATCCGGGGATTTAGAGAAAATTCAGTAGGTCCGAAAGGAGATCTCGGAAACTCATTAGGTGGGGATTATTTATTTCAAAATAATTTTGAACTTCTATATAACTACGATGATTCGATACAAATTGCCGGGTTTTTAGACATTGGCTCTGTTTTTCTGCAAAGTAGGGCTGCTTCGATTGAGGATCTAAGAGAAGGAGCTGGTATAGCAACTCGATACCTAAGTCCAATTGGCGCTATCAGTTTAGACCTCGGCTTTCCACTTGACGAGCGAGAGGGCGAGCCATCAATCAGGCTCTATTTCAATATTGGGTCGCAATTTTAGACCTTCCTTTCTTAATTCTAAGTTCTAAGTGAGGTGGTCATCTATAGTCGGGCGTCTAAGGCATTTTGTTAAGGTGTTCGGATGGTGAGGCAAAGCGTTCCTTAAGAATTGTGACCAACATATGAAATGACACAATGCCGACAGGATCCCCTATACTATTTACTATTATGCAACATTGATTACGTCCAACAATAAATCGCTTTAAGAGCTCAAGAACTGTTGATGAGTTTGGTTCGATTGAAAAATCTCTGTCCATAACAGTAGCAACAGAGACAGAGGCAGTCATGGTGTCTTGATCTGACAAAACATCTAGCAATAAATCCTTTCTTAAAATTCCTAGGATTATCTCCGGTGCACTTTTGACTAATGCATACTTTGCATCAACCTGACTAAATGCTTTAGCCGCTTCAGAGAGGGTGACATTAGGAGGGAGGGAGATTATCGGTGACAATTTTAGCTTACTAGCTGACTGGTACACTATCGAAGAATCAGTATCCTCATTCCTCTGTTCCATCATCTTTAAGAGATTTTTTGAGACTATCAAGTTCTCCTGCCCTGTTTGAAACAACATATAATGGCCCTCCTCAAGCTAAATTGTAAAAAGAACTGAACTAAGGTTATCCCTCAGCGTGTGGGTGCGATCCTAACACATCCATAACTGAACAGTTTACAAA
>Ga0163149_10006578_pt1 | contig 11899 bp, 6 predicted proteins | sample OliLakLV19MP5G1_FD_148604 | JGI IMG/M metagenome (GOLD analysis project Ga0163149, IMG submission 148604) | Freshwater microbial mat bacterial communities from Lake Vanda, McMurdo Dry Valleys, Antarctica - Oligotrophic Lake LV.19.MP5.G1 | ecosystem: Environmental > Aquatic > Freshwater > Lake >...
ATGCTCCTCCGCTTGTGCGGGCCCCCGTCAATTCCTTTGAGTTTCAATCTTGCGACCGTACTCCCCAGGTGGATCACTTATCGCTTTCGCTTGGACGCTTACAGTGTATCGCAAACATCTAGTGATCAACGTTTATGGCATGGACTACCAGGGTATCTAATCCTGTTCGATCCCCATGCTTTCGTGCCTCAGCGTCAGTTACAGTTTTGTGAGCTGCCTTCGCAATCGGTGTTCTATGACATATCTAAGCATTTCACCGCTACATGTCATATTCCGCCCACATCATCTGTACTCAAGGTTAACAGTATCAAAGGCAGTTCCACAGTTAAGCTGTGGGATTTCACCTCTGACTTATTATCCCGCCTACGCACCCTTTAAACCCAATAAATCCGAATAACGCTTGGGTCCTCCGTATTACCGCGGCTGCTGGCACGGAGTTAGCCGACCCTTATTCTTACGACAATCAGCACTTTACACGTAAAGTGGTTTTTTATCATATAAAAGAAGTTTACAACCCATAGGGCCTTCATCCTTCACGCGGCATGGCTGGATCAGGGTTGCCCCCATTGTCCAATATTCCTTACTGCTGCCTCCCGTAGGAGTCTGGTCCGTGTCTCAGTACCAGTGTGGGGGAAAATCCTCTCAGATCCCCTAGACATCGTTGCCTTGGTGAGCAGTTACCTCACCAACTAGCTAATGTCACGCATGCCCATCCTTAACCGCCGGAGCTTTAAGAATCCTTCGATGCCGAAGGAAAATGTTATGGAGTATTAATTCGAATTTCTTCGAGCTATCCTCCAGTTAAGGGTAAGTTGCATACGCGTTACGCACCCGTGCGCCACTCGTCAGCGTGTATTGCTACACCTGTTACCGTTCGACTTGCATGTATTAAGCCTGCCGCTAGCGTTCATCCTGAGCCAGGATCAAACTCTCCATTGTAAATTTTAATCATTTTCCGATCGTAAATCGGATGTTTTCTCAAGAATTGTCTCTCATCAAAATCTCAAATAAGAATTTGAGAAACGAGAGATATTCACTATTTCTAGGCTACTTCAATATTTTCAAAGAACATTAATTTTATATGTAAACCCCGAGGGGAATCACAATCAAATTAAAAAGAACGATTAACAACCTTTTTATTAAGGGAGGGCAAAATTATAAAATAATATTTAATAATCAAATTATTTTTAATTTATTTTTTTTCTCCATTAAAATAAGACTGTCAAAGAACTAAATTGGGGGTGCAAAGGTAATTGTTTTTTATTCTCTTTCAAATTTTTAGCACATTTTTTTATAAATTAATTTTGATACTTTTGCAGGCCTTACTATACAGAATGTCTCCATTTGATCAAAACTCTGAACTTTTTCTATCTATTGTTGTTCCCGCATTTAATGAGGGAAATAGAATATCCCCTCTTTTTTTTGCTATAGAGGATCTGTTAAAAATAAATAAATTCAGTTTTGAGTGCATTATAGTTGACGACTCAAGTATTGATAATACACTTGAAGTCATCAGTTCAAATATAATTATTCAGCGCCTTAAGTCTGCGCAGAAATGCAGTATTATTACTAAGGAGAAAAACGCCGGAAAGGGCGAGGCATTAAAATCAGGTGTTGCAATAGCTAAAGGAAGGTATATTTTAACGTTAGATGCTGATATAGCAACTCATCCTATTGAAATTTTAAACTGGTTTGAAAACGGAAAAGAGGAAATAAAAAGCGACACTATTTATATTGGGTCAAGAGAACACAGAAACTCCACTATAAAAAGCGGATTTATCAGGAGATCTGTTGGAAGAGTATTCAATTTGATTGTTCGTGTAATTACCAAGCTTAATATAAGCGATACACAATGTGGTTTTAAACTATACCCATGTATAATTGGAAAGGAAATTTTTAAAGACCTTGTTAATACCGGCTGGGCCCATGATATAGAATTATTAAGCAGGGCACAATTAAAAGGATTTAAAATCAAAGAAATGCCAATAACATGGAAAAGCATTGAGGGCAGTAAAATTTCTGTGCTTAAAGATTCTATTCGCATGTTAAAAGAGACCATTAAAATTAGCAGGCTTTTAAAAAAGAAAAATGGATCTTAAAGAAATAAGCCATGGGGTTAACCAGCAAACGCACTGGTATTATTGCACTAAAAAAATCCCATTGATTCGATTTGTTGAAAATATATTGAAGCTTGGGTCTGCTCCTCTTTCCATTATAGATATTGGAGCAGGGACGGGTTACTTTTCGCAAGTTCTAAGTGAACATTTTGGTGAGCGAATCTCAAAAATAGTTTTAGTTGACATTAATTATTCCGAGCAGGAGGTTATTCAATCAAAAAATGAGCGGATAAAGAAAGTAAGATTTTTCTCAGGAGAAATAACAAACAGCCTGATTATTATGATGGATATTCTTGAGCATATAAAGGATGACACTGCTTTTTTAAATGAACTTGTTTCTAAAACAAAAGGAGTCAATTATTTTTTTGTGACAGTACCAGCATTCATGTCACTTTGGTCATATCATGACGAATATTTACTGCACTATAGAAGATATTCTTTAAATAGCATTTCAGAAGTTGTTAAAAAGAATCGTATCAATATCATATCTAAATATTATATTTATTTTTCTTTATTTCCCTATGCTGTACTTTTTCGAAAATATTTTCTCAGAAAGGACAATGCTCAAAACGACATGAGGGCTTTTCCTTTTTTTATAAATAAATTATTACGGTTTTTTTTCAGCTTTGAAATGTTGTTCAGAAAACTAAATAGAATTGCAGGGTTAAGCTGCTGTATCGAAGGTAAAATAGTTCAACGGTAAAAATATGTTAAAAAGAATCTTAGATCGATTGATACTTATTGATATAAAGGAAAAAAACATTGGTCGTGTTTTTTATAAGGCGAGTTGTGTTTTTATTCTTGCTTTGATGATATGTATAAGCGGTGATTTTGGCATTACCGGCGATGAAATGATACAGCGTAATCATGGAGATCTCTCGCTTAAATTTTATACAAGTCTTGGAAAGGACACTTCATATAAAAATCCACCACATGTTTTACCTGGCTGGGAGAATCAAAAATATTATGGATCTGTATTTGATGTTGTGTGTTCAATTTTTAGTAACCCCACTAATGCTTTCGAAACCAGACACCTTATAAATGCTATAAGTGGTTTCATTGGAATTCTTTTTTGTTCATTTATCGCATTGGAACTTTCAGGGGTCACGGGAGGTATTATTGCGCTCTGGTTCTTAACTCTTACTCCATTTTTCTTTGGTCATTCTTTTAACAATCCTAAAGATCTCCCGTTTGCATCCTTTTATATTGTCTCAGTTTATTATTTAATTCTTTTTGTAAAAGAATTTCCTTCACCAACAAAGAGAACTATAATTCTTTTATCTGTTTCAATTGGTATTTGTTTCGCAATACGTGTAGGAGGTTTATTGCTTTACCCTTATTTGGCATTGTTTAGTTTCATTGCGTCTTTCAACCATATATATAATAGAAACACTACCCTTTCCAGGCAACTTAAAAAGAAAAAGACAAAAAACAAAAGTGATATAAATTTCAAGGCGCTTTCTGTAATTATCAAAAAGGTACTGCTTGTTTGTTTAGTTTCATATGGCGTTGGTGTTATATTATGGCCATATGCAATTGAAAATCCTATCCTAAATCCTTTCAGAGCTTTAAAATTTGCATCAAACTCCCCCATTAGTGTAAACGTATTGTTTGAAGGAGATAATACCATGTCAAACGAACTTCCGTGGTATTTTTTACCAAAGAGTATGCTCATGACATGCCCAGAGGTAATTTGGCTTGGGCTTTTTCTTCTTCCATTTGCAATTAAAAACAAAACGATCAAGCTTCCTATTTTCATTTTATTATTCACCAGCTTATTTCCATTAGCATATATTCTATATAAACACGCAAGCGTTCATGGAAGCTGGAGACACGTGATGTTTGTTTATACACCTATTGTTGCTGCTTCTGCTGTAGGTTGGGATGGCTTGATAAAGAAAATGAACAACAGCAAAATAAAATATTTCATCTATTTATTACTTGGAGTATTGCTTCTGCATCCGGCGTTATTTATGATTAAAAATCATCCCAACGAGTATGTTTATTTTAATTTTACCTCGGGTGGTATTAAGAAAGCTTATGGCAAATACGAAACAGACTATTATTTTAATAGCCTGAAGGAGGCCTCAAATTGGTTTAAGAAAAATGTGCCAAGTAATGCTTCTAAAAAAACGGTGATATTTTCAACCGGGGCCAATTATCTTAAGGAGTATTTTAAAAGCGATACTAATTATCAAGCTAAATATGTTCGTTATTATGAAAGATATTACCAGGATTGGGATTATGCAATTTTAACTTCTGTCTATGTAAATTCTTATCAGATTACAAACAAAATATGGCCGTTTAAAAATACCATTTATAAAGTAGAGGCGGATGGAGTTCCATTATGTGTAGTTATCAAAAGGGAGAATAAAGATGATTTCCATGGCTTTACAGAACTGAACAAAAAAAACTATGTAGAAGCTAAGGAATACTTTAAAAAAGCAATTGCGTATGATGCCCAAAATGAAGGCGCATGGATGGGTTTAGGAGAGGCTTATATGAATTTGAATGAACTTGACAATGCAGAAAAAGCATCTTACCAGGCCCTTCAATTATATCCTGAATTTATACCTGCATTACTGTCGTACGGAATGGTGAAATCCAAAATGAATAAACTACAGGATGCTATAAATATTTACTCACGTGTAATTAAAGCAAAACCAGACTACGTTTTTGCATATTACCAAAGAGGCGTCTGTTATTTAAAATCAAATGATATGGATAATGCAATTAACGATTTATATACTGCCGGTACTTATGAGCCTACGCTAAAAAAAGAATGTTTTACCATACTTAGCAATATTTTTAAGCAAAAAGGAGATAATGAAAAAGCAAAACAATTTTTAGAAGACGCTTTAAAATAAACATAAGTTGCTATTGACAAGTTGAAAAATCAATGATGGGCGCTAACAATAATAAGATAGGATAAAAAAAGGGTGAGTGCGAAAACACTCACCTTTTTTTATGAATTTAAATTGAGATCAGGAATTTAACATCACCGGCATTACCAACATTAAAATATTTTCGTCCTTAGAATCAGTTTTTCCGGGCAATATCAATGCAGCTCTGTTAGGAGCAGACATCTCAACAATAACTTCATCCGACTCGATATTGGCAAGCATTTCAACAACAAATTTTGAGTTAAAACCTATTTCAGTGTCCTCACCAGAATATTGACATGTAAGTCTTTCATTTGCCTCATTAGAAAAATCAAGATCCTCCGCAGAAATATTTAATTCGCTACCGGATATTTTAAGACGTATCTGGTGTGTGCTTTTATTAGAGAATATCGACACCCTTTTGATAGAATTAAGAAATACGGTACGATCGACAATGAGTTTATTTGGATTCTCTTTAGGAATCACCGCATCGTAATTAGGATATCTTCCATCGATGAGCCTGCAAATTACATTTGTAGTGCCGAATGAAAACGATGCGTTATTTTTATTGTAATCAATTTTAACATCTGTATCAACAGTTCCCAAAATATTTTTCAATAAGTTCATTGGTTTTTTAGGAAGAATAAATGATGCGGATGATTTTGATTTAGCATCTGTACGCTGATACCTTACCAGTTTATGTGCATCGGTTGAAACAAAAGTTATATTATCAGATGACAATTGGCAAAATATACCTGACATCACAGGCCTTAACTCATCATTACCCGTAGCAAATATTGTTTTGTTAATTGCTGCTGCTAATACATTCGACTTTAATTCAATTGAAGAGGCTGATTCCATTGATGGAAGCTTAGGAAACTCATCTCCGTTATAGCCCGAAAGTTTATACTTACCATAATCGGAACTTATCTCAATGCCATATTTACTTTTATCAATGCTAAAAGTTAACGGCTGTTCAGGAAAAGTTTTTAAGGTGTCCAGGAGTAATTTAGCGGGAATGGCAACATTACCTTCATCTTTTGATTCAACGTTTAACCCAGTGGTCATTGTTGTTTCAAGATCAGAAGCCGAAATTGTCAATTGGCCCTTTTTAATTTCAAATAAAAAATTATCGAGTATAGGAAGAGTATTGCTGCTATTTAGAACACCACTTACGGCTTGTAGTTGTTTTAATAAATTTGAACTTGATACTATAAATTTCATGTGTAGATGTTTTTGTTTTTAAATGTCACATGGAATACGCCACATTTTCGGTTTTATGCCGACAGCTTATGGCTATTTCATGATATATGTGTTTAATTTTTGTTTGTTATCAGGAGGGCAAATATAGAATAATTGGGTAAAGTCCATAGGTTAAATAATCAGTATTTTTTAACAAAATACCAAAGACCAATGATCTCTTTGTTTTAAGAAAATATCCGGGAAAGGAGGAGAATCCAATTAAATCTTTATATGTAAAACGCAAACATCCCTTCGACAAATGCTCTGGGTAAACTACTCGTTTGCATTATAACTTAATGCCTATAAAGCAAACATCCCTTCGACAAATGTTCAGGGTAAACTACTCGTTTGCATTATAACTTAATGCCTATAACGCAAACATCGTCTACCTGTTCGTGAGATCCTCTCCAGTTTTCAAAAGCTGTTTCAAGTACTACTTTTTGATCTTTCATTTGTTTGCCCTGAATAGACAGGAGTAACTCCCTTAAAGAGCGGTATAAAAATTTCTTCCCCTTAGCACCGCCAAACTGATCAGCATAACCATCAGAAAAAATATAGATCGTATCCCCCTCAGTAAAATTTATGGAATGATTAGTAAACCCTTTCCTTCTTTCAAACAAGCCTATGGGTTGTTTATCAGGTTTTATCTCGTATAAACAATGAGTTTCATTGAACATAAGCGGGCTAAGCACTTTTCCATTATCCACCAATTCCTGACCATTTTTTACCCTCACAAAGTAAAGTGGATTATTTGCTCCTGAATATTCCAATACCTTTTTTGTGTTGTCGAATGAGCAAAGCGCCATATCCATTCCATCCCTGACTTCGGCTTCATCATTTTGCTGAAGAGTTTCTTCAACCAGGACACTTAATTTATCAAGTATTTCTGCAGGCTTAGTCAAACCAAATTCATTCACTGTACGCATCAAACCATTGTTACCCACAATACTAACAAGCGCACCCGGAACACCATGACCCGTGCAATCGATGGCTGCAATAAGAATTTTACCACCTTTGTTTACCATCCAATAAAAATCACCGCTTACAATATCCTTAGGTTTGTAGATCACAAATGAATTGGGAAGCAGTGCATGAATGTGGCGCTCAGCGGGTAGAATTGCGTCTTGCAGTCTTTTTGCGTACCTAATGCTATCTGTAATATTCTGGTGCGCCTGCGCAATTTCCACATAAGCCATCTGAATATCTTTATTATTTTTTTCAATGATCCTGCTTTGTCTTGTTATTTGAATATTTGCGGAACGAATCTTTACATATGAGAAAATACCACCGATGACAATCGCGATGCACAAAGAGTAAAACCACCAGGTTTTATAAAATGGAGGAAGGATAACAAATTTAAAAGATTGTGGAGCAGACCATACATTATTCTCATTGGCGGACTTTACAAGAAATTCATATTTATTGGGAGGAAGATTTGAATAGATCGCTTCTGTTTTAGCAGTAACGGGCAGCCAATCTTTATCTAGCCCTTTTAACATATATTGGTATCTAACCTTTGCAGGAGCAGATAGACTTACACCAACAAAATTAAATGTCAGGTAATTTTTACTGAAAGGAAGTTCAAGATTCACAGGCATACCGACCCAGTCAACAGAATCTGTGTGTTCTTTCCAGTTTGTAATCTGAGAAAAAAGGTTAACACTGTTTAATTTTACTAGGGGAAGTGATATTGTTTTTTTCTCATACTCCGGCCGATAGACCATTAATCCATTTACTGTACCGAAATAAATGTGGCCTGTTGAATCATCGACATATACAGAGTTACTTCTGCAATCTTTACCTGCAAAACCATTATCTCCATCGAAGTGAGTAACTTTTACAATTTTATAATTGTTCAACTCTATTCTATCTACACCATTGGGTTCACCAACCCATAGTCGTTGCTGCCTATCAAAAGCAATAGAATATGCATTATTCGAACTTAAACCGTCAGCTACCGATATTTTCAAAAACTTCGTTTCGTTTAAATAGTAAATTCCCTCGTTTGTTGCAACCCATAACACCCCTTTCTCATCCACAGTAACACAATTTATACGCTTTTCACTAATTCCATCTTTTGCAGAATACCTCTTCAATGAATTATTCTTCATAGAATATAAACCATCGTCGCAACCCATCCATAAGGTTTTATCAGAACTCATAAAAAGATTGTAAATACTTTTGGGTGACGACACACCGTCAAATGTCACTGGACTCAGCTTTCCATTTTCAACTACAGCAAGTCCAGCCAAAGTTCCCAACCAAATTTTATTGTCACTCTCAATTAAAAGATCATAACATCTATTGTATTTGTTCAATAGTTTTTTGTCAAATTCATAATTAATGAATTTACCATTACTGAATTTGCTTATCCCTGAATTTGTACCTATCCACGCGTATCCTTTGCTATCAATCTGAAGACAAAGAGCTTCTCCGCTTATTAAACCATTTGAATTTCCGTACGAGACAAATTTATTGTTTTTAAATATTGAAAATCCCTCATCTGTTCCACAATACATTTCCATTCCAAATTTAGAAATCACATTAATAGTTTTTCCGGTTAATCCGTTTTGTTCACCGTAATGCTCCCAGGCTAAATCGGGTAAAACAGAAATTCCATTTTCTTTTGAACCAAACCAAACATTTTTTTCTCTATCAATATAAATTTTCCAAACATTATTATTTACCAATCCGTTTTGTGTAGATATTTTCTCCAGCGAGTTTCTGTATTTATAAACACCAATGCTTGATGCAATCCATATATTACCCGCGCTATCATTATCTACAGAATAAAACTGGGTATTATAATAATCAGGTATGTCTTTTTCAAAAACAGGCGTTACAATACCTGACTCAACATTCATATTGAACAGACCGGCAGAAGTACAAAGCCAAAAATTAAATTCATCCTTCTGAGATACAGAATACACAAAATTTTCCTTTAAGCCATTTGCAGAATTAATATTTTGTAATGCTCCATTTTGAAAGTAAAAAACGCCACTTCCCAAAGTACTAAACCATATTCCCCCTTTTGTATCTTCATAAATGTTGAATACAGCTGCACTATCAAGCAACTTGCCAAAATTCCGTCTTTCAAAAAACCCTTTTTCAAATTCGCATACTCCCTTGCCGGTACCCAACAATACCTCATTATTCTTCAACTTAATAATATCGAAAATCCTATTACTAGTCAATTTATCCTCGATGTTGTAATTAATAATTTTATTATTTCTAATAAAAGAAACTCCGTTATTAGTTCCAACAAGAAAAGTACTTTTATCGTATTGCAGTATCGAATAAACTACGTTATCAACCAAACCATTTTTGGTGGTGATATATTCAAATTTACTACCATCATATTTTGTAATACCTCCATCGTTTGTGCCGAACCACATAACTCCGGCATCATCCTGAAGAATACTTAATACCTGCGCCTGAGACAACCCGTTTTCAGTCGTAATATTGCTGAAAAAATATTGTTGCGAATGAGAAAACCTCGAAACAAAAAGAAGTAATAGAAAAAAAGTAAATTTTAACTTAGAAATCACAATTCAAAAATACGCTTTTATTAAAAAGGGGCCCCAGAAATGAAGCCCCCTTTTAAGGATAATTATAAAATTTGCTTTAATCTTTTATCAATGTAGCGGAACTGGAATTTTCGCTCCCTTCATTTACCATTACAAAGTAGAGCCCTGAAGGCATTTTTGCCATGTCTAATTGAAAATTATGTATTCCAATTTCTTTGGTACCACCATCGATGGTTAAACATTTAGCACCCAAGGTATTATAAACATTAATTAAAACAGAAGACTTTTCATGCAGCCCTAACTGAAGCGTTGTATTATTACTTGCTGGATTTGGGAACACTTTAAGTAAATTATAAGAAAGTGCTTTAGGTTCGTTAAGTCCAACAAAGGTTGCTGTTGTATATATGGAGTCTTCTCCTACGAAAAAATCTAATGAACTGTTTGTAACAGTAGTAACAACAGTAAATGTATAGGTATTTGCCATAAACAACCCCGGTATATCTACATGGATCTCATACGTTCCAGGCTGAAGATTACTAATCACAAAATTACCACTACCAGTTGCTTGGCTTTCTGCCATTGCCTTACCACCGGGAGTTTTTTTAACGATTATATCTACACCAGGTATAACTTCTGCAAAGGGTAATGGATTAGGACTTGGTATTGCCGGGCCATTTTTCCAGAAAGGAGCAATTAAAGTTATGCTGCCAGATAATAAAACGCTGTTTGACTGCGCAGGAATATATTGCAAGCTAATATCCCTTCCCGATGTGTTACACTGACACGCCAAGGTATTAATTGTATCTGCACCCAACCAGTTTGTTGTATCACCATAAAATGTTGTTAATGCATTGGAGTAAATGGCAGTATCAGGTCTAATTGCTACAAGGTATGTTCCATAAGGAATTGAATCAAACAAATAATTACCATTTATATCAATATCAGATACATCAAGAATATCATGAACTGAAAAAGTTGAATTTTCACGATACAACAATGCTTTACAACCTGGACAGGACGTAACCGCAGTACCACCTATATTTTCATAAACGGTGCCGGATATCGTTCCAAAATCAACAGGCAATGTATACCATGCATAATTAGTAAGGGCCGTAGATGTGGTATCAAGCATTTGCTGCATCAAAAGAATTGATGATCCAAATGTGTTATTGCGAAGAAAAATATATCGATCAAACCTTGAAGGATAAGCTGATCCTAGAATCGTATCGAACCTGATGTTTGTTTCCTTTGCCAATAAAACATTATCAAAAGTATCGACAGGAGTAATTAATGTTCCATATCCAATGCCTTCAAGTTTTTTTATTCCCTGCCTTACATTCATTGTATCTAAACCAGGGTACACTAGGTATCTGGAACTATCCACCAGAAGTCCACCATAAGCAGGATTGGAAGGTGTAAACAATTCATCATCTATCGCTATAAAAGCAGTATCAATTCCATAAGAAGCCATTAGACTATTTGTGGTATAGGCACCGACCGCCCATATTCCATTTGTATCAATCCTAAAAAAAGTAAAAGTAGAATCGTCAAGAGGGAATGGTGCTCTTAAAAACGATACATGAGTTGCAGTAGGAAAAAAAGAAAGGTATTGAGAACAATTACAATTAGGATCCGACTTATCAAATGTTGCCAATACAAATGTATCCGAAGGGTTAACAAACTTATTAGAATAATCCCAAAGCTGCGGAGTAGCTCCCGATGCGGGTATTCCCATAGCAGGATTATTCTTCTCGTACACCTGCTTTATTTTTGTGCCAGCAACAGGTAAATAGCGTCCTTTAATTTGTGGACCCTGAGCAAAACAAATGTTAATAATTAATAGAGATAAGGAAGTAAAAAATATTTTCATTTTTGGATAATTTAATTATGCCCTAAATTACCAAAAAAATTGCAACTAAACCTTAGGTTTGCTCATAAAATACCCAGGGGTTTGTAATAATTTACCAAAAACGAAATACTGTACACTTACAAAGTCCTTACCATCATTTATAAATGTATACATATGGTCCGGATCGTATTTTATGGGCTTTCCAGCTATTTCCAGGCCTTCAATTTTATGCGGCATATGATATAGCGTTATTGCATTTTGTTCATTTTTTTTTTTTGTAAT
>Ga0163149_10006581_pt1 | contig 11891 bp, 15 predicted proteins | sample OliLakLV19MP5G1_FD_148604 | JGI IMG/M metagenome (GOLD analysis project Ga0163149, IMG submission 148604) | Freshwater microbial mat bacterial communities from Lake Vanda, McMurdo Dry Valleys, Antarctica - Oligotrophic Lake LV.19.MP5.G1 | ecosystem: Environmental > Aquatic > Freshwater > Lake >...
TGCTAAAGGAGATCATGAGAGAGTCAAAAATGTTGTAAGTCTAAAAACTATAACTGATTTCTCACCAGGACCTATCTCAAGTACAGGCAATCCCTTAGATGTCGCACTTAGAGAGGCAAATGATTTCTTTGTAGTATCTACTCCTCAAGGACCAACCTATACACGGGCGGGTAATTTTTCAATCGATGAAGGCGGTCAGATCGTTACAGCAGACGGCTCCCCGATTCAAGGAGATGGAGGAGCGATTAGTGTTCCAGATAATGGACAGCTAGTTATTCAAGAGAATGGAGAGGTGAGAGTAGGAGAGGATATTGTTGGAAAATTACAGGTAGTACGATTTGCAGATCCCTCTGGATTAGAAAGAGTAGGAGGTTCTCGCTTTAGACAGAATGGCGGAGCGGGACCAGAAACAGTTCCCCCATCAGTTATTCCAAATTCATTAGAGATGGCAAATGTATCAAGTATTAGCTCGATAGTAGATTTAATTTCAACGAATCGTGGATTTGAGAGTTACGTTAAAACAGCGCAATCGATTGATGAAATTAACAAGGCTGCAATCAATGATATTGGACGAGGATAATTAAACTTTTTTAGGAGCTTATTATGATTAAATCACTTTTTACTGCGGCCTCAGGAATGCAAGCTCAGGAGTTAAGTATTAACGTTATTGCTAACAATATGGCCAACGTAAATACCACCGGCTTTAAGAAAAGCAGAGCTGAATTTCAAGATCTAATTTATCAAACTCTAGTAGAGCCTGGCTCATCCACTTCTGAAAATACAAAAACACCGAGTGGTATTCAAGTCGGATTAGGAGTAAAGCCATCAGCAACCAAAAAAGTTTTCTCGCAAGGAGACTTAACAGCAACTAGTAGTCAGCTAGATGTTGCTATTGAAGGAGAAGGATTTTTTGAAATTACATTGCCTGATGGATCTACAGCCTATACGCGATCAGGAGCATTCCAACTCGATGAAAACGGCCAAATGGTGACATCAGATGGGTTCACGGTCCAGCCAACAATAACAATTCCACCAGATGCATTATCCGTCTCTATCGGACAGGATGGTATAGTTTCTGTTTTACAACCTGGTAGCCCAACACCAACTGAGGCTGGCACACTGCAATTAACCCGATTTCAAAACCCAGCTGGATTAAAAGCTGTAGGAAAGAATCTATTAGTAGAATCACAATCCTCTGGTTCTCCAACGCAAGGTAATCCAAGTGAAAATGGGTTTGGTCGTTTGGCTCAAGGATTTTTAGAAAGTAGTAACGTCAGCGTTGTTGAAGAGGTAATTAGAATGATTGAAGCCCAAAAAGCCTATGAGGCAGGTTCGAAGGGAGTGACAACCTCTGATGAGATGATTTCCCAAGCACTTAGCATGAAGAGATAAGGATAGATTATGAGTAAAAAATTACAGCTCTTAAACCTGATCTTTGGAATGACTAGTTTTCTAGTCTATCAAGATTGCCATGCTAACAATATGGATCTGATGATTCTTGGTAAAAAAGAATCTACTATCCTTGGAAGGGTTGTTACCCTTGGCGACATCTCTGATGTTACTTCAAATAAGATTGCTGATGATCAAAGTATTATAGCGCTTAGAAAAATTGCAATTCAAAATAGTCCTCTTCCAGGGGAATCTACCACAATTAGTGCAGCTCGAGTCCTTGAGATACTAGATAAGGCCGGTGTTGATAGAAAAACTATCGGATATTCTTTTCCTAGAATCATGACTATAGCTAGGGCATCACGTCTTTTAGGTAAAGACGAAGTTCGAGATGCCATTACCAGGGCTCTCAGTAAAAGAAAAAGTGAAATAATAGTAAAAAATGTTTTCTTTGATCAGGAGATTAATGTTTCTCCTGGATTGAGTGTAGTTAAAGCAATTCCTTTAAACAGCAATAGAAATAGGTACACATTTAATATCAAAGTTTCAGTTGAGGGGGAAGAAGATGTAAAGTTTACAGTTCCTGCTGAAATAGAAGAGTGGGTAAAGTTGCCAGTGGCAACAAGGCCAATGAGTAAGGGAGAAGTAGTACGGAGTGATGATCTAGCAATGGCTAGATTAAATCTTGATGCTATTCCACAAGATGCTGCATTAAATGAAAGGATGGTAGTAGGTTATGAATTAAATAATCACATTTCAGCCGGAGATGCTTTTAGAAGAAAAGCACTCAAGATACCACCGGTTGTTAATGCCAATTCAAAAGTAACACTTCTGTTTACAAAGGGTCCTCTTACCGCAACAGCCACGGGCACAGCATTAGAAGCTGGAATAGAAGGGCAGTTAATCAGAGTACAAAATGATTCATCTAGACGTGTAATAATGGCTCATATTGTTGAGCCAGGACTTGTTAAAGTAGAGGTTCAATAATGGTTATGAAGATTGAAAAGACATTAAAGCTATCCATAGCATCGCTATTGTCAGTACTGCTTCCAGGTTGTGCAGGTAGTTATCTCCCTGGAAAGCCATTAGTCCCAGCAATTGAATATGCAAAACAGGTACAAGGTGGGTCGAGAGTTAATGTCAATGCTCATGAGATAATTCAAGATAGATATAAAGATAATCTCAATGCTCAAAAGGGAAATCCACATAAGCGTCAGGGCGGTGAGTATGACGGAGAATATGCAGCGGCACAGGATAGAGAAGGTTATGAATATGAGGAGATAAGAGCTGCGATGGATCCAAGAGCTGCAGCAGGAAATTTACAACCTTACGGCCCACCCTCACTTAATCCAAGAGATTATAATGGTCCTTTAAGCCTTGGGGATCCTGGACAGCTAAGCTCGCTTTGGCGAGAGTCTGGCACAGGTCAAGATTTTTTTAGGGATGTACGTGCTTGGCAGCCAATGGATCTAATCACGGTAACAATAGTTGAAAAGACAGAAGGCAAAAAAGAAGCAGATACAGAAGTTAAGGGAAAATCCTCTATCTCTGCTGCTATATCAAATCTATTAGGTTTTGAAGCTGATTTTATTAAATCAAACCCAGATGCAAGTCTTTCTAGCTTGATTGGAGCTAACACTCAGAATGATTTCAAAGGCGAAGGAGAGACAACTCGTAAAGATAGTTTAAAGGGTAGTATTTCAGCGATGGTTGTTGAAGTTCTACCTACTGGAATAATTCGCATTGAAGGGACGAAAATTATCTCTGTAAACAATGAGGAGCAGGTCATGGTAATGACCGGTCTTGTTCGCCCAAGAGATATTTCGTCTGAGAATATCGTTGAATCATCGCGAATTGCTAACATGCGCATAGATTACTATGGCCGTGGACAGCTCGGAGATGCTCAGCGTGAAGGTTGGTTAGGAAGATCATTAAGGACTATATGGCCATTCTAAAAAAAGATCGAATACTTAAAGTAGCACTACTGTTTGCGATAATTATTTCCTTTGTTGCAGACGCGCATGCAGCACGGTTAAAAGATATCGCTGATGTCGAGGGAGTCAGAGGTAACCAGCTTTACGGCTATGGGCTTGTCGTTGGTCTTAACGGAACAGGTGACGGGAATAAATCAGAATTCACGACTAAAAGCTTATCTAACATGCTTGAGAAAATGGGAGTACGAGTTGAGCCTGCTGATCTGAAGGTAAAAAATGTTGCATCAGTTATTATTACGGCAACTCTTCCTGCTTTTATTCGGCCAGGAACGAGGCTTGATGTAACTCTATCATCTTTAGGCGATGCTAAAAGTCTTGAGGGAGGCACTCTTATTTTTACTCCTCTAAAGGGAGCTGACGGAAATGTCTACGCTGTAGCACAAGGCTCAGTTATGGTCGGTGGATTTGCAGTTAGTAGTGAAGGAGATACCGCACAGAAAAATCACCCAACAGTTGGTACAATTGCGGAAGGCGCTACTGTTGAACGAGCAATCTCGTTTGATCTATTTCAATCCCAGCGAATTCGTATCGTTCTAAGAGAGCCTGATTTTACAACAATGACTCGGGCAGTACATGAGATTAATCTTTTTCTGGGAGAGCCTTTAGCTAAACCGATAGATGCCGCTTCAGTTGAGATTCCAATAACTGGAGATCATTTAAATGATCCAATTGGATTATTGGCTCAGCTTGAAGCTTTAGAGATTGAACAGGATGTAGGGGCAAAAGTCCTAGTCAATGAACGGACTGGAACTATTATTATGGGAGAGAATGTTAGAGTTTCTACTGTAGCATTAGCTCATGGTAATCTCAATATAGCCATCAGGAGTGAAAAACAGGTTTCACAACCGGCTCCTTTAGCAGCTGGAGAAACAACTGTTGTTGAGAATACTGATATTAGTGTCAGTGAGGAGAGCGGAACTCTCTCTGTGGTGAAACACCAAATCACCTTAGGAGAGTTAGTAGCAGCACTGAATGCTATAGGAGCAACACCTAGAGATCTGATTAGTATTTTTACTGCATTAAAAAGAGCAGGAGCTCTTCAAGCAGAGCTTGTTGTCATGTAGGAAATGTATGCCTGATATCGGAAAGGATTTCCTAAGTGTAAGTAGTATTGCTCGTGCTGAGCAGATGGCAAAAACTGCCACTCAGGCTCAAGCAGGAGAGGCATCACGTGATGCTAGAGATATAAAATCATTAGGAAAAGGAGCACGTCCAACATACGAAGGTCAGGTAGATAAAGCGTCACGGCAATTTGAGGCACTTCTTTTGCAACAGATGATGAAGTCGATGTGGGATACTGTTCCTGAATCTGGCCTCCTAGGTGGTGGAAACGAGGCTAGTATGTATAGGGACATGTTAAATGAAGCATTGGCGAGCTCTATTTCCGGAGGTCAAGGTATCGGTGTTCGGGATATGGTTGCTCGGGATATGAAAAAGATTGACAATGATAAAGCTAAGTAGTTGATTAGATAAGCTTTAGTGGAGGACTAAAATAATAGGGCAACTAATGCCCTTTTGGTCATCATAATATTAAGAAAATGGACTTTCTTAAGGTAGCAATCAAGGAGAGAATAACCGCATGAAAATTATACCCGCTAGATTAGATGATGCAGAGGCCCTGAAGCAAAAGATTACTCAGGATAGCCCGAGAAAAAGATCACAGTCCTCTACTGGAGATAGTTCTGGAACGGCTGAAAGTTCTGTCCAGATCTCCGCACTTGCAAGAGAACTAGGTGCCTTTGATGTTTCTAATGAAGATAAAGTTAGAAGTGATAAGGTGGCAGAGTTCAAGGCGAAGATTGAAAGTGGAACTTACAAGGTAGATTCAGAAGCTGTTGCTCGTAAGCTTATTGAAGAGTTAGCTTTTTAGATCTCAATCTGATTTAAAAATATTCCAGCCAAGGCCCACATCCAAGTGACGCTTAATCAATCCATTTAGGGGTTGGTTAATCTATTAGGAGAGTCTTGCTTGGAAAATACACTTTTTGAAAAAAATCATCCTGTTGCACAGGAACTTATCGCTTCTTTAAATCTAGAATGTCGTCATCAACGGGAATACTTACGACTTATCGAAGAAGAGAAACAAGCACTACAATCCCTTAAAACTTATAATATTCAAGAATGCTCAGCTCGTAGAGAGGCTGTTATCTGTGACATAAAAAAGGAGCAGGAGAATCGCATACGGCTTTTAAAAGGTATGCTAAAGAAGATAACTACAAATAGACCGGAGTTGCGTATTACAGCCATTGCAGAAAGAGTATTTCATCCTGATGATAGTAGAAAAGTTAATGAGATCTGCTCGATCCTTAAAGATTTAATCACCCTAACTAAAAGAAAGACCCATGAGCTTGAAAGTATAGTTTCGTTCTCAATGAATCTTATCTCTGGAAGCCTTTCGGTAATTCTTTCCCAGTCACAAGTTCAAACTCCGCTTTATAATGCAATTGGTAAAGTAGCGCAGGCCAGCAAATCAAATGTTTCAGGCAATCGTCAGATGTCTCGTTTGGCTTAGGCGTATGGCATAAGTATTGCACCTATATGGACAGGGATAGAAATAGGGAAAATATTTCCTATATCCTCGAAAGGTGAGCGATGACCAATTTTGGCACAAAAATATTTAACACCGCGGTTAGTTCTATTAACGCTCAACAAGGGGTGTTAGCTGGTATTTCAAATAATATTGCTAATGCCAATACTCCTGGATATTCAAGAAGAGCAGTTCTTTTAACTAATCAAACTTCAGGAGAAGGAACAACAGGGTTAAACATAGGTTCCGGTGTTAAGATCTCTGATCTGATTCGATTTGTTGATGAATTTACTAATAAAACTTTTAGAGAAGCAGAGCAAACAAGGTCTTTCGCTTCCTCTAAAGATGACTTGCTTGCTAGAGTCGAGGATGTATTTAATCTTACAGGCACCTCCCAAACTATTGGCTCAACCTTAACTGATTTCTTTGCTTCATTAAATGATCTTTCGATAAATCCATCGAGTATTGAACTGCGATCTAATATGATTGAAAGAGGCAAAGATTTAGTCAATGCCATACAATCATCATACGGAGCCGTAGCAAATGTTCAAAGAGATATTGATGCTCGAATTGTTTCAGATGTTGATGCAATTAATAATTTGACATCACAGATTGCTGAATTGAATCTGAAAGTCGTACAGCGAGAAAATTCAGGAAGTCTAGCCGCAGATGAAAGAGATCGAAGAGATAACTTACTTGGAGAACTTTCAAAGAAGATAAGTTTTACAACATTAGAGCTAGCAGATGGTTCAGTGAAAGTTAGTCTGCCATCTGGACTGGATCTAGTTTTTGGATCGAATAGTAGAAATCTTGAAGTTACAACAAGTCCTACCTTTGCCGGTGGTGGATCTTTGCCGCCTGCTCTTTGGGGAGGTGTTCCAGCTTTTATCGTTTATAACTACGGATCCGCAGCATCTCCTGCACATGTTGATTTGACTTCAGAGATTGGCGCGGGTGAAGGCTCTCTTGGTGGATATCTGCAAGTTCGAGGAATATATGATGTTACTGATACTTCGCCGTTTCAGGGAGATGGAATTCTTCCTCAGATTGGTGCCCGAATTGAGGCCATCACGAGATTTCTTTTATCCGATTTTAACACTACTTACCTAGGTGCAGACGAAGATAGTATTACTGGTGGTCATCAAGCAAGTAGTGCAGATTTAAACGGACTGGCGCCATCAATATATGGGTTCTTTGATTTTAATTTTGCCGGAGTTAAAGATACAGATGGAGATGGCTTGCCTGATGATATTGGTACCCATGCAGGTGTAACAAACTATTCAAGTTTACTGCGCCTGACTAGCACTGATCCAAGAAGTATTGCGGCTTCGTTGGATCTTGACCCTGCCGACGGTGTGACCTCATTTGCTCAAGGAGATGGAAGTAATTTAGCTCAACTTTCTGATTTACAGAGGTCTGTAAAGACCTTTACCGTCGATAATTACTCTTTTAATGGCACTGTAGATCAAGTGTATGTCGATGCGGTTGGATATGTTGGTAATGAAAAATCTAAATCTGCAACAAATAGAATAGTTGCCGACTCAAATTATAAACTGACAGCAGACAGACGGGATAGTATTTCAGGAGTGAGCTTAGATGAGGAGTTCGCGCAATTAGTACGGTTTCAAAAAGCATTTGAAGCTTCAGCTAGGTTAATTCGAATGGGCAATGAACTTTTAGATCAAATCGTAAACTTACTATGACAAGAATTACAGAAACTCAAATCGTAAGAAACTCACTAGCTCTTATACAGAAGAGCAGAAGTGATATAGCAAAATTTAGCCAAGAAACCTCTTCTGGGATTAAGATTGCACGACCTGGTGATGATGCTGCAAATGCCCCAACTGTGGCTTCATTGCGAGAAACAATTAATCGATTTGATAAACATAAGTTAAGAATTCAGAGCGCTAGTTCGACCCTAAGTCTTCAAACTGATGTCCTCGCTCAAGCAAGTGATCTATTAGTTCGAGCAAAGGAATTGGCCTCCCAAGGAGCCAATGAGGTCTTAGGAGCAGCGTTAAGAGAGAGTTTATCGCATGAAGTTTTTCAACTTCGTGATGCTATGGTCGATTTAGCAAATACTAAATTTCAAGGAAGATATCTATATTCAGGAGTTGCTGATGATCAGCCTGCTTATTCCCCTACAGGAACTCCAGGATATACCAATTCTACTTCACAGCCAGGATCAATTAGATATACATATAATACAAATGCTGGATCTGATCTTTCAAATAGCGTCTATATTTCTGATGATACCTCAATAACAACAAATACTCCGGGTAATGGGGTATTTGATGGAGCGATTCAGGCACTTGAAATTTTAGGAAGATCACTAGAAGGATACAGGAGCACTACTACAGCAGGAGTACCAGATGGTGGTGGTACAGCATATACATTTCCGACAGATTTTTCAGAGCAAACACAAGATATTTTGAATGCAATGACTCGATTAGATACTGCTCGCACAAGTGATATTGCAATAGAGCGGGTAAGTGTTGCTGGTAAAGAGTCAAGAATACTTAACTCAACTTCAATATTAGAGTCGTTAAAGAGTAATCTTATTGAGGTGCTATCTAAAACTCAGGGAGCAGATATTTTTGAATCAGCAACAAATCTTACCCAGGCCCAAACTGCTCTTCAAACATCACTTTCTGTTAGCGGATCTATCCTAAAAATCAGCCTACTCGATTATCTGTAGAGGTAGCGAGATTTAATAAAATAATGTTCTAAACATTCTACCATCAATATCTATATTGCTGTCATCTAACTCTTAGTGCAATAGGTATGACTAAGTTTTTGTCATGACGCTATTGCAGTAATCTATGCCAAGGAAGGCGGGAGTTTTTTAGATGCTTATATTAACAAGAAAGCCAGGTGAGAGCATCTACATCGGCGATCAGATCAAGATTACAATTGTTGAACTGAAAGGTAATCAGATTAGAGTCGGAGTAGATGCCCCGAAAGAGCTTAGGATATATCGTGAAGAAATTTACTTACAAATTTTGGAAGAGAATAAACAGGCTGCATTGACACCAGGAGTCAAGGAAGGAATTGACGAGTTGGCGGCAGCTTGGAAGGATAGAAAGGGATCAGGGAAGATGAATAAGTTAAGTGCAAAGGGCACTGCAATTACTTCACCCAAAGTCACAAAGGATAGTGAGGGGCAAGATGAGTAGCAGTGATTCCAAAACTATAACTTTTAGTAGTAATCGCTTTGGCGAATTCACAGTCGCGGAGGAGTCACTTATCTTTATGCCTGGGGGCGTAGTTGGGTTTCCTAAGAATGAGAAATTTGTTTTACTAGAACATAAGCCACCATTTTCATGGTTACATGCAACTGATAATCCTGATCTAGCTTTTGTTGTTGTTGATGGTGTTGAGTTTGGAGAAGGTTATAAATTTCCGATTCCATATGGAGATCCAAGATGCGATCTTCTAGAAACTGATGAGTACGCAGTTTTAGTGATTGTTACAGTTCGAACTGGCCCTGCAATGACTACTGCCAATCTTAAAGCCCCATTAATCGTTAACCTACGGACTAGAAAGGGGGTTCAGTTAATCATTGATGATTCTCAATATTCTACTAAGTACCCCCTCTGGCAGGAAAATCCCCAACAAAAACAGGATACTAAGGATAAGAAAGATAAGTAGTTTTTTACCTCATTCACACCTTTTCGACAATAAAGTCCTAGACACCGTTTGCCGATAGAATTCATAGGGCAGATCAATAGGCAGTTATGTGTGTGCTGCAGGCCCATTATAAAACCTTTTAATTATAATGATGTGTGAGAGGGGAGATCATGGATTTTGAAACTTCAGAAATTGGCGACAAGGCAGTAATTAAGATAACAGAAGATCTTGATTCTGAGCAATCTGGTGAGGCACTTCGTAAGGCATTTAACAAAGCTTACGATACTGGCTCTCGCACTATTGTTCTTGATCTCACTAGTGTCGAGATTATCAATAGCTATGGTATCGGCAAAGTGTTGATGTGTTACAAACGCCTTAAAGCCGACAATGGTGTTTTGATGGTTAAGCCACTTAAAGGTTTTGTTAAGGAAACTTTTGAGCTGCTTATGCTTGATAAACTATTACCAGTGTATGATGGTGAGTAGGTTCTAATACCTATCATACAGAGGCTTATATGCCACTGATCAAAAATATTCATATAGAAGGTGTATAAGCGTGGAGCTAAATCCATCTCCTCAATTACTCCTGGTTCATGATGGGCAATCCTTATTAGCAGATTACAGCACTTTTTTTGCTGAAAATGGCTGGAAGTATGATTGTATCTCTGACTTTAGCAACGCGCTAAAAGCAGCCTGTGATAAGGATTATGAAATAATTATTACTGATCTTGACCTCCCTGGTATGAGTGGTCAGGCTTTTCTTGATGGTGTTAGAAATCAAAAACCTAATCAAGCAGTAATGGTAGTCTCTAGTCCAACTAAATCCGAAGAAGCGATAAGAGCATTAAGGTCCGGAGCGGTAGATTTTCTACAAAAACCAATCGATCAAAGGTTCCTGCATGAGACAATAGTTAGAATTGTAAACTGTCTAAGGCAGGAAGAAGCACAGTATCGATTATTAAAATCTATGACTAATTATTCGGCATCGTATCTCTTTACTACCAAAGCACTAGGAAGCTATACCTTTATTCCACCTATCCTAGGGGTGCTTTATCAAGCTGGGATTATCTCTTTAAATACTAAATTAAAGATTGCATTAGCTGTGCAGGAGGCATTAGCAAACTCAATTGAGCATGGTAATTTAGAGCTTGAATCAAAACTAAAAGATCAATTTGATGCTTCTGGAAAAGATCAGTTTACCTTAACTAAACAACAACGTCTTTTAGATCCTGCCTATGCCGATAGAGAATTAAAGGTAGATACATTATATTGCGATGGGGAGCTCTCTATTACTATCAAAGATTATGGCAAAGGCTTTAATGCTCCAGCTGGTGGAGAGGTTAAGTTCGATGAGGCAAGCCTTTTATGTCATGGTCGAGGATTAAGAATAATTTTTGGTTCTATGGATAAAGTCATGTACCAAGATGGTGGCACCAAGATAACGATTTCAAAGAAAATATTATAAAGGTTTTTATGGCATTAAAATTTCGCTTAAAAGGTTTAGCAGAGACATTTTTGGACCTTATTGAATGTCCGGGATGTAAGCTTTGTGAGGCAGATGATAAGAATTTTACTACTGAGAATACTAGGGTAACTCTGGAAGGAATTATCGTAGTTGTGCAGTGCCGAGTTTGTGGAGAGATCTTTGTGCCAAAGAGACAAAGATTGGGAGTAATGGATCCACGAGAGCTTAGAAAAGCAGTTGAACGGGATGCCGTAGAAACTGGCGAACCATTATTGGATAATATTCACTCTGTAAAACTTCATGCCGAGAGGATGAATGCTGTTCGTCGGGGCGAAGTTCATTAAGGAAGTTCATTAAGGGTGAAGTGCATTAGCACGGTTGGTTAGCTTCTTAAGCCCTTAGATCATCTAGCTTCAAGCCATACTTCTTTAAGGTGGCGGGAAGTCCCAACTTATCAATAGTTCTAATCATGTTGGTAGATATTCTAAGTCTGATGAACTTGTTCTCTTCAGGTAGAAAGATTCTCTTTGATTGAATGTTTGCACCAAAATAATGGTTAGATTTGTTATTGGCATGGCTTCTTCTTTTACCAGCCTGCTTTCTTTTGCCTGAGATCACACACTTACGTGACATAAAAACTCCGAGATCTTAAAAAAGTAGTCGTATAAAATTCAGTCTTATAAATTTCACTGCGAAATGTACTAAAAATCTAGTTAAAAGGCAAGATTAGGGGGTTGGTCCTGAACAAGTCATACTATCCACATTATATCGCCTATCTGAGAGGCGGATACAGATCCTAGCACCTTGCATTTTGAGGAACTACCGGAAAATTAGGAGTATCTAAGCAGCTTTTTTATCCACAGCTTGCTCTAGCAGTTCGTGCAAAA
>Ga0163149_10006588_pt1 | contig 11883 bp, 9 predicted proteins | sample OliLakLV19MP5G1_FD_148604 | JGI IMG/M metagenome (GOLD analysis project Ga0163149, IMG submission 148604) | Freshwater microbial mat bacterial communities from Lake Vanda, McMurdo Dry Valleys, Antarctica - Oligotrophic Lake LV.19.MP5.G1 | ecosystem: Environmental > Aquatic > Freshwater > Lake >...
GGGCGGTGCGTCGCGTGGGCGAGCGCTTCAACCGAGCCCTCGAAGGAGACGAAGATGACATCGAAGCGGCGGAGGAGGTCCATCGCGCCACTGTTCTTGGGGATCTCGTGAGTCCAGAGTTCGTCGATGTAGCAGGCGGAAACGTCCGCGGCCGAGTGCAACCGGGACCACGGCACTAGCGGGTAGAGATCAGGAAAGCTCTGCATCAAGTAGAACAGCAGCGAGTACCGGCGTTCGAGGGGCGGGGAGAAGAGGCGTGGGGCCCGGAGCGTACTGTCGAGCCGGTCGGCGATCCACCGCAGTGTGGGGTTGCGCACTTGCTCGTGGATCGGCGAGAGAATCTCGCAACGGTCGAGCTCGGCGATCTGGTCTTCAAACTCGAAACGAAGACAACGAGAAAGCACCGGGTTCATCATCCGGTTCGAAACGCACAAGACCCGCGGGCTCGGCGCGGTTCGGATTGGTCTCAGCCAGGTCACGGTTCTCCTCGCGCTCGTCGCCGCCTCATTATGCGACGGGCTGGCCCAAAGGCGGCCCGAGTCGCTCTATCGCCCAGACGGTGAGGGAGGCTTAGACCAAATCTGGGAGATGGAGCGAACCGTGCCGTCCCCTGTTCGTTCTGAAACGACGCCAGAGAAACCCTGTGGGGGGCTGGATCGCGCGTTGGAAGTTTGGCGTGAGTCATCATCGAGGAATCCGGACAATCGAGACGCGGCGATTCGAAGACGCGGTTGCGATGCCGACGTAGAAACGTCGGCGCGAGCGTTCAACTTTCCCTAGGGTTCAGGGGGCGCTCTCTCGCACACGAAGCGGCGGCCACCAAGAGAGAATGAGCGGACGGTCGCACACACCGCTCATGCTGAAAAAACAGCCCCGGGGCGACGATGGACGGCGAGTCTATCGAGAGTCCAGTGGTCCATCATCATACATCGCGGTACGAAGTCTGCACGGCACGCGAGCGGGGTGGTTCCCTCAATTGCAGCAGCGAGAACTGTGGCCGACTTGCCAGATTTACCAAGGCATACTTGGGAATTCTCGTGTCGCACACCGCAGCGGGCAAGAAAAAACCCTGCGAAGAGTCGCAGGGTTCGGAGGAATCTTCGTGAGGTCTTTCGTTCTGTAGGACCACGCCTGACCGCGGGTTCCAAGGTTCGGACAATTTTCGGACAATTTTCGGATCAGTTCGCAAAGTGAGCGAACGCGCGGTTGGCCTCGGCCATGCGGTGGGTCTGGTCGCGAGTCTGCATCGCCTTGCCCTCGCCCTTGGCGGCGTTATAGATTTCGTCGGCGAGCCGCTCGGCCATGGGGCGGCCCTTCTCGGCGCGGGTCGAGTCGATCACCCAGCGGAAGGCCAGCGACTGCTGACGCTTCTTGTTGACCTGCATCGGCACCTGGTAGTTCGCACCACCGATGCGCTTGCTGCGGACTTCGACGAATGGCTTGACCTTGTCGATCGCCAGTTCGAAAGCCTCCACCGCCGTCGCAGGCTTGTCAGGCGAGGTCTCTTTTTCGAGCTTCTTGGTGATGATATCGAGGCAATCGTACATCACGCGCTGCGCGACGGCCTTTTTGCCGTCGTACATAATGCAGTTGATGAAACGAGCGACAACGATGTTGCCGTGACGCGGGTCAGGGCGGAGCTGCGTGTTCGAACGAGTGATGCGACCGCCCATGATGAAACTCCTTTGGCTCGGCTCCCGGGTGTTGGCCCGACGGGGGCCGACCGGGGACTTCGTTCACCGCGTGGCCTGGGAAAGCCTGTCGCAGTTACTTGCCCGTGCGAATTGTGTGGAAAAACTCATAAAAACGGTGAAAAAGCCGTTGTCTTACGCGGACTTGCCGCGCTTGGCGCCGTACTTGGAACGACCCTGCTTGCGGCCTTCGACGCCGAGGCAGTCGAGCGAGCCGCGAACGACGTGGTAGCGCACGCCGGGCAAGTCGCGGACGCGGCCGCCGCGGACGAGGACGATCGAGTGCTCTTGGAGGTTGTGCCCTTCACCGCCGATGTACGCGGTAACTTCCTTGCCGTTCGAGAGCCGCACGCGGGCGATCTTACGAAGAGCCGAGTTGGGCTTCTTCGGGGTCGTGGTGCGGACGATCAAGCAGACGCCACGCTTCTGCGGGCAGGCTTCGAGGTCCTTGACCTTGTTGATCGCCTTCATGACAAGGCGGGGTTTGCGGACAAGCTGATTGATCGTCGGCATGTGGCGAAATTCCGTGGCAAACGCCCGTGCCCAAGTCCGGCCCGGATGGGTCGAGAATGGGTCTAGGGACAGGGAGGGGATAGTATCCTCCTCAAAGAGCGCGGCAAGTCGCCGGTTCAAGGGTTGTTCTGAGGTGGCAGCTTCTCAGGCGGCAGCCTCTCAGGTGGAAGCGGCTCTTCAGGTGGAAGCGGCTCTCCGAGCCGCTTTTTTACCCTCGTCAGCCGAAAGCTCTCGCCCGCAAGCTTGAGATCTAAAAGCATAGAACCTCACCTGTAGCCGCCCAGAGGAAGCTCTTACGCCGCGGTGGCTCTTGATCTCGTGACTCTTTGGAGAGCGGCGGCCGACCAAGGGGCGATTACGCGTTGCCCTTTGTTTGACCATTGTTCGGCAGCGTCGAGCATCGGCCCGGGCGAGAGGGTGCCGATGACGAGAGTTTCGGCGTGATCAGGATGATCGAGCCGGACCTCGATTTCGTGCAAGGCGGCGCGCACGGCCCAGGAGTTTTTTCCTTCGCTGATGATCGCGGCCGACCTGAATGGGCGGGCTCGATGCTCGGCGTGGATCGCTTCGCGAGCGTGAGCCAGGCCGGTGAATCGGTCAAAGAGAGGTACTGGCATCGAGGTCCGTTGCTGGGCTCGGAGTGTCTGTCGCAGTTCTGAGATCCCGAGCGCGTACCCGATCGCGGCATGTTCTTTCGCGGCGATGGCGCGATAGCGGCGGCGTGTGCGGCGGAGTTCGGCGCGGCGTTGAGCTTCGGGCGTGTAGCGCTGCGTGACCCAGCCGTTGTTACGCACGAGGCGGGCGATGATGCGGTTGAGGTCGCGGTTGGTCGCGTCCTTGAAGTGCGCGACCTTGAAGCGTGGATCGAAGACCGTGCGTCGGCCCGACAGGATGATGCGGGCGGCGAGGTCGTACTCCTCGGCGTAGTAGTCGAAGCTCGGGTCATAGCCGCCGAGTTCGAGGAAGACCTCGCGGCGGACGGCGACACCGCAGCCGATGAAGACTTCGGGGAGCCCTCCATCCTCACGGCGCTGCTGGAGCGGGAGCGAGATATCGGCGGAGACAGCCGCGACGTCGGCGGGCTGTTCGCGGAGAGCTTGGACGAAGCCGTCGTCGGTCGGGTGCGAGTCGTCGTCGAGCATGACGACCCAGCGCGACGCCGGGTCGCTCTCGCGCACGCCCAGGTTCCGGGCGGCCGCGCCGAGGTTGGTTCGGGAGCGGATGGTGCGGACGAGAGAGTTGTTGGCGAGAGTTGGGGGGGTTTGAGCTGGGAGTTCGGAGGCGTTGTCGATGACGATGACTTCGGTGGTGGTGGCGAGGGTGCCGAGTGCGGCGAGGGTTTGCGCGAGGCGGTGAGGGCGGTTGCGGGTTGGGAGGATGAAGGTGAGCATGAGTAGAAGAGTTTCAGCCTTAGGGACATTGACGTGGTCTAAAAGACAGGAAGTAGATTGAGAAGAGGCAGGTTGAAAACCTGCCTCACGAGAACGGGTAGAGGGAAGAAAGGTGGTGAGGGCAGGCGAGACGCCTGCCTCACACAAGGATCAGAGGGCGAGAGAGGTGGCTACGACGCGCGAAGAAGCGAACCGCGCGACGCGATGACTTCCGGAGCGGCGTAGGTGAGATGGGCACCGTGGACGCGGGTGAACATGCGGCGGAGGTCGGTCGCGGCGACCGGGATATTGCCGAGTCGCTCGACCTCGATACCTGCGGCGCAGGCGCCGAGGAAGGAGGCTTGTATCAGCGAAGCGCCGGACGCGAGCGCGACGGTGGCGGTAGAGAGCAGCGCATCGCCGCAGCCCAGCGGGTCGAGCGCCAGCGGGCACAGCGCGGGGACGTGCTCGCCTTTGAGCCTGGATTGCCAGCCGTCTTGGGTGGCGGTTGATTCGGGGAGTCGATCAAAGCCGATGAGGCCTTCGGCGCCCATGGTGATGATGGTGTTGCGAGTCTTGGTTTCCTGCATGAGGTTCCACGCGACAAGCGGGAGGCCCTCGCCGTAGAGCCGCATGGCGTCGCGGAGCTCGGACTCGCTGGGGCAGAGCAGGTCCATGCCGCGCATGGAGCGGAGGCTGGAGCGCCGGCCGCTGACGTCGCCGGTCATGATGTTGACGTGCTTGCGAAGCGTGCGGCAGAGCTTCGTGAGCAAAGTTGGTGTGAGCAGGCCGAGCCCAAAGTCGGCGATGATCGCGGCGTGGCACGCTTGCGTCGAGGTGCTGGCGCGGGCGGTTTCCTCGGCGAGTCTGAGCAGGCGTTCCTGATGCGCGGCGTCGAGCGGCACGCTCTCGACGAGGTCGATCTTCAAAACCTTCTGGCTGCCGACAAGAAAGCGCTGCTTTTCAGGAAGGTTTGCGGTCGCGGTGATCGAGCGGACCTCGATGCCCTGGGCGATGAGGCGATGACGGAGAGCCGTGCCCTCGTCGTTGTCAGGGAGCGCGGTGACGAGGACGGGGCGAGCGCCCAGCGCGGCGAGGTGGCGTGCGATGATGGCGGCCCCACCGTCGTACTGGCGGCGCTCGAGAGGTCGGAGCGTCATGATCGGGCTCTCGCCAGCGACCTCGGGGCGGTCGCACATGACGTAGGTGTCGAGGATCGTCTCGCCGACGACCAGAACGCGCTTGCCAGCGAAGGACGCGACGAGCTGGTTGAGCGCGAGGACTTGTAATTCAGTTTCGCGCGTGAGCTGGCTTAGGCGCTTGTGGAACGGATCGACGGAGTGGTCCATCGCGGCGATGAGCGCGGTGGAGCTGAAGACGACGTCGCCGGAGGAAAAGACGACGGCCCCGCCGTGCCGCTCGACGGTCTGTCGCTCGGCTTGGAAGCGCGGGTCGTTGTTCGTCTCATACTCTCGACCCTTGACGTAGAGGTCGGGGCGTGTGACCTCGAGAAGCTCGGCGGCGGTGGGGTGCTCGTCGATGACCACCCAGTCGACGAAATCTAGGGCGGCGAGGTTCTCGGCGCGAAGTTCTTGCGGGATGAGGGGGCGGCCCGAGCCCTTGGAGATCAGCGAATCGCCCGTGATCGTGACCAGCAGAAGGTCGCCCATGGCCTTGGCTTGGCGCAGGTGTCGGACGTGACCGGGGTGAACAATGTCAAAGCAGCCGTGGCACTGAACGAGCTTTTTCCCCGCGGCGCGAGCGGCGCCGCGGCGCGAGACGAGGTCGGCGAGGGCGAAGATTTTCTCGTCGCTTGTGTTGATGGCGCCGCGCGGGCCTGAGTGGCTCATGGGAGAGGTATCGGAGCGTGTGCGATCGGCGCGGGGAGCGGACGAGGAGATAACTCGATGCTGCCCCGTGAAAGGGCGGGGCTTTGGTTGCTCGGGCGATCGGTCTCTCCGGGTTTGTCCCGGCCCCAGTTCCGGTGGAGGTCCGTGGTCTGAGCAACAGTGTGAAGACTCGGTAAGGCCGTGCCGATAAGCAAACGTTACTTAAACCGCCGCGCCGGTGTTGACCTGCGCGTTCCGTGAGGTCTGATGTCTACGCCGATTGCCGATGCTCTTGTACTGGTCCTGCCTTCCGCGGTATCGCTGCGCGAGTGGGAAGCCACGGGCGTGCTCGGGCGCGAGATGGCTCTGTACGAACGCCTTCGGCCCCTGTATAACTCGATCGTGATCGTCTCGCACGGCGGGTCGAGCGAGGTGCAGGCGGCGGCGAGCGTCGCCCCTTGGGCTGCGGTGGTGTGCAACTCGGAGATCGAAAGGCCGCAGCAGTACGAAGAGTCGCTGCCCGGGCGGGTCGTGACCGCGCTGGCGTCGGCGCGTGAGATCGTGGTCAAGACAACCACGCTCACCGACGGTTCGATGGCGGTGCGCATTCTCGACGCGTTGCGGAGCGCGGAAGTGCCGGGGCGTCGGGTGGGGCTGCTGGCCTCGGGCGGGAGACTCTCGTCGCGGTTTACTGCCTTAGAGCATGGGCCCAACTCGCTCGCGGCGTGTGAGGCGGCGCGCCACGAGCGCGAGCTGGGCCGCTGGGCCGACGTGGTCGCAGGTACGACTCGTGACATGCTCGAAGACTTGGCGTGGCGATACGAGCTTGATCCGGCCGCCATGATGCTGGTCCCGAACTACGTCTTTGGTGGTGGTCGCGAGGGTGCGTCGCGCGGGTTGCGCTCGAGCGAAGAGTTGGCGGGTGCGGTTGCCGGATCCGGCTCGGGCGACGAACCCGAGCGGCAGCCCGGGCTGGTGCTCTCGGCTGGCCGGTTCACGCGACGCAAGCGGTTCGACACGCTGATCCGCGCCATCGCGGGGCTTCCCGATTCGCTTCGCGAGGGGGTGACGCTGAGGCTGATCGGCGACGGGCCCGAGGCCCCGCAGTTGTTCATGCTGGCCGAAGAGCTCGGTGTCGTGTGCGACTTTGTGCCGCCGCTGGGGCACTCGGAGATGCTGGCGCAGATGTCGATGTGTTGCGTGTATGCGCAGGCGTCGGAACTCGAAGGTCATCCGCGGGCGGTGCTCGGCGCGATGTCCACGGGCGCCGCGGTTGTGGTGGCCGACACTCCGGGGCTGGGCGATGCGATTCAGAGCGGGGTGACGGGCCTGCGGGTTGTGGGCGACGCGGCGAGCTTCACGCACGCGATCGGGGCCTTGTTGGCCGACGACGACTGGCGTGTGATCCTCGGGGCCGCGGCGTCGCGCATGGTTCGGGCGAGCTACTCGCTCGACGTCGTGGTCAAGCAGGAAATCGAAGCACATCGGCTGACCCTGGCGCGAGCCGCTTTGGCGGGGCGCGTTCGCAAGTCGTCGGTTCTCTGGGACCGTTCGCTGCTCAGCAACGGAACGGAGTCTGCGGCGGCGGAGTGGGAGCGGAGCCTCAAGGAGTTCGAATCGCTGCTCTCTCGGGAAGAGGCCGCGCGATTCCGCAGACGCCTGAGCCGGTCGGCACGCCTGAGGGACACCGACGCCGCGTGACGCGTCGTACGGCTTACGACTTAACGAGAAAAATCTGTGCTCGTCGCAACGCTCTGCCACTGGTCCACCTCGGCGGTCAGGGCCGAAAGTTTTTTTCTGGCCTTGGCAACGGCGTAACTACCGAGGAGGAGCCGGAGAGGCGGGCGGTCGGCGGCGACAACCTGAAGGATCGCCGCGGCCGCTTTATCGGGGTCGCCCGGCTGCTTCCCGTTGATCGTGCTAAGGAGTGTCCAGAACTTCCCGCTGGTCTGGTCGTACTCGGCGATGCGCTGCCCGGCGCGTTGGAGCGAGCGCCCGATGAAATCGGTCCGGAACGGCCCGGGCTGGACGATTGTAACTTTGACGCCCAGCGGGGCGAGTTCTGCGGCCAGCGATTCGGAGACGCCCTCCAGCGCAAGCTTGGCCGCGCCGTAGATCGAGAACCCGGCGTAATTGGAGATGGCGGCGGCGGCGGACATATTAATGAGGTGGCCGGACCGCTGGGCGCGGAAGGTCGGGAGGGCAGCCCGGATCATGTTGACGGGGCCGAAGAAGTTGGTCTCGAAGTTGTGACGCAGCTCCGAGTCGGAGGTTTCTTCGAGAGCGCCCAGAAGCCCGAACCCGGCGTTGTTCACGAGGACATCGAGCCTCCCGAACGCGGCGAGCGTCGCGCGGAGCGCATTCTCGCAGTCTTCAGGCTTTGTGATGTCAAGCGTGGCGGCGCGAGCGTGCTCGGGGTGGGCGTTGACGAGGTCGTCGAGTTGCTCAGGCTTTCGCGCGGTGACCATCACGCGATCGCCCGCGGCCAGCGCGGCCTTGGCGATGCTGCGGCCGAACCCGGTAGACGAGCCGGTGACGAGCCAGACGCGCGAGGGAGTATTCGTCATGAGTCGGGTGCTCTCTGCGAGGGCGGGGTTCCAAGGTTCCAAATGTCAACAAAAGAGGCCGAACCGCCGTGGTCCGGCCTCTCTTAGAGTTCGTTCGAGCGGTCGCGCTCAGATTCGCCGAATCAGATTCGCCGAATCAGATGTGCCGAATCAGATGTGCTGGATCAGGTCGGCGTCGGTGTAGCGAACTTTCTTAAAGCTCGCGGCCTTATCGTCCGCGGCCCGGTAGCCAGCGGGGGCGACCACCGTGGCGCTGTACCCGGTCTCGCCAAGCTCGAGGATCTGATCGTACTGGGCGGCGTCGAATCCCTCCATCGGGCAGGTGTCGATGCCCAGCATGGCCGCGGCGGTCAAAAAGAAGCCGAGCGCGATATAGACCTGCTTGGCGTTCCAGTTTGAATGGTCCGCACCAGTTTTTTCGACCGAGCCGAGCATCATCGACCGGTAGCCGTCAAGGGCCGATGCGGACGTGCCACGAACTTCGGTGATGCGATGGATGAGCTTGTCCACGTCGGCCTTGACCAGCGTCGAGCGGCGCGCGAAGACGACCAGGTGAGAGGCCTCGGTGATCTGCGGCTGATTCCACGAGGCCACCTTAAGCGTCTCGCGGACTTTGGGATCGCTCACGATCAGGAATCGCCACGGTTGCAGGCCGTAGGACGACGGCGTGAGCGTGAGCGAGCGCTCCAGAGCGCCCCAGTCGCGTGCTGAAATCTTGCGAGCGGGGTCGAACTTCTTAGTGGCGTAGCGCCAGGAGAGGTTTTCAAGGAGTGTTTCGGGTGCGATCGTTTGCATGCGAGGCCTCGGATGAAGGTGTTCACGAATCAGTGCGAGGGTCAACGAGGGAAAACAGTAGCGGGCGCGTCAACGCGCGCGTCGCTTGCGAGCACTTGAAGAGATTGTTATGGTTTGCGTTCGCGGGTCGATCGTCTCACATGGCGTGAGGCGAGGTACCGGCTGGAGTACACCATGGCGAAGAAGGCGAAGAAAAAAGTGAAGAAGGTATCAAAGAAGAAAGCATCGAAGAAGGCGTCGAAGAAAGTAGCGAAGAAGGTGGCCAAGAAAACCACCAAGAAAATCACCAAGAAAACCACCAAGAAAACCACCAAGAAAACTACCAAGAAGAACGCGAAGAAGAAGGCTCGTCGCACGACGATGGACAGTTCAAAGGACAAGAAGCCTTACGCGATCGGGTCGCCCGACGGGCAGGTCAAGTACATCCAGACCTCCCAACAGGCTCACCCGACGGACATGAAGCAAGAGTCTCAGCCAGAGGCCACGGCCTGATCCGACCAAGGTCTCACCAGACTCAAACCAGGCTCTAACCAAGCTCAAACGACGTTCAAACCGCTCTCGGACTGCACCTCGGAGCGGTCGGTCTCGACGCGGATAGCTTGGTCTTGGTTGGTGATTTGCGTGGGAGAGGACTTGAGCGAATCAACTCTCGCGTCTTGGTTTAAGTTCGAAGACGCGGAGGCGTGCGAAGGCCTATCGGACGGTCGAACGTCAACGCTGGCGCAGGCATTCTTACGCTGGCGTTTGCACCGATGAGCAAAATGAGGTATACTCCTCTCTGTCCTCGTGCTGGCACGTGGGGAGTAGGCTGTGATCCTAATGAGATCAGCTCGATTTGTGGAGCGACTGAGGTCGTTCATAGCGAGCTTGACCGGCCGGTCCGCACGCCTGACGCGCCATTCGAGCTGGCGGATCCGCCGATTCGCGACCGCCATCGCGTCGAGCTTGCTGGTCGCTCTTGCGTGGTGCTCCCCGGGTTTGACCACGCTCGCCTTCTCGCGTGATGCACGGTCGCAAGTGCAGCGCCAATCGCCGCACCACCGCACCGAAAAAACCAAGATTGTCGTCGGCGTGAGTCAGATCTACAAGGCGCTGGCCTGGGTCGATGACGACGGGCAGCCCGAAGGGCTTGCGGCGGAGGTCTTTCGCGCGGCGGCTTCTGCGGTCGGGCTCGAAGTCGAGTTCCGAGTTGTGAAGTTCTCGGATCAGAAAGAAGCGCTGAACTCCGGGACCGTCGACGCGCTGGTGTGCCTGCCGGTCACCAACGAGTGGATCGCCGGGGCCGCGTACGCGCAGCCGATTCTGATCAGCGACGGCGTGGTCTACTCGAGGCGGAACTCACCCACCTTGAACTCTGCGGCCGCCCTCATCGGGCAGCGCGTGGGCGTGTCGCTCTACGGCCCGGAGCACTTCTGGTTGACTCAGCAGGGCGCAAGCGCGACGACCATGGCGCAGACCGTCAGTGAGCTGATGGTCGAACTGATCGAAGGACGGATCGACTACCTGCCCACCGCGCGATTTCGCGGGCGGCTCGCGCTCTCGACCTTGCCCAACGCTTCCTCGATCGTGGAGACCGAGATCGAGGGCGGCGGGTTCCGCAGCAGCTACGCGGCGGTGGTTCGTCAGGGCGACACGGCGCTGCTGGGCGACCTCAACGACGGGCTCTTGATCATCCGCGATCGCGGCGACTTTGATCGCATATACCAGAGCAGGATCGGGAACCTTCAGCCGCGCCCCGCGCCGCCGGGGACTGTGTCACGGCGCGTGGTGGAGTGGTCCGCGATCGGCGTGCTGGGCGTTCTGGTGTGGGTCGGCTTGTGGCAGTGGATGTTGCGATCTCAGCTTGCCAAGCGAACACGCGAGCTGCGAACCAGCGAGTCCAAGTACCGCGGGTTTTTCGAGAATTGCCAAGACGCGGTGATGATCGTGGACCCGGAGACGAGCGTGATCCTCGACGCCAACCGGGCCGCGGAAACCATCTACGGGTACGCGGACCAAGAACTCCGCGAGATGCTTATCAGCCGGGTCACCACGGACTTGGACGGCGCTCGCCGAGCTATGACACAAGTCATGGAGTCTGACGGCTTGATGGCCATACGCTGCCGGCATGTCCGCAAGAACGGTGATCGTTTCCCCGTCGAGATCAACGTCACGACGGTCGAATCCGACGGGCGGCGGCTCGTGGTCAGCTTCGTACGAGATATCTCCGAGCGAGTCCGGTCCGAGATGGCGATGTTTGTCGACCAGGAGAACTACCGGAACATTTTCAACGGTGCGGGGTCTGGCATCTTGGTGGTCAGTGATGAGACTGGCAAAGTCTTGGACGCCAACAGCGCGGCGTGCCGCATGTACGGGTTGGCGCACCGAGAGCTGGTTGGGTCGGGGCTTGCCGCGCTCGTTGGGACCGCGCTGGTTGAGGTCGGGTCGGGCGCTTTAGACTGGGAGGCCTTGACGGGCCGGCACCGGCACACACGCCTTGGTTCCACGAGCTTCGAGGCAGAAGTCCGAGTCTCATCCGTGGAGTTCATGAATCGACGAGCCAGGCTGCTGCTGGTGCAGGACATCACCGCGCGACTGCGAGCCGAGGACGAGCGGCGCGAGCTCGAAGCCCAGCTTCTTCAGGCCCAGAAACTCGAAGGGCTCGGCCTGCTGGCGGGTGGCATCGCGCACGATTTCAACAACCTCCTCGTTGGGATCATGGGCAACGCGGACATGGCGGCGTCTCAGGCCGCGCCCGGCAGCGAGGTCCGAGACCGGCTTGTTGAGATCGTCTCGGCAACCCGCTACGCCTCGGACCTCACGCATCAGCTGCTAGCCTATGCCGGGCGAGTGCAGTTCAGCCCGGGCGCGGTCGACCTGCGTTCGCTCTGCCGCGACAGCGTCCGGTTGCTGGGCGCGCGTCTCGGTGCCAACGTCAGGATCGAGTTCGATTTTCCGGAGCGGATGAGCCTCGTCAACGCCGACCCGACCCTGCTCCGGCAGGTGGTGACCAACCTGCTCGTGAACGCGTCGGACGCGCTGGGCGAGATGTCCGGGGTCGTGACCGTGTCGGTGAAGATCAAGCAGGTTGGCCTCGTTGAGCGAGACGCCCGGCCGGTCGAGCACGCACTTTCCCCAG
>Ga0163149_10006589_pt1 | contig 11882 bp, 8 predicted proteins | sample OliLakLV19MP5G1_FD_148604 | JGI IMG/M metagenome (GOLD analysis project Ga0163149, IMG submission 148604) | Freshwater microbial mat bacterial communities from Lake Vanda, McMurdo Dry Valleys, Antarctica - Oligotrophic Lake LV.19.MP5.G1 | ecosystem: Environmental > Aquatic > Freshwater > Lake >...
AGGGGTGCAGCAGGACCATCCGAAATTACTGTACCAATGCTACTTAGGACTATTTCACTTAAGGCTTGTTTTGGAACCAGTTTTCAAATTAGTGCTGATTTTTACATAACAAGACTGGTTTTCACATTTATCATTAATTAAGACCGGATTTGTTATATAATAAGACCGGTTTTTAAGACCGGTTTCGCCCAATCTTTTTACTGGCCGAACTCAAAAACTGTACAGTAAAAAAACTTGTTAAACAACATTGGTTCTTTTTGGTACTAGTCTTTAATGCTAAGACTGGTTTAGACCTGTGTTTTCATTTAGGACCAGTTTTCGAAGATTTAAAAAAAGAGGACTGAATTTGAATAATTAAGACCACTTTTTAAAACTGGTTTTAAAATAAGACTGACTTTAGTACACTAAATTTTACAGTCAAATAATTTCGCATGGTCCAGAAGCTAGAGGTTATAAGCTGCACTTCGCTCCTCGCTCAGGAGGGGTGCATCAGAAGCTAGAGGTTATAAGCTGCGCTTCGTTCATTGCCCAGGCTCCCGCACTGGTTTTGCATCCCAAAAGCTTTGCATCCCAAGCATGGAGACCTGGAACAGCTTCTGTGCCGGTGTGACACACTTTGTTAAGACAAGGCAAATCGTCAATCCATGTCTGTAAGAACTCAAAGCACAGGTTGGAAACATCCTATCTACCAGCAGTTTGTGTGCAATTTCACTAGCATGTTTTGACATGGTTTCTGATGAGACATTTTTGGCTCTGCGCTGTGCATCTTAAATTACCTAGTGTGTACAGTTTTTAGACAGTGAGGGACTGCAAATTTTTTGCACAACTAGCCCCTTTACAAATCCCCTCTTAAAGTCGTTCGATAATCGAACGGATTGGCTCACACAAGAAATTGAACATTTTCCTGATGAAAGCAAACACAAAACACCATAGATGAACTTTAGGACAAATGGAATGGAGATCATCATGGGTTCATGAGGGATGTCTAGCTGTCATAAACTCAAACAATCTTCCAATGGAGTTGCAGATTGCCAAAATCAACATGATTGACAGCAGAAGACTTGTGCAGTGCTTCAGTTGGAAACAACACAACTTGCTCATAACAGGTCTAAGTCATGATGAAAGTTAGATCCATTTTAAAGCTGGCTATGGCAGCATCTGGTGTTTACAACAATATCCCACCAACTTGCTTTTGAAATGAACAACTTAAACTGCACACAAAAATGGCATCTTGCTTGTAGCTGCAGCACATTCTAAGCATAAAAGCATGGGCTGTGCTCCATGTGGATAAGCAAGCAGAATTGTCAAGGAAGCTTTGACACAAAAAACAACAAAATGTCTATCAAACTGCTGCATGTTTGTTAATTAGTATCTCTCTTTCTTTGTGGATGCCATTGCCTTTTGGGCATTGCAACTCAAGCTTTTCAGCTCTTGTTGTTGTGGCCTCGCACATAGAAGAGTGGCCTCTGGAGAGGTTCTTGCCTACAACCATGGGATCCAAATCAATTGGATTGCCATTCTCATCATTTGACACTGATGTCAGGTATCCAGTTACTTGTTTGTTGCCCATGATCCACATGCCAATAGGATATGGATCTTTGTTTTGATATTTTGGGGTGGTTTGAGTTTGCAGTTGAATCCAATTATTGAGCCACTCTGATTTGATCAGCCCACATAAACATGGGATGGGGGAAATTTGCCATGGCAGGTTTGCACTTAGACCCCCATGGCAAAGTGTTCTATTCGCCAGCTTTTGGCCACATGCCTTGCAGATGTCATGACAATTGTGCTGTCGCGCTTTGGCATGCTATGAGATAGGGCCAAACCTGAGTGGTCCAGAAGGGCTGATGTCCAGTGATTGATGGGAGAAATCTTTATTTGGAATCGCAAGCTATATATATCTTTCTTCATAATAGACTTCTAACACAGTGGCTTTTACATACAAGTACCACTTCGATTTCTACTATTGCAATTGCATGGGCACGATTTAAAAGACACCTTTGGGGTACGTCAGATCCAGCACCCTCAATGGGCAGTCTGATTGCACTTCGGTACGGTACCGGTAGTGGAGTGCTGACAGGAAAGGTGTGCCAGCATGAGCTTTATGTCACCGATGGACTTGACAGCAAAGAAGGCATTTGACTTAAAATCAACACCACTAGTTCCTGGATTGTCCCTGCATTGATGGCAGGCTAGAATTAGACTAGTGAGAGTGCTTTACGTGGCGCGCTCACTCGCAGGGCACACCTTTTGACCTCTCGTCCTTTCTCCGCTTGAAGGCGCTGATAGTAACTAGAGATGAAGTCTTCCGGGAACAGAGAGAGCGTTTGTGCAAGCTGGCGGAACGTCCCAGTGAGTGTGGGAGAGCCACCGCCGTCATTGGAGCCTTCCAAGTAAAAGCCGAGACTCGACTTACTGTGCCTATATCCCTTGCAGCCACACGCTCTTGAGATTTTGTCGACAATGCTGTGCCCCAATAGTGCGAAGTGCAAGAAATCCTTAGACCAAAGTCTTCGCGATCAAAGACTCGCACAATACTAGTATGCATCCTTCATGGAAAGAATTGCAGAGGCGTAGAACTGCCGCGCCAGACGACAGCTACTAGCTAGGCGACGCCCCGTTGGACACCATCGCTAATTCGAGTCTGCTCTTTTCATAGAGCTATTTATAGTATCATTTTGAGCAGCAATCGTACATTTATCCGGAGACTATTTATCCGTAATTTTAGAGAAAACTTTGACGGGACCAACCTTGAGCAAGTGTCAAAACCTGTTTACGCGGCGAAGTTGGTGGAGGTGTCTCATTCGTTGTTTGATTGGCATATTCACTCTTTCCCCTTTCCTGTCTCTCACGAATGTTGGTTCGTCCACGAACCACATCTATTGAAAAGTAGAAACGCAGCATTCTTATGTATCTCGACTATAGTAGAGTATGCATGTAGTACCATCTTTGTATCCCGCCTACTAGAGAATCCCAATCTAAAATATAAATAAATGCAACATAATACTGCTACTCTTAGCTTGCTAATCAACGTTGGAAACCTATACATCAAAGGAATCAGATCGTGCCGGTATTTCCAAAGTACCCACAAAGAGCAATGTCCTTGCATCACGAGTGCCGAAGAAAGGAAACTCAGCCGAAAGAACGGGAGAGATTTCAACTTCTTCTCAGACGATGGGTGCATCGTTTTCACCAATAGAGTTAGCCCCGGGCCGCCATCAAGGTTTCTTCCAACGACGTTGTATCTTTAAAATATCGTTTCATCACCAACTTTTGCGCCCCCACCTTCTGATCGACAATGCCCATGAAAAGAACTGATTCTATCGTCGCACCGCCTTTCGTTGTTTTGAGAGGGTAGGAATGAAAATTCATATCCGAGGAAAGAGCCACATTGAAAACGACCCTTCCATTGTATCGGGTACGAACAATCATGCGACGCTTTGCACTTGTGTTGTGCTTCTGCACTTTGAGAATACAGTGCCTGACAATGGGAATCAACTTGTCTCCTTGCCAACTAGAAATGCTAACAATTTTGATCTCTGTCACCAATGTATAGTCCTTGTCCGCATCGCCTTCGAAGATCTCTGGTTCGTAATCCTTCGATTCTTCTGCAGCCGCACCTTGGGTAACGCCATCCACAGTAGAAGCGGCATTTTGGTCCATGTACGTAGCTTTGAAGATTGGCATTTTCGCTTCTGCGGATGGGCCGGCACTTCCACTGGGTGACAAAAACAAAGAAGTCACGGTATGTCCCTTGGATGCGGCGGGAGCAGTGGCGCCGTTTCTTTCGTCCAGAAGAGCTTGGCTACCAGGTACAGCATTTTCAGGAGAATTTTCAGGAGAGTCAACGGTCATGAACCTGACACGCTTGTTCGTAGTACCGGTAGTGGGTACACCAGGTCCAGCATTTTCAGGAGCATTTTCAGGAGAGTCAACGGTCATGACCGCAACACGATTGATCGTAGTGCCAATAGTGGGCACACCAGGTTCAGCATGTTCAGGAGAGTCAACGGTCATGACCTCAACATGATTGGTCTTAGTACCGGTTGTAGGCAAAAGATGACTTTTACGCTCAAAATAAATGCTTTCCAGGGCATTGGCCGCGTCCAAATATCGATCCAAAACGGGGCCAATGTTGGTACAACGAAGAGGCAACATGTTGATCTCTGCTAGAAAGCTATCTTCAAGCTTTACGGCATGTCCTTGAAACTCTGTCTTCAAGAAAGCGAGGCGTTCGGAATTATTCAAGCGCGAGTATTCGTTGACGCGGCCAGCACCGTAGCCATCGTGCTCAACGTCCATGTTCTGCGAGGCGACGTATTTTCGAGCCACCTCCATAGCATCATTGTTTCTCTTGGGCATGGTAAATACGGTAGGGATTGTTTATAGCAATGCGATTAAATTATCAGTTGTCAGAGGAAGAGTCCAACGTACATAGTATTGCGGCAGAAATAAAAGTGTGAATGAGGCGCTGCTTAGCTTCTTTCGTCGTGCCGTCATGCATTTCCGCTACGTTTAGTACATGGAAGTACCAGAATAGCTACGTACCAGTACTAGAGTACCGCTGTCGACAGATCGGGTTAGGTAGATGGAGGGGAGCGCGCGCCGAGAGGGATAGAGTTAGCAACGGTCCAATTTGAAAAAGACTACTGTGCGTCAAAACTATTTTACCGCCTTACTAAAAATTTCTCGCATGCAACGATATCAGCTGAACGAAACAAGCACGCAGCAACAGCCGGCCATGAACACTTGCATCCCTCAACTAACGGAGAGATAGACCAGTGCATCATTACAGTAGTTAAAGTCAGGTAAGACCTTCACAGTTGCACAGCAGTAGAATCGTTTGACTGTTTCTTTGTAATCATTTTGCTAACTTGATATTTGTATATTCACTTTATCCCACGTCCCTCGTTTCGAATTGACCTGCAACGCGAAACTACGCACCAATCCGCATATCATCACATTATTCTTATTATTGACCCACCGTAGAACTATACATTAATATTCATCATGCAAAACGAGGCCGGAGAAAACGTTGATCTATACGTCCCACGAAAGTGCTCTTGGACCAACCGATTGGTGCGAGCAAAGGACCACTCCAGTGTGCAAATCAATGTTGTCAATGTCGACCCCGTGACCGGCACTGCCACTGGCGACTTTACTCCTTACTGCCTTGCTGGATACATTCGATTCAAGAGCGAAGGAGACATGGCACTGACATCTTTGGTACAAAAGAAAGATTTGGCAATGCTCAGTGGCGAAGCTGCCGCAACCGAGTCTTAAGCTTCTGTTGTAATGAATGAAAGAAAAATAATAGCCAACACCTAATCAATCGTTAGAGGGAAAACAATCAACGACATCCTTTTCGTAGTATAGCGTATTGTACTTTATGTATCATTCGTTTGCCACTAGCCTGCGGTTTGATTCGGCCGGTCCTCCCTTTTCTCTCATTCCCGGAATCCACCACTCCCTGGTAGCTCTAGTGGAGTCGAGGGTTCTTCCTCCCACGGGGAGGCACCACAGCGGATAAGCTGTTGATACTACTGCTGCACGGTGAACTCATAAATTGCTTTCTTTTCTTCCTGCATATTGTGGCCCATTTGTTTTTCGGTTTACCGAGAATCACCGTATGGTTGTCTTGTGCTCGATCCAAGGAGCCGGCGAACAATCTCAAAGTAGCAAGCAGGTCTGGAGGCGGCTTACAAATAGATGTTGTATAGGTCCTGGGTATTAATTGTGTGAAGCTTTCACAAGGGAAAACGACAAAAGAAATAACAACAAGTTACGCGGAGAATGTCAAACCAGGTCTTTTGATAAGATGACAAGTCAGCAAATAGCTTGAATTGTAGTAAAAGCTCCAATTAGGGATGTACAAGAACTTCAGAACAATATTGGTCTGAAAGAGGTCTTCTTTGAAATGGCGTCTGGATGCCATGCAAATAGTGTTTTCTCAATGGATGAGCAAATCTTACTTTTTGCCGTAGACTTCGGCTATTCCGCGGGATGTATGTACGATCTATGACGAGTTGAGTGTTGCAACAACTGGAAAGAAAAACAGTGTGACAGCCAGGACGAATTAGACTTCCGCTCGGTAACCTTTCGGGATCCATTCAAATGGAGAAAGGTCAGATACGCTATCAGTGGCCTTTGGGCATCATCGGTCCGCAGAGATGAGAGGCGTTGTCACACTTTCTCGTGTTTGTGTTCCAAATGTTGGAACTAATACCAAGCAGCACTGGCAAAATAAAGGATAGGGTTGTCCTAAATACTGCATTATATGTATAGCTACGATCGATGGTTTCATCATTATAACTTGATGCACTGGGGTACATACTGATGCGATTGCACAACTAAAGATGTAAATGTCAGCACTAGAAAAGGCACAGAGTCATCCTCAACTCAGACTCGCGGTTGTCGTGTAATATCCTCAAACGATTTTAAAAGCAGTAGATGGCTGCATAATGGAGTCATTTTCACCTTGAAGTAATTCAGATCCTCTTCTAACGAGAGTGCCAAATTTATACTCCTAGTCGTCTCGTCTCGAAGTCAACACCAGACCAGCAACTCTAATACTAGTGAGAATCCTTAATGACATCAGTGGACCCATATTCGCCACTAGGTGTTTGGTGATCCTTGGGCATGGCTTGCGACTCGTAGACGCAATCCACCGCGGCCCTTCTCATTTTGGTGCCCTTTCCCTTGACTCCCACATAGGTGATTTCGGACCCTGCTTCGCCCGAGTCGTCGTAATTGGTTTCGACAAAGATCGTCATGGAACTAATGTTTTGAAAACGGCCTGCCGGTCGCAAGGGATAATCAATCGTCCCAGCATCGGGCATGTGGTCGGGTGGCAGCAGTTCCAATTTCATGGCAGGTTCCAATTCTCGTGCTGTTTCAAAATCCATATTTTCACGATCGCAAAAGAGCTTGACGATGCGAGGGGGTGCCGTTTCCGAATTTTCACTTCCACTACGAATGCAAATGCTTTGACACGTGACTGCTTCTGTAAACGGAATTGTCAAGAGCAACTCAGGATCGTCTTCGGGTGACTGCAGGGCAGGAGTGGTAGTCAACCGTTCTTCGTGCAACTTTAAGATGGCCCGTCCCGAGTTCGCGACTTCTTCATTCAAACAGACGACTCGGTCCAGATCCATTTGAGGTCGCAAGGATAAACCCAAGTCATCTCCGTGATCGCCGTGATCATGAGAATGGCCGTTGCATTCTACAGGATCCATGGTGAGTATCGTGCCGTTGATTTATGTAGTAATCGGTTGTGTAGACTATCTAGCTACTAGATGAATGTAGATTGTGTTGTTGTTTAGTAATGTTGTTGTGGATGTTTATGCATGTTGTGGATGGGATTGGTTTTTGATGTCGAAGCTTCTCGAAAAAGCTCTAGAAAACAAATCGATGCGATCCGAAATCTTTATGGTTAGTCGCACACTTGACTTATTCATGAAACATGTCCACGTGATTGACCGAATTCATTCTTGTTTCGTCGCCGGGGGATTCTCACTTTTTCACGCAATCGCTGTCCCGCCAACAAAAGGCGAGGCCAGAAAAATGAGAGCGAACGCAAGAAATTTCCACGTAGTAGCATATTAAAGCACAAGTAGGTACCCACGACCACAACCAAGACCAGTCCCACCACGCAATATTATTCACTCTACTCGCCCAAAAGCACTGTAAGGCAAGGCAACTGGCAGAGTCAAGTTTTGCAGCATTTGAAGCAAAACGTCCGTCAATCAGAAAGCAAAGAGAAAGGAATTCGCCCACACAACGAGATACATTCACAGAAATTCAGATCTCAGCAATACCAAGGTATCTGGCAGGATAAAGCTGTAGCATAGCAAGAAGAAAGAAAAAGAGAAAGGAATTTTTGTTGGATTCGGTAGTTGCAAGATCAAAGATGAGCTTGTGTTGGTTAAAGAACCCCAGTCTCGGCCACAAGCGTCATGGTAGTTTTAAATCTGCAACTCGCTTCGATCTTTACTCGGAGCATCCAAACTTCTCCTCCCCAAATGCTCCTATTCCTGGAAAGGTATCTTCAAACACGGAAAATGGGAGAAGCAACAGCAGCAGTAATCAATACGGCAGCAGCAGCAGCAGCAGCAGCAGCAACAGCAACAGCAACAGCAACAGCAGCACTTACAAGGCACAACAAAAACCAATAAGCCGAAGCTTCCATCCCGTCATTCCCAAGAAATTTCGAAACAAAAGGGTCAAGCGAATTAGTCGCTGTACTTCCCAATCCACTCGTTGTACTTCACAACCCTTGGAGCCCTTCCGAGAACGCATGGGCTTGATCCAGCAGCAAGAAGACAATTATTACATGAACAACAACGGAATGGACCTAGATGATGAACCCCTTCTCCATTGGGAGAACTTTCATAAGGCCAGAGATCAGCAGAGAGCTCCTTTGGTGTTGCGTTGAAAAGAAACTCACCAAACAAGCAAGGCAGGAAGCGACTGAGCCAAGGTCAGCCCCTCCGTCACTCACTGCCTAGACGCTCTCCAGCGAGACCATCACTTACAAGGTACCCGATTACTCTGGCAAAATTCATAAAAAAATGTACGTATTGAAAGGAATACTTAATGCAAAGGCTCGAAAATAGGAGGCCTGATTTGCTCTTGGGGAAGTTCATAACCAAAGTTGTATTGGAAGGAATACTAAATGTACAGGTTTGAATAGAAATGCAATCCTGCAGTCATGGATAAAGGAAAAACATAATGAATAAAGGAAAAAAATAATGTATTCAGTTTTTTAACTACGATTGATTGTGTACCTTCGTCCCTCGTACCCGCCACCAACTAATCTATGATTATGACAGGCTTTCAGCGTAGGTCAAACTTTCCGACTGGCTATAGGTTACCAATTGAGGACAGCGCTTGCAAGTGCACTATACGGCAGTACCATTCTTAGGTAGATGTTATTTTACTTTTTAATTGTTATCCATAAACGGGTGGTCACATTATTCCTCTGCAACCACAGTCCGGATGATACTCAATTTTCTTGATGCATTAGCACTCTTTCGGCTGATTAGCTTCGATACCTTAATCGCTGTCATTGATCGAACATCTTCATCATCAACAGCAACCAGCTTGTCTCCCACTTGCAATTTATCGGCAATGACAGAGGAATCTTTCACGGCATGTACCACAGGAGCTCCATCATCGGGTGTATCAATGACCACGCCCAATTTACCTGGAGGTGCGTAGATGTCAATCAATTCTTCTCGTACAGCGGCATTTTGGCCTCGGAATTGTGATCCAGTTTCTCCTCCAACAGGTCCCGAGGCACCACTCGCTGTACCACCCATCGATAGCGTAGCAGCACCTCCAGCTGCATCTGTATGCGTCCGTGATCCGAATGTACCACCTGCCGAGGAGACCGATGTATCGCCCCCACCACCATAGGCTTTGGAATAATCATAATCCACGGTCGCAACACTGCAAGTTTGGAGCAGAACGAAAGGCAACACGAAAAATCAGATGAACGATCCCAACGTGGATTGCCCAAAGCATGTTGCCCGTTGTGCTAAAATGCCACGACAGAAGCAACGGCACACATACCTTTGATCACCGTATCCTCCTCCCGAACCTGATTGATTCACGTCGCCTGAAATGGTATTCGCCATCCCACTACTATTTCGGATCGTATGGGGCTCCGCCAGTGTACTAACCTCGTCCGGTGACGAACCAACATCCAATTCATTGGGGGGTGTCTTTCCAGTCGTGACGTAGCCACCATCATCACCACGTTGTGATACAAAATAACCAACACCACCTACAAGAAGCAATGCTCCGACACAGCCAACAACGATACCAATAATGGCACCCGTCGACATGCCACCTTTATCACTATCATTACCGGTAATGGGCGACGCGGAGGGTGTGGGAGGACCGCCTGTATCTTCTCCCACGTCCTGAACTCGTTGCACACTGGAAAAGGCGACGTTGGTATCTTGGAGCGTCGCCACATAGTCATCAAGATCCGATAGAGTTTGAAAGGGAGCCAAGGCAATGACCTCCATTGTATCTCTATCGGCGTCTGCGGTGGAATACGCGAGTTCCTGCGAGTACTGGACCAAAATACTGGCCGTAGCCAATCGGCGACTATGGTCTGCGTCCTCTGGTTCGAATTTTGGTTGTCGTAGTTGCAGTTGTCGCCGCCGTTCCACGCTAATAATGTTTTGCTGGATAACCTGCACATTCGTCTCAACAGCGGTGATTCCCAGCTGGGCGTTTCGCGTAAAGTATCCCTTGATGTGATCATTTGTGACGGAAACCCAATCTGCTTTGGCGTCTTCGTCCATAAGTGAATTCATTCCTACGAGGGTCATTTCCAAACCAGGGATAGTACCGAGTACGGGAGTAGTGCCCGCGGCGGTTGTGGGAGCTTCCGTGGTGGGAGCTTCTGAAGTGGGTGCCCCTGTGGTGATGACATCCAGAACAGTGGGTGCCAAAGTCGTTGTACCGACCGTAGGAGAAAAGGTAGGTTCTTCGGTGGCTCCTGACGTGGGTCCTGCGGTTGGCATCATGGATGGTGCTTTCGTTGTGGGGAGCTCGCCCGTTGGCGCTAGTGTTGGTGCCTCTGTTGGTTCCAAAACCGTAGGGGAAACTGTCGGAGCTGTTGGAGCGGCCGTGGTGACGGTCATAGTCGGAGCAAAAGTAGTAGGCGCCTTGGAGGAAGGTGCATCCGTCTTGACTGCGGGGGCCATGGTTGCCTTGCTTGGAGCAGCCGTTGGCTTTTCCGTGGCAGCCACGGGAGGTGGAGTTGCAACTGTAGGAGGTGACGTAGTCGGGAATAAGGTCGGCATTGTGGTTGGTCGGCCCGTCCATGGAAGTTTCGTTGTTGCAGCGACAGTAGGAGAAGCTGTTTCGATTTCGGGGACAAACGTCGGAGACTTTGTTGTGGGTTCAGGTGCTGTGGGTTCAGGTGCTTTTGTGGAGGGTGCCAGTGTGACTTCAGGAACCCCTAGTGTAGGTGCCGCTGTTGTCTCAGGTGCTGGTGTTGTCACAGGTACCGGTGTCTCAGGCAGCTGCCCGGGAACTTCTTGTAAGGAATCCACACCCGCCGTCCCATTGACCACGGCCGTGTTATTGGCAGTGGCACTGGCAGCAGTGGCGTTGGGCCTTGCTGCAGCTCCTGGAGCTCCTGCAGCATAGTCTCCGAGGTTTTGAGCAGCCGCCATAGGTGCACTCATCCAGTGCATTGTTAAAGCCAACAATAAAAGCGCCATGCTGCTGTATCTCTCCAGAAACATGGTTCTGGATTGCCGTGGATAACGAGTTGTGGTCATGTTTAGATTGCACCTCATTTTGTCAGATTTTGTAATTGCCTCAGCCAATAGTTTGCAGCTTGGATTGTCCAAATTTCCAGTCGGTTCACAAGCGAATATTCCCAAAAGACAGCAAAATATACCCCTTCAGAGTTGGAAGCTTTGGTCTCCTTTAAGGCTGTTTACAACTTCCTGGTAATTTTGATCAGGCTTCTCTAGCTAATCGGCAATCGATCGAGCCTTGTTCTCACAGTGTATCAGGAGGTCGTCGACTTGTTTCGAGGGATACTAGAATCCAAACCAAGACTACTACTTCGCAACAACAAAACTGTGTAGTAGGCTTGCTATTGTTGTTGCAAGGATACTAGCTAGTACTATCGCCAACAAGCAAGACTCTTACTAGTAGTAGGAGTTGTACAGTACAACTAGAAAAGTGAGAGCTTTATTGACTAGAAGATGGTTTTCTGTTGATAAGAAACGGGATGACCAACACATCCATTCGAATGGCACGAAACGTTGGATGTATCATTGGTTTCTACTGTTACTTTTTCATGGTGTGACTTTCTGGCCATGAAGGATGAACGGAATCCAGCGTTATGT
>Ga0163149_10006592_pt1 | contig 11881 bp, 10 predicted proteins | sample OliLakLV19MP5G1_FD_148604 | JGI IMG/M metagenome (GOLD analysis project Ga0163149, IMG submission 148604) | Freshwater microbial mat bacterial communities from Lake Vanda, McMurdo Dry Valleys, Antarctica - Oligotrophic Lake LV.19.MP5.G1 | ecosystem: Environmental > Aquatic > Freshwater > Lake >...
AGGAGTGGGAGGTCACGCCGACCTACGATTACTACCTGAACCGGTTTGCCAGCGTCTTTGTCGGGGCTGATCTCGCAGGCGCTGGCGATCAGTTCGAAAAGCACGAGGGCATTTTTGGTCTGCGTTATTTGCTGCCGTTCAATCTCACTTCACGGGTGTGGGTGGACACAGCCGGTGAATTTCAATTCGCCGTCGGCAAGCACTTCGAACTTACGCCGCGACTGGCGGTGTATGCCGAAGCCGAATACGACGCCAAGGAGCATTGGGAAACCCGGGCAGGCACAAGCTACCAGCTCAGCAAGAATTTTTCCCTGATTGGCCAATGGCACTCCCAGTTCGGTTGGGGCAGCGGACTACGAGTTCGTTTTTAACCGCAACGCCATCCGCGTTTTCACCTCACTCCACGCTTATGAATCCCTACCCAAAATTCGCCGCGATGATCGCGACCGCCACGGTCGTGATGTTTGGGCTCATGTATCTCAATACCTACGCGTTTGACCACATCTTCTTCAGCGAGACCCGCGCTTACATGGCGCTGATCATGGGCGCGACGATGGCCGTCGTCATGCTCGGCTTCATGCGGAAGATGTATGGGAATCGGAAAGCGAACATCGGCATCTTCGTGGGCAGCGCCGTGGTTTTCGCCACGTCGCTTGGGCTCGTGCGCAGTCAGGCGACGGTCGAGGATGTTTCCTGGATGAAGGCGATGATCCCGCACCATTCGATTGCGATTTTGACGAGCGAGCGCGCACATATTTCCGATCCGCGGGTGCGGCAGCTCGCGGACGGCATTATCGAAGCGCAGCGCAAAGAGATCGCCGAGATGAAGGCGCTAATCGAAGACCTCGGGAGGAACCAATGAAGCCAAACAGTGAAAAAATGCGCCAGAAGGACCGCAGCGCGAAGTGGACGGACTATATCCCACTCATGGTCATTGTCGCACTGACGCTGCTTGCGGCGTGCGCCAAGCAATACGCCTATCTGGCCGGGGCTGACTGGGATTGGATGCGCTGGATGCACGATTTCATGGGCTTCTTCCTCGTCGTATTCTCCATGTTCAAGTTCTTCAACATGCCAGGCTTCGCCGACGGCTTTCAAATGTATGATCTGCTGGCAAAGCCGTTCCGGCCCTACGCCTACGTGTATCCCTTCATCGAACTCGGACTCGGCCTCGGCTACCTCGCGCACTGGCATCCCGCGGTGGTCTATTCAGCCACGATCGGCGTCATGGTCTTCGGCTCGCTTGGGGTCCTTAACGCATTGCGCAAAGGTCTCGATCTCGAGTGCGCTTGCATGGGATCGATTCTCAAAGTTCCGCTCTCGACCGTAGCGCTCATTGAAGACCTGGGTATGGCTGCGATGGCAGCGGCGATGCTGGTGATGACACGCTAGTGGCTCCAGCTCGCCCATGAATAACCAACCAATACCGACAACCTTTCTCGATCCCGTCTGCGGCATGAAAGTGCGCGCCGATTCCCCCGCCGGAAGAGTCGAGCATGATGGCACAATAGAATGAATACATTGCTTTCAACTGAGCATTCCACGCTCGGGTCACGCGCGCCGGTCAAAGAGGGTTTGGAGGATTCTTCTGCCCGACACGTTGCCATCTTCGGTGCAGGAATCGCCGGACTGAGTGCCGCACACGAACTGGTCCGGCGCGGATATCGCGTCAATGTGTATGAATCGGGATCCGAGGCTGGCGGTTTCTTTCGCAGCGCCCGAATGCCCCGGACAGGCAACCTGCCCACCGAGTATTCGTGGCATGGCATGGGGCCATGGTATCATAATTTATTCGATCTGCTAAAACAGATTCCCTTCGACGATTCGGGAAGCGTCTACGAAAAGGCTCTTTCCCGACCGATTGCATTTGGAATCTTTCCCGACGCCGGCAAGGCGGAGTTTTTTGACCGGGGGCTGCGCAGCATTCCCCGGATGTTTCGCATCTCGACGTGGGAGTGGTTGAAATGGTCGTGGCTGATGCTGAAAACGTGGAGTGCGAATGTCCGGTCGCAGGAGAAGTATTCCCGACTCAACGCCGCCGAGCAGTGGCAGCCGCTGCTCAGCGAACAGGGTTACAAGACGTGGCGGTCTTGCTTTGGGCCATGGATCGGTTCGGATTGGACCAAGGCCTCGCTGCACCACGCGGGGCAATTTTTCCGCAAGCAGCTTATCTCCCAACCGCGTCATCTACACCCGGCCGACGATCAAGGTCCGGCGTGGAGCCATGGCGCAGGAGACGGTTGGTTGCTGCTGCGCGGACCGAGCAGTGAGTTTTGGTTTGATCGTTGGATCAAAGATCTGGAGCACCGGGGGGTTTCCTTTTCATGGAACGAACGTCTTGAGCGCCTCCATTTGGACGACGACCGGATCAGCGGAGGTTGGTTGGAATCAGGAACGGTCGTTTCAGCCGATCTCTACATCTTGGCGACCAACCCGTTTGCTGCCGCGGAAATTATTGCGCGGACCCCCGAATTGGAACGGCAGGAGGAACTCCGTCTGTTCAAGCCTCTCATCCAGGACGGTCCGCATATTCAGGTGTCGTTCCGCATCGGATTTGCCGAACCGATCAAGTTTCCGCGGGAGCGAACGGCGGTGGTCGTGGCGGATTCCGAATTCAACCTCACCTTGTTCGCGGAAGAACAGGCGTGGAGCGCCAATGTGGATTTGGGCCGGAACCTCAAGTCGTTGTGGACTGGAACCAGTTGCGTCGGCACCGTGCCGGGCAGGCTCTTCCAACTCCCTGTGAGTAAATGCACCAAGGAGCAATTTCTCGCCGAGGTGAAAATCCAGATCATGAGCTGCCAATCCCTGAATGAATTGATCAAGGAAGCGAATGGCGGCCGGGGACTCGCTGAATTTGAAATCGCGAAGATCGAGGTGTGGCACGAATGGACGTTTTCGCCGGAGGGAATCCGAAGCCCCCAGCCCAAGTGGGTCACCTCCATGAATACCCAACCCTACCTGCCGAGCCAGGTGACACCGATCTCGAATCTGTTTCTCGCGGGCGCCCACACCCGGACGGAAGCCGACGTCTGGAGCATCGAGGGTGCAGTGGAGAGCGGCCGACGAGCGGCGCGCGCGATTGATTCCACCGTCCAAGTGATCAGCCAGCACAAGCCGGGGTGGCTTCGTATCATCAGCTCATTGGACGATGTATGCTATCGGGTCGGTGCACCCCATGTGTTGGATCTGCTTTTGGTCGTGCTCTCCGCGTCAGCTGCCGCGACAATCCTCGGCCTGCTGATCGAGAGTCAGGCCTTTGCGGAAGCGTTAATCGCAGGATTCTACCATTTGGGACTCCTCAGCCCATGAAAAGAAACATGATGTTTCCGGGGCACGCCGATGAGAACTGGGCGGAAGCCGAGGCTCAACTGTCGCCCGGTGGTGTTGCGCACACGGGTCGATCTGAATACCCGAATCACGGCGATCATGACGCGCCTATGGCGGCGGATTTCCGGAATCGTTTCTGGATATCGCGGGCTCTGACCCTGCCGATTCTCGTCCTTTCACCGATGCTCCAGCAGTTGGTGGGGCTGCGGGATGCGATAGTCCAAACACCACACCCACACTTATGAATCCATGGCTTTCACTGTTACCTCCGCTGATCACTATAGCAGTAGCGATCTGGTCGAAAAAAATACTCCCTTCGCTTTTGATCGGACTGTTAACCGGCAGTTATCTTTTGCACCCCACGGTCACCGGTGGCTTTGAAGGGGCAGTGGACCAGATAGTGAAAACCTTGACGGACAAGGATAGCCTCCAAGTGCTGCTCTTTCTCTATTTATTCAGCGGCTTGATTGGAATTATGAAACGCTCGGGTGGCATCAAAGCTTTTTCCGACAGAGCCGCGAAATACATTAAAAGCGAGAAAGGGGTGTTCTTCACCTTGTGGGCCTTGATTCCCGTGACTTTCATTGATTGCGGATTCCGAATTGTTGGCGCTGGTTCCATCACCCGTTCATTGGCCGAAAAGCATAAGATCGCCCCAGAGAGAATGGCCTTCATGCTGAACAACACCGCCAGTCCCGTGGTAGAACTGATCCCCATCGCCACGACCTACGTTGGATTTAACGTCGCGATCATTACTCAGGGATTAAAAATTGCCGGCGTCACGGAGGGTGATTCCGCCTACACCATCTGGCTTAAAGCCATCCCCTTTGAATTCTTCAGCATCGTGGTCATTCTGATCACCTTCCTTTCCCTCTTCGTTCAATTCAAGAAGGCCGGCCACAAACTTGGAGCTGCGCATGGCGGAAAACCAGAAACGGGCATGAACATGGAAGATCCGAAACCTTTGATAAAACCACGGGTGATCAACCTCATTGTTCCCATGTTTTCTGTAATTCTGTTTAGCTTTTTCTTCTTCTGGCTTTTCGGCAGAGAAAAATCGGACGGCGCCTCCTTTATATCAGCGCTAACCAACACGGAACCGAACCGAGCCATGCTCGTGGCACTGTTTATCTCCATCGTGGTCACCGCGATCTTCTACGTGTTGCAAAAGTATAATCTAAAACAACTGACCGCCGATGTTATTTCGGGTGGGAACGAAATCATGACCACTCTGGCGATTCTTGCCATCGCCTGGCCATTGGCTGCGGTTTCACAAGAGCTGGGATTGAACGCGCTTATTCAACAGCAGGTGGGAAGCTCCCTGCCGGCGTGGAGTGTTCCGGTTTCGGTGTTTCTTTTGTCTGCGGCGGTAACCTATTTCATCGGCTCAGGCTGGGGAGCAGCCTCACTCATTATGCCTTTCGCCATTCCCCTGGCGGTGTCCGTCGATGCCGGCATTCCACTGTGCGTTGCCGCGGTGATTACCGGAGGAACGTTCGGAGATGTGACTTCACCCGTTGCCGGAATGACGAACATGTCGTCGAACATCGCTCATGCCGACCATTCCAAATATATGAACTATGCCGCGCCATATAATTTCACTGCAGCAGGAATTGCCGCGATTCTTTTTGTGATAGCGGGGGTTCTCCGATGAAAGAACTTGAAGATGCTTTCGGGGGCTGCAGTCGCACGGTGCGCGTGGTCGAACATGCACACTCCCGCAAATTCGATTGCTCAAACCCGCCGCCTGTCGGGATCACCGAAGGCTGGATGAATATCCTCTTACCACTCTCAACCAAATCGAAAATGAAAGTGAAATTTGATGCCGTTGCCTTTAAATACGATCGTTGGGATGCCGTGCACCGCTCGGTGGAGAAACCGCGCCGTTCACTTCTTCGCCGTCTCGGCGGCAAAATCCTGGAGATTGGTGTTGGTACGGGCCTCAACCTCCCTTGCTATCGCCGGAATGCCGACGTGACAGGGTGCGACATCAGCGGAAAAATGTTAAAACGGGCGGTCGACCGACTCACTAAAATGGGCGAGCACCGAATAAAACTGCTGTTGATGGAGGCTCATCAGCTTTTGTTTTTGAACGGCTCCTTTGATGCGGTGGTCGGAATATTTCTCTTTTGTTCAGTGGACGATCCGATCCGGGTGGCGCGAGAAATTAAGAGGGTCCTGAGACCGGGCGGGCAATTCGTGACGTTGGGCTATCACACCGGCCGCGTGGAACGTATATTGGGCCGAGCGGGACTGAAGGTTATTTCGACTAGAGAATGTACCTCGGAGGAAGATCCAGTCGGAGAAATCGTGGCTGTCAAAGATCCCAAATTGCCGAGTGCGAAGTTGGTTCAAGCAGGCGTGGCAACACGCCGCGAACGAAAAAATCTATGAACGGAAATCAAGAAATCATCGCTTACTTCTCCATGGAAATTGCCCTGGAGCCGGGCATGCCAACCTACAGCGGCTGCGCATCATGCGTCATGCCATCGCGCTGGACGCCTCGCACTTCAACACCCAGCGCATGGTTAAGAATACATCGTCAAAGCCTATTTCGAATGACATCCGATCTTCACCAGCACCGGAAAGACGACTGCTCAAACGGGAAAGAATATATTCCTCTGGCCGTCATTGTTGCCGTGACGCTTCTGTCGGCTTGCGCCAAACAAGTTGCGTACGGCGGCTGGAGCTGGATGGGGTGGATGGAGGACTTCATGGGGTTTTATCTGGTCGTCTTTGCCATGTTTAAATTCTTCGACTTGGAAGGCTTTGCCGATGGTTTCCAGAAGTATGACATACAGGCGAAACCGTTTCGGCCTTATGCCTGCTTTTATCCCTTTATCGAACTGGGCCTCGGCTTGGGCTACTTGGCGCACTGGCATCCGATGGCGATCAATCTGGCGACCGTCGTCGTCATGACGTTCGGCTCGCTTGGCGTCTTCTATGCGCGTTTCAAAGGACTCAACCTCGAGGACGCCTGTATGGGCACGGTACACCGGGTCCCGCTATCAACCGTAGCTTTGCTCGAAGACCTCGGTATGGCGCTGATGGCGGCAGCGATGTTGTTCGTTTAGAACGCGAGAGAGAAACGCTTTTTGCTCAAACCAAAATTTATATGAAAAGAAAAATTCCAAAAAACTCGGGTCGAGCCAAAGTTGTTTTCCTCTTCGACGTGGACAACACGCTGCTCGATAACGACCGCGTCACCGCTGACCTCCAGCGACATCTCGCGAATGAGGTCGGCCCGGAGCGCGCGCAGCATTATTGGCGAATCTTCGAGCAACTGCGATCTGAGCTTGGCTATGCGGACTACCTCGGCGCACTGCAACGCTACCGCACCGAGTATCCGCGCGACCCGCGCCTCCTGACCGTCTCACACTTTCTGGTCAACTATCCCTTTGCCGACCGCCTGTATCCCGACGCGCTCGATGTCATCGAACACGTCCAGCAATGGGGGGCGGCGGTCATCCTGTCCGACGGCGATGTGGTTTTCCAACCGCGCAAGGTGGACCGCTCTGGACTGGCTGAAGCGGTCGCGGGCCGCGTGCTGATCTACGTGCATAAGGAAATGGAACTTGAGGATGTCGAGCAACGCTACCCCGCCGAACATTACGTGCTGGTGGACGACAAGCTGCGCCTCCTGACCGCCGTAAAGAAAATCTGGGACACGCGCGTCACCACCGTCTTTGTACGACAAGGCCATTACGCCGCCGACGCGAAGATTCTGGCAAACTATCCGGCGGCCGACCTCAGCGTCGGGCGCATTGGCGACCTGGCGCAATACGACCTCGCGCAATACGACCTCGCGCAATTGCGGCAGCCGGAAGTTTTGAAATGACCAAGAAAATGAATAAGCGAACTATCACCGAAACTGCCGCACCACGCGTCGATGCCAGCCGGACATGGCGCACGAAAGAACCCGTGCTCGTTCTCAATGCCGGCTCATCGAGCCTGAAGTTCGCCCTCTTCAGTCGGGGCGCGCCACCGGTTCGGATTCTCTCCGGAAGCATAGACCGCATCGGATCGCCCGAGGCGACTTTCACGCTGAAAGGAAACGAAGGCCAGCAGAGGGAACGGGTGGAACTCTCCGCGCCGAACCATGTAAGCGGCCTTGACTATCTGCTCAAGCGCCTCGCCGAGACAACCGGAGCGGCTGGCTTCAGCGCGGTCGGCCATCGCGTGGTTCACGGCGGGCCGCACTATTGCGATCCGCAGAAGGTCGACCGTGCGATGCTCGCGGAACTGCGGCGCATCCGTTCTTTCGACCCGGACCATCTCCCTACCGAAATCGCCCTGATGGAAATCCTGGCCGCGAAGTTCCCAAAGGTGCCGCAAGTCGCCTGCTTCGACACCGCGTTTCATAAAACCATGCCGCGCGTGGCGAGGTTGCTTCCCATTCCGCGCCGCTACGAGGTGAAGGGCGTTCAACGCTACGGCTTTCACGGATTGTCCTACGCTTATCTGATGCAGGAACTCGAACGTCTCGCGGGCGCGCAGGCCGCGGACGGACGCGTCATCCTCGCGCATCTGGGCAACGGCGCGAGCATGGCCGCCGTGCGTGACGGACGCAGCGTGGACACGACGATGGCCTTCACCCCCGCTGCGGGTCTGGTGATGAGCACCCGTTCCGGCGATCTCGATCCTGGGCTGATGGCGTTCATGGCCCGCAACGAAAAGATGACCGCCACGCAATTCGATAAAATGGTGAACCATGAGTCAGGACTGCTCGGAGTATCCGAGACCAGTTCCGACATGCGGGACTTACTCGCTCGTGAAAGCAAAGATGTCCGGGCGGCTGAAGCCATCGCGCTTTTTTGCTATCAGGTGAAGAAGGGGATCGGGGCCTATGCCGCCGTGCTCGGCGGACTCGACACGCTGGTCTTCGCCGGAGGTATCGGCGAAAACGCACCGCCCGTTCGCGCCCGCATCTGCGGAGAGCTCGGCTACCTTGGCATCAAAATAAGCGGGACGCGCAACGCAAAGAATGCGGCGGTAATTTCCACGGATGCCAGCCGGACCACGGTGCATGTCATCCGCACGGATGAGGAACTGATGATTGCTCGATCAGTCAGCCGGTTAATCAGCCTGAACACATCAACCAAGGAGATCGGAACATGAAACCAAAAACCAAAACACTCGCTCGGGAACTGCTGCGCAAGCTGGACGCCTGGTGGCGCGCGGCGAATTACTTGTCGGTCGGGCAGATTTATCTCTTCGACAATCCAATGCTGCAAAAGCCGCTCAAGCTGGCGCACATCAAGCCGCGCCTGCTCGGTCACTGGGGTACGACGCCGGGACTGAATTTCATCTACGCACACCTGAACCGCATCATCAAAGAACAGGACCTGAACGTCATCAACGTCACCGGGCCGGGACACGGCGGGCCGGGGATGGTGGCGAATGCGTATCTGGAGGGGACTTACAGCGAGGTTTATCCGAACATCTCGCAGGATGAAGCCGGGCTGCAGCGGCTGTTCAAGCAGTTCTCGTTTCCCGGTGGAATTCCCAGCCACGTCGCACCGGAGACGCCCGGCTCGATCCACGAAGGCGGCGAGTTGGGTTATGCGCTGTCGCACGCCTTCGGCGCGGCGTTCGACAATCCTGATTTACTCGTCGCTTGTGTCGTCGGCGATGGCGAAGCGGAAACCGGCCCGCTCGCCACGAGCTGGCATTCCAACAAGTTTCTCAATCCGGTCCATGACGGCGCGGTGCTGCCCATCCTGCATTTGAACGGCTACAAGATTGCCGGGCCCACGGTGCTGGCGCGCATTTCCCGCGACGAGCTGGACGCGCTCTTTCGCGGCTACGGTTACACGCCGTATTTCGTCGAGGGTGACGACCCGATGAAGATGCACCAGCTCATGGCTGCTACGCTCGACTCCGTGGTCGCCGAGATCAAACGCATCCAAACCAAGGCCCGCGCCCACGGATTCAAGGCACGTCCGCTTTGGCCCATGATTATCCTGCGCTCACCCAAGGGCTGGACCGGGCCGAAGGTCGTTGATGGCAAACCGACCGAGGGCACGTTCCGCTCGCATCAGGTTCCGATGGGCGAGATGAATCATCCGGGGCATGTGAAGATTTTGGAGAAGTGGCTGAAGAGTTATCGCCCGCAGGAGTTGTTCGATAAAAGCGGGCGGCTCATCCCCGAACTGGCCGAGTTGGCCCCGAAGGGCGAGCGCCGCATGAGCGCCAATCCGCATGCCAACGGCGGCCTCCTGCTGCGCGACCTGCGCTTGCCGGACTTCCGCGATTACGCCGTCAAAGTTCTCCGGCCCGGCGGCGTGAACGGCGAAGCCACGCGCGTCCAAGGCAAGTTCATCCGCGACGTGATCAAACTCAATCCCGACAACTTTCGCGTCTTCAGCCCGGACGAAACCAACTCGAACCGTTGGGGCGCTGTATTCGAGGTGACGAACCGTTGCTCGACTGCGGAAATTATTCCGGGCGACGACCACGTCGCGCCCGACGGTCGCGTGATGGAGATGTTGAGCGAACACCAGTGCGAGGGCTGGCTGGAGGGTTATCTGCTCACGGGTCGCCACGGTTTCTTTCCTTGCTACGAAGCGTTCATTCACATCGTCGATTCGATGTTCAACCAGCACGCCAAGTGGCTGAAGGTGACACGCGAGATACCGTGGCGTCGCCCGATCGCTTCGCTGAACTACCTGCTCACCTCGCACGTCTGGCGGCAGGATCACAACGGCTTCACCCATCAAGACCCGGGTTTCATCGATCACGTCGTCAACAAGAAGGCCGAGGTCATCCGCGTCTATTTGCCTCCCGATGCGAACACACTGCTCTCGGTGACGGACCACTGCTTGCGCAGCCGCGGCTACGTGAACGTCGTCATCGCCGGCAAGCAACCTTCCCCGCAGTGGCTCGACATGGACGCCGCCATCAAGCACTGCACCGCTGGCATCGGCATCTGGCCTTGGGCCAGCAACGATCAGGGTGGCGAACCAGATGTTGTCATGGCGTGCTGCGGCGACGTGCCCACGCTGGAAACCCTGGCCGCCGTCGAATCGCTGCGGACGCATTTCCCTAAGCTGAAAGTCCGCGTGATCAACGTGGTCGATTTGATGAAGCTGCAGCCACAGAGCGAACACCCGCATGGTTTGAGCGACAAAGACTTCGATGGGCTCTTCACAAAGGACAAACCGATCATCTTTGCCTACCACGGCTATCCGTCGCTGATTCATCAGCTCACGTACCGCCGCACCAACCACAGGAACATTCACGTGCGCGGCTACAAAGAGGAGGGGACGACCTCGACTCCGTTTGACATGGTGGTGATGAACGACCTCGACCGCTTTCACCTCGTGGCCGACGTCATTGATCGCGTGCCCCAACTTGGTCCGCGCGCGGCCTATGTGAAGCAGGCCATCCGCGACAAGCTCATCCAACACAAACACTACATCGCGAAGCACGGCGAAGACCTGCCGGAAATTCGGAAGTGGAAGTGGGGCGCAACTAAATAATGGAATCCCGAATAGGCAGCCGCGCATTTTGAAACTCATCTGAAAAAACTAATTTATGACCAAAGACCCCATTTGCGGAATGACCGTCGATCCGGAATCCGCACCTCAGGCAGAGCGGAATAACAAGCCGTTCTGTTTTTGCAGCGAGGAGTGCCGCCAGAAATTTCTCGCGGCACCCACCGCACGTCCCGCCGGGCCTTGTGCCTTCGTCATCTTTGGCGCGTCGGGCGATTTGACGAAGCGGAAGCTCCTGCCGGCCCTCTCCAACCTCGCCGCGAGCGGCACGCTGCCGGAGGATTTTGCCCTCGTTGGAGTCGCTCGTCGGGAATGGTCGCAAGCCTTCTTTCGCCAGCAATTGCGCGAGGCGATGACAGGCTTTGCCACGCAGAAAATGGACCCCGCGTTGTGGGCATAACTGGAGGAGCGCATTTACTATTGTCAGAGAAGTTTTGACGACGCCAAGACCTACGAAAAATTAAAAACGCTGCTCGGCGAAGTGGACAAAAAGCATCGGACGGGCGGTAACGCGGTCTTTTATCTTTCGGTGCAGCCCGATTTGATCGCGACGATCGCGACGCAACTGCGGGAGAACGGGCTGGTGACAGAGACTGCAGCGGCGTGGCGGCGCCTGATTATCGAGAAACCCTTTGGCCACGATCTGGCTTCCGCCCGCGAGCTGAACGCCACACTGGTGGCCGCGCTGCCGGAAAAGCAGATTTATCGCATCGACCATTATCTGGGGAAGGAGACGGCGCAGAACCTTTTGGTTTTTCGGTTGGGTAACAGCATGGTCGAGCCGATCTGGAACCGGCGCTACATTGATCGCGTTGAGATCACGATGGCCGAGACCATCGGCATAGAGGGACGCGGCGCTTTCTATGAAAAAGTCGGAGCGTTTCGAGACGTGATGCAGAATCACCTGTTTATGCTGCTCGCGCTCGTCGCCGTGGAACCGCCCACGTCCTTGGTGGGAGAAGCGGTTCGCAACGAGAAAGCGAAACTGCTCGAAAACATGCGGCTGCTCAAACCGGAGGAAGTTCTGCGCGACACGGTTCGCGGACAATATGGGT
>Ga0163149_10006596_pt1 | contig 11872 bp, 16 predicted proteins | sample OliLakLV19MP5G1_FD_148604 | JGI IMG/M metagenome (GOLD analysis project Ga0163149, IMG submission 148604) | Freshwater microbial mat bacterial communities from Lake Vanda, McMurdo Dry Valleys, Antarctica - Oligotrophic Lake LV.19.MP5.G1 | ecosystem: Environmental > Aquatic > Freshwater > Lake >...
CCGAAAATGATGCCGAGGCTGCAAGGGAGGAGTATAGGCAATATCAATTGGAGAATGAAAATAGAATGAGCCAATATGATTTAACCATTGCCGAATTAAAAGAAGAAGCAAATAAGGCTGACTCAAAAACCAAAGTAGAGTACAATAAAAGGATCGGAGAACTCGAGGAAAGGAATAATGGATTAAAGGCAAAGATGAAAAGTTTCCAATATGATGGTAAAGACAAATGGCAGGAATTTCAGCGGGAGTTTGAACATGATATGGATGATCTTGGTAAATCGTTGAAAGAATTTACGGTTGATAATAAGAAATAGTTAAAAAAATAAGGAGCAGGAAAAGTAGCACTATTGTCAACTTGCAATTAATAAATTAAATGCTTTTAATTTATTAGTAATTCGATAATAAAGGTTGTTCCTTTTCCTTCTTCGCTTTCTACGGTAATTGCGCCCTTATGCTGTGTTATAATATTGTTAACAGCAGTCATTCCAAGACCCATACCTCCGCTTCTTTTTGTGTAGAATGGCTCAAACATATTTCGTTTTGTCTCCTCATCCATTCCGGTTCCGGTATCAGAAATTTTAATACAACAACTGTCTTTCGCCATTGAGCAGCTTACTTCAAGTTGTCTTGTTTCAGAGATTTCCATCGCTTCGATTGCATTGGTAATAATATTTGTAAATGCGATCTTCATCCGTTCAGGATCTATTTCCACAATTGTTTTGTTCTCAAGGCCATGTGTGTTAAGTTTTATGTTTTTCAAAATAATCCTGTCCTTCGAAAAGCGTAACACTTCTTCCAAAACATTTTCGATAGGGTAGGGAGACATAATAAGTTTTGCATTCCTGGTTATATTGAGAAGGTCGCCTATTAGCTTATTTATCCGGGTAGTATTTCTTTTTATTATGTCGATGAAGATAATGGAATCCTCTTTGTTGGAAATTGTACCTATCTCATCCAATAGCTGATCACTTGCGAGGCTAATGTTGGTTAACGGGTTGCGAACTTCATGTGCCATGATGCGGGCCATCCGTCCAGTCATACTTACCTGTTCGGCCATCATAATTTCTCTTTCCGCTTTTTTTAGTTGCGTGATATCTCTTACCGTTCCCTGAAAGCCGGTAATTTTTTCTTTGCTTGAATCATAAAGCGGAGAAGAAGATAGTAGGGCAATTTTTATACTTCCATCTGAAGCAAGTAAATTAACAGAATAGTTTTGAACACTTCCATTTATATGAAGGTGCTGCTGGAAATCAAAAAAGTCATCTTTTCGCTCAAAAATAGCTGACAAATTTTTACTATGAAAATTATCAGGTGATATGGCAAAGATGTTTATGAAAGAATCATTAACTTCTTTGTATCTCCATTCTTCAGTAACAATAAATATAGGATCGTTACTTTGCTCGAAAAGTGTTTTAAACATCAACTGCTGCTGCTCATACAGTAATTTGTTTTCATAACGTTGGATTACATGCCTGAGTAAACGATCAAGTGTGTCGGGGGTCAATTGCGATTTTGGAAAATAATCAGCTGCACCCTCTCGCAAGGCCTCAACATCAACTTCCCTGTTTCCCATTCCTGTTAAAAGGATCATTGGCGATTTACATCCTTTTTTAACTCCTTCTTTTATAAGGTCGATTCCGGTTCCTGCTCCGAGCAAATGGTCAATCAGGTATAGGTCATGCTTGCATTCCCTCAGTTTTTTCATTCCCTCATTAAAGTCTGAAACCCACTCCAGAGAATAATTGCCATTTACTTCCTTAATATATTCGTTGACAAGAAAATAATCTCCTTCATCATCATCGATCATTAAAATATTGTAAATTTTTTTTTGAAAAGGCATTTTTTTTGTTATTGTGGTAGATATATTATAAATGTAGAACCTTCATTGGGTCTGCCATTCGCGGTAATAAACCCATCATGGTTTTCACATATTTTCTTGCAAACGGCCAAGCCTATTCCTGTACCGGCATATTCGCTTCGGCCGTGCAAGCGTTGAAAAATTGTGAATATTTTATCTGTGTATTTATTGTCAAATCCTATTCCGTTATCGTTGACTTTTATTTCCAAATAAGTTTTACCTGAGGATACACTAGTTTCCTTCGACTTAACATCTTTGCCCTGGACATTTTTTACTTCGATATTTATGACGGGATTGTTACCTGCTTTCTGGAATTTTATTGCGTTGTTTATTATGTTGGAAAAAAGTTGAGTTAACTGAATGAAGCTTGCTTTTTTTAATTCCGGAAGAGGGGCAGAGTTTATTATAGTTTTTGTTTCTGTGATCTTTACCTGTAAATCGTCTTTTACTCTGTCAAGAACTGTTTGAAGCTGTATGTTTTCTTTGCTCTCTGCATTTCTTGATACAACGGAAAAGGAGAGTAAGTCTTCAATCAGGACATGCATACGGTTAGCCGCCTCCATCATACGGGATATATACTCCTGGCCCTGCGCACTTATTTCAGATGAGTGTTTGTTAATGACCCTTTCGCCAAAGGATTGAATTTTGCGAAGTGGTTCTTGTAAGTCGTGAGACGCAACGTAAGCAAATTGTTCAAGATCCTGGTTACTCCGCTTCAAATTCTCTACCAGCCTTGCATGCTTTTTTTCACTTTTCTTACGCTCACTAATGTCGCGAATTACACCGCTAAAAAAATGTTTGTTATTTATATGCCAATGGCCAAGGGTGATCTCAATTGGAAATTCTTTACCTGATTTGTTTCTTCCTGATAATTCTAGTCGCTGGCCTATCATTTTACTGCCACTTCCGCTATATTTTAGTTGCTGTAAACCTTTGTTATGAGCTTCCTTATATTTTTGGGGCATAATAATATTTAACGGTGATCCGATTACTTCCATCTCACCATACCCAAACACGTTGGCCGCCGAAGGGTTCCATGAAATAATATTTCCGGAATCATCGGCAATAATTATTGCATCGTTTGATGATTCATTAAGATTTCTGTATCGCAACTCACTTTCTTCCAAAACCTCCACTGCTTCAAGCCTTTCCAGCAGCGCCAGTTCTTTGTAATAAATCTCTCTTTTTAATTTCACAAATCCCAACGATATAACAATTAGCGTAAGCAATCCTGCAATTGCAACAGAAATAAGAGATCGGTAATCATAGGTCGCTAAATTCTTTGTTCTGCCATTCATGATTTTTTGCTCGGCTGAGATTATCATTGCTACCTGGTCCCTGATTGCGCCTATTAGATTTTCTCCAATTTCAATTGAATTTTTATCTCTAAGGTTTGTGTTTTTTAAATCAATGGTTATAAGATATTTATTGATTAATTTTTTCAGAGAATCAGTGTGTATGTCCCGCTCGGGAATGCCTTTTGAAAATGAGGTTATGGAACTGAGTTCCTTTTTTAAATTTTCTGAAGGTGTAGTATTGGCTTCTAATACTTTTTTGTTATTGGATATTTCATAGCCATATCTTGAAGCTTCTATTTCAAAGAGGTTTTGTAGAATACTGTTTAAGTGTATTTCAATTTGCTGTTTACGATTTGCCCAAAATTTATATTGCTGCGCTTGTCTTAAAAGATACAGTGAAAGAAAAGTTGCTCCTATAATAATTAATATCGAAAGACAGAAAATAATATTATAACTTTTGTTTTTCAAGAGATATGACCAAAATTATTTGTTCAAAGATATATAAATACCCATAAGGATATAATTGTCCAATTGTAATTTAGTTGCCGGTTTAGTTATGAAAGCAAAATGATATGGTAGTCTTTTTAAATGCACATTCCTTCTAAACAACGGGAAGTGTACCGGGATATTAATAAGCGTTCAGCTTTTTAAATGTATCGTCTAAAAATCATACCAGAAGAATAATGGCCATTTAAAGAGATAAATAAAGGGCATAATGTATGCGGGTGTGTTGTTAATTCCACACCAATGAGGAAAAATTTCCATATACCTTTAAGTAAATAGGCAATTTCAAGCAAAATTGGGACTATTTTAAATTGGCATTATTTTGCTATAAGGATTGACAAATAAGTTTGTTATATAAGTGTTTTCAACTGATAAATAAAAATCATAGTGGCTCATGGGGCATTTGCCATTTATGATTTAAGAGGGAAGGCTTGCCTTCCCTCTTATATATATAAAGGTTTCATTTAGTAAGTTTATATTCTTTGTATATTAGAACTGTAAAAATTATGGGAAAAATAGCCGACCCTTCGACCATACTTGTTATTGATGATGAAGTGCCCATTACAATGATTTTACAATCGGTATTGATAAAGAATTTTTCATGTAATGTTAAAATCGCAAATAGCTATTCTGAAGCAGAGGAACTAATTGATGGTGCAATACCAGCGATGGCTTTCATTGATATTAACTTGGGTGATGGCAATGGCTACAACCTCATACCCTTTATAAAGAAAAACGTGCCGGGTGCGAAAATTGTAATGATGAGTGCGTATGCGTCGGAAGGAGAATATGTGACTGCCATTAAGCATGGTGCGGATCATTTTATAGAAAAACCTTTCAACAAAAATTCTATTATTGAAACTATTAACCTTTTTTTTATAAATAAATTAATTTAAGATATATCCAGACTTACACTATGCCTAACATACTATGTATTGATGACGATGTTGACATTTGTCATTTGCTAAAAAGATTTCTCACTAAGAACGGATATAATGTTGAAACCGCTTTTACAGGAGCTTCTGGGTTGCAGGCATTAAAAAATTCGAAATTTGATCTTGTGCTGTGTGATTTTCGTTTGCCCGATAAAGACGGTTATGAAATGATTAAAGAGATAAAGGCAACAAAACCTTTTGTCCAGGTTATTTTAATTACTGCTTATTCGGATGTTAAAACTGCTGTGAAGGCAATTCAGTTGGGTGCATTTGAATATGTTTCGAAGCCGATTCATCCGGAGGAAATTTTGATGAATATCAGGGCGGCATTGCAAAAAAGTGAAGATAATAAGTACGGTACGCCTGTATCGGAAGAAGATGATTCTGATACGTTGCAAAAAACGGTGGTACGGCCAGCAAGATATAAATACATTGCTGGTGAAAGTCAGCAATCAAAACAAATTCAGAAACTTATTGAGTTGGTGGCGCCAACCGATATGACAGTATTGTTATTAGGTGAAAGCGGAACAGGAAAGGAAGTTGTAGCTAATACGATACATGAATTGAGTGCAAGAAAAAATAAACCATTTGTTGCGGTTGATTGCGGTTCGTTACCTCCCGAGTTAGCGGGAAGTGAATTGTTTGGTCACAAAAAGGGTGCGTTCACCGGTGCATTAAATGATAAAAAGGGGCATTTTGAACTGGCGAATGGCGGAACTTTATTTTTGGATGAGATTGGAAATCTTTCATATGAAAATCAAATAAAATTATTAAGGGCCCTGCAAGAGAGAAAAGTAAGAATGTTGGGAGATGTAAAAGACATTGAAGTTGATATCCGTATTATTGTTGCTACAAACGAAAATTTGCGAATAGCTGTTGAAGAAGGTTCTTTCAGAGGAGATATTTTCCACCGTCTCAATGAATTTTCAATAAAACTTCCTGCGCTAAGGGAGAAAAAAGAAGATATAATAGTTTATGCCAAACATTTTTTAAAAATGGCAAACGAAGAATTAAATAAATCAATTACAGGTTTTACCGAAGAGGTTGCCGGAAAGTTCCAGAATTATTATTGGCCGGGCAATTTAAGAGAACTTAAGAATGTTATCAAGCGTGCAGCCTTGTTTAGCACTGATAACATGATCAAAACAAGTGAACTGCCATTGGAAATACTTCATCCACAGATCACCCAGCAGGATTTGAACGGAGTAAATGCGGATGATATTGTAGATCTTAAAACAGCAAGCGAAAGAGCGGAGAAAAAGGCTATACTCAACGCACTTATAAAAACCAATTACAATAAGAGTAAAACTGCTGAGATTCTAAATGTGGATAGGAAAACGCTTTACAATAAAATGAATGCGTTGGGAATAGAATTGTAATATAATTTGTTTCGGCTTTTGCACACATTTGGGTAATATAATTCTCAACTCTTCCAGAGTTTAATAACAAAATTTCTACTGTCAATTTATAAAGCGCCTGATTATCAGTGTACTGTGCTTGCATGGCATATATTGGCATATCCTTGGTATTATATAGTTTATTATGAAAACAAATTATATAAAATCAGGAATAATATTGTTGGTGGTTGCGGTTTTCGCAGGTTGTCAAAAATATGAAGATGGTCCTTTAATAAGTTTTGTTTCCAAAGAGAAAAGGATCTCAAATACATGGATCGTTGAAAAGGCATACGCGGATAACGTAGATGTTACAAATGATTATGATCAGTATGAGCTATACCTGGCGAGTGATGGAACTGCCGAGTTAAACGCAAACTATACGGTGTTTGGTGCTACCTACGTTGATAAAACCAATGGCACCTGGAATTTCACAAATGATAAAGAAAATATCCTGATCAATTATTCTGATGATTCGCAGGACGCCGAATATAAAATTCTTCGACTAAAGGAAAAAGAATTATGGTTGCAGGAAGTTGGTAAGGACCTTGAACTTCAACTTAGAGAGAAATAAAATATATATAAACCAATAAAACTAAAATATGAATCAATTACTTTATGCAATTGCTATTATCCTAATAATAGGGTGGGCAATAGGAGTTTTCGCTTATAGTTTAAGCGGTTTTATTCACGTACTGCTGGTAATAGCGCTGGTTGCAGTTATTTTAAGATTAATAAAAGGCAGAGAAGTATAAAAATGAGTACCAATAATTAATAATTAACAATCAATTACTAAAACAAAACGTTATGAGCAACACATCAAAAATTTTGATCGCAGCACTATCAGGTGCAGCGTTAGGAGCAGTAGCTGCATTATTATTTGCACCTGCAAGTGGAAAAGAAACCCGTGAAGCATTAAAAGATAAGCTGGATGATGCGAAGGACAGCATTGATGATCTTTTAAATCAAGGGAAACATGTTACGAATGGTGCAATTAAGAGAGTAAAAGACGAAGCGGCAAAAGTTTAATTGAATAACCGGATGTTATGATATTCGGTAAACTAATATTGTCGTTGTAATGGAAGAAAATGGAATAAAAGAAGAAAGGAATTTAAACTATTGGGAGTCAGCGGTTCAGCATGTAGAGCAATATGTAACAACGAAATTAAAGTTGTACAAATTTGAACTGGTTGAACGGCTGACCCTGATAGGTTCTTCTTTAATCAGCTCTCTTTTTATTTGTATTTTTATTTTGTTTTGTTTTATTTTTCTTTTACTTGGAGGGGCTTATGCGATAGGTGAATACACAGGACACATTTACCTGGGGTTTTTATTTGTTGCGGGTTCCCTTTTATTATTTGCTATTATTTTTTACGCTTTTAAAAGGCAGATAAAGAAAATATTTTTGAATATCCTGATTAGAAAAGCATTTGAAGATGAAAGATGAAACTCAGATAAAAGACTATGAGTCGTTCCTTAAAGCAAAAGAGGAATTAAAAACTCAGCTGCATTTTCATAAAATGGCAATAGCACTTAATATTAAAGAAGGTGTTAGGGCCGTTGCCGTGGTTAGGCTTATCTCTCTTGCAGTTGACAAAATTTATAAACTTGATTTTATGAAAAATCTCGGCAATACTTTTTTCCTGAAAACATTTTCTCAGCGTATGTTAAAAACCTGGCTTAATAGTGTTGTACTGAAAAAGGCAATGGACTTTAGAAGTTTTTTAAAATTTAATTAAATAGAATTACTCTCCCCGCCAGGACTGATGGCATTTGCCCTTGAACATTGCGAGTTTTCAGCATGAAATATTTTCCTCACCAAAGTAGAAATAAATACTCAAAAGATAGCCGACTCCTTAGAAAAAGTCAGTGATTTTGCCCAATACCAGTTGGCACATATTTTGAATAACTCAGATTAACTACTTAATAAATTTGAGCAAAATGAAATCCCGAAAAAATACAGAAAAAAGAGCGTCTAGCTCAAGAACGTCAAGTGATCGTCAACATTCTGAAGGCAGAAGAAATGAAGATCAGCGTTACAACAACGGACAAGTTTCGGATCGCGGATATAATGAGCGGTATAATGACGAGGAAGATTATGAACGTTCCAGAGAAGACCGCAGAGATAATGAGGGTAATTATATTGAGGATCGCTATCGTGGTGATGATCGGACGTCGAATCGCGGTAATGACAATGGACGGAATGATGAGCGTTACAATAATAATGAATCACGTTACAGTGATGATAGGGATTTTGAGAGACATGATGATCGCTCACACGGAAGAGAACGTCAAAGTGATTATGCAAACGAAAATCATGGCAGGTCGAACGAAAATAGGTATTCGCCAATGGGTAGGGATGAAGTTCGTGAAGTTGCGCGAAGCGGCAGGAGAGAAGATTCATCATACGGAAGATTTTCTGAAGGGAATTATAATTGGAGTAATGAATCTGACTCAGAAAGAAGAAGTGGTTCTTCAGACGTGAGGAGAAATGATCGTTCCGATACCAGGCGTTCAGGATCAACTGACAAGGAAGACCGCTATTCAAACAGATCAAATGATTCCGATCGTAGAGAATCAGTTCCGGCAAAGAGAACAGCCGATAAAAAAGCTAGAGCATCTGCAACAACAGGGTCAAAATCCCGCACCGCCGAAGGTTCTGCTAAACAACTGTCTAAGCCTTCATCAGAAAAAAGAAAAACATCGGGCACACGCGCAGCATCAAAAAGAAAAGCAAAATAATAATATAAATAGATAGAATTAATTTCAAAACAAAGTACTATGCTAAAAACAGATAACACTTTCCGCTCTGCAGAAAATGGGCGATGGACTTCTCAAAGTACAATGAGAATGAAAGACAGAATTATTGATAACCAAGAGTGGATATTGAGTAAAACGCTGAAGGATCTTTTTGAAGAAGGGTTAAATAAGATCCGGAATATGGAAAATCATTGCCAGGAAGTAAGTACCACAGTTGCAATGCCGGCATATTATGATAATGAGGACTGGAAGGATGTATTTATAGAGCCTCTTCAGCAAATAAGGAGACCTGAGAATGCATGGAAGAAATATTATCCTATATATGCGCAATAGCATGGAGACGAAAATAACCGTGTCGTGTGAGGGCCGCAGTAAAAAGGATATTAAGGGTTCTGCATTGAAACACAGGTCTTATAATATTGCCGCGTGTAGCTCCTTATTTGAAGTAGCCAATACGATTGGATATTTCAAGATAGCCGAAATGCTGCACCGGGCTTCGGAAGGAAGAGAAGTCATTAATAAAATTAACAGCCATTTGTTGTGACACAGATCGGAACATAACATTTTTATAATCATTAATAATTTAATAATATTTTGAAAAAATATAGTATGAACGTAAAATATATAATACTTCTGATATTAACCATTCAGGCTGGTTTGATAAATGGACAAGGTACAGATCAGAAGAAAATTACAAAGGATATAAAGTTTGCAAAAACTGCTGCGGAGGATGGATTAATGGAAGTTAAATTAGGTGAACTCGCACAAACAAATGCAATGAATGCTGAAGTGAAGGGCCACGGAAAAACAATGATAACTGATCATGGTAAGGCAAATGGAGAATTGAAGGCCCTTGCAGCAAAAAAAAGTATTGAACTTCCTTCTGGCGTTGATGCTAAAAAGCAGGAACGTTATGATAAACTATCAAAGCTGAAAGGAAAAGAATTTGATAAAAAATATGCAAAGTGTATGGTGAAGGATCATAAGAAAGCTGTTTGCCTTTTTAAAAAGGAATCAAAGAAGGGCAAAGATCCTGAACTTAAAGCCTGGGCTTCAGGGAAACTTCCAACATTAAAGCATCATTTACATATGTGGAAAGAAACGTGCAAGGCTCTATAGCTAAACTAATATAATTCTCATGGATAATTCACAAGGAAACAGAACTTCGGGAACGCACGTACCATTCTGGATAGATTCAGTCGCACCAATTAAATTTGAAGAACTTACAAGTGATAAAAAAACTGATGTAGTAATTGTTGGAGGCGGCATTGCCGGAATCACAATTGCTTATTGCCTTGTTTTATCGGGAAAAAAAGTTGTTTTAATCGAAGATGGTTTTATTGGCAGTGGTGAAACCAGCCGTACAACTGCACACTTGGTTACAGCACTGGACGATCGTTATTATGAACTTGAAAGAGTTCATGGAAAAGAAAATGCAAAAATCATCGCTGAAAGTCATTCAAAAGCCATCGACTTTATAGAAAAAACTGTTAATGAAGAAAGTATTGAGTGTGATTTTGAGCGATTGAATGGTTACCTTTTTTTACATCCAACAGATAAAATTGATTCATTAGAAAATGAATACGAGGCTATACTGCATACTGATTTATCTGTGGAGAAGGTCGCATTTGTGCCAGGAATTGCTCAGCTAAATAAAGCGCTAAAATTTAATAAGCAGGCTCAGTTCCATCCTTTAAAATATTTAAAAGCCTTAAGTGAAATAATTGTTGAAAAAGGAGGCGAGATTTATACACGTACACAAGCAAAGGAAATTAATAGTGATGGAGTAGAAGTATCTGGTGGGTATAAGATACATGCGGAGAATGTTGTCGTGGCAACAAACAGCCCAGTGAACAATATGTTCTCTATGCATTTAAAGCAATATGCATATCGAACGTATGTAATTGGTGCGAAAATAAAGAAGGGTTTTCTTCCTCGTGCATTATGGTGGGATACCGGAGACTTCTCTGCTAATTCTTCTATGCCTCCGTATCATTACGCACGTATTCAAAAATACAATGATAGTCATGATTTACTAATAATAGGAGGGGAAGATCATCCAACGGGCTTGGCTGATGCTGAAAACAAGCCGGAAGAGGAACGATACAAAGCGCTGGAGGATTGGGCAAGAACATTTTTTCCTATTATGGAAGAAGTAGTTTATAAATGGTCAGGACAAGTACTAGAGCCTATGGATTCACTTGCTTATATCGGAAGAAATCCATTCGATGAAAAAAATATATTTATTGCAACCGGTGATTCTGGGAACGGCCTTACTCACGCGACAATTGCTGGGATGCTTATAACTGATCTGATAAACGGAAAGGAAAATAAATTGGAAAAAATTTATGACCCATCCAGGTTTAAGCTGTTTTCGTCAGGGAATGTTTTCTTGAAAGAAGTTGTCGGTGGTGCTGTAAATTATCTTAAAACAAAACCAGGCAGCAAGGACGAAATAGCACCGAATGAAATTCCTGTTAACGAAGGCAGGATCATAAGAAAGAAGGAAAAAAGATACGGAGCTTACAGAAGCGAAGATAATTATATACATTACGTATCTGCCGAGTGTACACATTTGGGATGCATAATTAAATGGAATAACGACGAAAAAAGCTGGGATTGCCCATGCCATGGAAGTCGGTTTTCTTACAAAGGAAAGGTTTTGAACGGACCTGCAAATAAGGCACTTGTGTATTTTAAGGAACCTGTTTCAGAAGAGATTAAAGAGCCCTCTTTTTAAGTAAAACCTCAATCTGTTTCTCCTGTATATTAAGACTTGTTGAAGTATTGATAAAACATTACTTTTGGAGTAGATTAGAGTTTATTTTAAGAAGTCAATAAATATCAAATGAGAGTTTTAATAGCAGAGGACGATCCGGATGACAGGAATTTTATTTCCTTCGCATTTCAGGAAAATAAACTTGATGATGGTTTTCATTTTGTTTTTGACGGCGAGGATGCTATTGACTATATGATGTCGCTGGAAAATTCCGAAAAGCCTTGCCCTAATTTAATTATTCTGGATCTTAAGGGGAGTTCTAAAAATAGAATGTTAAAAACAATCTAATAAAATCGTATCTAAGCATTTAAATTATGGAATTATTTTATTTCTATTTGCAGAAT
>Ga0163149_10006597_pt1 | contig 11872 bp, 11 predicted proteins | sample OliLakLV19MP5G1_FD_148604 | JGI IMG/M metagenome (GOLD analysis project Ga0163149, IMG submission 148604) | Freshwater microbial mat bacterial communities from Lake Vanda, McMurdo Dry Valleys, Antarctica - Oligotrophic Lake LV.19.MP5.G1 | ecosystem: Environmental > Aquatic > Freshwater > Lake >...
CAGGGGGTCCTGGAAGCGCTTCTTCAATTGCGGGGGGGGGGACTCTCGCTGACAAGGATGGGCTGGCAGAGTGGGAACATGTGGAGGCTCCGGGGTTGGCACTGAAGGGAAAGGCTCTTCGTCCAAGGCTGTCGACAATGTTGGTGTTGTTGACCACATGGATGGATGAGTGGCTGGGCCGCCCCTCCGTGGGGAGACGGCCAGACCTGTGCAGCAGGAAATCTGCAGAGAAAACGGGTGAGAACAGACGAAGTCAACATGCTTACACGCAAAAATTGACAATGGTGTTAATGACAACAGAGGCTGTGCGGCATCGATCGCGACGACTCCAAAGCAACAGGGGGTTGTCAGACAATGACAACAGAGAGGCAGCAATGTGCGTGACAGTCGACAGGAGTTTTAGCTGCAGTTTGTTGCCCTCTGTGCTCGGTCAGCTAGACTGACATCTCCTATGCTTTGAGCGCTCCTCGAGAATCTGCCCTTTGCCAAGCCAGCCGTTGACTTTGTCCTTGGATTGATTCCTGCCAGGGGATGAAAGAGAAACTCATGCCTGCTGTGCAAATCGATGATCAACACCAAAGCCTCTTGCTGCTGCCTCATTGCACTGCTCCGAGCAGTGGCTGTTGCCGCACATAGTGCTGCACTTCACATTTCTTTTTTCAATCAACATGTTTCCAGTTTGCACTCGCAGAGTGGGGGCTGTTTCATGCATGTCGCACTTGTTGACTCGGTTGAACGTGTGACAATCACAAGCACACAGCAGATTGTTTTCATTTGCTTCAGCTCTTCTTCCACTAGCAACTGCTTGCAACATGTGATTCTAGTGTGCTCAACTGCACATGCATTGCTGTCATAGCTAGCAGGTGTTCTAGTCTACGAGCAGCTGTCCTAGCTAGCTAGTAGCCAGCTAGACCGGTTATTAATTTTCTCATTCTGAACCTGCGATTTTGTTATGGTCGTACAATGTCTCAGTAGCACTTCAAAATTTAAAATTTAAATAATTGCACGCCGGGTGGTCTTCCAAATGGCCCACTCAACAACAGTGACGGTGCTTTCAGGTTGTGCGCGAGGGATATCCACACAGTACAGTAGCTACTGGAGTGGTCTAGTTGGAGAGAAAAAAGTCGCTTTAAAACAATTTTAATTCTTCTTCCTTTTGGATACCAATCAACCAGAGCACACCCAATGCAGCAATGGAGACAATGGAAAGCAGCCCGACTCCTCAACGCGTCGAGGATCTGAAACGACTTTTTAAAATGACGTTGGAGGATAGGATCCAGGTTGATAGAGCAGCCATCAACCAAGGAGAGGGAGGATACAGATTAGCCGTGGAGGCACTGCGGCCTCGTTTGCTGAAGTTTCTCGAAAAGCACAAAAGCGCACTAACAGAGGACAATGGCTCCTTTCCGGCGGTGGACATTGGGACTGGTCGCGCTGTGGGAACGGTGCATTTAAACCTTTTCTTGCTGCCTTTTTGCGACAGAAATTTACTTCGTTTTTATCCAAGTGAACATACCGACGAGGAATTGGATGAATTAACACGAATGTCTCTACAATACCACATTGACAAGAGTAATGAGTACCTTCGTTTATCTCATGATTGCGAGGGCGAACCGTTGTTTCCCCAAGACGTGGTTGATTTGACAGGCTTGAAAACAACGGCATTCAACGGCAGGAGAGGTATCCTAAAGGGGCGCGATTCCCAAACAGCCGGGAGATTGGCAGTGCAGCTCTCCGCTGATCCCAAAGATAGAAAAAGCTTCAAAGCAGCCAACCTAAAATATGTCGACACGGGCGATCCTTATTTACGAGAGTTGCGAAAAAATGGAACGCGAGAGCTCTACCAAGGACTCTTAGAACGGACTCGGAAAGTTGACATTCTCGAACGAGAAACATGGTCCAATCTGGATGAAATCAATGGCCAGTGCATTCTGGTAACATGTATGAACTGTCTTGGTGACCGAGAACCAACAGCATGGCAGGACACTCTAGAGTTTGCATCAAAGCTTCTACAAGTTGATGGTTACGTTCTGCAGTATGATGAATCGGGCCACGGCGGGTTCGGCGATGCGTCCTCCATGAAAGCGTTTGCCTCAGAGAATGAGCTAGGTTTAGAATTGGACGAAATTAAAATGGACCCCAACGTCCCTGATTTTGTCATTGTTATTTGGAAGAAGCTATGATGTTTCCGCGATTGTCCGATCACGATAATCCACAATCCACATATACGAACTGGCTAAATGATGAGGCAAAGTTTTGTTAAGTGTTACTGCACACCCACGAGGATGTTTATTCCACGCCTGCACCAACCAACAAAAAAGCCAAGCGATGCCACAAAGGATCACGCACTGGGAGCTCAAGAGCAATGCATTCACTGCTAGCGAGAAGCGACAGTTTACACCTAGCTAGGGGCATTCGTAGCACATTGGGCTATATCCTGTTTCAGTCTTGACAGGATCTGCAGTTTCAGGACAAGCAGTCCCCCTGAACATGCTTCTAAGTACTACGTTCGCTGCCATTAAAGGGCCCCGTGAGCACAAATTCTGGCTGAATGATGTCGCACCATAACACATCTCTGTCCTGTCTTGGGCATTTCTAACGTTCCAGTTGGACAAATCTTGAGTAAATGCAGTATTGTCGCTGAACCTAGAATAGGACAGAAGGGAGAACAAGGCAAATAGTGAGAAATTTATGCGATCCGACAAAAAGAGGGACATGCCGACAATGCTGGACTTAAATTCCTTGGAATTCATATCCATACGTAACGTCCCAGTCAGAGATATCCTGGTTGAAAAGCGATCTAGCAAACAGACCTTCCATCCTGCCATTTCTCACGACATTCCATTCATTCAAGGGCTGGTTGAAGGGTGAATTCGTGAACATGTAAATGTTCTGCGTGACCGCAGCTGTATCCCAACCATTCAAGGGCTGATTGAGAGCGCCATCTCGGAACATTCAAATGGTGTCTTCAGCACTACCCATATCCCATTCTCCAATATACTGGTTGACTGGGGTAAACCGGAACATGCTTATAGCGAGCCGGACTTTTCCGGTGTCCCAGGATGCGATATCATTATTGAAGCTGGAGTTTTCGAAAGCGTATCTCATATCCCACATCGAGCAAGTGTTCCAATTAGACAGGGGTGGTTGAATGAAGCACCTTGAAAGGTCCGGTTTAGTGAGGTGACCGAACGAACGTCCCACTGATCCAACGGCATATTGAATGCCCTCGCACTTTGGAAAGCAGCATTCAGATTGGTCACCTATCCCGTCTGCGAAGAGTTTATGTTTTCATTAAAAGTTTCTTGATTGAAGAAAAGTTTTTCAAAGTCAACTTCTCCTGTGTTCCACTGCTCACTACTAGGCCCGTACGCTTCAGTGGCAGCTGATGGATCCTTTACCCACTCGGAAATGGCATCTTGCAATTGGCTCTTTCCGGAGAATAGGAAACCGGAGTCTCAAGTGGAACTTGTCGGAGCAGGGCTCACCGAAGCTTCTGATGGCGTCGGGGAAGTTTCTATTTGCGTGCAGTCATAGTACATTGGGCTGTAGGTGCCATCCTCCTGCCGGACTGGATCATCCGTGATGGGGCAACCAGAATCTTCAAACATGGCTCTGACATCGGCATCGTCTCGCATGAAAGCTCCCCAGGAACACAGATTTTGATTGAAGGCTGTAGCCTCTTTGAAGGCATCATGCATATCTGTCACTCTCGTGATGGACCAATTAGACAAATCTGAATTGAAAGAACTTGCCTTCTCTGCAAAGCTGTCTATGTTTCGTACTGCACTTGTATCCCACATGCTTATGTCTTGATTGAAATTCTGGTTATCCCAGAACATGCTGTCCAGGCTGGTGCAACTTGAAAGATTCCAGGACTTTAGTGGCTGATTATAGACTGACTTGTCAAACAGTTTTGTCATATCCTTTACGTTAGATGTATCCCAGCTATCCAGCGGCTGATTGAACGAAGTTGCCTCATTGAAGGCCTCGTGCAGATCTGTAATTTGCGACACTGACCATTGCGATAAATCTTGGCTGAATTTTAGAGCCCCCTTGAACATAAGCTCCAAGGAAGCAGCCTTACCAATGTTCCACATTCCTATCGGCTGATTAAACTCACTGGTATCGTAAAACATTTGTATTATTTTTGTGGCTCTCGAAACGTCCCAATTGTCCAACGGTTGATTGAAGACAGACTTTTCAAAGATTGAATCTAGATCGGTGACGGATGAAACGTCCCAAGAATTCAACGGCGAGTTAAAGTTCTGCGTCGCGTGGAACGCCAAGGCCAGGCTCCGTACATCCGAAACTTGCCAGCTGTCGATATTGTCATTGAAATTCGACCCATCGAATAGTTCGTCAAAGTCTCGAATACGCTCAATATTCCACTCCTGTACCGGCCCATATTTGTCCGTGGCGGATGAGGAATCTGCAGTCCATTCAGCGATGGCATCTTTGAGCTCGTCTCTGGATTCAAACACATATCTATCATCCGTAGGCATGGCTGTTGGCGTGGCCGCCGGCTGCAGCGATTCGGGTACACCCGTAATAGCAGAGGGTGCGTTTGTGCTTGCCCCGTCCGCAATGATGGGTGGCAAAAACGCTGCGCCATTTGTATTGTTGAAGTTTGCCGCAGTGGGGGGCTGCGAAAAAGCTGTGCCATCCGTTTTGTTGAATTTTGCAGCAGTGGGTGCTGGGGACACAGTGGGAGGTTCAGTCGTCGGCGAGAATGTGGATGTTGATGTATTGGAAGCAAAAATGTTGCTATGTGGTGGAGCTGTCGGTGCGCTTCTCGGTGAGCTCGTGGCATCAATAGGAACAACTGTTGCATCACCACCTCCCGCGCTGTTGCTGCTGCTGTTGCTTAGCTGCGAAACGACAACTTGTGCAATTACGACCGCTGCCACCACCACAATCACCAGCAACAATGTAAAACACTGCAGTTTGCGATTTTGCAAAAAATCTGTCAATTGTGCCTTTTGGGCTTGCGCGATAATGACTTGGTCCCCCATGACATTTTCTTCATCGTGGTAACTATCCTGATTGCCTATGCTTCTGTTGGCAGGATCACCGTCCTCTACCAAGGTCGCCTCCACGAGCAAAGGTCCACTGCCATCTACGTGCTGAACTGGCTGATGCTCACTTTTCAAATCCAATAAATCTTGACTTATCGCCGAAGCAGCAGACGCCGCACTGGATGCTCTGGCATTGCTGTTGTGACCTTGGGCATCGTTTGCTTCTTCGTCTTCGCCGCTGTTTCTGCTGTCGTTAGTGTCTGGAAGCAACGGTTCCTCCTCACCATTGGGAGAGGTTCCTTCTTCTCCAGTTTGTAGCATGGATTGCTGCGACTGTCGAGGAAACTTTTCCCGTGGAAATCCTGCTGCTAACCTTGCACCCACCTGGGTGGAGGACGACAACATGGACAAAGCTGGAATGGAGGCTGCGTGTTGTCGTCTGGATGCTCCTCCTGGTTGGAGAGACGATCGATTGGTAGCTGCGGTTGCAGACAAGCCTCGTTTCTTGGCAGCGGCTGCTTCCCTGCTGCTGTTGTTTTGTTGTGATGATTGCGAGGGCATGGAAGATGGTGGTGACACTTGTGAGTCTCGCGACAATCCTCTCTTGATTCTTGGTTTCGTGGCTGGCGACCTTTTCGAGGATGATTGAGATGCCAACAAAGTTTCTGGCATGCTGTTGTCCTGATGTCGAATGTGTTCTACCAAGGGAGGTGGTTCCTGTCGAACAGCACCGGTCTGAGACACTTGCAGGATGTTGTTTCCAGAAGCAGTGGTGTTGTCTCTGCTTCTGGTGCGGCGGTGCCTGCTCTTGTTCATGCTGCCAGTGGCAGATGTGTCTGCCATTCTTGGACCACCCTCCTCCGCGGGCAATGAGTTTCGAACACGCTCTGCCAAGGGTTCCTGCTGCACATGGGTCTGAGCTTCAAGCATGTCATTGCTGTTGGAAGCTGTGGCACCATCTCTGCTTCGGGTGCGACTGCACTTGCTCTTGTTCATGCTGTTTGCAGACGCGTCTGGCATCCTAGCACTGCCCGAGGGTGATGGTGAGTGTCGACCATGCTCCACCCCAGGTTCTGGAGGTGGTTGCTGCTGCTGCACAGTCCCGGAAGCAGTGCGGTGATCTCTGCTAGTCGTGCGTCGGCACCTGCTCTTGTTGATTTTCCCACTGCTAGAAGAAGAAACATCTGTCATTCTGGCCGCACCCGCAGCAGTGGGCACTGGATGTCGAACATGTTCCACCAAGGGAGGTGGTTCTTGTCGAATCATGCTGTGCGCAGTCATGCTGTTGTTGTCGGTGCTGTCCATGCTGGTGGTCCGTCGACACCGGTTCTTGCTTTGTTCCATTTCTCTGTCTGTGACAGCTGTCGAAGCAGCAGCAGCAGCAGTGGCAGCGCCAACACGCGGGGTGTTTTTTCGCTGGGCATTTGAAGGCATCTTTTGGGGTTGTGACTTCTTGCTGCCTTCCAGAGGTGATGCTGCTGCTGCTGCTGCTGCTGTTGGTCGACTGGCTCTTCTTCGTCTGCTGCTTCGCATAGCCAGAGCTGAGGTTTGGCTTGTTTCTTCCATTCTTTTTCTTCGTTTTTTGACGGAGAGCAAGGGCAATGGGAACATGCAAAAAAGGATTTTTGTTTTTTTCAACGATTTTGTTTAAAAATCGTCTTTTTTCTGGTGGCAAACAATCAGGTCGCTTGGAAAGGACAGATGTGAACTGCAGTTGTGCTTTGTTCACCAGCAGACAGCAGCTGCAATCTAGCACAACCGTTCATCTGTAGCTTAGTCTTGACAATTAATTCATGGTCTCATGATTCGATCCGGATGCATGGACAGAAGTAGGAGAAGAGACGACAGCAGGCCAATGCCTGCACTTTCAGTCAGAAGTGTTGCTTGTGCACAGCAAGTGGCATTTCGCATTGCACTCCATCTCACCTGTCGGGCCCTGCCACTGGCGGTGGATAGCTGCCTGTGGGAAATGGTGTTGTTGTCTTGTTGATTTGTTGTGCAGTCAGACCCTGCCCTGATCACAGCCGAACCCGGAGATTTGCTAGTTCGTGGACTCTTCTGCCGCGGCCGGATGCCATCTTCGACATCCGGCTTCAAGACCTAGATGCCCAGACCTACATCAACAAAGATCTACAAAAATGTCTGATTGCTTCTGAAGACGCCAAAAAGAAAAAATGCCAAAAGAAATGTTTTGAGCACCGTCGCGACTTTGTTCCTTTTCTTGTGTCCGTTGATGGCATGTTCGGCCCCGAGGCAATCAACACCCTCAAATGGATTGCTCAGCTCCTCAGTGAAAAATGGCGGCGTCCCTGCTCTTCCACCTTCAGCTACGTCAAATCTCACATGAGCATAGCTGTTGCCCGCACCACCAACATCTGTCTTCGCGGCACGTGCATGGAAAACCACTCACTCGACAATCGTCGCTACCTGTGGGATGAAGAGGGTCTTTGTCGTCTTCACAACCAGCAATTCTGATTCGGTTTCCCTTTTGCTTGCCCCGGTGTTGGTCTTGTCAACTTAGCTAGACAATCACAAGAACCTAAATTGAACCCTCTGCTTGCTAGCTAGCAGACAGCTGACACTTTGTGTGCACAACAACGCTGAACTTTGCCGCAAAGGTCACAAGTGGTGACTGAATTTTGGGAGAGCAGTCATTGGTTTTCCCGTGGGGGGTCTCACTCCCACCTGGGCAATTAATGGATGGAACAACGCTTGGATGGAAGAACGCTTCACGACTGTTGAAGCCTTCACGACTGTTGAAGCACGGACGTTAGCGCGCTTGCGCTCGCTCGCTCAGGACGAAGCTAAAGAGCAAAGCTTGAGTAGCTTTCAGTGACAAGCCTACCTGGAAGCCCAAGCTTTGAATCGAAATCAAAGAAGGAATCTGAAATTGTGCAGGAACTGCCTGCAGACAAATGCACCAACAACAAAATTGGTGTCAAAAACGCGTTGAAGCAGGGGGGGCTTGGAGCAAAAACATTTCAACAAACAGAGAACCTGTTCGTTAAATGTAGAATCATGAAATTGTTAAGCACCAAAACGTCACTGTTACACTTTTTGTACTGAATATTCTACAGTGTGCGCGCCAGGTTTGTCAATCAAAGCTCCCCCTTCAGACTTCCCCCAATCTTAGCGATCTCATGTGAGACCGAATTGCGACAGCGGCTGAGAAAGGATCGGGTTACGAAATAATTATAACATTTGACCAGGTAGTCTAGTCGCTGCATGTCCTTCGACAGTGAATCACTGACTCAGCGATCTTTCTCGATCAGATCCTGCATCCGAAAAAATGCTGACAGGGGTTGCTGTAATGTGCTATATGAATTGTTATCGTCTCATGCACTACTCTATCCAGTAGCAACCCAAACAAGAAACATCTGGATTGGACCGGCCACATCAAGTATTGAGTCATCAGCAAAGCAATTTTCTGACAATCAATCAATGACTTGGCCCCACTGATCAAAAGTGGAGATATCAAACAAATTCCAAGTGACAAAAAATCGATAATTCAGTTACACTTCTGTGCAGAAAACGATTCTCTCCCATTAAACCAAAAATCCAAACACAGCCAAAGCTTCTATTTCGACCTATTTTTTGAGACAATGGCATTTCCATCATCATCCTTTCGATTTCTGTTCTTGTGTGTCGCCGGCGCTCTCATGGTAACGTCTACCATGGCGTTTACGGCACCACTACAAACGAGCTCAACAATTCGCCCAACGACTCTTTTCGCTGAACCACAATCTCAAGACAACGAAGTGGCCGTTGTTTCGCGAAGACATTTCATGGTGGCTACCATGGCCGCCACCGCCATGACGACTCTCATGGTCCCCACCACAGCTTGGGCCGCTCCAGGAGGACAAGCTCAAGCACTGTTGGCCGATTTGGAAGCCTCTCGTTTGAAATTGGATGGGGTTCCCAAATTGTTGCAAAATCAAGAATGGGATGCCGTTCGGTCCATTTTGAAAACGCCCCCCGTCAATTATTTGTGGAACATGGGGGATTCCAGAAATCCCGTCTTGGCGCTCGCCAAGGCGACCGAAACATTTGAATTGGTCGAATTAAAGGATGAGATTGCCATTTCCTTGCAAATGTGCGATCAATTAGCCTACGACAATGTCTTTCTGCCCTTTCAACCCGGAAATGGCAAGATTAAAATCAAGGAACCCGTGGATTTGGCCATGAAAGCCATGAAACAAATTGACGAGGCCATTCAAATGGCCAAAGACGCCCAGTAACGACACACATAAATATATATGGTATTTTCGTACACTTTGATTTCTATCAAAAAATCGTTCTAAGTGGCCACTACTATATTAGAATCTGTAGTCCTGTAGATTGTTTTTATTTTGAAGTTTATTGGTTACACATCATGGACGTTGCTCCCTTGTCGAATGGAATCTCCTACTTTGGATTTGGCGGTGCCATCCGCATAGCGTTCATAAATAGGAATGAGCTTGGTCGGATCGGCCAAGGTGGCTTGGACAGATGGCAAGGCTTCCATTTGGCGGCGCCACGCCTCCAACTTGCCATGGGCTGCACATTGTTCGTCGCTGGTCGACAAGGTCAAGCCCTTGTAATGTTCGATAATATACAGCCGATGCATAAAGGGAAAGACACAAAAATCCACCATGGAGGGTTCTTTTCCGGAAGCAAAATCCGATGTGTAAAAACTAATGGCGCGGTTATGGTGGTTGACATTCTCATTACTACTACCACTTGAAGTATACTGCAATTGTTCGGAAAAGGCTACCAGTCCTTTGGCGAGTTCCTTCCACGCTTCCTCTCGTTCTGGCGCGTCTTGTTTCATGAGAACCGAATAAAAAGCCGTCGAACAAATTTCTTGGTTCCAGTCCATGGCTTCTTGATAGAGATATTGTAATTTCAGGAGTGGATCGCCACTGGTACTACTAGTATCGATACTCGTTACTGATGATGATTGTTGTTGTGGTTGTGGTTGTTGAGCACGGGCACAATAGAGCTCTTTGAGAATTTCCATACTATCACAAATAGTGATACTATCTTGGTTGTCGTCGTCTTGTGGTTTCACCACCAATGTAGGCACGAGACCCTTGGGATTGGCTTGTAAGAGGCCCTCATCTTTGATATAAGCGTGCGTTTCGGGATGAACTTGCAAGGATTCGATCAAATGATAGGACACGCCCAATTCATTCAGGGCACACCAGGCCCGTTGGGCAAAGGGGCAAAACCATGCCGAATACAAGACCGTGGTAGTCGTCGTTGCAATGGCAGCGGCATTGTTATTGAATAATATCGATAAGGAAGGAATCATTGTACTGCTAATTGGAAAGGTTGTAAATGTTATTTGCCTTGATGAGCTTCCCGCTCATCGGATTGCTGTCCGTGAAGTGGATCTTGGCGGGGCGGTGCAAAATCTAAGGATAAGGGGAAAGTGCGCGAGTCGTAGCCATTCCACGATGGAATGCAGATTATTGCATCTACTCCTTAGCCTCTCATGGATTTGAGATTTTCATGTACCCCTCCCTCGAGCTGAAGCATGCGAGACTACTAGCTATGGTAGCAAAAGTGCGTGTAGCTAGTCCGCTGGTATTTGTAAGTAGTTCTACGGTGCCGATAAAGTTTCAACATGAGTGAGTGGCCGGGGCGGTCGAGGAGGAAGAAGTGGTCGTAGAGGAGGAGGAAGGGGGCAACGTGCGTTCCACCCAAATTGCAAGGACTCTAGCCAAACTTGTTGCACTACAGGTGGTCGATTGCAGGTAGAAGTGTTAGCTGGGGCGTTGGGTTGAAAGCGTTTGAAAACCTATTACGCAGAAAGCCAAAGAATGTAGCGACAGATCCACGTGGTCGATAAAAGGTAGACACGTGTTAGATGGCAGCCTTACAGGTGAGAAAGGCTGATTTCTTTAAGGCTCGCTGCTTTCACGCCTCACTTTCAAGTCCACAGACTTTCTCGAACCTTGATGAGACGGATCATCATTTCCTCATCTTCTTCTTCGTACGCTTTTTCCAACTTGAATCTGATGTCAGTATCTTCCTCGTATGGATCTGGACGTTGCGGACGTTCATACTTCCACCATTTGTATAGAATTTCTATTTCCTTAGCAACGTCTGCCTGTTGTTTATAACTCTCAGTTAGAGTTTTTTTCCAGGCAATGTATTCCATGCCAGCTTCTTCGGAGCGCCAGTTGAAATACCATTGGTTCCACCACGGGTACTTGTATTTTTTACTAGCTTCGTCGTCACAAATACAGTGGAACCCAGCTAGCTCTATGTCCACAAAATCCACCAGCGCATTGAATAAGCACGGTAAAAAGCGCCACCCAACGTCTTCCCAGTCGCCACGCTTAATATCTCGGGGATGAGCCGTTAGGCAATGTGTGCGAGTCACAAAGCGGCAGTTCATGTACCACCTCGCTTCACTGATCCTATCAGGTATCCACTCCCAAATGTCGTCAATACAGTCAAGCGGTTCTTCTTCTACTAACCAAAACAGGTTGCACACTGGTTTCTGTAGGGCTCGGGGAGCTTTGTCGTGGGAGGAGCACTGGCTCTTGCAATGTTGTTGACGCAAAGATGACGGATTGGCAAAGCTGCGTCCTAGCCCGAAGCAGCATGATGCTATTATGAACAAGAAAAAGGCAGTGCTCGAAATACACTTCATTGTCTGCTTTGTGACCAAAACTTGAAAGTTGTACGCAATCAACCCTCAAGTTCCAAGTCTTTTTGGGTGCAAACCTCGACAGAATTCCACCTGTTAATTATTCGCCCACGGAGAAACCTCCAAATCCTTCAGATTTTTGTGTTCCTGCCTGCATTGAAATTTGTTGATGCTATGACTTTGAACGAAACTCGGTTTGAAGCCAGTCCAGAGA
>Ga0163149_10006598_pt1 | contig 11871 bp, 11 predicted proteins | sample OliLakLV19MP5G1_FD_148604 | JGI IMG/M metagenome (GOLD analysis project Ga0163149, IMG submission 148604) | Freshwater microbial mat bacterial communities from Lake Vanda, McMurdo Dry Valleys, Antarctica - Oligotrophic Lake LV.19.MP5.G1 | ecosystem: Environmental > Aquatic > Freshwater > Lake >...
CGCCTGGTACCAAGAGAGTTACGAAGAGTTCGGCTTGTTTGACGGCCAGCGCGATGCCGACCTTCTGCGCGCCGCTCAGGCGGTGGTGGATTGGGCCAGTGCCTACGTTGATGAGCAGACAGGCATGCCCCGTCACCACTGGGTCTGCCATCTTCACGTAAACAGGAGAGACAGGTTCGGACATAGGCACTGCACCTGTGGGGCAACGGCACTATTTACCGCCCTCGCCGCCTTCCGCGCCGCTGAAGCAAAGGAGCCGACATGACCACCCCCACGCTACTTGAGCGGCTGGACGAAGCCTGCGATCCAAAGGGCTACGCAAACATGTCTAAGGCACTTGTTGTTGGCCTCCGCGAGGCCGTCATCGAGCGGGACCGACATGAGGCAACAATAAGAGCTATTAGTGGTTGGCTTGAAGCTAACCAGCCGGACGTTTTTAGACGGGGCCTTTGGGATGCAATTGGAAACGCACGGAAGGCATCGACATGAGCACCACCGATCTACTTGCACGGCTGGAATACCTTAGACTTTTTAATCGTAGTGAGCCTACTTACGAAGACCTGTTTTCCCGAGCCATCGAGGCCGTCATCGAGCGGGACCTGCTTAAGGCTGCGCTGATCTCTGCTGACCGCTACGTCTCCCACCAGGATGCAGCATGTCACCAGAGTTGCGCCTCGTGGCGTGGCGTTGACGAGGACTGTCACTGCGGCTACGTCGATCTTTGTGAAGCCATCTACAACCTACAGGAGCAACCGACATGAATAAACCAATCGCACCATTAGACGAAGCCCTGCTGAAAGAGGTAGCCCGTGTGCGTGACGTTGTGCTGCCGGATTACGTTGACATGATCGTAGCAGCGGGGGCCAGCGTGCACAGGGTCCATAGGGCTTTGGACGCAGCGGCGAAGGCAATGACTGAAGGCGACGCTGCGACAATGTTTCAGTCGCTAAAAACACTTAAGGAAATCACCGGATGAGCAAACCACAATTCTCCCTGGAAAGCAGCATTGCCCCCGCCGATCACACTTGCACGGCACGGTGGGATTTTGTCGGTGGCCCCGTGATTATGGACCTATCACGCAACGCTGACGCATTCGAGGTGGACAAGATCGTGCAGGCGGCGTACTTGGAGGGGCAGCGGGACGCCATGGAGGAAGTTATTAGCGAGGGGGCGTTCTTTGTGGAGCGGCTGAAGGCTGCCCGAGGATCGGTGTCATGAACTGGTCAGAGAGAACGCGGGCGCTGCTGGCGGAAGCCGTGGATGCCGATGCCGAGGGGCTAAAGGAATGGCACAAGTTACCTGACAGTAGGGCTGGCCTGAAGCTTGACGACGACCTCCGCAACGACGCCGAAAAGCTCTGCGTGCTCCGGGATGCGGCCAGAAAAGTGTATTGGCGCATGTACGGAGATCCCGACCTTTCCGCTTACGATTTGGCCGCCCTTGCTGAGTTGGATGACGCTATCGCCGCGCTGGATGCATCTGTAGCCGCGCTGGGGTAGCTGGCCCAGGGCAGCTGGAAGTGCGGGCCGTCCCTGGACCGCCACAGCCCACCCCACTGCACAGGAACCCCCTCAGTCCTCCCAGCGGCCTGCATAGCGTCCCAGAGGGCTTGGTATAGGGGGAACTCCCAGCGCACCGTGCCGAGCCATACAGCGAGGTCTACAGCGTGGCCGCTGAGGTGCCTTGAGTTCAGGGTCCGCGAGGCCCCGGCCTTGACCAGCTGGGCCTGTCTGGCGGGGGTCCGCAGCCCTTCCAGAACTACAAAATCCACCGCCGTGATCTTGATGGCCGTCTTGACCACCCTGACCAGATCGGGATGCACCCCGACCAGGGCCTTGAGGCTTCGCTGGCTGAGCCGGAAGGGCATCTATCGACCCTCTATCAATCCAGCGGACATTGATACTTAGGCCCGTAGTAAGCCCGGTTTACTTGGCAGGACGTGGTAAGGAACTGCTGGACGATTCCCGTAACATCCTCGCCGCGTCCCGAATCAGGTAATCCGGGACTGGCGGGATCGGCTGGCACGTTGGGCTTGCGGGCGGGCTTACGGAGGTGCAACTCTGCACCACGAGACAGATCAGCAATACGCCCAGAGTCCTCACGGCTGATCTCCTTCAGTCGTTCGTTCTCGGTTCTCTGATTCCTGACCGCAGCCTCCGACGCTTGGTACATTTTCACCAAGTCCGCGTTGCATGAAGCTCCCCTCAAGTGCCAGCCAATGAACCCTGAGACAGCGATAGCACAGCTCACGGCCACGGCAAGCAATCGGGTTTTGACCAAGGCATTCCAGGGGAACATTCAGCACCTCCATCAGGTGACGCCGTTTTCGTTGTCCGATCCATACTTCGTCAGCACGTGGTCGCTGGCCCGCTTGGATAACCGATCCAAGTATTGGAACCCCAGCGTCATAAACGAGGCGACTGCTGCACCCTCCATGCCGCCGAGGAGCGGGAACTTGGGGAAGCTGGGCACCACCATCCCGTTCCACACCCAGACGAAAAGCTGAGAGGCCGGAATGCCCAGTGCGCCAACGGTGACGATGTTCGGTCGTGCTTCAGGGTTCATCGTTTGATGGTGAGCGTCGATCTTTGCCGAGAGCCGGTTGGTGGCCTCGGTGAGGTTGTGCCGGGTTTCTAGCGCGAGGTCATCTATTTTCGCCGACAGGTTTTTCGTGTTTTCTTCCAGAGTTTCCAGCCTTTTCACGTCCGTCCCTCTCACCCAAGCCAAAAGAGCGCCCACCATTGCAATGAGGACGGTGATGTAAATCCCGGTCAGAGTGTCGGCGGTCATGCCAGCAACCAAATCAGGAGCAGCACCACCACGGCGAGCAGGATCAGGGGCGGGATGAGTTTCATACGGTGTAACTCCGACTGGCCTTCACCGTCCCGGCCCGGTCGATGATCGCGCAGTTGAACTGCTTGGGTGTGGCTGTGCCGACTACATCGGCGTACAGGGAAAAGCAGTGGCGGCGTGCCGCAGACGAATCGTCATCTAATTGCGTCCACACCACTGTCGTCCCCCCATAGCCGGAACCCGCCGTGTGATAGGGGACGGCCTCCGCCTGGAGAACAAAGTTCTGCGACCCGTTGATGGTGCCGATAAACCACGAGTCCCAGTTCTCGGCAACGTGGGTTCCAGCCCCGTCCGTATACCCGGCACGACGATTCTCAAACAGACTCGCCACATGGGTGTCACCGTGCCACGCGATCAGCTTGCCCGTCCCGCCGTTTAGTTTTGCGTTAGCCATAATCGACGGTGGGGTAAGCCCGGATCGGCTGTAGAGCCTCTGGTGCTCGTTCAGACAGTGCGGCTCAATCGGGTGCTGCTGCCCCGCGTTGAACTCGTAGGCCAACGCCGGATCACACATGTACCGGACCCCAAGGGACATGCTCAGCACCTTGAATGCCACGGTGGAGTCCAGTGCCGTCAGTATGTCGGTGATCTGGTTAACACCGAGAATCGCCGTCATCGTCGTGAAAACTGCAGGAGCGTCGTAGTGATACTGCCCCGTTGAACGGGTGATGCCGTCCGGGACCACAATCTTCACGTCGCCCAGCGTGATAGACCAGTGGTTGGCTGTGGTGTCAGCCGAGCCAATAGACGGCGGCTGCAAGGGGCCGAATATCACGTCCCACACTGCTTTCCCGGCAACGTAGTTTGGATCGCCTAGTGCGGGACGGGCAATAAAATCATCATTTGGGAAAGCCAAGTCCCAGCCCAGGTCATCATCGAACTCCCAGTCACCGAACTGCGGGAATACCGGCATCGACCGCAGCGCCATCATCCGCCAGACGTTTTGCCCCCACTTGATCTTATTGTCCGTCCCGCCGAGCAACCCCAGCGCGTTAGCGTAGGTCACGGCATAGTCCGCCTGAAGGGCTGTCGTTCCGGGGACGCCGCTGGTCTGCTTCTCGGTCCCATTGATGGCGTATCGGGAGCTGTAGCAAAAGTCATCGTGAAACAGGCAGTAGACCCGTCGTGCAGTGGACTGATTGAGCGCGTATTCCGCAATACGCCGCCACATCCCGCCGCCAGTGTTGTCGCCATTCGTGGCCCCCACCACGCCAGGGTCATCGCACGAGGCATAGTAAAGCCGGAAGTTGGTGCCAGCCGTTGGGGCTGTCCACGTCGCGCAGTCGGCTTCGACATTCGCCCCCTGCGTGAGCGTGACTGCGTAGCGCGTTCCTGCGGTCAACCCGGTGAGCGTGGTCGAGCCGACAAACATCACTCCCGCCAAAGCGGCCAGCGTCACGGTGTAGTCCACGCTATTAGCCCGCACCGTCACGTTGCCTGACGCGAGCGACGCCACGACAACCTTGACCGTGGTTGTGGTGCAGTAGCCCGAAAGAAAGCCAATGAGCTTTTGCCGAAACTCGGACCCAGTGCCGCCTGCATCAAAAAGTGGCATTAGCTTGAGAAAGCGCCCCAAGAGCCGTGATGCACGCCGCCGTTCCAGCCGGTGTTAGAAGGCCCGCCCGTCGAAGCGGTCATGCCCGAGCCAAAGAAGATGCCCGGCTGCGCGCCGGTCGGCGTGAGGCCCGAGGCCCCCAGGTCAACGGGCAACCCGCCTGCGGTGCTGAACTTGGCTTGAACCGCTGCATCAGTAATGTCGAAGTCGGCAGGGGCGGCGTACAGATCCCCCACCTGACCGAGCCAGCCGAACGTGTTTACTCCGCTTCCGCCCAGCTGATGGTTGGTGCGATCTCCAGCAATCGCCATCTCAATACCGCCACCAAGAGTAAACGCCGCGTTGGTGTCGGTGGTTCCGTTGACCACTAACTGCTTGGTCTGAGCGCCGATTCGCCACGACGCCAGAACGTGATTCACCCCGGAGGTGAAGGAGCCGACGCTGGTAATAGTTTCTGCAGGAAACAAGGCTCCATCAGTTACTGCAAATGAGATATTAATCCTGTTAGTCGCTGTTCTGCGGAGGAGTAGCCCGCCGCCGGTTCCACCTGTCGGGACCAAAAAGTCGTACCGCACCCCGTTTGTCATCAGGGATAGATCCAGCCAGACCGAAAATACTATCCCCGACGAATTGCTGGCTGCATACGCAGCGGGCAGGTTCCTGAAGGTCGCGCCATCAAAGGCCACGCGGTTTTGCGAGTAGGCCGCTGCCCCGCCCAGCCGCGACCCAATCCCCAGCGACAGGTTAAGGCCGATCATCGCCGCAACCACCAAGGCCTAAAGCGCCTGCCGGGTCTGGGCCGGGTCGATCCCGTCACCGTCACCGTCACCGAATCAGCCACGTAGTCGAGCGGATCACCGGCTGAGTCATAACAAGCAATGGTGTACACCCGCGTCAGCGTCAGCACCCCCGTAGACACCGACCCCGAAGCACCCGAATGGGATGAGTTCAGCCCAAAGACAAAGACGCAAGTGTCGATAGAGCCGGTCGTGGCCCAATTCAGGGTCGTGCTGTTCCCGGTCACAATGGTTGCCAGAGTGGCGGTGAGGTCAACGCTTTTAGCCGGTGCCCCCACCGTGACCGTGACCGAGGAGGCATCCGTCGTGACACCGTTCGTACAGGTCATGGTGTAAGTCGTCGTCACTGCCGGGGTCAGAGCCAGCGAGCCAGCCACTCCGACCTGAGACAGCCAGTCCGCGTTCCCGCCACCCGCCGAGGCGATACAGCTGGTGGTGTTGGTGCTCGACCAAGCGATGGTTGTGCCCAGCGCCGGTGTCGTCGAGGACGGCCACGCAAAGATGTCAACGTTCGCAGGGACCGGCCCCGCTGTGACCGTGATGGTGAGGCTGGAACTGCCGGTGCCACCAGCCCCGGTGCAGATCAGCACAAAGGTGGTGTTCGCGGTCAGATTCCCGGTGGACTCATTGTTGGCAATCGCTTTAGTGCCAGACCAGCCCCCGGAGGCTTCGCAGCTGGTGGCGTTACTGCTGTCCCAGAACAGCGTGGTTGCAGTCCCCGACTGAATCTGCGTGGCCCCGGAAAAGAGGATGACCACGGGTGCCGGGTCTGGGGTGTTGACGATGACTTGCGCGGTCGCAGCTGCTGTCGCCCCGTTGGCCGCTGTACAGGTCATGGTGTACGACTTGGTAGCCGTCAGCGCGCCGGTGGATTCCGTCCCGCCGCCTGCTGCCCTGGCCCCGGTCCAGTCCCCAGAGGCCGCGCACGACGCCGCGTTGGTCGTGCCCCAGGTCAGGGACGAAGTGCCCGCAGAGGCTATCGTGGGCGGCGTGGCGGTGAGTGTGACCGTGGGGTTCGGCACGGGGTTGACCCCGACCGTTACCGACCGCTGGGCCGTGCCGACAGCGTTGCCACAACTCAAGGTGAACACCGTGGCGGCGGTCAGTACGGGTGTTATCCGGCTGGTGATTGGCGGGGGAACATCAAACGGGATAGTGGGATACCCGGCAATAAAGGCGCACGAGGTCGCGTTACTCGTGGTCCATGACAGCATGGACTTCCCGCTGTAGTCCACCGTCGAGGGCGTGGCGGTCAGGGTGTTAATGGTCGGCAGCGGCGTGGTCACGCTCACCGTTTTGGTGTCAAATCCCGTCCCGCCAGCCCCGGTGCAGGTCAAAGTAAAGCTCGTCGAGGCCGTCAGGGGTAGCGACACTTCAGACCCGGTCGTGGCGTTCTTCGCCCCCGACCAGCCGCCAGACGCCGTGCAGGAGGTCGCGTTCAGCACCGACCAGGTGAGTGAGACGGGGTTGCCCGAGGTCACAGTGAGCGGCGTGGCCGTGAGCGTGACTGCCGGGGGTGTCGCCGTCACCGCTACAACCACGGTGCGGGCAATGGAGCCGCCCGAGCCGGTGCAGGTCAGGGTGTAGGAGGTGTTAACCGTCAGCGGGTCGGTGTTCTGCGTGCCGGTGTTGGGCTTGGTTCCCGACCACGCGCCGGAAGCCGTGCAGCTGGTGGCGTTGGTGGAGTCCCAGATGAGCAGGGAGGTGCTGCCAGAGGCAACAGAGGGCGGCCCCGCTATGAGCGCCAGGGTGGGCGCGGGCAGTGCCGTGCCGCCAGCAGGCCACGCGATCTCCTGTGTGGAGACGATGAGATCGTCGTACCAGGTGTTTGACACCGGCAGAACGGCGGAACCGTTGCGCCCCGTCATGTACGGCGTGAGTTGCAGGTTGTACAACTTCTCGGAGGAACTGGAGGAGAAGTCGAGGATGAAGTCCGGTATGTCTATGTACTTGGTCCGGGCCTCACCCTCCCAGCCCATCCACGCCTCTACTCTTGTCGTCGGCGAACCGAACGCCGCCAGCGTGAACTTGTAGTAGAAGGTCATCCAATTGTCAGACGTGTACTTCTTGCAGTCCGGGCCAGCGGTTCTTCGCAGGCAAACACCGGCACCCTGCTGGATGTAGTCGTCGCCGTCAGGCAGGCCGACAAAGAGAGAGGTAGACCCGCAGCTGGCGTACATCATCGGAACGTCAGTGTCATACCGCTCAACGGCCACGAACTGTAGCGTCACGCAGGAGGATCCTGGCGTGTGCATGATCCACTGCTTGGGGTAGCCGCCGCTCGTCACGGAATACCAGTCAGTGTTATGGAAGTTGGAATCCATTCGCTGCCGGTACTGCATATAGAAGGTTTCGCCGGGGGCGAAGTGAGCTGTGGCGGTACCCCCAACCCGTGCTTCATCCCATAGCGGCTGCAGCCAATAGCCAGCGACGTTTGCCCCTACCGTGGCGGGGATTGAGAAACGCAGTGACGAGTTACCTGACGCCTTTTGTGAAGTGTCCCGAGTCGGGTAGATGTTGTTATCACTTTTAAATACCGTCGTCTCTGGGACTACTTCAGCATCCGTCTCAAAGCCATTGCACCGCACCACCCCAAGAGCCGCGCACCGGGTTGCGAAGTCAGCCGTCCCCCCGCCAGGAGTGTTGACGATGATGGTCACGTCCCTGCTGGTCGAGGTGGCAATCTGCGTGCCAACGCCGAGGCAGGAGAGCACGTAAATGGTTGTGACCGTGGGCGTGACGACCTGAGTCCCAGCCGTAGCCTTTGTGCCCGACCAGCCGCCAGACGCCGTGCAGGACGAGACGTTGCTGGTAGACCAGGTGAGGGTAGAGGGTGAGCCGGTATTGATGCTCAGGGGCGAACCTGTAAAGACCAGCGAGGGGAGCGGGTCAACCGGGGGAGCCGTGCCGCAGCCTGCCCCCGCGCCACCCGTCAGGCGGTAGGCGAATACGGGCAGATCGACGCCGCTCGCGTTGACGAAGCCGCACAGGGCCGGGACGTACCGGAAGCGGCCAAAGGTCCAGGTGTAAGGGTCGGTTTCGGTGGGAACGGCAGAGCCAGTCCCCGCCGCTACCGTGGCAAAGGTCCACGTCCCGGTCTTGGTCGTGGCCCAGTTGACCGGAGGAGTGAGGGTGATAACGCTGGAGCCAGTGCCGCCATACGACACGCCCTTGAGCGCGATGGGATCCCAGTCGAAGCCGTCGCTGCCGCTGGGGAAGGGGCCGGTATAGGCCACGTTGAGATAGCGCACGGGAGTCCCCGTAGCCACGTCCCAAACGTGCAGTTCTTTGGCTGAACGCTGGTCGAGCAGGATCAGCGCCTTGAGTTCTGGCGCAAATGCCATAATGCCGTCAATCCCGATATTCGCTCCGAGGTATGAGGCAGTGGTCGCCCCCGTGGTGGGGCTGATCTTCTGGAGGATGTTGGCCTGCAGCCCGCCTGCCGTTCCGCACGCGCCACCCTGCGCCGGACCGCCGTACTTCGACAAGACGCCGTGCCACCACAGAACCTGATTCACGGAATCGTAAGCCGACACTCCAGCCTCGCCAGAGCCGGTCGAACACTCGTCCTGGAAGGTGGCTAACCGGCCCTTGCGGGTCCAGCTGTTGGTGTTGAAGCTGAAGGCGTCGATATTGCCCGTGCCGCCGCCGCCCGCGCTGTAGTCCGAGGCTGGACCAATCTTAAACAGCTCGTTGGTTGATGGCGCGTACTCGGTCGCGTCGTAGGTGTGCGGGGAACAGGGCTTGCCGTCAGCGTACCTCGAAGTGGAATAGGTACAGACAGAGGTGGGCGAAGGCGTCCCCACCAGTGACCACAGCCCCGTCTCGATGCCGAAGGCATAGACCTCGTTACCCGCATAGTCGCCGTGCCCGCCACCAAAGACGATAAGCGAGCCGCGACTGCCGAGGCCCGTGGCAAAGGCCCCGCCGCTGTACGCCATGACGTTCTTGACGTCCTTAACGGCGGCGCTGCCGGTGTTCGGCCAGACGGTGCGAATCGTGCTGCCCACACCAGAGGGCACGCTGATCTGCACCCACTTGCCTTCCTGCATATCGCCGGGAGCGGCGGCGTTAATAACGGGTGCGGCTATTAACGCGAGGGTTAGTAAGAGGGTTGAGATTTTCATGCGGCCACCGTTGCTTCCGTCTTGAACACTGCCGTTCCGCCTGCCCCAGAAGTCGTACACACCCAACCCGGCGAGCCGCCAGCAACTACCCCGGTATTGAGTACCCGGTCGCCCTTTAGCCAGTAGGTGTTTACGTTGGTGGGCGCAGCAGAATCGGCCACCATGAAGTTGCGGCCAATGAATATCCCGGCTTCATGGGCCAGGCTGAACCGACCCGCCATCACATCCGCCCACGACTGCGGTGAGACGCACAGCGAAACGTCAGCGATGTAGACGCTGTGGTCTTGCCCTGCCCCGCTGATTACCGGAGCCTGATCGTCAATCGGCTTTACGGACCAGCCCAGTCGCGTGATGACGCCAAAGTCAGCCATCGGCTTAAAGCAGAAAAACCGGGTCCAGCCGTCCAGGTTGTAGTAGCCCCTCGATGAAGCGCCAGAGCCGCCAGACAGTGCGTAGTGACTATTCGTTAATCCACTGGCGTCAAACTCAAACCCAACGGTCGGGAAGCGCAGGTTAGCGATGCCGTTCTTTTTAAACGCGTCATTCGGTGCGCCGTCAACCCCAGTGGGTACGTAGATCCAACCCGTAAGGATCGCCGTGCCCTTCTGGGTAATGAGGTCATCCTGCCCAAACGGGAAGAAGCTGCATCGTGGGAATGTCCCGGTCTGTGCAGCGGCCCTTGTGATCCTGATAGACGACTTCCCGTCGCGGCTGATCGCCGTCTCTGCAGCGACCGTTATGCCCGAGCCTGGGTTCACCGATTGGTAGCCCCTAATCGCGGCACCGACTGACCCCACGGCGCTTGGATTTGGCAGGTAAGACAACGCCGGTCGTCCGACCTTTCCCGAAGCGTCGGCGATCATTAACGATGATGCGTAGTTGTTGGGATCTGTTGACGCGCCCCGAATGATCCCCGTAGATACCATTGCGCCGCTGATGTCGTTCGCGTACTGGCTTATCTCCAGGCCCTTCGTGACCATCGCCACTGATCCAAGGTCAACGCCAGTGACGTTGCCAAGGTAAATTCGCGGGCCGAGACTGCCGTAGACAGATGCGTTAGCAGGACTGCAACCGGAAACAGTGTCAACAAAGTAAACGCCTTGCGCGGCGTTCTCTACGACGTTTGTAGCAGGTCCACCATACAAACTTATCGCAGCAACTCTGACGTGGTAGCCGACAAGTGAAGCAGTGCCAGCCATATTCTCAAGGTACGAAGAAATTGATACTTGCTTGCAGCCCTCAGAAATATCAAGGCCGTTTCCTACCTCGTCCACTGCCCCCTGAATGTTCGCTCCAATAAACTTAGTGTGACCTGATGCCAATAGCCTAACTGCCCAGCTTGTTGACAAGTTTGCAGGGGCGTACTCACCGCCAATAACCTGCACCGAGTTCGCCGTCCGCAAAGTCATTCCAATAGCGGTATTCTCGATGGCGTAGCAGCCGGACAGAATCCCGGTGAACCCGTTGATGTCAATGCCGGACACGCAGCCAGTGACATAGATATGCTCAAGGAAGAAGCGCGTAAAGAGGTTAACGCCCAGCTTCCCTCTGGCGTGGAACCCCGTGCAGGCGTACCCGGCGCCATCCACAGCGAAGCCGCCTTGGACGTAAAAACCACGAGCCGTAGCCGCTCCCGCCGACCCCGACAGAACGGTCAGCACCCCTGGGAGGGACTGCACTGTACCGCCAGACACCCACGCGCCGAACCCGGTAGAGTTCAGGTCGTTAAGGGTGAACTGCGTGGTCGAGGTCACAACGATCTCATTAGTGACGCCATTAAGTTCCGTAGTGCCGACGATCCCAGACAGCCCCACGACGACGCCGGAGGTAAACCCGTGCGCTACCGTCGTTGTTATGGTTGTGGTCGCGCCAACAGTGATCGCGCTAATGCTCGCCGTAGAGCCGGTGATGCCGCCATTGACAAAGCGTGTGCCGAATAGCGGCGTCAAGTAGTACGTTCGCGGCGTGTTGCCGCCAGCGCAGATCATCGGCGCCTTGATGACGACAGGGGTATTGAGCTTAATATTCCCAGCCGGGTAGAAAACCGGCAGGTTACTAGCACCGGCAACATCATTTGCCGCCTGCACAGCAGGGGAGTCGTTGGCTGTGCCGTTAAGAAGCGCCCCGAAGTCCTTGATGTTGACAAAGCCGAGGTAACTGGAAACGTTGTTGTACCCGTTCTGCAACCGCCAGTTAGCGGAGGTATTGACCCACGACCACGTTCCCGCGACATAGCAGAACAGCACCAAGTCGCCAAAGCCGGTAGCCTCGATATAGCCGTCTACATCGCCGCCCTTGATGTAACCGCCAGGGGCAGGCTTCAGGCGGAAGGCGTAGGGGGCCTGACGGGAGGCGGAAACGACCAGCCCCACAGAGGCCACGGGCAGGGTCAGGGTGATGATCCCCACCGCCCCGAAGTTAGTCAGCAACGGATCAAGGTCATCCTCTAACAGCGTGGTATCGGCGGTGTAGGCCGTCTGCGGCTTGGCACCAGCCCCCAGCGCGGAGGTCGGAATCTTGATAGTCGATAACACCCCAC
>Ga0163149_10006601_pt1 | contig 11871 bp, 10 predicted proteins | sample OliLakLV19MP5G1_FD_148604 | JGI IMG/M metagenome (GOLD analysis project Ga0163149, IMG submission 148604) | Freshwater microbial mat bacterial communities from Lake Vanda, McMurdo Dry Valleys, Antarctica - Oligotrophic Lake LV.19.MP5.G1 | ecosystem: Environmental > Aquatic > Freshwater > Lake >...
TCGGAGCTTAGTCAGCGCTGGCGTGGATTACTTACAACCCGGCGGGGTGTGGCTGGTGGAAATGATGGCAGGGCAAGCTGGGGCGGTTGTTGAGCTACTGGAGCAGAGTAGTTATTGTCAGATTCAGGTGCATCCAGATTTGGCAGGGATCGATCGCTTTGCCCTAGGCTATCGATCGGAGTTGAGGCAATCCTAAGCGTTGGAGGGAAGGGGGCGCTGGGGTGGTAGGGTGAAGAAATCAGACTTGCATTTCTATCCCACAGCTAGTTCAATACTTCAGAGCAGGTCGTCTTGTGATTTGCAGTACGTCAGTCTTAAAGATGTATCTTCAGATTCTTCCCCTAACCTCTCAAACCTTGATAATAAGATTCTAGTTTGATCAATTAAAATCCTCTGGCAATGCTTTCTTCTGCGATCGAAATTCTGATCATTTTCCTGCTAATTCTTGCTAACGGACTCTTCTCTATGTCAGAGATTGCAGTTCTGTCGTCTCGTAAGGCGAGATTGCAACAGCTAGCGAACAAGGGCGACGCTAAGGCGCAAGTTGCCCTCGACCTGGCAAACTCACCCAATCGGTTTCTCTCCACGGTGCAAGTGGGCATTACCCTCATTGGGATTTTGGCGGGGGCATTTGGGGGAGCAACGCTTGCCAAGAAATTAGCAGTTGTACTGAATACAATCCCTCTCCTTGACCCCTACAGTGAGGCGCTGAGTTTTACGATCGTCGTCTTGGTTATTACCTATCTTTCCCTGATTGTGGGGGAATTGGTGCCGAAGCGTTTGGCATTGAACAGTCCAGAGAAAATCGCTTCAGCAATCGCCATCCCCATGCGATTTTTAGATGCGGTGGCTTACCCGGTGGTACATCTCCTGAGTGCTTCGACGGATATTACCGTGCGATTGCTCGGCATTAAGCCCTCTACAGAGCCAGAAGTCACAGAAGAGGAAATTAAGGTGCTGATGCAGCAAGGCACCGATGCTGGCACCTTTGAAGAAGCCGAGCAAAACATGGTGGAGCGGGTGTTTCGCTTAGGCGATCGGCGGGTGAGTTCCCTCATGACTCCGCGGCCTGACATTGTTTGGCTTGACTTGGAAGACCCGTTGGACGACAACCGCAAGCAGATGATTGAGAGTATGCACTCGCGCTTTCCAGTGTGTCAAGGCGAAATTGACAACGTTTTGGGCGTGATTCATGTCAACGATTTGATGGCTCGGATTCTGGAAGGGCAGCCCCTCGATCTGGTTGCCTCCCTCCGCCAGCCTCTGTTTGTGCCGGAAAGTACCCGTGCCCTCAAAGTTCTGGAATCTTTTAAGCGGTCCAGTACGCACGTCGCTTTGGTGGTAGATGAGTATGGTGTGCTGCAAGGGCTGGTGACACTCAATGACATTTTGGAGGCGATCGTGGGAGATATTCCTTCGATCAATCCCTTAGATGAACCTCAAATTGTTCAGCGCGAAGATGGCTCTTGGCTGCTGGATGGCATGTTGCCCATTGATGAGTTGAAGGAATTGTTCGATATTGCCGAAATTCCTGAGGAGGACAGGGGCAGCTACCATACATTGGGTGGGTTTGTGGTGATGCATTTAGGCCGCATCCCGATCGCAGCGGATCATTTCCAATGGAGTAACCTGCGCTTTGAAGTCATGGATATGGATGGCAACCGCGTTGATAAGGTATTGGTTGTCCCAGGTCAACCCCCCAATGATGAGCCTCCTGCCCATATTTAATTAGCTAGATTCTAGTCGCGTTCTGTCAATAGTTCGGACATTTTTGCGATCGCTAGCCCTCATCCCCCAACCCCTTCTCCCAGAACGGGAGAAGGGGAGCCAGATTGAAGTCCCTCTCCCCTCTTGGGAGAGGGATTTAAGCTTCGACGTGAGCGCTCAGCCGAACGGTGAGGGTCTATAGTGGCTGTACAACAGGGTTTCCAGCACCTCCACAAAAACTGTCCGAAGTATTGATTCTGTAAGCAATCATGCCCAGTTCTGTCTGTAGTGAAAGATTGCAGGCTGTTTTTGGGACTTCAATGTTCGCAAGAGGGGTTAAATAGCTCCCGAAGTAAGGCGATCGAGTGTATTGTCAGAGATTTGAGTTGGAAATTTGAGAACCTGACTTAATCTTAAAGATCATCGAATTTATGTCTTAGTCAAGGAGGTGAACATCCGTCCGTCGAGTAGGGTTAATATTTTCTTCAGATTCTTTAAAGCAATAGTTCGGATACTTTTGCGATAGCTAGCCCTCATCCCCCAACCCCTTCTCCCAGGACGGGAGAAGGGGTTGGGGGATTGAAGTCCCTCTCCCTTCTTAGGCTTGTCATTACCAACATCTATTAAAAAGCTTAGAGAGTGTCTGACAAATGCTTTAGATCTTGCACTTGCCTCCTTTTCATGTATGCCTGAAAGGCTTTAAGGCCCCAATTCTGGGGGACTTCGATCTCAGAACCCCCCAGAATTGGGGGGCAGGGGGGCGGTTCGGGCGACAATTTGGGACTTCTAAGAGGTTTAGAATTCACATTTTTGAGAAATCTTCGATTTCTCAAAAATGTTGGTAATGACAAGCCCAAGAGGGGAGAGGGACTTCAATCCGGCTCCCCTTCTCCCAGAACAGGAGAAGGGGTTGGGGGATGAGGGCTAGCTGTCGCAAAAATATCCGAACTATTGATGGGGGACATATTAAAGCTAAACCCTTGCTTTACTTACCACAGAGGCATATGGATATAGAGATTCTGTTTGAATCAGTTGAGTTTGAATGATTCTCTAAATTCTGAAAGAGTAAATAGGTGGGGATAAAGCTATGCGAGTTTTTGTCACGGGAGGAACGGGGTTTGTGGGGGCAAACCTAGTGCGGTTGTTATTGCAGGAAGGATATACGGTGCGGGCCCTAGCACGAGGTACCAGTTCCCTAAAAAACCTGCAAGGCTTAGGTGTGGAAGTCGTTTTGGGTGATTTGGGAGCGCCTAATCTGGCAATGCAGATGGCAGATTGTCAGGTGTTATTCCATGTAGCAGCGCACTATTCCCTTTGGCAGACCGATCGCAAAGCCCTTTACCAGCACAATGTATTAGGTACGCGGCAGGTTTTGGCAGCGGCGCGGCAGGCAGGGATCGAGCGGACGGTTTATACCAGTTCGGTAGCGGCGATCGGGGTGTCTTCTGATACTGCGACTACTGAGGCTCACCAAAGTCCAGTGGAGAAATTAGTGGGGCATTACAAAAAGTCGAAGTTTTTGGCGGAACAGGAAGCGATGCAAGCCGTACAGATGGGGCAAGATGTGGTGATTGTGAATCCAACTACGCCGATCGGCCCGTGGGATATCAAACCCACTCCTACCGGGGATATTATTTTGCGCTTTCTGCGGCGGCAGATGCCCTTTTATCTCAATACGGGGCTGAATTTCATTGATGTGCGCGATGTGGCGCGGGGCCATCTGTTAGCCCTAGAGCGAGGGCGATCGGGGGAGCGCTACATTCTGGGGCACCAAAACCTATCTCTGAAAGATTTGCTGCATCGACTGGCAACGCTCACGGGGTTGGGTGCGCCCTTGGGCACCGTACCGGCTTGGTTGCCGCTGGGTGTGGCGTGGCTGGAGGAGCGAGTGCTTGCGCCCTTGGGCAAAGCGCCAACGGTGCCCCTGGATGGGGTGCGGATGGCAAAGCAGTTCATGTACTATGATGCAGCAAAGGCGGTGCGAGAATTGGGGTTGCCCCAAACTGAGGTGACGATCGCCTTGAAGGATGCCGTAGACTGGTTTGTGGCTCAGGGTTATGTGGCTTAATGTCCACAGTTTGGCGTTTATAGTTCAGCGTTTAGAGTGGGTGAGGAATTATGGCAGTTCAGTTACAGCAGGCATTAGAAGTTGGCAAATATCTGGTTTCGCAGCGGTTGCGGGGACGTAAGCGATTTCCATTGGTGTTGATGCTAGAGCCATTATTCCGGTGTAATCTTGCTTGCTCTGGCTGTGGCAAGATTCAACATCCCGTCGAAGTGTTGAAGCGCAACCTCACCCCTGAAGAATGTTTTGCAGCGGCGGAAGAGTGCGGCGCACCGGTGGTTTCGATTCCTGGCGGAGAGCCACTGTTGCACCCGCAAATTGCTGAGATTGTGCAGGGATTGGTCGATCGCAAAAAGTTTGTCTACCTCTGCACCAATGGCTTGCTGTTGGAAAAAAGTTTGACTAAGTTCCAACCCTCGCCTTATTTGACGTTCAGTGTGCATTTGGATGGACTGCGGGAATGGCACGATAAATGTGTCGATCGCAAAGGGGTTTTTGACATCGCTGTGCAAGCGATTCGGGCAGCGAAGGACAAAGGCTTCCGAGTCACAACCAACACAACGATTTTTGAGGGTGTTAATCCGGGCGAGATGCAGGAGTTTTTTGATTTCCTGGGGACACTGAATCTGGATGGGATGATGATTTCGCCAGGCTACAGCTACGAATGGGCCCCGGATCAGGAGCATTTTTTACAAAGAGAACAAACGCGGGCGCTGTTTCGGCAAATTCTCACGCCGTTCACGACGGGTCAAAAAGCCTGGAATTTCAATCACAATCCGCTGTTTTTAGATTTCCTGACGGGCGATCGGGAGTACGAATGCACCCCATGGGGCAGCCCCAGCTACAGCGTTTTGGGTTGGCAGAAGCCCTGCTATTTGCTGAATGAGGGACATTACACGACGTTCAAGGAATTGTTAGACCAGACGGATTGGAGCCAATACGGACGAGCCAGCGGCAACCCCAAATGTGCCAATTGCATGGTTCACTGCGGCTATGAACCTACGGCGGCGATCGATGCGATGCAACCCCAAAACATGGCCCGCGCTGTCAGCAGTTTGTTTGGGTAATGAGTGTAGGATTTTTTGGGCTGCAATTTAGCTGAAAACAAGACCTATGCTAGCTGAGCAAAATAAAGCGATCGTTCTTCAGTTCTACAAAGCCTTCGACGATCGCAACATGGCACAGGCTTTGGAACTTCTGGCTGGAAATTTTGTAGCTCACTTGGCAGGAATACCAGGGTCACTGGACGCGGAAGGATTCAAGCAATTTGGGATGTCATTTTATTTAGCCTTCAGTCAAGGGCAACACGTTTTTGATCAAGTTGTGGTTGCCGATAATAAGGTGGTGACCTGTAGAGTATTCACGGCTACGCACCTGGGAGAATTTCAAGGGCTTCCACCAACGGGCAAACAAATTAGCTTGTCAATCATGCACATCGATCGCGTCGAAGATGGAAAAATCGTGGAGCATTGGGGTCAAGGCGATGCCCTGGGACTGATGCAGCAGTTGGGAATTGTCTTCTTGCCGGGCCCCAAATTATTTCCTCATATTTTGAAAGGCATTGCATCCAAACTTTTTAAAAAATCTTGATAGAAATAAGATTTCCAGAGAAGTTTATACCAGGCACCGGAAGGGCGTTCGCGTAGCGTGGGCTTTGCACTTAGCCTCCGGGCAATGGCTTTCTGGTTGATTCAAAGCTCTGTCTGCCGGAGGCTTCGCCCCTACAGGGACAACATCTTTAAATCTCCTAGGGCGTGTCATCAATTGGCTAGGATTCCTTAGGGAGCCTGGATTGTAGCCTTGAGCTTGTTTATGATGGGTAGCCATGAAAGCTCTGCTCTGACTACATTCCAGATTTGAATGATGACACGCCCTAAGCCTTAACGTGTACTCAAACCCCGAAAGTTTCCGCAGATCCACCTCGATCGGCGTAATATATAGAAAGTTTCCGCAGATCCACCCAATTTAGGGTGATATGCGGAATGATTCCGCAGATCCACCCAATTTAGGGGAGATATGCAGAAACTTTCCGTCTAATAACAAGTTAGGTGGCTCGATGTTATCTGTGGGGACGCAACCGAAAAATAATCAGTGTGATGCTCAAGATTAAACCTGATCTTTGGTGGTGGAGCGTTCAAGCCTTTGACATCTAATGAGCTTGTCGTTAGATGGCTTAAATCCTTGAATGGAGCAATATAGTCACTTTAAATTTGTTAGGGTTTATTGCTGAACTAACATAGCTTAGTAGGTAGGTCTAATTAATTGTAAGAAGGGGGTTTGGGGGCTTCGCCCCCAGGCAGGGGGTTTTACCCCCTCCACCCCCCAACCATCTTCAGTTTAATTACGCCCAGCTACTTTGTTGTTGAGGGATCTGCTCATGACAATTGGTTCAAGACAAGTGGATTACGTCGAGCTAGAGCATCTGCTGTCAACTAATCAATGGCAAGCAGCTAACCAAGAAACTATAAATCTCATGCTGCACGCATCGGGCAAAGAGGTAGATGATAGCTTATATCTTGAAGATGTAGAAGCAATTCCGAGCGAAGACCTCGTTACAATAGACAAGCTTTGGAGAGGTTTTAGTGGCGGACGGTTTGGTTTTAGCATTCAAGCATCTATCTGGAGAAAAATTGAGGGTATAAAAGATTGCGAGAGTGATGCAGCGGAAGAAACTTGCAGTCGATTCTATGAATTTGTAGGGTGGTGGAATGATATAAACTTTACTAACCCAAGTCTACATGGGCATTTACCAGCGTGGTTTTTAGGTTGTGGAGGGGATGATAGGTACGGCTGGGTAGTAGATGTTAGTATTCTCTCCTACCTTGAATATGAATTTCGTCCTCTAACAATTAATCCAAGAGTGATAAACGGTTCATGGCGATACGGAGTAGCACTAGATTGGCATACTTTATCGAGTGTGCATCGTAGTGATGGCGGCTTTGACACAACACGGAGCGAAATTGGAGAAGCCCTCTATCAACTAAAATATCAATTTGACCGTAGTAAAATTGAGCCGATTGCTGAGGTCGCAGCACAGCAGATCATATCCTGGAGGGTTTTTCGATACCTGAAGGCGATTATCGCCATACCGCCATCCAAGTTAGACCGACCATTTCAGCCAGTGCTAGAATTGGCAAAGGCTCTTGGTCGCAAAACCAATTTGCCTGTGCCGGATGATTACCTCATCAAGGTCAGGCAAACGCAGGCGTTAAAGGATATTGAAGATACTGAACTCAGACATCAGCAAATGCAAAACGCCTTCCAAGTCACTGACCAGAGATACTCACAGGAGTCCGTCCTATTATTTGATGATCTTTTTAGGTCAGGCGAAACGCTGAATGCAGTATCCAATGCGCTTGTGGCTCAAGGTAATGTAGGGCGTATCTACGTGCTGACTGTGACGATGACGCGGACAAAGCGATGATGCATACAAACAGCTTTGATTGGTTTCGGTTAGCACGAGCCAAAGGGATAGGAGCCAAATTTCTTTGGGATGTTTATGATTTTGCAAGTAAAGAATCGCTTAGTTTGAGTGATCTGCTTGTTGATGACAAAATAAATGCCCTCAGCATACCAACTAAATTAAGAACGAAATTTGCTTCATCTTTAATTGACCAAGATTATGAAGCTCTTAGTAGGGCTTATGAGCGTCTTGAGCAAAATCGGGTCAAGATACTGCATATAGAATCCTCCGATTTTCCTAAAAGACTCAAGCGATACGGAAGGGAATATGGAATTCCTCCCCTACTATACGCAAGGGGGCATGTTCCTCTTGCAAATTCTCAAAGCATTTCTATTGTTGGTTCTCGGAATGTTGGCGAGGAAGCCCTTTCAATTACATCTGAGTTAGCAAAAGGGCTGGCAAGAGAAGGCTTTAATATTGTTTCTGGTTATGCAAAAGGTGTTGACTCCACTGCTCATTTAGGCGCATTAGAAGTAGAGGGAACTACTACGATTGTTCTTAGTTTGGGAATCTTAAACTTTGAAGCCAAGAAAGACTTTAAGCCTTTATTCTCTCCCTACAACACCCTCGTTCTTTCGCAGTTCAACCCAACGGATAAATGGCTTGCTCGCAATGCAATGGCGCGAAATAAATTAGTCTGCGCTTTATCAGATGCAGTGATCGTCATAGCTTCTGGGAAGGAAATTGACAATCAAGGAAGAATGAGTGGCACTTTTGACGCTGCTAAAAGTGCAATGGCGATGAATATACCCGTTTTTGTGCTTTCTCCTCAATGCTTTGCTCAGCTTCCCATTGGGAACACTGACTTGATTCAGCTTGGTTGTTATGAGATTTTGCCAGAAAATGCTATTCAACGGATTCTTTCAGAGCTAAAGCGTGAATCAATTGATACAGGTAAACAGTTCAGCAGAGATGTAGTCCAGTTAGAACTTCTTCCGTCAGCTTAACGCCACCTAACAACCCGGTTGGAGCGGACTAGCGAAAGATCTAGGTTGGGATTCAAAGGTTATCGGTAGCCGCTCAACCGGAACGTTATGCCTTACTCATTGCTTGGGAAAGCGAAATTCAGTAGTTATTGATTTAAAATACTAGGGTGTGTCATCAATTAGAATGATGAAAAAATAGGCATCTTGGGTGCTAACGCTTGCAAAAGCTGTGGAGAATGACGTAGATCTCCCCCTCTCAGGTACTCAAGTGACAATAAGCCGTTAACTTAATTGATGACACGCCCTAAGGTGTGACAAATTTTTGAAGGTGCTGTGCTAGGAGTTCGGGGGCAGCGTGGGGGAGATCGTGGCTGATATCGGGGATCAAGTGTAATTCTGCGTCGGGGGCCAGCGCGTAGGTCTGGCTCATGGCTAAGGCGATCGGTGCATCTTCCTGCCCTTGCAGAATCAGGGTTGGAGTCTTGAGCCAGTCTAGGCGTTCTTGCAAAAGTTCTGATTTGATCTCAGCGGTGCGGCGTTGGAATAGGAGCTTACAGGCCGTGGGCGATCGGCGCATCTGCTGGCGCAATTGTAACCATGCCTCCACCGTTACCTGGATTTTCAACGCCTTCGACACAGGGCGGAGCAACTTCAGCAACCCATACAGCACCGGAGGTTGCCCCATTAGCCAGCGCGCCAACGTCCAACGTCCAGCCATCTCTGAGGGTTGCACGCCTTCTGGGGACAACAGCACCAAGCCTTGCACCTGATGAGGGTATTTCAACGCATAGCTGGCAGCGATCCAGCCCCCCACGGAATGCCCCACCAAATAAACCTGCTTCAGTCGCAGCGCTTCAAAATATTCTGCAAGCCACTCCACTTCTGCATCGATCGAGTAGTGGACTTTGCTAAACCGAGATTCCCCAAATCCTGGTAAGTCGGGGATCAAGCAATGGTATCCTGCGCCCAAATGCTCCAGCACGGGCAACCATTGACTACTGTCAGTCCAGGAGCCGTGTAAAAACACGAGTACAGTTCCTTGGGACACTTCCCGCCAAAAGATTTGCCCCCGCCCCTGATCCAATTTCATCCGCGCATTGCGTAGCGATCGAGTCATGAATTCGTCAAATATTAGTTAATTTACGGTAGAATTTAATACAAGTATCTCACCCCCTACCCTTCGATCGCCAACGCGTCATCTCAGGGCGGTTTCTGCACTCAGGTAATCTTGCAATTGTTGGTCGTGGTCGTGGGTCAAATTTCCCTGGGGGAGAGAGTCTAAAGGAAAGGCTTGAGCATCTTTAATTTCTAGGGTATCGTGAACCTGAATTTGTCCCTGGACTTCGGCTTCGATCGCAATACAAATCGAGTGCAATCTAGGGTCGCGATCGGGGGCAGAATAAACTCCCACCAAGCGCCGAATTTTCACCAACGTCAAGCCCGTTTCCTCAAATAACTCCCGCTTCACAGCAGTCGCAATATCTTCGCCCCAATCCACAACGCCGCCCGGCAATCCCCACAGTCCATTATCTTGCCGCTGAATTAAGACAAGCTGACCATTGGGTAAAATGGGAATAATGCTGGTGCCAACCACGGGATGGCGAAACAGAATTCCCAAGACGGTTTTTACAAAGTGCCACGATCGTCCCATGATTAGGCCCCCTCTTCAACCGAGAAACATTCTGATCATCCCACACCATTAGTTAGAGAATATGCCGAAATTGTTGCCGCTTCCAGGAACCCAAGTATGAAAGGAAACACGCTATTAGACAACCCGAAAATTTATCGCAAGCTCCAAATCAACCACACACGCAATAAACAGCAAGACCACACCGCGCTGCTGGATGAGGCAGCACAGGCATTTTGCTACGACGATTGTAAGGAGGAATATTGGAACCCAGAGGAATTTTCTCTGTTGTATGGGACAGCCCTGTGGGAGCAGGCAAGCCCTAGCCAGCGGGTGATTTTGAACCAGCTTTACTGGGTGGCGTATTATTCTCAGATTATTTCAGCAGAGATTGCGACAATTTTTTTCAATCAAACCAGTGCTGCTGGACTCTATGCCCAGGAAGACTTTCGGCTCGTTTGCGACATGCTGGACTTGGAATCGTCCCAGGAACGGGCCCACATTGATGCGTTTAGAACGGTGTCCCGCCAGACGGAGCTAGCGTTGTTTGGTAAGCCTATTTTCACGTACCCGATGCGGAGTCCCTTCACTGAAACCATGATCTACGCTGACACCAATGCTCTGAAAACCTGGTGGAAGCGGCTTCAGCTTCAATATTTTGGCCTCATCTCAGCCAACAATACATTTCTCGCCTGCCAATATTTTACGGTGCGCGGTGTGCGAACGCTGAATGGCAAACTGGTGCAACATAAGCTCAGCAATTACTACCAAAAGCACCCAGATCAAGCCCACGCCCCGATTCCCGCCAAAATTTCCTACTATCACTTCATGGATGAGAGCTTTCACTTCAATAGTTCCACGATTCTTGCCCATGATGTGGTGACGTGTCTGGAGCCACCCACGAAATTTGAGCGGCTCGTGGCAAATTTGGGGCTACAGGGCTGCCAACGGGATCACTATCATTTTTCGGCGGCAGTCAATGGCATTTTTTGGTATGACCCTGCCCTGTATCCCGCGATTTATCAGGTGCTCCGATCGCCCCTCTTTGCCATGGAAGATACCGAAGCCAAAGCGATGATGCAGCGCTGTTTCACGGAGGAATCTGAGGGCTTGCACCGCAGTTACCAAACCCACCAAGAAGCCATGGCATCCTACAAGGTTTACTTGGAAAAGCTGAATTATGTCTGGCAGAGTAATCGAGAGATGTCGCTGATGGCAGGAAATTCGATCGCCAGATACCTGAACCACCAGCGGCAAGCGTTACAGGCGTTTAATCCGATGATGGGGTGATGGGGTGATGGGGTGATGGGGTAAAACCTTTGTAAGATCCCAAAATTCCATAGAATCTATTTGAGATTTTGAATGAAGGTGTTATGGCTCCCTAAAAGGCACGAATTACCTCCCGGAAAACAGGCTCTCGTAGATAGGGTTTGAGTGAGTCAGGTGTACCTATTTCACTGAGCTGTCAACTTCGCCATGAGAGAAACTGCCTCGTGTTGCCAGCCAACGCTGAAAAGAATGCACGCTTTCGCTGCTGTGTCTACCTGCCAGCAATCCTTCAATCCCGATACGTTCGTCTAAATCAACCCATTCGATCGCATAGCCATCGCCTAAGAGTTGCCAATTTTCTCGCTCTTCTTGAGAGGCATACAGCAAGCGTAAATACCAAGATAAGGGAACAATTAACGTTCGCCCATCAAGCAAATCTACAATTAACGTTTCGTCGGTTAGTCTGACTTGTGCTGCAAGGGGTTCTGTTTCAGGTATCAAAGTAGTCATGCCAGGATTCCAACAGTGTTTGTTCGTGTTCTTCTACAAGTCGAGAAATGTAATTTAGTTCGTGGTCTCTGAACCCTCGATTCTTCGCTAAGGGACTTGCAGATAAATAATGTACCCGCGTATAAACCTTGCACGGGCGAAGCATTCGGGCGAAAGTCTTTGTAACTCAATCAGAACCTTTGACCGAATGCTTCGCCCCTACGCAGACTTCGGAATGATTTATTAGTTGGAAGTCCCTAAGGAAGCAGGACTAAGCCAAAACTTAGCCAACTGTCGATCGCGCTTAACGTGAATATGAACAGGT
>Ga0163149_10006604_pt1 | contig 11869 bp, 11 predicted proteins | sample OliLakLV19MP5G1_FD_148604 | JGI IMG/M metagenome (GOLD analysis project Ga0163149, IMG submission 148604) | Freshwater microbial mat bacterial communities from Lake Vanda, McMurdo Dry Valleys, Antarctica - Oligotrophic Lake LV.19.MP5.G1 | ecosystem: Environmental > Aquatic > Freshwater > Lake >...
AGTCACGGAAACGGAAAAGCAGAAACTGGCCTCTGACACCGTGGCTATAGATCAATACCTGGCCACAAATGCTATTAATGCCATTCGCGATAAATCGGGTTTGCGTTACGTAATCAACGAATTAGGCACAGGCCTGCAACCTGATCTTTATAGTAAGATTAAAATCAATTATACTGGAAAGTTGATTTCCAATGGTGCAGTCTTTTTTACAGGAACGAATCAGCCCTCAGATATTTTTGATAGTCGCGTGATCAATTACTTGCGTGCCTTTCATGTCGCTCTTCCTAAATTTCCTGTTGGAACAAAGGCGACCCTTTACATACCTTCCGGACTTGGTCTTGGAACTCAATCCATTACCTCAGGCACGGTTGCGGTTCCGGCCAACTCCAACTTAATCTATGATGTTGAACTGGTGGCCATTGTAGATTAGCATTATATTTTTAAACATGGTGGCTTGATTTCCCAGAAGCCATTCAAATCATGCCTGTTCTGCTCTTGTAAAAGGCATTTGGCTCTAGATTGCTTTTCATTACCTTTTGAAATAATCAAACCTATGTTTCAAAAATGAAAAGTCAATACCCTTTCTTGTTGGTGTTCCTCTTTTGCCTGGGGCTTCAGGTTCAGGCACAGCCTGTTCCTACTTACGATTCAAAATATTTTGATAAACTCAAATGGCGCAACATTGGCCCACAGCGGGGAGGTCGTTCATTGGGTGCCACGGGCAGCCCGGGCAGACCCTATGAATATTATTTTGGAGCCACCGGTGGCGGACTATGGAAAACCACGGATGGCGGACAAGAATGGGCATCCGTTACGGATGGACAAATTTCAAGTTCATCCATTGGAGCGGTGGCTGTGGCAGAAACTAATCCCGACATTATATATATCGGTGCAGGAGAAACTCAACTTCGTGGAAGTATCACGCAGGGGGATGGTGTTTATAAATCGATGGATGGCGGAAAAACATGGCGTCATCTTGGATTGCGAGAAACACAAGCTATCTCACGCATTCGCATTCATCCTACCAATCCCGACATCGTATATGTGGCAGCACTTGGTCATCCCTATGGAGACAATGAAGAACGGGGTGTTTTCAAATCGATCGATGGTGGCAACACATGGAAAAAAGTTTTGTATGTAAGTCCCAAAGCAGGTGCCGCTGATTTAATTATCGATCGCACCAATCCTAAGATTATGTATGCATCCACCTGGCAGGTCTATCGTAAAACGTGGAAGATGTGGGGCGGTGGCCCGGATTGTAAATTATGGAAATCAGAAAATGGTGGAGAAACCTGGAATGAGCTGACGAAAAATCCCGGAATGCCGGAAGGTCCGTTAGGAAAAATTGGTATTACCGTTTCACCGGCTGACAACAAACGACTATGGGCCATTGTAGAAGCTAATGAGGGTGGTGTTTATCGCAGCGATGATTCAGGGGCTACCTGGAAAAAAACGAATGACGATCGCAAACTTCGTCAGCGTGCCTTTTATTATTCACGCATTTATGCTGATCCGTTTGATCGCGAAACGGTATACTGCCTCAATGTAAACTTCTGGAAGTCAACCGATGGTGGTGTAACATTCAACCAGGAAATAGAAGGTAAGCATGGTGATTACCATGATCTTTGGATTGATCCGAATAATCCAATGCGCATGATTGTATCTGATGACGGAGGGGGAGCCGTGTCAGTAAATGGAGGAAAGAGTTGGACCGAACAAGATTATTGCACCACTCAATTTTATCATGTCACCACCACGAATCATGTGCCCTATCATGTAGCCGGAGCACAACAGGATAATTCAACGATTGCCATACCGAGTGAAGGCTGGGGTCACATGAATGAATTGGGTGAATGGGGTTATGATGTTGGTGGTGGCGAGAGTGGGTACATTACTTCTCATCCTGACAATCCGAATATTTTTTATGCAGGAAGCCAGGGTGCATTGCTCACACGCATAGATGTGACCACCGGCCAGGTTCGCGACATACAAGTGTATCCACGATTTTTCTCTGGCGAGCCAGCCAGTTCATTACCCGAGCGCTGGCAGTGGACGTACCCAATTGTATTCTCACCAAAAGATGCAAACATATTGTTTACTTGTTCACAGCATGTGTGGCGCACTACCAACGATGGACAAAGCTGGGAGAAAATCAGCCCGGACTTAACGTATGCCGATCCTGAAACGCTGGGTCTCACCGGTGGAGAAATCACCAAAGACATGAACGGTCCCGAAATTTATGCGACTGTATTTGCTTTGGCACCTTCCAATCATGATGTGAACACTATCTGGGCAGGTTCTGATGATGGCAAGATTCACATCACACGCGATGGCGGAAAAAAATGGACAGATATTACCCCAAAAGAATTACCAAAGAATTCTGTTGTTGCCATCATTGATGAATCAAAACATAATCCGGGCACTGCCTATGTGGCTGCGTTCCGTTACCAGGTGGATGACCGTCAACCGTATGTGTTTCGCACACGCGATTTTGGAAAGACGTGGACAAAGATTGTAACCGGAATTAAAGACGGACATTTTTCAAGATCCATCCGCGAAGATCATGTGAAGCCAGGACTTTTATTTTTAGGTACTGAACATGGCGCGTATGTGTCATTCGATGCGGGTGACAACTGGCAACCGTTGCAATTGAATTTACCAGACACTCCAATCCGTGATCTGGTTATAAAAGATAATGATGTCGTGATAGGCACACACGGTCGTGGCTTCTGGATTTTGGATGACATTCAGCCACTGCGCCAGCTTACCCCTGAGTTGATGAAGCAAGATGTGATTTTCTTTCAACCGGGCGATGCGATTCGAGATGTTTATGATGCCTCTTTTCAATATTATTTGAAAAATAAAACGGACTCTGTCGTGGTGGAAATTCTGGATACATCCGGAGGGTTGGTTCAGAAATTTGTTGGCAAAGGCTCTGATGTAAAGGATGATGCAGGCGACTGGTGGGGAAGAGGGCAATCGAAACCAACAGCCGGGCAAGGACTCAATACGTTTATATGGACGTTGCGTTACACGGGCGCTACTGTCTTTGATGGAATGATTATCTGGGGCGCGCGTCCGCAAAACGGACCGAAGGCTCCGGTTGGAAAATACCAGGTGAAATTCACTGCGGGAAGTTATACACAGACGTATCCGTTCCAGATAAAGATGAATCCTAACTTAAAAGGAGTCACCGAAGCAGATTTGAAAGAGACCTTTGACCTGGCAGTAAAAATTCGCGATCGCGAGAGCCAGGCGAATGAAGCCGTAATTAAGATTAGAAAAATTCGCAAGCAACTGGAAGAGGGTTTGAAATCTAACAGCGATCCTGAAGTAACGAAAGTTGCCAAAGATGTCATTGCAAAGATTACGGTGGTAGAGGAAGACTTATATCAAACCAAAAACAGAAGCGGACAAGATCCACTTAACTTTCCGATTAAGTTGGGTAACCGTATCTCTGCTGTGCGCAGAAGTCTGGAGACAGGTGATGGCAAGCCAACAGCAGGAGTTTATAAAGTGTTTGATGAACTATCCAAAGAGTTGGATGGTCATCTGACAAAATTAAATGCCATACTGAATGGTGAATTACCTCCGCTCAATCAAAAATTGAATCTGAATAAATGATCGCAGTTGTTGGCATTCCCTTCGATGAATTTTCTTCGTTCCTCCACGGACCGGAGAAAGCTCCTCCTTTAATTCGGCAAGCCTATCATTCCGATTCTTCCAATTATTTTACAGAGAGCAGTATTGATCTTAAAAATCATGGGGGTTGGAAAGATGCCGGTGATTTGCATTTGCCCTCTGGTAAAGATGCGATTGATGCCATTGAGTCAGGAATACAAAATCTGCTTTTACATCATGATAAAATTCTTTCACTGGGTGGTGATCACTCGACCACGTATCCCGTGGTGAAGGCAATTTCAAAAAAATATGGAAAACTTAATATCCTTCATCTGGATGCACACCCTGATCTTTACGATCACTTTGAAGGAAATAAGTTTTCTCACGCTTGTCCGTTTGCACGGATCATGGAAGAAGGACTTGCTTCACGATTAGTACAGGTTGGAATACGCACCATGAATACGCATCAGCGTGAGCAAGCGAATCGTTTTGGTGTGGAGGTATTGGAAATGAAAAACTGGCAAGCAATTCATCAAATCAAATTCGATGGGCCGGTTTATATATCGCTTGACATAGATGCGATTGATCCTGCATTCGCACCGGGCGTTTCACACTATGAGCCCGGAGGTTTTACTTCACGTGAATTACTTTCCATTCTTCAAAATATAAAAGGAAATGTAATAAGTGCCGACCTTGTAGAGTTCAATCCCACACGCGATGTTGGAGGCATTACCGCCATGCTGGCTGCAAAACTTTTTAAAGAATTGCTGGATGTGCTGTTGCGAACAAAATGATAGTTAGAAAAAATTACGATTATATGCGCTCTGGTTTGCTGCTTTCTTTTCTTCTGTTGTTCACAAATGTATTTGCCCAATACGACATCATTCTAAAAAATGGGATGATTTATGATGGCTTTGGTGGCGAACCCTTTCAAGGGGATGTGGCAATCCGTGCTGACACGATTGCGGCAATCGGAAATCTTTCTTCCGCCCAGGCAAAACAAATTATTGATGTGACAGGCAAAGCGATATCACCTGGCTTTATTAATATGTTGAGCTGGGCTGATGCCACCTTAATAAAAGATGGTCGATCGATGAGCGACATCATGCAAGGCGTTACGCTCGAAGTATTTGGTGAAGGATGGAGTCCGGCACCGCGCAAAAAGAAAAACAGCAAAGATACTTTATGGACTACATTGGATGGATATTTTAAAACGCTGGAGCGAAAGGGGGTGAGCACCAATGTGGCTTCCTTTGTAGGTGCTACTTCAGTCCGCAACCTCGTGTTGGGTTATGTGAATCGAAAACCTTATCCCGAAGAATTAGTAAAAATGAAAGGTCTGGTGGAGGAAGCCATGAAGCAAGGTGCCATGGGTGTTGGCTCTTCGTTGATTTATGCACCGGCTGATTATGCTTCTACCAAAGAATTAATTGAATTGAATAAAGTAGTTGCAAAATATGGAGGCATGTACATCACGCACATGCGCAGCGAAAGCGATAAAATATATAAAGCGCTGGATGAAGTGTTTACCATTGCACGGGAAGCAAAAGTGCCCGCGGAAATCTATCATTTGAAAATCAACAACATCTGGAATTGGAATAAGATCGATACCGTGCTTGCCAAAATTGATAGTGCTCAAAGAGCTGGTTTAAAGATCACGGCCGACATGTACACCTACAATGCAAGCGGCACTTCGCTTACCGCTCGCCTGCCTACCTGGGTGCAGGAGGGAGGCGGCCCCGCTATGCGTGCGCGTTTTAAAAATCCCGCCTTACGAAAAAGATTATTGAGAGAATTGGAATTGGGAATACCCAATCGTAATTCAGACCCGAAAGATGTGATGATACTTGGATTCAGGAAGGATTCATTAAATGAATTGTATCAGGGTAAGCGACTGAATGAAGTTGCCAGACTTCATGGTAAGAATGCAAACGAGACGATGTTAGATATTATCGCGGCTGATAAATCAGGCGTAGCCGCCATTTTCTTTTTGATCTCGGAAGATAATGTGAAACGAATGTTATCCATGTCCTATGTAAGTATTTGTTCCGATGCCGCATCCATACCCGCAGAAGAACCCTTTACAAAAGAAGCTACTCACCCGCGTGCGTATGGCAGTTTTGCCCGATTGCTTTCACGCTATGTGCGCGAAGAAAAAATTATGACACTGCAAGAAGCAGTACGCAGGATGACAACACTGCCCGCATCGAATCTGAAGTTGGTGAAGAGAGGAAGTCTGAAGGTGGGCAACTATGCAGACGTAGTAGTATTTGATCCCGCGCAGGTGCAGGACAAAGCGACCTTTGAAATGCCTCACCAGTATGCGGAAGGAATCAATCATGTGTTTGTGAATGGCGTGCAGGTATTGAATAATGGAAAACACACCGGGGCAACTCCGGGCCGGAGTATTCGTGGACCAGGGTGGAAAGGAAAATAAAATAAAAAATGAAAGACCGGTTTTCGGCACACGCAAACCAATACGCGCAGTTCAGACCTACGTACCCTCCTGCGTTGTATGAATTCATCTACCAACATGTTCGACATTTTGAGGCCGCCTGGGATTGTGGCACTGGCAATGGACAAGCAGCACGCGACCTTTCGAAGAAGTTTAAAAAAGTTTTCGCTACCGATCTTAGCACAAAGCAAATAGAGAACGCGTATCAGGCTCAGAATATCTTTTACTCTATTGCCACTGAGAAGTCGTCCTTTGTGGATAATAGTGTTGATCTGATCACTGTGGCACAGGCTGCGCATTGGTTTAACATGGAAGTTTTTTCAGAGGAAGTTAAACGCGTTTCAAAATTAAACGGCATGGTTGCCTTGTGGGGATATGGTTTGCTCAGCATCCATCCGGAAATTGATTTGCTCGTCCATCATTTCTATACTCAGCTTGTGGGCTCTTTCTGGGATAAAGAAAGAATACACATCGATGAGCATTACAAAAACCTGTATTTCCCTTTTCAGGAAATTCAATCTCCTGTTTTTACAATTTCGGTTTTATGGACGTTGGCACAACTGGAAGGATACCTGAACACGTGGTCGGCTGTGCAAAAATATATTGCGGTGCATACTCAAAGCCCGGTGGATAAGTTGATTTCACAAATTAAGATTCACTGGAAAGATGAAATACAAACCGTTAACTTTCCTTTGTTTTTGAAATTGGGCCGTGTCATTAAATAGTCACAGCTATTTACGTTAGGAAATAACTGAGTTGATATGAAAAATAAAATCACACGGAAAGAATTTATCGATTGCGGAAGTAAGCTGATGGTGGCGGGAATTATGGCACCCTTCATCAGTGAAGCAGGAGAACTTTTTCAAGCGGGCAAGAAAATCAAAATTGGTTTGATTGGTTGCGGCAGCGTTTCGGGTATGTACTTGCCTCATCTTTCCAAATCTCCATTTGTTGAGTTGGTCAGTGTGTGCGACATCATCCCCGAAAGGGCAAAAAAGAGAGCAAAGGAATTTAATGTTCCCAATCAATATGCTCACATCGATCAACTTCTTGCCGGAGCTCCTTTTGATTTGATGATCAACCTCACCAACATGCAAGAACACGGGCGGTTGAACAAATTGGCATTGATTGCACGCAAACATGTGTGGAGTGAAAAGCCGATGGCCAACACCTACCACGAAGGAAAAGAGTTGTTTGAGTTTGCTAAACAACAGGGTGTAAGAATATGGGGTGCACCGGCTGTTGTGAACAGTCCTCAGTTTGCATTTATGTCGAAGGCCATTCAGGAAGGTAAACTCGGAAAAGTTTCAGCAGCCCATGCGCATTATGGTCACCTCGGGCCGACCTGGTCAGCATTTTTCTATGAACGCGGTGGAGGCAGCATGCCTGACTTGGGTGTGTATAATATTGCCACGCTCACCGGATTATTAGGTCCTGCAAAATCGGTGATGGCCATGACCAGCATCGTTACTCCGGAACGCACCGTGGATGACAAAGGAAAAATAAAAGTGGAAGCAGAAGATAACGCCATGGTGTTGATGGAGCATGCCAACGGAATTATTTCGCATGTGCAATGTGGTTTTAATTATTTTGATCCCTATGGTCATGAAGGTGAAGGACAAGAGAAGCCAACCATTTCCATCTGGGGAACGAAGGGCAACATGAATTTAATCGGCTATGACTGGGCACCCTTTGGTGTGGATATGTCGACTTCTGAAAATGAATCTACCGTGCGCTATGTAAAAGATGCGGGCACGTATGTGTGGGAGCAAGGTGCTTCAGTCATCGCAGAAAGTTTAGTGAATGGCGCTGAGCCGCTGATTGCTGCTGAGCATGCGTTACATGTGCTGGAGATTATTGAGGCTGCCCATGAAAGTCAGGCTACAGGAAAAAGAATTGCATTGAAGTCGGTGTTTAGGTATCCTGTCGTGTAGGCACTCAGTCGTCTGACCGCTTTGAGCGGTCTGACGCCTTATAATAATTTTTTTTGATTTAACTTTCTTATCCATAACCTCAACCCTATGAAACTCTTCCTACCCTTTATTGCATTGATGATCTTCTTTGCATCCTGTCAAAAAGAAAAATTTGATGTCATCATTCGCGGTGGCACCGTCTATGATGGTTCGGGAAAGCCGGGCACTGCTAGCGATGTGGGTATCAATGCCGACACGGTTGCTTTCATCGGTGATCTTACAAATGCAATAGGCAAGAAAGAGATCAATGCTCAAGGCCTGGCGGTGGCGCCTGGATTTATCAATATGATGAGTCACGCGGAAGTGTCCTTGCTCATGGACGGAAAGTCACAGAGCGATATCCGCCAAGGTATTACCCTGGAAGTATTGGGTGAAAGTTCGATGGGGCCATTGACGGATAAAATGAAAAAGGACTGGAGAGACCAGATGAAGCGCAACCCCGACTGGACCTTTGATATTGACTGGACTACACTTGGAGAATATCTTGAATCGCTGCAGCGAAGAGGCACATCACCCAATGTCGCTTCGTTTGTTGGTGCTAACACCATTCGCATCCATGAGTTGGGTTATGCAAACCGCGCACCCACTGCGGAAGAGCTGGAGCGCATGAAGGCACTGGTTAAGCAGGCAATGGAAGAAGGAGCGATGGGAACCACCACGGCATTGATTTATGCTCCAGATAATTACTCGACCACTGAGGAACTTATTGAACTGAGCAAAGTAGCCGCATCGTATGGAGGCATGTATATCTCTCACATGCGCAGTGAAGGGAATAACATTTTGGCAGCGGTGGATGAAACGATTCGTATCGCCCGCGAAGCCAACATGCCGGCCGAAATTTATCATTTGAAATTAGGAGGCAAAGAGAATTGGGGAAAGTTAGATTCGGTGATCGCTAAAATTGACAAAGCCAATCAATCAGGTCTTCGCATCACGGCCGATATGTACACGTACACAGCGGGGGCCACCGGCCTGGATGCCACCATGCCACCGTGGGTGCAGGAGGGCGGGATCAATGAATGGATCAAGCGATTGAAAAATCCTGTGATCAGAAAAAAAGTATTGCAGGAGATGCTTACGCCCACAGATAAATGGGAAAATCTTTTGTTGAATGCCGGAGATCCGAACAATGTGTTATTGCTGGGCTTCACCAACGATTCACTAAAGCGATACACCGGAAAAACGTTGGGTGAAGTAGCCAGGATCTATGGCAAGTCGCCACAGGAGACGGCCATGGACCTGGTCATCACGGATAGCACACGGGTGGAGGCGGCTTACACGTTAATGAATGAAGAAAACATACAGCGACAAATTGCTTTGCCGTATGTCAGTTTTGGATCGGATGCCGGATCACCCGCTGCAGAGGGAATGTTTTTGAAATATAAAGATCACCCTCGTGCCTATGGAAATTTTTCAAGGTTGCTGGGTAAATATGTGCGCGATGAAAAAGTAATTTCATTGGAAGAAGCGGTGCGTAAACTCACTTCATTGCCCGCCACTAATTTGAAAATACAAAAGCGGGGATCACTCACACCCGGCTATTATGCCGACCTCGCCATTTTTGATCCGGCAATAATTCAGGATCATGCTACCTTTGAAAACCCGCACCAGTACAGTACGGGCATGGTGCATGTGTTTGTAAATGGCACACAGGTATTGGAAAATGGAGAACACACCGGAGCGAAGCCGGGGAGAGTAGTGAGAGGGCCAGGGTGGAAGGGTGACAAATAATGTTGCTAGGCCGATTAAATTTAGAATCGGATATCTAGGACATGGAGTGTGTTTATAATATAAATGTGCGCAGCAATACCGATGTGCCTTTTCCTTACTTCATTCGAAGTCATGTCTGGTCATCTGTTATTAAAAAGAATCTTTTCTGGTTAGTCGTGCGGTGGGACATTTTTCATTACCCACTTTCTCCACTTACCCACTGCGCACACTTATTGACTGGCTTTGGAGGTAGGCTGCACGTGCGGCCAGGGAATGTGCGTGCGATTTCGTGATGTCATTTCACAAGGTCAATGGAAAAATATCATTTCTCCTAATCTGCATTCTATGCCGAATGGATTTTTGCGCTCTCAAATAATTTTATGTTGTTCATATTTTTTATTTTAAGCCAGCCATAATTTACAACTAACTCAACCTTATCCATTCTACTTTCTCAGCAATTGAGGAGAAACATTCCAGTATCCATTATCCTCCGTTTTGACAGAAACTGTTTTTTGATTCAGACGCGTTACAATCCCTGTTCTAACTATGCCATCGCTTCCATCCCATGAAACATGGTCGCCTACATGGAGTTTTGACATGGAAATCAAAGCCCCTGCCTTGTGCATCAGGCGAATACGATCCACTACCATTTTATTCAGAATGGTGAGTTCATGGGACGTCAGGCCTTCGAGCAAAGGTTCAAATTTCCGAATGATGGCTGCGGTGTTATCTAATTCTGACATCTCATTATTTCTTCTGTAATCCTTCTATGTTTCTGAGTAGCGTATTTAGGCTGATACGCTTGCATTTGTTGAATCTCCTGCAAACGGGTTTGTATGGCAAAATAAGTTTGTCCTAATGCTACAATTTCTTTTGAAGGGTCAGCATTTTGAACAATGAGGTAACAGGCATAACGGGAAAGTTTGTAACTCGGATAAGTTTGCACTGCACCTTTACCATGAAGTATCTCCTCGTTGAAATCAACGATGTGATGCAGAGGGTGTTGGCCACTATTTTTGCAAGCTTCTATTGCTTTGTTAACTATGGTCTGAAAATTTCTGAAGTCGGTGTATTCAAGAATTTTAGAAAGCTTTCTTGCTCCCCAAAATTCATTCCCATTTTCATCCACTTCTTTGATTTGTTCAAAGACGGTTTGATTCGGATTCACTAATTTATTCTCCATGCTACGCAAATATTTGTATGATTTCGTTCAAGGGTGCTTTCTCTGTTTGTTCTTCGGGTTTATTTTGATGCGCCAATGACATAAACTGTTTTATTATTTCATCACCTACCAGCTCACCTCTGCGATTCATTCGGTTTATTAATCTAACCAATTTCATATTTTCTCTGTTGAGATAAGCATTTTGAGAATGAAGAACGGAATTATTTACGTTTTCAATTTCATCGGCTGCATAAGCGTACAACCTACGAAATGACAGGGGTGGAAGTTGGAAAATCTTACGGATGGTCTTCGCCAAGCAATAATCTAAATGAGGTGTTAGACCTTTCAAGGTATTTTTGGAGTTCGTCAAATATTTCAACCATCCCAGGCAAGTCCCAATAGCCAGTGACGATTGAGATTTGTGTATAGTGTGGGTCGCTGATTAATTCTTTCAGGACGCTACCAAGCCGATACTCGTTTGATGAGTTGTCAATTAGCTTTAATCCTTTCTTCATTTCTTGAGATTTTTGTTGGCTATTTTCATTGCTTCATAAGCTACTTTAGGCTCATCCACTATTGTTGATTCAATTCTGTCGGCTAACCAGAGGGTCAGCAGTTCTTCCTCGTTTGCTTTCAGGAAATTAGCAATGCTTATGACCTGCTGTTTCGATGCGTTTCTTTCCCCTCTTTCAATCTTGCTCATAAGAGCCGTGTCCACTTCTAAGTGTGCTGCGACTTGTCGAAGAAGAAGGTTTTTTTTCTCTCTCAGCTCCCGAATTTTCTGTCCTAAATGATTCACTTAGTTAGTATTTATTTTGACTTGTCAAATATTGTCAAATCTAATAAAAATCTCTGATAATTTGAGTGGGTGGATGACCAAATTGTCTTTGACCCTATTATTGCTAACAAGTATATACAAGTAAGTATGTCCTAATATATTTCTTACTC
>Ga0163149_10006608_pt1 | contig 11866 bp, 8 predicted proteins | sample OliLakLV19MP5G1_FD_148604 | JGI IMG/M metagenome (GOLD analysis project Ga0163149, IMG submission 148604) | Freshwater microbial mat bacterial communities from Lake Vanda, McMurdo Dry Valleys, Antarctica - Oligotrophic Lake LV.19.MP5.G1 | ecosystem: Environmental > Aquatic > Freshwater > Lake >...
AATTATTATTCCTCATTTGCTTGTCAGCACTATTCCTGGCGGCCTGCCAGAAGACGGTTGACCAACCTGAAATTAAAAATAGTACAGTGAATCAACAGGAATTACCCTTTTGTGGGATGGAAGAGGCGATGGCAAATATGCTGCCGGAATACCGCAATGCGATGTCCAGGACAGAATCCACCACCCCTGCTACCGAACTTTTACTTTTTTTGGATTTTGATGGAGCTATTGTACGACCAGGTTGGGGTACTGCACAGGGAGGTAATGTAACATCTCCAATCGTAAGTCGTAGACATGACGCCCCACCACCTACATTAACACCCGCACAGATAGAAGAATTAATCCAATTAGTAAAAGATGATTTTTCACCATTCAATATTCAGGTTACTACAAGCCAGGCTGTTTACGATGCTTATTCAATGTTTAATAAACAGGTGTGCATTATCACTAAAACTCCGGGACGTGTAGGATTTGGTAATCATCTTTCAGGTGTTTCTCCATGGGCAGGTTTGGGTTATAGGCTTGCGGATAATCCCTGCTTTGTTTTTGCTGATCCGATGGGTAGTAATTTACGACTTATAGCATCCACTATATCTCATGAGGTAGGGCACACAATGGGGTTGGGGCATCAGAGCCAATACAATGAAGATTGCCGGTTAACTGATAGGTATCATCGTGGTTTTGGTACAGGGCCACTTTCCTTTGTACCCATTATGGGTTTTAATAGTAAAAGAATTACTAATTGGTTTGCACAACAATGCTTTGTTGAGGATTATAGTATTCCACAGAATGATTTTGTTTTTTTGAATAACCAGGTAGAATTAAGGGAGGATGATTTTCCAAATTCACCAACCGGCAATAACACCAATACGGCGCCCGAGATAAATGGCATTCTTGAACAGGGCGGAGATGTAGATTTTATCCGGATTAGTTTCAGAAATCCGGGACCTGTTACAATAACCAGCGAAAATATTGACATTAAGGCTTCGCTGTATTTACCCAATGGGCAACTTATAGCCGAATATGAAAACCCTGATGACACACATGTTATAATTCCCTCCGCAAATGGATTGAAGTATCTGAAAATTGAAGCAATAAGTAATGTAAATATGTCGTCAATATTTATGACTGGGAAATATAAAATTACTCATTAAAATAATCAGATTTTTAAGAGCCATCCGGCAGCAGCGCTTTCATGGTCTCTCTATTGTCAAAAGAAATCTACTAATAAAATAATTTATCGATCTTTTTAAAACTATAAATTTTTTTCTATGAAACAGTTCTGTTTTTCTACAGCTTTATTATTGGTTGGCTTTTGTACATATGCTACCATCCGTACAGTAAGCAATACGCCATCCACCCTTGCACAGTTTAATACTATACAGGCAGCTATTAATGCCAGCATTAGTGGTGATACGGTATATGTACACGGCAGCCCCAACGCTTATGCGGCTTTTACCATTACCAATAAACAGTTGGTAATTATAGGCCCGGGCTGGGCACCAAATAAGAACCTGCCTTTAACAGCACAGGTAAATGGTTGTACTATTACCGGTGCATCCTGCAGCAACACCGAAATTCAGGGTATTGTATTTAATACAACTGTCATTATTAACATTGCTCCTCCGGATAACCTTCGTTTTATACGCAATCGTTTTATAAATGTTGGAATTGACCTAGGATTGACTCCCGCAACCTATAGCGGGTATTTGTTTGAAGGCAATGTATTTGACTATGCGTCTGTTATGGTAAATGTAAGCAGTACCTACCAAAACTTTCTTTTTCAAAATAATTATTTTTATGGCAAATCCGGTTCCCAGGTAGGTTCTATTGTCGGCTTTACTAATGCTATAAATGTACTTTTCAATCACAATCTGTGGTTTGGTCCGGGGTTAGACGATTGCTTTGGCAGTAATTGCCGCTTTTTAACGCTTACCAATAATATTTTTGTACGCCGTAATGCTGCTAATAGTGTTTCTTCCAGCACATACAGTAATAATATCACTTTTAATGCAGGTACCAATAATCCGTGGGCGGTAAACGGTAATGTGAATGTTGGTGGTAATGTAGAAAACCAGGATCCACAAATGGTGAACCAGGCTGCAGTGAATGCCGGTAGTAATAATCCTTTATTGGATTTTACGATTGCAGCAGGCCCTGCCAACAACAGCGGCTCCGATGGAAAAGATATGGGTTTATTGTATGATCCAGCAGGTAGCCTTAACTGGACCGTCAGCCGGGGCAGCAGGTTACCTTATATTTTTATTATGAACATTATCAACCCAACCATTGCACAGGGGGGTACATTAACTGTAGAAGTAGAAGCCAGGAAAAATAATTAACCCTCATCCCCGCCATCTGCGGGGTGTTAAATGCGAAGAAGATGAAAAGATTATTCATTTTATTTATTGCGCTATCGATGATGCAGTTTGCAATAGGGCAGAGTTTTAGCAAAGCGGAATATTTTTTTGATACAGACCCGGGTATTAATAACGGAACACAGATAACACTTAGCGGAACAAGCGATACCTTAATTTTTTCAGCATCTATTTCCACTGCTTCATTAGCCACCGGATTTCATTTTTTAGGATTAAGGGTACAGCATAATGATGGCACCTGGGGCCTGTTTGAAAAAAGAGGATTTTATATTTCCACTACAACCAGCGATGTAGCCAATATTGTTGCGGCCGAATATTTTTTTGATGCTGATCCCGGTGTGGGAAATGCAACTGCCACATCAGTTGGTACCAGCGGGGCTGTTGTAAATTTTACTGCAAGTATTCCAACTTCTTTATCATCCGGGTTTCATTTTTTATCAATTAGAACAAAAGATGCTAATGGTATTTGGGGTTTATTTGAAAAACGGGGATTTTATATTTCCACCAATATAATTGATGCCGCAAATATAGTTGCGGCCGAATATTTCTTTGATACCGATCCAGGTGTGGGCAATGCAACTGCGACATCAATTGGTACCACCGGGGCGGTTGTAAACTTTACTGCTAGTATTCCAACTTCTTTATCACCCGGTTTTCATTTTTTATCAATTAGAACAAAAGATGCAACTGGGATCTGGGGTTTATTTGAAAAACGGGGATTCTATGTTTCTTCATTAGCGGTCAATGCTCCAATTATTGTAGCTGCAGAATATTTTATTGATAGCGATCCGGGTTACGGAAACGGAATACCCATTACAGTACCGGTGCCTGGGGATACCATAAGACAAACCTTATCGCCACCAGTGGCAGCACTGCCGCTGGGCAACTATACCCTTGTCATTCGTTATAAAGATGCAGGCGGAGTATGGAGCCTGCAGGAGGGGCGGCCTTTTACTGTTTGTACTATTGATGGCCCCTTATCACAAATGACTTACCAGGTAGAAGGTAATAAAGTATTTTTTACCAATAATTCTTTAAATGCCGATACACTTACCTGGAAGTTTGGCGACAATACCCATGATACTGTAAATAATCCGGTGAAGACATATTCCACAGCCGGTGTAAAAAATGTGCAATTAATTACTGGCAACATTTGTGGGTTAGATACATTAACAGAGCCTGTTGAAATAAGAGGGTTGCAACGTGTAAACCCCAACCGGGCCGGTAATGCCGGCATAAGCACCCTGATGTTTGAAGGCTTTGGTTTTACAGGTGCTACAAATGTTAAGCTGATGCTCGGGGCACAGGTATTTAATCCCGTTGCAAAGTTTCTTGTAAACAACAATCGCATTCGTGCCAATTTTAATCTTACCGGTCTTGCACCCGGTACATACAGGGTTATAGCTACATTGGGCAGTGCATTTGATACGTTAAATAATGCTCTGGTGATTGAAAATAATATACCTGCAGACATAACCCTTGCTATGCCAACGGGCAGGCGGTTGGTGAGGCCGAATCGTATTGGTTTTGGTGCTACCATTTCTAATAACGGCAGCCACGATGCAGTGATGGTGCCTTTTGTAGCAGCGGCAAATGTTCTTCCCGGTGTGGTAACCGCAAATTTAAATCTCTTTTCAAATACCTTTATGGTTTCTCTGCCAATGGAAGGAATTTTTCAACACACGTTTCAATACCTTAGTAATAATGCTGTACCTGCTGAAGTAATGCATTTCAATATGCTTGATTCGGCACGCAAAAGACATCTTGTGGCCTATTACAAAGTGCGGATTCCAGGGCATTCTTCGGTGAGAGAAAACTTAAAGAATACAAATCCAAACAGCCCCTTATATGCTTTTCAGTCCGGGGCAATGGTAATGGAACAACTATTGGACTCTTATGCCTTGCAGGATACCATTCACTCAGATTATAAACCTTGCTATAGTTCTTTTTTAAAGCATGAAGTAAAAAAACAATTGAATATTACAGTAAATGAAGCAATCTGGAATACCTGTTTTACTGCTGCATTTGATACGTTGATGAGAACACTTGCCCGTATTTCGCAAAACCCGTTATTAGAAGATTACGGAGTGCCTATGCAGGCTGGTTTCTCTGCATTGCTGGCAAAAATGGCAGACTGCCCCGGTAGCGGTGTTCCGTCTAATTTGGGCGGCATACCATTTAAACGAATCATACAAGGAGTAGTAAATAACTGGATCTATCTTGAAGATATTGATTCATTGGATAACGATTGCATAGATAATTCCATACAGGTACTGCAGGGAAGGATGAGTAATAATTTTACCGGAAATGTTAACGGGACTACCGGTAGAATCGCCGCAGGGAATTGTGCCGACTGCCCAGGAGCACAGATTTTTCCGGAAATGTGCGATCAGTGCTTACCTTTTTTGCAGGCAGGAAAAGTTGGAAAAAAACTAAAAATAAAAGGGAGGGCATGGGGAGCCAATTCTGCTGTGGCCGGTTGCCAGGAATGGTGTGAATCTAACTCTATCGATCCTAATGCCAAATATGGTCCCGGAAACAATAACGACAGGAAGTATATCAATCATAGAGATGATATTGGTTATACCATCACATTTGAAAATATTTCAACAGCAACGGCACCGGCTGCTTTTGTAGAAGTAAGAGATACGATTGACAAAACTGTATATGATATTAATACATTACAACTAGGTCAATTTTCATGGGGCGATAGTGTGATAACGGCAGAGCCTCACGAAAAAAATGTTTCTTATCTCAAAGATATTCGCCCCGTTCATCCAAATTATTTGCGTATTGATGCGGTTACAGATACGGCATCGGGAATTGTTAGGTGGCGGTTCTGGACAGTTGATACAGTTACTCTTCAATTAACAAGCAGTCCTACGGAAGGATTTTTGCCTCCAAATGTAGATGGTATTAGTGGTGCAGGGTATGTTACATATACTATTGCGCCTAAATCAACAGTTACCAATGGCACTATTTTAATAAACAAAGCCATTATTATATTTGATGAAAATGCACCTATCATCACTAATGAATGGGAACACAGAATTGATACACTGAAGCCTTCCAGTGCTGTAAACAGTTTGCCGTCAATAACCAATACTATAAATTTCAATGTTTCCTGGAGTGGAACCGATGCACATGCAGGAATTGATCTGTACAGTATTTATGTTTCTATTAATGACAGCGCTTACAAAGTATGGAAATCATTAACCACTCTTACCTCCGAAACTTATACAGGGGTGTTTGGTAAAACATATAAATTTATAAGCGTTGCATTGGATAAAGCCGGCAATTTTGAAGACCCACCATTGAATGCATTGAATAATCCCGATGCAGTTACCACGGTACAGATAGCCCTGCCGCTGAACCTGTTGAGTTTTACTGCAAGGAAAACAACAGATGGAAGGAAAGTTGACCTGGCCTGGGAAACGACGAACGAAGTGAATGTGTCTCATTTTGAATTGCAACGTAGTGCTAATGGATCAGGTTTTACAACCATTGGAAGGGTGCAGGCAAGAAACAGCATCAACGGTGCTTCATATAGCTGGCAGGATATGACACCGTTGCCAAAGATTAATTACTACAGGCTAAGAATAGTTGATATAGACGGCTCTTATAAATTTAGCCCTGTCCGTCTGATCAAAATGGAAAGCATGGATGATATACTTGTTTTTCCTACAGTTACCAGTAACCTCGTGTTTGTTCAGTCGGGTAATGTAATAACAGCAGAACTTATTTCTGCAACAGGAAGCAAATTGCAAACCAAACAAATCAGCGGAAATGGTTCTTTCAATCTTTCAGAATTGCCAAATGGAGTGTATGTGATCCGGGTGAAGGAGGGGAATAAATCTTTTAAAATTATAAAGCAATAACAACTGATTTTTATTACGGGCAAAAATTTATTGCACATTGTATTGATGATGCTAAAAGAAATTTACTAAAAAAAATTTAATGATCTTTTTAATAGCATAATTAAATCATTATAAAACAAAATTTAAAACTACTGTTATGAAAAAATTATTATTCCTCATTTGCTTGTCATCATTATTTATGACAGCCTGTCAGAAAACGGTTGACCCGCCTGTAGCTGAAAATATTTTGCAGGAGCAACAAAAAATACCCCACTGTGGCATGGAAGAAGCAATGGCCAATATGTCTTCTGAAATGAAGCAGGCTATGTTAAGCAATCGACTAATATCAGAAGCGCAGGCAGCAGAGCTGTTAATTTTTCTGGATTTTGATGGAGCAATTGTTCGAAGGGAAAATGGTAATGCACAGGGAGGAGATGTTACAAGCCCACTTGTAAGCAACACCAGAACATGTAGTGCCCCAAACCTTACAACTGAGTAAAAAAATATAATTATTGAATTGGTAAAAGATGATTTTTCTCCTTTTGAAATTCAATTTACAACAGAGCAGGCTGTTTACGATGCTTATCCTATGGATAATAAACAGGTATGTATTGTTACTACTTTTCCTTCGGTATTAGGTTTTTCGAATGCGGTTGCCGGCGTTTCTCCATTCGCTGGTTTAACTTTCAGGCTTAATAATAATCCCTGTTTTGTATTTGCAAGTGTGTATGGAAATATTTTATCAGAGATAGCATTTACAATTTCGCATGAAGTAGCACATACGATAGGATTAGGGCATCAAAGCCAGTATAATCAAAATTGTAATTTTAGTTTCGAGTACCATCCAGGTTTTGGTACTGGTCCACTATCTTTTGTTCCAATAATGGGTAACAGCTTTGGTAAGAGAATTATAAATTGGTTTGCACAACCGTGCCTGGTACCCGGTTATGGTATTCCCCAAAATGATTTTGTTTTTTTGAATGACCAGGTTGCATTAAAGCAAGATGATTTTCCTGATCAACCAGGTGGTAGTACAATTGCTTCTGCAAATGAAATAAGCGTCGTGTTAGAGCAGGCAGGGGATGTTGATTTTGTCCGGATTGTTTTTGGCAAGCCCGGGCCAGTAATAATAACTAGTGAAAATATTGACATCAAAGCTTCTTTGTATTTACCCAACGGGGAACTAATTGCAATATATGAAAACCCCAACTATACGCATGTAACCATACCCTCAGTCAATGGGTTAAAATACTTGAAAATTGAGGCGATTAGCAATGCAAATATGTCGGCAACATTTATGACCGGACAATATAAAATTGCATATTAGTAGAGTTCAAACTAAGACCGGTTTTTATACAAGCAGGTCTTAGTTTGCTATATCCGACTCATTTTTATTTTCTTCCGGTAGCAGCGGTTGATTTAGCCTGACCAGATGTACCCTTTTCTTTTTTGCACGGCTTAGCATGGTCATATTTAGCATTTCTACACCGAAGGAGAAAGCCATACCGAAATAGATATAGTTCTTTAAGTGTAGTTGGTGAGCCGCTTCACTATCCCATCCTTCTACAATGAGGCTGATACCGATCATGACCAGGAAAGAAAGTGCCAGCATCTTTAAGGTTGGGTGCTTATGAATAAAAGCAGAAATCTTCGGGCTGAATAAAAACATAATTGTCATGGCAATCACAACCGCTGCGATCATGATCTCCACATGTTTGGCCGTACCACCGGCGGTAATGATACTGTCGAAAGAGAATACCGCATCGATCAAAAGAATTTGCCCGAGTGCATTGCCAAAGCTCAGCGGCTTTTGATTTTTCAGAGCTTCATTGGGGTCTTCTCCTTCCAGTTTATGATGGATCTCCATCACTGATTTGTAAATAAGGAACAAACCCCCGGCCAGCATCACGAGGCTGGCGAGGTCAAATCCTTTTCCGAACCAATGTTCCGGGATGATATATTTACCTTTTTGAGCAAGCAACCAGCCAAGCCCCATCAATAATAAACTCCGCATAATAATACCGGAGATCATCCAGAAGCGGCGGGCCTTTTTTTGATCTTTATCACCTTTCAGCCGGTTCAGGATAATGCTGACAAATATCACATTATCGATCCCCAGCACCACTTCCAGCACTACCAATACAAAAAAGCTGATGATACTTTCCGAGGTAAACAGGTATTCCATTTGTTATTGCGAATTAAGTGTTGATGATTGAATAGGAAGGGTCCGGCAGATCCTTTTTACAATGGAGGGGCCTTCGTAAATAAAACCCGTCCAAACTTGTACCAAACAGGCCCCGGCATCTATTTTTTCCCGGGCATCGGCCCCGGTAAAAATACCACCACTGGCGATCACCGGAATCTTTCCCTTTGTTTTATCACAAATATATTTTACTATTTCTGTACTTCGCTGTTTTAAGGGTAAACCACTGAGTCCGCCTTGCTCGCGACTCCTGACAAACGATTCCTGACTCAGACTTTCCCGGCTGATAGTCGTATTAGTGGCCACGAACCCGTCTAAGTTGATTTCTAATGCAAGGTCAATCACATCATCAATTTGTTCTTGTGTCAGGTCAGGTGCAATTTTTAAGAGCAGCGGTTTTGGTTGCGGCTGCACTGTGTTGATGGTTTGTAAATGAGTCAGAATTTTTCGTAATGATTCTTTTTCCTGCAATTCCCGCAAACCCGGAGTGTTGGGCGAACTTACATTTACTACAAAATAATCAACATAAGGGTGGAGTGCCGTAAAACAAATTTCATAATCTTTCCAGGCATCTTCATTCGGAGTTACTTTATTCTTGCCAATGTTGCCACCGATTATGAGTCTGGAGTTTTTAGTCATAAGTTGTGAGTCAGACTCCGGTTTGGGGCTGTTTACTCCCGTCTCCCGACTCCTGTCTCCCGACTCCCGACTCCTGTCTCCCGACTCCCGACTCCTGTCTCCCGACTCCCGACTCCTGTCTCCCGACTCCCGACTCCCGTTTCCCAACTCCCGACTCCTGTCTCCTGTCTCCCGACTCCCGACTCCCGACTCTTTCCATTCTTTTAATCTTTCTGCAACTACCTTCACTCCATCATTATTGAATCCCATCCGGTTGATGAGGGCTTTATCCTTTGATAAACGGAATAGCCGGGGTTTGTCATTTCCTGCCTGTGGTAAGGGAGTAACGGTACCTATTTCTACAAAGCCAAAGCCCAGGCATTCCAGTTCCCGTAGATAACGGGCATTTTTATCAAAGCCAGCCCCAAGACCCACGGGATTGGAAAACTTTAGTCCTATTACTGACCATTCTCTATTCACCATTGATGGGGGTGAGAAAGATGATTTAATGAGGCGCTTAAAGCCAATGTTGCACAACAATTTCAGGCAGTTCATCGAAAAATAATGCACCCACTCCGGGGAGAAGCAAAAAAGAATATTACGTAGCAGCCGGTAGAACATCAACAGTGAATTTATTTATAGGTGGCCAGTTTGTCAAGTACTTCTTTACTGAATAATTTATTCATCATTGGATCTTCTTCTTTTAAGTTCAAAAAAGTCCATTCTATCGACAGCTCATCTTTTACTGCCACCATCGGGCTGGTTGTTCTTACCCGGAGAACCCCAGTCACTTCATCCAGGCTAACATTGTCTTCACCAAATTGTTCAGCCATGCTTGCACGGATTAACTCATTTTGTGAATCATCTTTATCGGCAATGCTGTCTTTTGATGGATTGAAATCCATAATCAGTACTATGGAGTATGTGACTTTTGTATAACTCCCTTTTTCCTGCTCAAAAACAGGATAGACCTTATCCACTTTCATAGAATCCAGTTCCACTTTTACCTCTTCACTGTTAAACGCATCTTTCATGGCTTTTAAGAGTTCGTTCCGGGGTACGATTGTAAACAGTTTTGGATAGACATAATCCATAACCCCTTCCAGGTCCATTTCCTCATTCAGTCTCATAAAAGTGGCCAGACGTTCTTCAAGTGAAGTAGCACTACCTGCAGTTTCTGCCTCCTTTTGGGCGGTACCTGCGGCACAAAGCATAAGGACGGAAAAGGCAAAAACGAGTTTTTTCATCCTGTTTTTTTTCAAAGAAACCCTATCCCGCTATCACCACAAAAAGTTTTTTACAACAAGGCTGAAACAGTTAATTTTGGTGTAGAAAGTTGTTTATGCAACTTTTTTGGTTGATAGCAAACGGTTCATAGTTCATTGCCTATTAAAACTTGCTATTAACCATGGACTATGAACCATGAACTTAGAAATTATCAGTCATGCAGGAAGCATATATCATTGCTGGTTATCGTACCGCAGTAGGCAAATCTAAACGAGGCGGATTTCGTTTCTATCGTCCCGATGACCTGGCGGTTGAAGTGATCAAAGGGTTGATGGCCACCGTTCCCCAGTTGGAGCCTAACCGGGTGGATGATGTTATCGTAGGCAACGCTGTTCCCGAGGCCGAGCAGGGATTACAATTTGGCCGCATCATTTCAGCAAGGGCCCTTGGTTTTGATGTACCCGGTGCTACCGTCAACCGCTATTGTGCCAGTGGATTGGAAACGATCGCTATGGCTACAGCCAAGATCAGGATGGGCATGGCGGATTGTATCATCGCGGGTGGAACGGAGAGTATGAGCCTGGTGCCTACCGCAGGATGGAAAACAGTCCCTTCTTATAAGATAGCCAAAGACGAACCAGATTATTATTTGAGTATGGGCTTAACAGCCGAGGCTGTAGCAAAGGATTATACTATCAGTCGCGAAGCGCAGGATGAGTTTTCCTTTAATTCTCATCAGAAAGCTATTGCAGCCATCAAGAACGGACATTTCAAACCCGGTATATTACCGATCAATGTGGAGGAAATTTATCTTGATGCCAAAGGGAAAAAACAAAAAAGGAATTATACGGTAGATACGGATGAAGGCCCAAGAGCAGATACATCAGTGGAAGTGCTGGCAAAACTGAAACCGGCTTTTGCTGCTGGTGGTGTTGTTACGGCCGGTAATTCTTCTCAAACATCAGATGGGGCAGCTTTTGTTATTGTAATGGGAGAGAAGATGATGAATGAACTCGGATTAAAACCTATTGGTCGTTTGGTGAATTGTGCCGTAGCGGGTGTGCACCCCCGTATCATGGGAATTGGACCGGTAGCAGCTATTCCTAAAGTGCTGAAACAGGCAGGCATGAATCTTTCCGATATTGACCTGATAGAACTGAATGAAGCCTTTGCCTCGCAGGCATTGGCAGTTATCCGGGAAGCCGGACTCGATCCGGCCAAAGTGAATATCAATGGTGGCGCTATTGCATTGGGTCACCCTTTGGGATGTACCGGAGCCAAGCTCACTATTCAAAACCTCGATGATATGAAACGCCTGAACAAGAAATATGGAATGATAACAGCCTGTGTGGGCGGTGGACAGGGTATTGCAGGCATTATCGAGAATTTATAAGCTTCAGCGCTTTCAGAAGATAGAAAGACCGGTTGTCTAATGACCGGTCTTTTTGTGCGTCAAGCACGTATATCAGCTATAGGGTGCAAGTCCCGAATACGCTTTACAGTAGGGAGTATTAGCCAATAGCAAGGGTGTCCATCGTGAGGTGGAATCTGAAGGAAGCTGGCGGCAAACATTCGAGCCTACG
>Ga0163149_10006615_pt1 | contig 11854 bp, 8 predicted proteins | sample OliLakLV19MP5G1_FD_148604 | JGI IMG/M metagenome (GOLD analysis project Ga0163149, IMG submission 148604) | Freshwater microbial mat bacterial communities from Lake Vanda, McMurdo Dry Valleys, Antarctica - Oligotrophic Lake LV.19.MP5.G1 | ecosystem: Environmental > Aquatic > Freshwater > Lake >...
TCAAGATGCCGGCGTAGACGACGCCGAGTGCCGTGTTGCCGTTCTTGAACTCCGACTTCTCGTCGATGTCCTTGGTCCACTTGTCCATGACCTTGAACGTCCACGAGATCGCGAGGCCGGCGACGGCCAGCGCGACGATCAAGTTCACCGCGCCGCCGAGGACGGCGGAGAGTCCGTTCTTGATGTCGAAGACGACGAGGCTCTGGAGGCCGCGCGTCATCCCCGCGATGCCGCCGGAGACGACGTTCGTGTAGGCGATGACCGCGCCGGCGGCGAGGAGGCCGACCGCGACGTTCTTGCGCTTGATCTCGCCCCAGATGTCGAGGCCGTCGATCATCTTCGAGACGACCCCGATGCCGTTGTTCACGGCCAAGGTGAACAGCGCCAGCGAGACGATCAGCTGGACGATGCCGAGGAGGAGCGCCAAGGCTCCGGCGCCGATCCCCTCGCCCGAAGCGGACGTCTGGAGGAGGGCCGGGGGTTGGATCGTGAGGACTTGGAGGGGGATCAGGTGGATCATGTTCGGAGGGGTGAGTTCTGCGAGGAAGGCGGAAGGTGATATCGGCGGCCCCGCGAGGGCGCAAGGTGCGCCGGCACTTCGGCTCGCCGACTCACTTGCAAGTTCCTTGGCCGGAGCGCGTTCACCTCGGAAGCCCCACGACTTCCGACGGTCGCTCGGCGTCGGGCCGGAGCGGCCTCCCTACCGGCTGCGCCCTTCGTTCACGGCGTGCAATCCGAAGACCGGGCCCGGTTCCGATCCGGCGATCGCGGATAGGCTCTGCGCCCCCTCTGGAACGCGACCATCGCATGCACGACCTCCGATTTCACGGCCTCCTCGCCGCCCTGCTCCTCCTTCCCGCCTGCACCACGCCGAGGACCTCCGCGCAGGGAGAGTTCGACGACGGAGCCCAGCGCGCGGCCCTCGCGGCGTCGGGCGCGAAGCCGCTCACCTTCGAGTCGCTCTACGACGTGAGCTTCTCGGGCAAGCGGATGAGCGGGATCACGTGGCTCGACGCCTCGAGTTGGCTCGCGACCGTGACGGACCCGGAGACCAAGAAGGCGACGCGCGTCCAAGTCGAAGCTCCGAGCGGCGCGACGAAGCCCTACGCACCCTCGACGGCGCTCGAAGCGGCGATCCGTTTGGTGCCCGGAGTGGATGCCGCCGAAGCCGGTCGACTCGCGAGCGCGACCGACGCCGTGCGCGACGCACAGCGGCAAGCACAGATCGTCGTGCGCGCGAACGACCTCTGGGTCGCGCGCGCCGGATCGGAGCGTGCACTGCAGATCACCACGACCGCGGATGTCGTCGAGGAAGAGGTCGCCTTCAGCCCCGATGGAACGCGCGTCGCGTTCGTCGCGGAGAACGACTTGTGGGTCGCGGATGCGCGTCAGGGCGGAGCGCAGCGCCTGACCACGGATGGATCGACGAACGTCCTGAACGGCAAGCTCGACTGGCTCTACCAGGAGGAGATCTTCGGCCGGAACAACTTCCGCGGTTACTGGTGGAGCCCCGACGGCCAAAGCATCGCGTACCTGCGCTTGGACCAGACGAACGTGCCCGCGTACACGATCGTCGACGACGGCGACTACGCCGTGCGCGTCGAGACTTCCCCGTATCCGCGCGCGGGTGAACCCAATCCGCTCGTCGGCTTGCGCATCGTCGAGGTCGCGTCGGCAGTGACGAAAGAAGTCGATCTTTCGCGCTGGAAGAGCGAAGAACCGCTGATCGTCAACGTGCACTGGAGCCCTGCTTCGCGTCTCCACTACCAGGTGCAGGATCGCGAACAGCGTTGGCTCGAGCTGCGCGCGTGCGCGGCGGACGCGAGCGGCGACGAACTCGTGCTGAAGGAGAATTCGCCCGCCTGGGTCGATCGCGGCGAGACCCTGAAATGGCTCGGCGACGGCACGTTCCTGTGGGCCAGCGAGCGCACGGGATGGCGCCACCTCTATCGCTATCGCGGTACGACGCTCGTCGGTGCGGTGACGACCGGCGAGTGGGAAGTCCGCGATCTGCACGGCGTGGACGAGAAGAACGGGCTCGTCTACTTCAGCGGAACCGAGCGCTCGGCCATCGGCAGCGACGTGTACGTCGTGAAGCTCGACGGCAGCGGAATGCGGCGACTCACGGAGCGCGCCGGCTCGCACGCCGCGACCTTCAACACCGACTTCTCGTTCTTCGAGGACACGTGGAGCGACATCGGCACTCCGCCGCAAAAGCGTCTCCACCGCGCGAGCGACGGCAGCGAAGTGCGCGTGCTCGAAGCGAACCCGGTCACCGCGCTGGCCGAGTACGGATTCCAACGGCCTGAGCTTCTGACGGTGCGGACGCGCGACGGCTTCGCGATGGAAGCGATGCGCATCCTGCCTCCCGGTTACGACCCGAGTCGTCGCTATCCCGTCATGGTGTTCGGCTATTGGGGCCCGCACGCGCAGACGGTCCGTAATGCTTGGAGTTCGCGCGACGGGATGTTCCAGCAGTTGCTGGCGCAACGCGGCGTCGTCGTGTGGAGCTGCGACGGACGCACGTCGAGCGGCAAGGGCGCGGTGTCGGCATGGCCGGCTTGGCAGAAGCTCGGCGAGGTCGAGCTCAGTGATCTGCTCGACGGCGTGCAGTGGCTCGTCGACCAAGGTATCGCGGATCCGGAGCGCATCGGTCTCACCGGTTGGAGCTACGGCGGGTTCATGACCAGCTACGCGCTGGCGAAGAGCGATCGTTTTGCTCTTGGAATCGCCGGCGGATCCGTCACGGACTGGCGCAACTACGATTCGGTCTACACCGAGCGTTTCATGCGCACGCCGGCCAACAACGAGAAGGGTTACGCCAGCACGTCGGTCGTTGCCGCGGCCGCGAACCTCTCGGGTCGGCTGGTCCTCGCGCACGGAGCGATCGACGACAACGTGCACCCGGGCAACACGATGCAGCTCGTGCTCGCGCTGCAAAAAGCGGGCAAGCAGTTCGACCTGATGCTCTATCCGAGCCAGCGGCACGGCGTGGTCGAGCCGTCGCAATCGCGCCACTGGCGCGCACTTCAGATCGAGGCGATCGAGCGGTGGCTGCTCGGCACCGTTCCCTGACATGACGAAGCGCAGCGAGAAATCAAAGGAGAAGCGCGTCGCGCTCAAGCCCGCGGATCCATTCGACCTGATCCGACTGCTCGCGCGCAGCCAGAGCGACCCGCGCAAGGCGGTCGCCGAGCTCGTCCAGAACTCGCTCGACGCCGGCGCCCGACGCGTCGAGATCACGTGGGCGAAGGAAGGTGGATCCCGCACGCTGCGCATCGTCGACGACGGACGCGGCATCTTCCCGGAACTCGATCGCGAGGAAGCACTGCGGCGCATCGCGACGACGATCGGCCACTCGCACAAGCGTTCCCTGACGCCCGAACAACGGCAACGCGAGATGGCGCTCGGCAAGTACGGCATCGGACTGCTCGGTTTCTGGAGCGTCGGCCGGCACATGGAGATGAAGAGCCGAGTCGCGGGCTCCGACGCGCTCGTCCTGCGGCTCGAGGAGGACGAGCCCTCCGGCCTGATCGCGAAGTCGCGCGCGCGGCGCATCGACGAGCGCGAGACCTCGACCGAAGTCGTGATCCGGGACGTGCACGACGTCGCTGCACGCCAGATCAAGCCCGGTCGCTTGCAGGCGTATCTGGCGGCCGAACTGCGCGGACAATTGCTGGGACGCGACGACGTCGAGATCCACATCCACGACCGCGTGTCGCGCGGCAACGCGCACAAGCACTTCGTCGTGCGACCGCCGCGATACCTCGGCCGACACTTGGCGGAGTTCCGCGTGCTCGCGATCGACGGCTTCGAGGATGCGCGACTCGAGCTCTACCTGGTGCCGTCCGAAGACGATCGTCCGGGCGTCGTGCAACTCACGTGCGGGGGAACGACGGTGCTCGACGATCTCGCTACGGTCGCGCCCGAGGAAGGTCCGCGCGCGCCGTGGGACAGCGGTCGGCTCGAGGGATTCGTCGACTTCCCCGATCTCGAAGTCTCCCCCAGTACGCGCCGCGGTTTCGTGCCGAACGCGGCGGCGGCGGCGCTCTTCGACGCGCTGCCGCAGATCGAAATCACGCTCGTCGCCTTGATCTCCGAGGACGAAGCGGCGCACGCCGCACAGAAGTCGAAGTCGGTCGCGAGCGAGATCCGCCGTGCTTTCCGGCGCGTCGCGCTGCTTCCCGAATACGAGCTGGTCCCCGTGCGCGCCGCCCCGTCGAGCACGCGCGCGGATCGCGCCGCCGAGACCGCCGAGCCCGCTGCGAGCAGAGGTGCGCGCCTGGAGACCGCGAGCGACGGAGAACCGGCGCCCGGCGTCGTGATCGCGCGGGACGCTCCGATCGCCGACGAGAGCGCGAACCCGACCGACTCCGAGAGCGAACCCGCGCCGACCGACGATGGCGGGCTGTTTCCGCCAGGCCCGGTCGCGCGCCTGCGCGTGACGCCGCCGCGCTTGCGCGTCGCGCCCGGAGCACAACGCACGCTGCGCGCCGTCGCGCAGGACGGAGACGGCCGCGCCGCCGATCCCGAGATCGAATGGATCTGGCGGCTCGAGGGTCCCGGAGAACTCGAGTGGCATCGACGCGAAGCTCGTTTCTCCGCGGACGTCGAGCCAGGCACGGCACGGATCGTCGTGCGCGCCTCGAGCGGCTCGTCCTCTGCCGAAGCCTCGATCCCGGTCGAAGTCCTGGCCGAACTCGCCGGAGCGGAACGTGCCGCGGGGATCCCTGAGCCCGAGGCCGTGTATGCACCGTCGGAAGCCTGGCGCTCGCGTCTCCTCGGCACGGGCTGGCAGTTCAACTCCGGGCACAAGGACTATCTCGCGGTCGAGAGCGTCGAGGCGCGCCGCCTGCGCTATCTCGTGCACCTCTTCGCCAAGGAAGTCGTGCTGAAGAACTTCGGTGCCCCGGGTGACGCGCACTTGCTGGAGCGGATGGTCGAAGTGTTGACGCACTTGGACACGGATCGACGCGGTACGTCCCGCTGAGGCCGTTCATCGATCGACTTCGACACGATTGAGCGTCCGGGCCGGCCGCGGTCCGTCTCCCCGGTTCGACGCTGCCTGACCGAGGTCGATCGGCATCGAGTCGGGCGCGTGCGGACGACTCAGCAACTCGCGCACGGTGTCCCGCCTGGCGCGCGCACGAGGATGCTCGTCGTCGACTTCCCCGGCACCAGCGGCGCCAAGTGCACGACGCAGTGCACGACGCAGTGCACCCGGGCAACACGCTGCAGCTCGTACTCGCGCTGCAGAAAGTGGGCAAGCAGTTCGACCTGATGCTCGATCCCGGCCAGCAGCACAGCGTGGTCGAGCCATCGCAGTCGCGGCACTGGAAGCGCCTTCGGATCGCGGCGATCGAGCAGTCCCTGCTGCGTTGAACCAGGCCCTGGACGAGCCCCCTTTCCCGGCTGGACTGCGTGCCCACAGACTGCCGCGGATCGTCCGGCGTCAGTTCGAGAACACGACGCGCAGTCCGTCGGAGAGGATCACGCCCGTTCCGTCGGGGTTCGGGATGTCGCGCAAGTAGGCCTGGTAGAAGCGGGTCGAACCGACCATCGCGGGGAGCACAGCCACCGGATACGCGGTCGATCCGGCGCCGTCGAGCGTGTGGATCGGGAGTCGGGTGAACGGCGACGCCACCCAGCGCGTCCCCAGCACGAAGGGGACATCGTCGGCGCGGGTCCCGAAGAACACGATCCCGTGCGATCCGGGCAGGCCACCGCTGACGACGACCTGGAAGTCGTTCGCCGATGCGCTGGGGCTGCCCGACCCGGCGAGCGCCGGCACCGTCTGGATCGAACTGAGCTTCCCGGTGCCGTACGCCGCCGGAATGGGCGCACGCAGGTACCAGGCCGCGGCGATCGGATCGGTGTGCAGGAACTGGAGCAGGGCCTGCGCGACCTTCGCGCGCCCGGAGGGAGCCGGGTGCGTGCCATCGGCTTGGAAGTCGGAGCACAACCAGGTCAAGCCGTCGCTGCGCGGCGTCGTGCCGTTGGCCCAGTTGTAGGTCCCGAACGCGCACCACGGAGCGACCACGGGACCGTGGGCGGGATCGAAGTTCAGCGCGGGGACGCCCTGGATCTGGTCCTCGATGAGCCACTTGCACGCGAAGCCCTGCTCGTACGAATAGGGCTCGGGGTTCAGCGTGCCGGTCGCGTAGCCGGCGTAGATCCGCGATGCGAGGTAACACACGCGCGCGTTGGGGAAGCGCGTGACGAGGATGCTCATGATCGCGGCGAACTCGGTTTTCAGCTGCAGCGCGTAGGCCGGGAACCCGTTCGTCGGACCGGCATCGGCCTCTTTGAACCAGATCACCTGCACCTGGGCCGCGGTGCAATTGGAGTTGGCGAGACGCTGCGACACGACCGTCCAGAAGTTCGCCGCGGGGTCCTGGATGATTGCGGCCGTCTGCCCGCCCTGCGCACCGTCCACGCAGACCACTCGCGGGCTCTTCGCGGCGTCAGCGTTCGCGAGCGGGATGAACGTCGAGAACTCCTGCGTGCAGTTCGACATCCCGATCGAGAGGAACACGATCTTCCCATTGGCCGCGGGTGCGCCGGAGGCGTCGCGCGGAACCACTTGCGCGGCCTGGTTCAGGCCCGCGACGAGGTGGCCGGCCGGCAGCGCGTTCCCACCGCCCGGGTAGAGCCCGCCCTGGAATCCTTGGTAGTTACCGACCCCGAGTTCGATCAGTGGAACGAGACCCGGAACGGAGGTGTTCGCGCAAGTCTGCGCACGCGCGGACGGCACGAGGGTGAGCAGGAGGAGGCCGGCAGTCGTGACGCGCATCGGAGGGTTCCAGAAGTCCGGGGTGTGGGAGAGATCGAGCCTGGACCGATCCCCGCTCACGCAACGGATGGCCCGCGCATGAAACCTAGCCTGCTCGTCGAGGTTCCCGGGAAACCCGCGGGCATCTTGGGCTGCCCCCAGCGCGGCCCGGCGAACGGGGTCAGCAGCTGGGACTCTTCGTCCCGCCCTGCGCCCGCTCCAGGATGCTCGTCGTCGACTTCCCCGGCACCATCGGCGCCAAGTGCACGACGCCGCCGTGCGCTTCGACCCATTCGCGGCCGACGACGCCCTTGTCGGCCCAGTCCTGACCCTTCACGAGCACGTGCGGCGTCACGCGCTCGACGATTTTCGCGGGCGTGTCCTCGCTGAAGCTCGTCACCGCGTCGACCATCTCGAGCGCGGCGAGCATCTCCATGCGGTCGTCGATCCCGTTCACTGGGCGCGTGGGGCCCTTCAAGCGTTTCACGCTGGCGTCGTCGTTCACCCCGACGATCAGCACGTCGCCTTTCGACTTGGAAAAGCGCAGATAATCGACGTGACCGACGTGCAGCACGTCGAAGCAGCCGTTCGTGAATACGATGCGTTTCCCATCGCGACGCCAGTGCGCGAGCAGCGTCTCGACCTCGGTGCCACGCACGACCTTGCCGCGGTGCGGCGCGTGTTCGGCGAGAGCGGCCGACAGTTCCGCGCGCGACACGGCGTGCGTTCCGAGACGCGCGACCGTGATGGCTGCTGCTTGGTTCGCGAGCTCGACCGCGGGCCCCAGCGGCACGCCGTCCGCGAGATAGAACGCGAGCTGCGCGACGACCGTGTCGCCGGCGCCCGTCACGTCGTACACCGCGCGTGCTTGAGCCGCGACGCGCCCCGACTCGCCGCGACGATCGCGCCAGTAGATGCCGTCGGATCCGAGCGTGATCACCGCGGCATCGAGGTCCGCCGTCTTCATCAGCTCGTCGGCGGCCGCGGGCAATTCCTCGAGCTTCGCCAGCTTGCGTCCGACAGCCTGCTCGGCCTCCTTGCGGTTCGGCGTCACGAGAGTCGCGCCACGATAGCGCCCGTAGTCGTCGCCCTTCGGATCGACGAGCACGGGGATCTTCGCAGCTCGAGCCGCAGCGATCACGGTCGCAATCACTTCGGGGACGAGCACGCCCTTGCCGTAGTCCGAGAGCACGACCGCGTTCGCTGCGCGCACACGCGCCGGCAGGCTCGCGACGAGCGCGTCGCGCGCCGCCCCTACGACGGGACGCGCGTCCTCCCAATCGACGCGCAGCATCTGGTGTTGCCCGCTCATCATCCGCGTCTTCTGGATCGTCGGTCGCGTCGCATCGACGCAGCAACCGCCCGTTTCGATGCCCAATTCGTCGAGCAAAGCACGCAGTGCGCGACCCCAACCGTCGTCGCCGAGGACGCCCGCGACCTCGACCTTCGCACCCATCGCCACGAGGTTGGCCGCGACGTTGCCCGCGCCGCCCAGCTTCTCTTCTGAACGCTTCGCGGTCAGCACCGGGATCGGCGCCTCGGGCGAGATCCGCGCCACGTCGCCCGACACGTATCGATCGAGGATGAGGTCGCCCACGATGAGGACGCGCGGCGTGCCGCGCGTCGCGAGCACGCTCTCGAGTTCGAGCAAGTTCATGCCGCACCTCGCTCGTTCAGGCCGTCGCCGAGCCGCGCGTCGGGCACGAGGTAGTCGCGCACGTAGTCCTTCACCGAATCGGCGAGGCTCATCGCGGGTCGAGTCCATCCGGCCGATGCGAGCCGACTCACGGTTGCTTGCGTGAAGTACTGATACTTCCCACGCAGCGCCTCGGGCATCTCGACGTACTCGATCTCGACCGGCTTCTCGATCGCTGCGAACACGGACCGCGCCAGTTCGTTCCACGTCGACGCGCGCCCCGTGCCCACGTTGTAGAGCCCATTCGCCGACTCGTTCTCCGCGAGATGAAGCGTCATCAGGGCGGCATCCTTGACGTAGACGAAGTCACGCTTCTGCTCGCCGTCCGCGTACTCGGGTCGGTAGCTCTTGAACAAGCGGATCGAGCCCGTCTCGAGCACTTGGTGGTAGGCCTTCTGCACGAGGCTCTTCATGTCGCCCTTGTGATCCTCGTTGGGCCCGAAGACGTTGAAGAACTTGACGCCCACGATCGAATCGTGGAGGCCCTCGCGCTCGGCCCACTGGTCGAACATCTGCTTCGAGTACCCGTACATGTTGAGCGGTCGCAACGTCGCGAGCTCGGCCTCGTCCGACATGCCGCGCACGCCGTCGCCGTACGTCGCAGCCGAGCTGGCGTAGACGAAACGAATCCCGCGCGACACGGCCCATTTCGCCAGCGTCTTCGTGTACTCGAAGTTGTTGCGCACGAGGTACGCGGAGTCGCGCTCCGTCGTCGAGCTGCACGCGCCCATGTGCAGCACGGTCGTGATGCCGCGCAAGCGACCGGCGTCCTGCTCCACGAGCGCGAGCAGGTCGTCGGCCTCGAGGTAGTCCGCGTAACGGAGGGGCGCCAAATTGCGCCACTTCTCGGTCTCGTCCAGAAAGTCGGCGACGACGATGTCCTCGACGCCGCGCTGGTTGAGCGCCCAGACGAGCGCACTCCCGATGAACCCCGCGCCTCCCGTGACGAGGACGCGACCCTTCCCGATGCCTTTCATGCGCCGAAGGTATCGGCAGAAACCCCGCGTTGGCAGCGTCCGTCGGCCGCTGTCCTGCGCATGGTCGTTCTACGCACCGGATTCGGGGGCCGTCGCGGCGCGCGAGTCCTCCGCCGCTAGAGCCTCGGGCGTCGCGCCGCGATAGCGATCGTGCAGCCACAAGTACTGATCGGGCTGCTCCAGAATGCGCGCTTCGAATTCGCGGTTGAGTCGTCCGACGATCGCTTCGGGATCGCTGTCGGCGAGCTCCTCGGGATGGATGACGGTCGGCACGGAAAGTCGCCAACGCCACGGGCCCGTGCGATAGCACGCGCCGACGAGCACCGGCGTCCGCAGGCGCTTCATGAGCACGCCGGCGCTGCGATCGCAGCGCGCCAGGCGGCCGAAGAACGGTGCGAGAACGGGCCGCACGCGCGCGCGCTGATCCAAGACCATGCCGAGGCATCCGCCGCCGCGCAGCACCGCCGACGCGTGCTGCATCGCGCCGCGTCGTGCAAGGCTCCGCAGCCCGCGCGATTCGCGCAGATCCTGGAGGTGCGCCGACAGCGGCCGGTTCTTCGGAGGCTTCACGACGGCATAGAACGGGTCGAAGCCGACGTGCGCCAACACGCTCGGTCCGAGTTCCCAGTCGCCGACGTGCGCAGTGACGAAGATCGTTCCCGTCCCGCGCGCCCGCAACCGTTCCGCGTCGGGGTGCACGTGCACGCCGTCGAGGTGATCGTCGAGTCGCGCAAAATCCACGCGGCGCGCGAAGCCCGCGCTCTCGATGGTGATGCGGAAGAAATGTCGCCAGGCCTGCAGCAGTCGCGCCTCGATCTCGTCCGCGCCGGCCGTCGGTCCGAACGCCGTGCGCAAGAAGTCGCGCGCGCCATCGGAGTGCGATCGATCGACGCGTCGCGCGAAGCGGGCGAACGCGCCGATCGCGGCTTCACGCGGACCCTCGGGAAGACGTGAGAGGACGGCGAGCGCGCCGCGACCGGCGACGTACTCGATCCACGCGCGCGCACCAAAGCGATCGCCCAGAGCCTCTTGCCGCGCGACCGGCCAGTCCTGCCGCAGCGAAGGCGGCAACAACGAGCGGATTTCCTCGGTCACACGGCCCTCCGCGGATCGCCGGCGCGCGGCAACGTATCGAGGAGCGCAGCGAGTGGACTCGCGCCGCTCACGATGCGGAACTCGACGTCCAAGTAGCTGTGACGAATGCCCAGCGGCGCGAGCTTGACCGCGTCCTTGCCGCTGACGACGAGCGGGCGCGCGACGCCCAACTCACGCAAATCCTCGCGGACGTAGCGATGGTGGTCGGGGAACACTCGATGTTCGCGGACGAGCGCACCGAGCCCGCGCAACGTCGATTCGAAGGCCGTGGGATTCCCGAGCGCGCTGGCGACGTCGATCTCGACACCGGCGAGGCTCGCAGGCGCCGTCTCGGCACCGCGCTCGTCGACGAGCGCGCGCGGCGCGTGAACGGCGCGCGCCAACGGCCGACCGGCCGCGAAAGCCCTGAGGTCGGCTTCGAGTCGCGCGAGCGCGCTCGCGTCGACCTGATCGGAACGCGTCACGACGATCGCGTCGGCGCGCGCGAGTGACGAGCGCGGCTCGCGGAGCAGTCCGCGCGGGAGCAGCGCGCAGACGGGTTCCGCACCGTCGACCCCGGGCAATCCCCACGGCCGCGTCGCATCGACGAGGACGAGATCGAGGTCGCGCGCGAGCCGGCGATGCTGGAAGCCGTCGTCGAGCACGATCGCATCGACCCCGCGTGCGATGAGTGCTTCGCCGCCGCGCACACGATTCGGATCCGCGACGTGAAGGACGTCGGGCAAGAGCCGAGCGAGGAGTCGCGCCTCGTCGTTCGGTTCCCCCGCCGCCGCCCCGTAACCGCGCGAGAGGATCCCCGGTCGGAATGCGCGTCGTTTCAATTCGCCGATGAGCCACACGCTGGCCGGAGTCTTCCCCGTACCACCCGCCGTCAGGTTGCCGACGGACACGACCGGCACGTCGAGCCGAGTCGCGGGCGCGATCCCGAGGTCGTACGCCGCGCGCCGCGCGAGGACCACCGCGCCGAAGAGCACGGCGGGCCCGTGCAGGAACTCGATCGCCCCACCTCGAACTGCGAGACGCTCGGCGGCAGTCGGCGGTCGTGCGGGCGGAATGGTCATCGGGGCAATGCTGCGAGCCTCCCGCAGAGGCCAGAACCTAACCGGCGCGGTCGGCCCCGACGATCAGGGACGGACGCGAAAGCCCTCGCTCCGAGCTGCGTTGCTCAGTCGAGCATCCAACGTGACGAACTGGAAGCCCAAGGGATCGTCCGAGCACGCGATCAGGGCCGCTGCGAGCTGCATGGCGTCGGCATTCCGCAGAGGGTGGAGCATCGGCAGGCGCTTGGCCCGGTTCTTCACGGCGGAGAGGCTC
>Ga0163149_10006616_pt1 | contig 11854 bp, 14 predicted proteins | sample OliLakLV19MP5G1_FD_148604 | JGI IMG/M metagenome (GOLD analysis project Ga0163149, IMG submission 148604) | Freshwater microbial mat bacterial communities from Lake Vanda, McMurdo Dry Valleys, Antarctica - Oligotrophic Lake LV.19.MP5.G1 | ecosystem: Environmental > Aquatic > Freshwater > Lake >...
TGGCGCGGCTGGTGGCGCGGCTGGTGGCATGGCCGGTGGCATGGCCGCGATGATGGGAATGGATCAGAGTGATCTCTTCGCGATCGTGCGCGCGACCGGTGCCATGGGCGGCGGCGGTGGCGGCGGATTCGGTGGCGGCGTGCCCGTTGCGGAGCCGGGCGAATACCTCGTCTCGATGACCGTCGATGGGCAGACGCTCCGTCAGACGCTGCGGGTCGAGCGCACGGTCGGTGGCGGCGGCAGCGGTCTGCCGTTCGAACTCGAAGACATGATCAAGCAGTACGAGCGCTGGTTGCGCACGCAGCGGTAAGCGTTCGAACCACGAAGGCACGAAGGGCTCCGAACCTACTCTGGGTTCGGAGCCCTTCTTGCTGGCAACTACTGCAACACAGAGGCACAGCGCACCAAAGAATACCTAGCGCTCACCCCGATCTCCTGTCTCACACTCTGCCGTTCTCCGTCCCGCTGTGCCTCTGTGCCTCTGTGGTAGCGCCGTGACGGAAGCTACCGATTCACCCGCAACACCACCGCAGCCGATTCGATCGACGCCCGATCCACGGCCCGAACCGAGATCCGGTCCGCGAACGAAGGAATCGTCATCTCCCGCACCGTCCCACGCAGCACGGTGCTCTCCCACGCGCCGTCCGTGCGGCGCGTCTGCACCAGCCACCAATGCGGGGACTCCTCACCCGCCGGCTTCACCTTCGCGGTATATGCGCCCGAAGCTCCGCGCAGCAACTCCACCGACGGCTCCCCCTGACGCGCCACGCGCAACCAAGGCGAAGGCGGCACCAGCGCGGCGACATCGTACACATTGCGCCCGAGACGCGTTGCGAGCGAGTCGCGATCCTCAAGGAACACGCGCGCCGAGAAGTGCACGTTCCCGGATGCGCCGCCGTCCGCGCGCGTCATGCGGATCTGTTGCTCGATCTCCGACGTGCGCCACGACGTGCGCGACGACTCGCCGACCTTGCTCGTGAAGTTTCCCGGCCAGAGATGCCGATTGAACGTGTTCTGCTCCGCCCACCAGCGGAGCAGGACCGGATACTCTTGCCCTCGTTGCGCCACCGGCCAGTAGAGCTGCGGCGAGAAGTAGTCGAGCCATCCTTCTTGCAGCCACTTCCGCGCATCGGCATACAGGCCGTTGTACGCATCGAAGCCCGTCACCGTCGCCGGGTAGCCCGGACGCCAGATCCCGAACGGACTCACCCCGAACTTCACCCAGGGCTTCACCTCGTGGATACCGCGATAGAGCTCCTGCACGAGCGTATTCACATTCTCACGGCGCCAATCATCGAGCGGGAGGGTGCCGCCGCCCATCTGGTACCGACGGTAGGACACCTGATCGGGAAAGGTGATCGGACGTCCGCGACGATCGTTCTCGCGATACGGATAGAAATAGTCGTCGATATGCACACCATCGATGTCGTAGCGCTTCACCACATCGAGAATCACGCGAATCGTGTGGGCGCGCACCGCCGCCTCACCCGGATCCATCCACTCCTGCATGCCGTAGGGTCGGACGAGCGTCGGATGCGCCACCGCGAGATGGCGCGCGCCATACGCGCTGCGACTCGACGTGTGCTTCGCGCGATACGGATTGAACCACGCGTGCAACTCGAGCCCACGCTTGTGCGCTTCGTCCACCGCGAACTTCAGCGGATCCCACCACGGACTCGGCGCGACCCCCTGTGTCCCCGTGAGATATTCGCTCCAAGGCTCCAGCGCGGAGGCATACAGCGCATCACCCGCTGGGCGTACTTGAAAGATCACCGCATTGAGTCCGCTCGCCTTGGCGCGATCGAACAGCGCCTGGAGTTCCTTCCGCGCGGAGTCGGGCGCGAGACCGCGGCGCGAGGGCCAGTCGATGTTCGCCACCGAGGCGATCCAGAGGCCGCGGAACTCTCGCGCGACCTCAGGGGGCACACAAGAAAGATCATCTCCCAGACAGGGCTCGCCAACGCCGTTCACCGGCGCCACACGCATCGGCGCCACACGCATCGGCGCCACGCGTATCGGCGCCACGCGTATCGGAGGCACATCGCCGGGAGCAGTCGAACGGCTCGACGGCAACGCATTCGATTCCTGCGCACGATCCTGCGCACGCGCCGTCCGCGCGGGGAGCACCGCCGTCAGCACCGCCGTCAGCACCGCCGTCAGCACGGAGGCGCACAGAAACAATGGCATGCGTACGATCGAAAGCTTCATTGCACCACGTAGGTCAGATTCCCGCTGGAATGTGTCGAGCAGACACCGCCATAAGTGCCGGGATACGCAATCGTGTAGTTCGTCGTCTCGCCGGCATCCGCCCCGAAGAGCGCCAGTTGATGGCGGACGCTATCTCCATTCACCACGCGCACCACGGTGTTCCGCCCTCGGGACTTCACAAAGAGCGTTTCTGGCAGCGCCCCCCCGTTCACGGTGGCCACGCCACCAGGGGCAATGACAATCGTCACCGACGGGCGCGGCCAAGTCCACCAGGTCAGGGACGCCATGGTAAGGACGACCAAGCCCACGCCAAGGCCACGCGGCACCCGACGGCTTTCCCTACGGCTTTCGCTACGGCTTTCGGACACCAGCTCGCACCGTCAGGGTCGCCCCGGACACAAAGGTCAGCGTCGCCGTCACCGAATCGCCCTCGGTCAGTGGACGGTTCACCCCCGTCAGCATCACGTGCGCACCCAGCGGCCGGAACGCCACACTGTCCGTCGCCGGCACCGGCAACGCCGTGACCGGCGACATGTGCATCATGCCAGCGTGCTGCGTGGAGACATGCATCTCCGCGGCAGCAGCATCGACACTCTGGACGCGCATCAGGGTGTCGGCCGCCGCACCGCCGTTCGCTAACGTGAAATAGACCGCCGTCATCGCTCCGCTGTCCGCCGCGCGCGCCCACGCTCCATGGACACTGAGCGGGACCGCGGGCGGCGTCGGGATCGTCTCGCGTTCGGCGGCGCACGCCGCCAGCACCACACTACAGGCACCACAGGCACTACAGGCTTTACAGCAACTTGCGAAGATCCTTTGCCAAGTCCTCACCACTCACTCCCGGTTCGTAGAGGTAGCGCAGCTTGCCGTCGCGGTCCACCACGAAGGTGTTGGCCGGATGCGCGACCGTGTAATCGTTCGCGCGCGTGTCACCCTCTGGATACGCGGCGATCCCCCACGCGCGTTTAAGCGCTTCAATCTCCTCCGTCGTTCCGGTCACACCAAGAAACGAAGGATCGAACTGCCGCGCGTAGCTCAGCGCGAGCTCCGGCGTGTCGCGCTCAGGGTCCATGCTCACAAAGATCCACCGAACATCCTTCGCCGCATCGCCCAGCGCGCGCCGTGCCCGCGCCCAGTCGCCCATCGTCGTCGGGCAAACATCCGGACAGTGCGTGTACCCGAAGTACACGAGCACCACCTTCCCCTGCTCCGCCGCAATATCAACGCGCGTGCCATCGAACGCGGTGAACACAAAAGGCGCCGCCACCTCGGCGTCACGAATCTCGATGCCCCGCATGGGCTCACCGCAGGCGGCGAGCACCAGCGTCATGAGCACGGGGAGCAGTTGCTTGATGCGCATCACCCAAAGATACCCCGCGACCCGGCGAATCATTCCCTGAACGAGTCGGTCATCGCGTACGGCGCGGCGGCAGCGGAACGAAGGCACTCACCTCACGCTGATAGATCCTGTACGCCTCACCGCGCGACTGCACCGCGTGCGCCTCGGTGGCCGGAATTCCCGTCACCCGCGTGAGAAAATAGAGCATCAACGCCGGCGCCATGAGACCAAGCCAACCCCACGGCGAGGCGAGACCGAGGAGCGCGAAGCCGCACCAGACGGTCCAATCGAAAAAATAGTTCGGATGCCGCGACCAGCCCCAGAGCCCGACACGGCAGACCTTCCCCTTCTTCGAAGTATCGGCCTTGAACGCGCGGAGCTGGTGGTCGGCCGTGGCCTCGCCGAGCATGCCAAGCCCAGCGATGGCCGCACCGATCCAGGTCAGCATATGAATGCGCGGTGCCGGATCCACCGCCGCCATGAGAAAGGAGAGCGCGAGCACGACATCGAGCACCCCCTGCCCCACAAAGAGCGTGAAGAACTTCGCCTCGAGATTCCCACCCCAGCGCGCCCGCATCTCCCCGTAACGCGGATCCTCGGGCTCAGCCATCACCCGCGTCGCGAGATGAATCGTGAGCCGCGCGCTCCAGATACCCACGACCACCGCCACCAACAGTCGCCGCGGCGCGTACCCCGTCCCGAGCACGCCGTAGAGCGCCGCAAGCACGCCGAGCGTCCCCGCCCAGCCGACGTCCACCCACGAGGCATTCTGCTGCGCCACATGGACGCGCCAGACCGCCAGCATGATCAGCGTCGCGGCGAGCAGGCCAAGCGCGGCCAGCGGGAGGGCGTCGTTCCAGGGGGCAGGCATTCTTGAGACTAACACAGGACCCTCTGCACCGTGCACCGTGCGCCGCGCACCTTGCGCCACCCGACCCCATATACTACTATTTAGTTATATATATGACCGTCCTCGCCGCCCTCCTCGCCGTGCTCGTCGGCCTGACCCTCGGTCTCCTCGGGGGCGGCGGCTCGATCCTCACGGTCCCCGTCATCGCCTTCACCCTCGGCGTCGACCCCAAGACCGCCATCGTCATGAGCCTTCCTATAGTCGGCGGAGCCTCCCTCATCGGGGTCGCCCGCCACTGGAAGCTCGGCAATATCGACTTTCGCATCGCCATCCCCTTTGGCGCGGCCGCCATGGTCGGTGCCTTCGGCGGGGCCCGCCTCGCCCGCTTCATGGACGGCGGCACGCAGCTCATGCTCCTCGCCGTCGTCATGCTCGGCGCCTCCATTTCGATGTTCCGGAACGCCAATCTCGCCGAACCCGAGCGTCCCGCAGTCCCGCAGAAGATCGGGCCCCTCACCTTCGTGGTGGGGGCCCTCACCGGCACCCTCACCGGCTTGGTCGGTGTCGGCGGTGGGTTCCTGCTCGTCCCCGCCCTTGTGCTCCTCGCGAAAGTCCCGATGAAGCAGGCCGTCGGCACTTCGCTCTTCGTGATCGTCCTCAACACCATCGCGGGCTACGCCGGGTACGCTGGGAGCGTCGAGGTCCCGTGGAATCTTGTGCTGTGGTTCGCTGGCTTCACCGCCGTTGGGATTCTCGCGGGCAGCTCGCTCGCGTCGAAGGTCCCGCAATCCGCACTCAAGCGCGCCTTCGCCGTGTTGCTCGTCCTCGTTGCCGCCTTCATTCTCTGGCAGTCCCGTACCTCGCTCTGACCCTCGGAGAGTCCAATGTTCCTCAAGCGTTTCTACGATGATGGCCTCGCACAGGCCTCGTACCTCATTGGCTGCGCCAAGACCGGCGAAGCCTTGGTCATCGACGCGAATCGCGATGTGCAGCAGTACATCGACGCCGCTGCGGCCGAGAAGCTCACCATCACGCACGTCTCCGAGACGCACATCCACGCGGACTACGTCTCCGGCTCGCGCGAACTCGCGAAGCGCACCGGCGCGACGCTCTTCCTCTCGAGTGAGGGCGGCCCTGATTGGCAGTACGCCTTCGCCGCGGGGGATGGCGCGACCCTCGTCAAGAACGGCGATGTCATCAAGGTGGGCAACATCAAGATCGAGATCGTCCACACCCCTGGCCACACGCCTGAGCATATCTCGTTCCTTGTGACCGACACCGCAGGCGCGAACGAGCCCATGGGGATCGCGACCGGTGACTTCGTTTTCGTGGGCGATGTCGGACGTCCCGATCTGCTCGAGCGGGCCGCGAAGGTGGCCAACACCATGGAAGATGGCGCGCGCACGCTCTTCCACTCGCTCGAACGCTTTCGCGCGCTCCCCGAGTACGTCCAGGTCTGGCCCGGACACGGCGCCGGCTCCGCCTGCGGCAAGTCACTCGGCGCCGTGCCCACCTCCACAGTCGGCTACGAGAAGCGCTTCAACTGGGGCGTCGGCACCACCGATGAGCAGACCTTCGTGGACATGGTACTCGCCGGCCAGCCCGAGCCCCCGCTCTACTTCGCGGAGATGAAACGCATCAATCGTGATGGGCCACCTATCCTTGGCGGCTTCGATGTGCCAAAGCGCGGCGACGGCGAGGCAATCGCTCATGCGCTCGCGAACGGTGCTGCCGTACTCGATCTGCGCCCCGCAGCGAACTTTGCACTCGGGCACATCCCAGGCACCATCAACATCCCGCTCAACAAGAGCTTCTCCACTTGGGCCGGCTGGCTCGTGAAGTATGACCAGCCGATCCATCTCATTGCCTCGGAGAACGAGATCGCACACGCGGTGCGTGAGCTCGCGATGATCGGCCTCGATCACGCGGCGGCATGGTACGCCCCCGAGATTATCAGTGAGTGGAAGGCGAGCGGCAAGCCGCTTGGGACGATCGCCAAGACCGACGCCGCGAGTGTCGCACCGCGCGTGGCGCGTGGTGAAGTGACCGTACTCGACGTGCGGAATCGCACCGAGTACGAGGCGGGGCACCTGCCGGGCGCCCTGCACATTCCCGTTGGTCACCTCAGCGCCCGACTCGCGGAGATTCCTCACGACAAGCCGATCATCGTGCAGTGCCAGTCAGGCGCGCGGTCCGCGATCGCGACCTCGGTGCTCCAGCAGCTCCATATCACCAACGCGACCGATCTGGTCGGGGGCTTCGCCGACTGGGAACGCGGCGGCCATCCCGTCGTGCGCGACAGCGCACAGGTGGAGGTCTAAGATGCCACCGAAAGTGATGTCCCCTGCGCTGATGGAAGAGCTGGCCGAACGCTTCAAAGCGCTCGGTGAGCCGGCGCGACTCCAGCTCCTGATGGCGCTCCGCAATGGCGAACACTCGGTCAACGAGCTGGTGCTGATCACCGGGCTCGGACAGGCGAATGTGTCGAAGCATCTGCAGCAACTATACCAGTGCGGCTATCTCACCCGCCGCAAGGAAGGCACCTTCGCGTACTATGCGATTGCGAGCGAGGATGTCTTCATGCTGTGCGATGTGATGTGCGGCCGCATCGAGGAGCAGCAGCGGCAGCAGCGCGCGTCAATGAAGCTCGCACGCTAGCAGCACTCAGCTCCAGCACTGCTGCACCGCTGACGCACCCGGGGCCCGGTAGAGCACTTGCTCTACCGGGCCCCGGTTCGAACGACCGTGAACACCCTCGTGGAACGATGTCGAAATCAGCGCCCTGGCGGAGGCGTGGTCGGAGCGACCGGTGCCGCCATCGTGGCGGAGTCCATCATGACCATCGCCGAGTCCATGACGACCGCTGGCGGCCTGGTGTACGCCGGCGCCGCTGGCGTGACCCAATCCGTGTGCGTGCCCCAGAGCGCCGGATAGTGCTTGGCCATCGCGAAGCCGTAGAGCGGCTTATTGACCCCATTGTGGCAGGTCACGCACTGCGCCTTCGGCGCGTCACCCATCGTCCCCAGACGGGATGGATGATAGACGGAGGCCAGAGGCGCGAGGTAGTTCGTGTTCACGTCACGCAGCATCTGGATGCCGACGTGCGCAGTGACGCGCTGCGGCGGCGCCTGATCCCAACTCGAGAACTGCCGCGAGTTGTGGCAGAAGGTGCAGTTGACGCCGAGGGCCGTCGACTGACTGATCATCAGCGCATAGGTCCATTCGGTCTGCTTCACACTCGATCGGTTCGCGTTGCTCGGCGTGATACTCTGCGAGACCACACGAGCACCGGCGCCGTCGAGATAGTGGCGCAGGATCTGATTCTCGTTCGTATAGAACCAGAGTCCATTCGGCAGCGGCTTCCCCATGTGGCAGGTATAGCAGGTCACGCCCGTGTTGCCGACGTGTTCTGTCCACTCGGAGTTGATCTGCCGCGTCATCTGGATCATGCGACGCGCGACCGTCTTCGTATAGATGGCCTTGCCGTCCGGATACGTGTCCGCCGCGAAGTTCGCGATGTTGTGGCAATACGCGCAGTTGCCCGGATTGCCGCCCACCCACGTGGAGAACGACAGCATCGTGCGGTTGAACTCACTGACGGAGATGTCATTGAGCACCTGCACATTCTGCCACTGCGGCGGCGGCGACGACTCGCTTGCCGGCGGGAGGATGGCGGGCATCTGCCGCGCGAGATCGTTCATTGCGGCATTCACATCACGGGCGACGTAGTTGATCTCCATCGCCGTGCCGCGATACCCCTTCTGCACAATTACCCGTTCCTCGGACTTGAAGAACTGACACCCGCTGAGGGCAAGGAGGGTCACCCCGAATGCTGCGCGAGTAAGAGAGCGCATCATTACATCCCTCCCGGCGCAGGCGCCGCGGCGGCAGTGGAATCGACCATCGGCGTGGCCGGCGCCGGGACGGTGTACGTCGGGAAGCCGCGGTTGAGCGCGCTCGGATACTGGCCACGCAGGGCCTCGAGCTGCTCTTGGGTGAGCACGTTCTGCGCCGGGTACACCGGCGCGACACCATGCTTCACCGCCCACAGGTACCAGTTGTCCACCACGGTGCCCGTCAACAGGATGCCGATGCCGCCCGTGAAGGTCACGAGCGTGGCGAACCACCAGGCCCAGCGATGGATCGACTCCATGGTCGCGTTGAAGCCCATCGTCCAGCGCCAGAAGATCTGCGAGCGTTCCGCGGCCGTGCCGCGATCGGTGATCTGCTCGATCTCGCGCTCGCCACCAAGCCGGCTGACCGCAAGGATCGTCGCCGCGTGCATGGCGAACAGCAGTACCGAGCCGTACAGGAAGGCGATCGACAGCGCGTGGAACGGGTTGTAGTACAGGTTCCCGTAGCGGATCGAGAACGCCGCCGTCCAGTCAAGGTGCGGGAAGAGTCCGAATGGCACCATCTCGCTGAAACTGCCGACAAGCAACGGCTGGAAGAAGAACGTGCTGAACAGGAAGATCGCAGAACCGAAGGCCCAGGCGAGATGCGTTCCCATTCCCAGCGCGCGAGCGCGGGTGTAGGTACGGATCCACCACGTGGCCACAGCGACCGAGAGGAAGAAGCCGGCGATCAGATACCAGCCACCCTTCATGAGGGGCGGGATGCGGATACCGTACTCGGGCGACGGCGGCTCGAGCGCGAGCCACGGCAACTGACGCACGAATTCAACTGGGCTCCAGCCCACTTGATACATCATGTTCAGGCCGATGATCTCGAACGCGATGAAGCCGGTCAGCAGCGAGACGATGCCCCAGAAGCCGAGATAGATCGGCCCGATCTGTGAGTCGCCGAACTTGCCCGCCCAGTAGCTGAAGACGCCGGTGCCGTAGCGCTGCCCGAACGTTTCGTCGATAGGAAGGCCCGGATCGGCCGTCGTCCGCACCTGGACGCGCGTAAAGAGATTCTGATACTCAAGCATGGGAATCTCCGTTAGCGCCAGATGGGAAGATTGAGCCACCAGCCCCACCACTCAGGCCAGCCCTTGCTCCAGAACGGGCCGGAGATCACGATGCAGACCGCGCTCCAGAAGCCCGCGCTGAGCGCGAGGAAGAGGCCGAGCCGATGGATGCCGATCGCCCCGATCGAATAACCGAGGAAGTCGCGGAAGAACACGTTCTCGTGCTCACTCGTCTTCACCGGCTCACCCTTCTTCGGGTTCGTCACCGAGAGGATCAGCGATCCATGCATCGCCAAGGCGAGCGTGGTCGTGAAGAAGAAGGTGACGGCGATCATGTGCGCCGGATTGTAGTGGAAGTGCAGGTACTGGTACCCGACATTCGACACCCAATCGAGGTGCGAGAAGATCCCATACGGGAAGCCGTGGCCCCACGCGCCAAGCAGCACGGGGCGGATAACGACCAGCGTCACGTAGGCGAAGACCGCCATGCCGTACGCCCACGGGATGTGCATGCCCATGCCGAGCTTGCGGGAGATCTCCGCTTGCCGCAGGGCCCACGAGAGGAATGCGCCGACCGCGCAGATCGTGATCATCTGCCAGAGGCCGCCCGCGGCGAGCGGGGCGACGCCGAGACCATAGCTGAGGTCCGGGGGCGAAATGTTGATCTGCCAGATGTTCCACGTTGGCCCGACGGCGGCCCCGTAGAGAATCAACAGCGTACCGAGTCCGGCAAAAAAGATCGTGGTGACACCGAAGAAGCCGACGTAGAACGGTCCGAACCAGAAATCGAACAGATCACCGCCGACGAGCGTCCCTCCACGGACTCGATACTTCTTTTCGAAACTGAGCATCGCCATCGCGAAAGTCTCCAATGAGGGCGTTTGAGCGTTTCACGCCGGCAAACGCGACCGGCGAACTGCGGTTTGGTGCCGGTGGGGGGGTCGAGGTGCTTTCACACTTGCATGTGACCACCTCGGCCCCGCGCCACCAGACCCGGGAACCGCCTTACCGACCCGCGGGAAGCGGCGCCATCTCGGCGGCAGCGACCGGGGCCGAGGCACCCACCGGGGCCGAAGCCGCTGGCAGAGTCCCGTTCTCGATCCACGAATACCGGCTCGACGAGAGCAGGATGAAGTGGATCAGAAGTGCCAGCACCGCAATGAAGCCCGTGAGGGCGACCATGACGCGGCGTGGATCAAACATCAACCAAATGCGGTGCATACTGATGTTCCTCGTGAGGAAATGGGTCACCGACTGGAGATCCCGGGTGGACGTGCATTCACACGTCCAGCTCCAGGAATCTCAGTCGTGCCGCTGGGTGGTCAGCGGACCGCCGATGCGACGGTGGGCGGGTTGTACTTCGCCTTGAGGCTCTTGGGCCAACCGAGCTGACCGAAAGCGAACACGTGCATGACGAGCACCGCGCCCGCGACGAACATTCCCGTCGCGGCAAGCACCTGATGCGCGTTAACGCCGATCCAGACTCTGTGCATGCTTCCTCCTTAAGGTTGGTGGGTTAGTAGCTCAGAACCACGGACGCCAGGACCACGCGAGAAAATGCGCGACCACAGCCACTGCGAACCACCCGAAGGTTCCCAACATGAACGAGCCGTGAAAACGGCGGGCATCTTCTTCGTTCATCTGTCCATTGCCTATCATACGCCACCTCCAAGTGGGTATGGTGTCCCGCGTATACCCGCGCGGTCCGGGGGGGCGATCGAGCTCATTCGAGACTCGACCTTTGCTACAGCCTCACACGCCCGCCCCCTGCAGGCTCCGTCGTGAGGCCAACACATGATCGCGGGAGACTTCTGCATCTCCCAGGGCACGCGCATCGCGCTCGGTCGCATCGCGCAACCGCTTCGCGGCCGAGATCCGGACCAGGATCGGCTGCGCGTCCACGATCTCATCGAAATAGGACTTCGCCTCCTCCGTCCACGGCAACTCCTTGTGCAGCCGTGAAGGCGTCGCGTCCACCTTGTCCATCTCAGTGGCCAACGGCAGGATGTGGAACAGCGCGTCGAACAGCGCGTTGCACACTTCCTGGATCAGATACGTGGCGCCGGCATAGCCCATGAAGGGCGTACCGGTGTGGCGACGGATGATCGCGCCGGGGAATGAGGCCGGGATGTACATCGCCCGTCCTCCTGCTTCGGCCAGATACATCCGCTCGTTGAAGCTCCCAAAGAGGATCAGCGGCGTCTTGGTCTTCACCATCGTGCGGATCTCGTCGTTGTCCGTCTTCTTCCCCACGAAGCGCGAGACCGCGAACGTGCACGGCAGGCCCATTTCGTCTTCGAGAAAGTGCCGGATCCCGCGCGCATAGGTCTCTGTTGCCACGACCGCAAAGCTCGCCGTGCCGAAGAAATCCTGCGTCACCGAGCGCCACAGATCCCAGATAGGCTTGATCGTCGTGTGCTTCTCGCGCGTGATGAACGGCTCGGGATCGATCCCCAGCATCTCGCCCAACGTGCGCAGGAACTTGGTCGTCGAGTGCAGCCCGATCGGCGCCTGCAAGTACGGCGTCTCGAGTGCTTCGCACAGC
>Ga0163149_10006617_pt1 | contig 11852 bp, 11 predicted proteins | sample OliLakLV19MP5G1_FD_148604 | JGI IMG/M metagenome (GOLD analysis project Ga0163149, IMG submission 148604) | Freshwater microbial mat bacterial communities from Lake Vanda, McMurdo Dry Valleys, Antarctica - Oligotrophic Lake LV.19.MP5.G1 | ecosystem: Environmental > Aquatic > Freshwater > Lake >...
ATGCACCACCATGTTTCTTTTGGTTGTTCTTCTCGGGCATAGTACGCTGATCCTTGCCAAGAACATGAATCCTGGAAGTTACGTGATTGCCAATGACTTGAAGCAAAAGACCAAGAGCGGATTCAACACGCACTATCAAGCCGAATATTTTGATGTGTATTCTCCTGTCATTCGTACGTACTATTCGCAAGTCTTTTGGGCCGCCATGGACAAAGTACCCTTGCCACCCGAGATTGTGGCACGTTTTCGTGGTGCGCACAACAGCAGCAGCGACGGAAAGGTCATGGCCATTGTCGGATACGAAGTGGATCAAGTGCAAGTCTTACCCAATGGAACCGAAATTCCAGTTCCCATTACGCATGCTTATAATCATCATTATATTGCTTCCATGATGGATTCTCGAAAGGGACGGATGGTGCAAAAGAGTGAATCTGATGCGGATGCGGATGCGTCTTTGTCGTCTTCCAGTAGGCAGGCTCACACTCATGGTCAGAACTGGGTTTTTGAAGACTACGAAAAACCAGAATTGATGATGGACAATGCCGACGATAATCAGGACAATATACTTCATGAACAAGTCTTTTCAGAAGCCAACGGCGGAGAAATGAGACTTTCCTATCATGGGTATCCCAAAGGATATGCGCAGTTGATTCGTAGTCCCGATACTTGGCAAATTAATCCCATGCAGGTGGATACCTGGAACCGAGCGGCGGGAGCAAGTCCCAAATTCAAGCCAGGGCCTCTGCCCAAAATTTCTCCCGTATACAATGACCCGTCTGCCACTTATAGTGGTTTGTTGGAATGTCCTTGTTCGGATCGCATCGAAAAGAAATGGACGCAGCGCTACAAAATGCAAGCCACTAGTAAATGCCAGGAGGCGGTTCAGAATACTACCGAGTGTTGGAAGGCGGGACAGAGTGTCGTCCCTGCCGCACATGTTCAGAGGTATACGACCCAGGGAGACAGTACCAGACCGTTGTATTGCAGTCTCGTGCAAGGGGCGGATGGGACGTTGGCCATCACCTGGAACGAGCCACCGAAAGAAGAAGACGACGAGGACTGTACTTCCAAATCGAAGAATCGTTTGGGCGCGTCTATCCAGGGCGCCTCGACGACAAAGCAGCGCGAGGAAGAACAAAAGCAACCACAGCAAGTGGTTGCCTTTGCTTCCGGCGTCATAAATGCCACCACCACTCTGAAGAAAGATGCAGACGATGCCACCGTTACGCTCGTGGGTCCAAAGGACGCATGGTTTGGAATTGGATTTGGGTTTTCTACCATGTGTCGTCACATGGAGGCTGATGAATGCCAAGACGGTGGACCGTATGCCGTCATCGTATACGAGGACAAGATTGAAGAACGGTACTTGGATTTCCATGGCAAAGGAACCGTCTTGCCTCCCACGATCAAGTTGCTCTCAAATACAGTTTCGGGAGGGAATCGAACAATTGTACTAAGCAGACCCATCGAAGGACCGGATGAGCGTTATTACAGCTTTGACCTTGAAAAGGCGTCCGTCCCAGTCATTATGGCGAAAGGATGCAACATGACCTTTGCTCAGCATTGTGGTCATGGGTCATCCCAGTTAAACTTTTTGGAGGTCGGCACTCCAATGCAAGTGTGCCGTGATGGTGTCGACGACACCATTAGTGGCCGCCCTTTCCGAAAAACTTGCGCTGCATATCCGTTGAGTACGTTGGTGGAGCAGAAAAATCCAACTTGCAACCTGGAGACTTACGTGGGAGGATTGAGATGCTGCCGCCACCTTCAGCCTCTTTTGGATAAAGACCAAGAAATCCCTTGGAAAGATCAGCTCTTGGAGTATCAATTGAAATTTCGATACTACTTTGAAGAATACACTCCTGCTACTGCAACTAAAAAAGCATCCCACAAGCAACTCCAACGCTTTTACTGGCAGACCGAAGCTTTTGCAGGTGAATATGACATTACTCCCTGCCGTCCGGGAACTCCCTCCTCGCAGTGCATCCAAGTGATTACCTCGCAATGGTCCGTTCATCGGATGCTGTCAGAATGTAAGAATAGCTGGTGCACGGGAGCTAACAGTACCAAGGCTGAGGGTATTGAGTTAATCTACGCTGGACCTCATTGCCATGCACCATCCTGCTTATCCATGGAGCTTTATAATGCGGACACGGGAGAGCTGTTGTGTAGTGTTGAGCCTATTCGTGGAGAATCGCCCGACAAGGTGTACGATGAACTGGGATATGTCGCTCTTCCACCATGCCTATGGGGCAGCGAAGAAGAAGGGTTGACGCCCCCGGTATTCCTCTCTTCCAACACCACCTTGCTAAGTATTAAACGAAACAACAGCACCATAGGGCACTTTGGAGAGATGGCTTCATGGCAGATGAGGGGCGTTGTGATTATGGACAAGGATACTGCTCACAAAGAACACGCGGGAACGGTTCATCAGATGGCAAGTCAAAAGACAAAGGCAGACGAAACAGCAGACGAAGAGGAGGAGATCCGCTAAGGAGTTTCAATGAGATGCGACCCGCACAAAGTATGAATTGTCTTGCTTCCTTTAATAAGTATTCAATGGCTCAACTTGCACTGGAATGTTCTTTTGGTGTTTTGGTGCCAGATAGTTGTAGTAAGGGGTGCCATGTTTTTGTGCAATTGTAAATACTTTGCTTTGCACAAGCGTAGCTGCCGACTGCAAAGCCTTACTAGCTAGGAACAACACCATCGGGGGGGAAAGCACTGCAAGTCCGAAAGCGCGTGGGATTTGAGCCACGATTTATCTACATCTCCTGGTACTAGTACTGTAGCTAGTTTGATGCAAGAAGCCACCGTACAGGACAACTTTTTATTGTACAGAATGTGAATCATGAGCTAAACACTTCCCTTTGAGTTTTCCTGGATTGTGTCCATCTGAAGAGCTTACACACAGCAAAGAGTGACTGATTTATTAGAGAACATTGGGGAATTGCGTAGGCTAGTCCTGTTTAAAATATTGCAGTAGTGAATCATCATTTTTTGGTCTTGCAGAGCTTGCACTCATACAGAAACTCTCCATTGGCTGCACCTATTAAGATCTGTGGACATTTGTGGTTACTGATTCTGTTGTGATGGCTCTTTAATTTTCTACAAACTCATCAGTGTGGCATGTTTCATATGCGGTCGTTTCAGACAATTGGATTTGATAGATTGCATGTTCCAAATGTTTTTATTGGAATGCACATGGCCCACACAGCATGCACACCCAAATGCAAAGTCTGGCTATTCTGAGTGGAGATAGGAAAACTTGTGCTGTCTTGCCAACACATGCATCTAAAGATTCTGATGCACAAGCTTCTTTTTTGATTGCAGCATGCAGTGAATGCAGCACACTGATGGTGCTGTTACTTACATTGAGCACCGATAAATTTCATCTGTGAGAGGAGGGGGGCATGCTGCAAACAGTGTTTTTGTTGGGTCACTGAATGAAGGTAAAATGAGTGGTTGGTCACTGACCGACACAATGATAATTCCAGTCTTGTTCCGGATAGCTACCAGCACTAATGGTGACAAGTCATAGGAGCTACCTGGTCAGCCACAACATTGTCTTGGAAGGAGCATCATTCTTCATGATGCAATGAAAACTCTCATTTGCTTGGTTTTTGATTGCACCTCTAGCACGGTGACACAACTTGGAGCATTGTGTCAATTTGCAATTTTTGTTTTGCTCACCACCTCAGTTTTGGTTTTGGATCAAATGAAAATAATGCAACATCCCACTTTCTGTCAACAAACTTATGAACATGGTTGCGATGTTAACGAATTGTCCGTCTGCATGCCCAACAACATCTGTCACTACACCTCCTGGGGAAAAAATCATTCTGAAATTTTGCAAGCCATTTCCGTCGTCCCATGACAACAAATGCAAATTGATGGAGATAAGCACACAGACAAACTCAGTGCAAGCCCAGTGTCTTTTTGCTGCTGTCTTGCAATGTTCTGTTGTGAATGATTGATCTGCAAGCAGTCAACAATTGTGATATGACAACATGTTGAATGAACTCCTAATGACACCTGTTGGTGCATCAACATTCATTTTTTTGCAATGATGCACAGTGCACGCTAAGTCATGCTTGTGGTGACACAGAGGGCACAATTTGTGTTGCAAAAGTTTTGACAACACTTTTTGGGTTCAGTTGTCTTGCCAGCCCACATTGCAAGTGTTGACCGACTTCTCTTCGGACAGTTGGATTTGAGCTTGTTATTTAGCAAACATCTGATGTGTTCCAAAGCTTGAACAGTTCAGTTTGCATCATGTTTTTAAATTGTTGTCAACTGTTTCCAATGTGCATCTCTGCAGTGTTGTTGCGCAAAAGCTTGCATCACAATTGCGTTCCTTCATGTGTTGTTGAAAACAGATTGTCACGTTTTTTCTGTTTCTCCTGCCAATGTGCAGAAAGGATTTAAGTGTTTTGCTTGCACATCATCAGAGAGTTTTTGCAAGATGTTTGGAAGATCTTGCACTTCAATGCCGCTTTGATTTGAGATGAAAAAAGTGCACGTAGCTTTGAATCCCATTTTTGAGTGATCAAAGCACAAGAAGATTGTCTTGTTTGGCTTGACACAATTGATTGCCTGTTGTTGAAATTTTGCTAGCAATTGCGCCTGCTTTTTGCAAGCATGCACATTAGCATGTTTTTTGCTTGAAACACTGCAGTCTTGTCTTTGTTTTGGTGCACAGACCGCTTGTTCATGTGATGTTTGATTTGTGCAGATTGTTGCAAAATGTTGTTCCATTTCAAACATGGACAATCTTTCAAAGTGCCAGATCATTGCAGAGTGTTGCTCTGTCTGCTTAAAATGTTTTTTTCAATCTGACATCTCTAGGAAACCGACAATTGGCTTCTCTGGCAAGACTTTGCTTCTGGAGTTGCAGAACAAATGGGCAAAGGAAGTGCTCTCCGGGCCACAACTGAACATGGGTCAATCCACCAGCATTTGTGGAACTTCAGTTGCAGCAAACAACACCATTGGCAACAACAATGACATTGACAAAATCAACAAGACTTCAAAAGCAGTGTGCAAAATCATCACATTGATCTCATGTTGACAATTGCGACATTTGTCTTCTTCATTTCCTGTTAGGAGCACCGCATCGTCAACAGTGAAAAAATCATGTTCTGCTTGTTCTCAAAGCAACAACTTTGGAATTTATTTTGCACATGAGAGACTCTTTGCTCTGTGGTCTGAGACATACAAATTCATGCAAAAAATCTAAATGACACATGTTGTTGATCACATTTTTGTTGTTGTCGTGTCAAGACTTTTGTTTTGCACAACATGGGCTTCATCAACAAGTTCAGTTGCTCTCCTGCCACTGAAGTTTTGCCCAAATTCCAACTTCTGGCTTTCCATCAGTTTTCCGTGACAAAACATGTTTTGTCAAGTCAGAAAAACTTGGCTGAAGATCAGAGAACTCGATCAAATCAAACAAACGCGCGACCTCCCATCCCTTGCTCACAGCAAAAGGGAACAACACTTGTTGGATCAGACAAATTGAGTCATGCTGTTGGTTTGCCACACAGACAGCCAGTGTGACAAAGCGCAGCCAAAAACATGCCATCTTTCTTTTTTGTCTGGCTAGCTAGCCAGGCAAAGAAACTCTGTGAATTGCATTCAAAGCCAAAAAGAAGGACCCAAACAGTCCAGCTAATCACACCAGTTGTGTGTGACTGCTGTGGCTAGTTGCTGGGGGTGACCAAAAAGTCGTCCAGATGATTTGACAGGCGAAAATGCAGATGGGAATGAGAACTGACACGTCACAACTCTGCTCAAGAGCTTTTATGAATTGTTGACTACTCCAAACAGATGATTTGCAGGCAAATTTGCAGATCGGAAATGCAACAACAGAAACACAACAAGTGGGCGATGTCAGGGCTACTGCTGCTGCTGCTGCTGCGCAGCCAGCTGGCTGCGAGGTGGCTACAAGTGCCTGGTGGCCACAGTGGCAAAGTCGAGTAGCACTGCTAGCTAGCTAGCCAGCTAGCCAGCTGCTAGCAGCAATCGATTCGTCAACCACTGCTGCTAGCACTGCTGCTGCTCGTCAGCCAGCTGGCTGGCTAGCACGTGGTTTCCAGCAGCACTGGCACTGAAGAATGTTGTTTTCGATCTTGCAAATTGTCTGCACAATCGTCTGCTTGGGTTTTGGAAGCAGACAAAGTTGCAGGCATGCAAAGCAAGTAGCAGATTGTCAAAAGGGTGCTTGCTACTTAGGGGGGCTTCTCTTTTCGAATCTGCTCTTTGATCTGTCAAATCATCTGCACGACTTTTTGGCTACCCCTGCCATGCCTGGTAGCTAGTGGTTATCGGTAGAACTAGTGGACTAGGATGTCCCAGTTGAAGACGCACTTCTGAATGGATCCTAACTTTCCACAGAAACACCTCAGCATGTCAACCAAGACATCTGTCAGCAAGAGCAAACTGTCAGCTTTCTAGAACGACCGGGCTGGCCTGCTGGAGATGTTTCTATCAAAAGTTAGAGCAGAAGAGGCAACAACTAGGACATTGAACTAGAATGCGTGTTAACAGTGGTCTCAAAAGCATCATTCGACAACAACACGCAGAAAATTCTGTCAGCGGGCCAGTTGTGCACCTGCGGACGAGACCCGTGCACGTTGCTTCACGAACGGCTATCCACGGATTCAGCACGATCACAGACGATGCAGTGGCATTGAAATGATCTCAAGTCGATCGCTCAACAAGAGCTTGCTCTTTCGACATTTCAAACTGTGCGCAGTCTGATTAGATTAGTCTTCATTGCATCACATCTCGCCCACTGCTCGACCATGACCAGCCTAGATTTGTAGTCTGACAGGTTATGAGCCCAAGCGCACTGTTGACACAGTCGCAGATCACTCTAAGTGATCCCTTGAGTAAGGCCCAACGATAACAATGACACCAACATTGCCGGTGCACATCGGCAATGACATCGCAACACTGCGATGAATGGCGAGTTGTTTCGTGTGAGGTGGCGAGTGCGTGACATTGGCGAGTTGAATTGACCTCGCATCGCATTCCGCCGGTGTCATGAAGACACAATCCAGAGAATCGGCACTGGATGAGAGACCAAACCCTGGAGTCTTGACATTAAAAATCAACAGGATGAACGACGACAACAAAGCCAATGACGCCGATGACGATGGCGAGGAGCTCAATGTTGGCCTTCCGGAGACGGAAAGGCAAGAGCCGGAACGTCTGAGACGTGGACGTGAGGTGCAACAAGAGATTGTGCGACTGCGTCGAGAGAACGCTAAGTTGCGTGCGGAACGACAACGTGAACTGGAATTGTTGGAACAAAGACGATTGCTTCAACGACAATCGAGCAACGCCAACACTTTCTAGATGATGCTAATGCTCGCATGGTCGTGGCCGCGCGACGTCGAGAACTCAGAGAACCACCTCAACGACAAGCTTTTGAAACTCACGTTCTTGAAAGACAGCAACAACAACAAGCCGAATTGGTGGAAGAGGATGCGGAAGAAGACACAGATGCGGTTTCTTCGTCCATGGTCGAACCTAATCCTTAAGCCACTCGTTGCGGCCAACAACAACAAAAGATCCGAATTGATGTGCGTCATGGGAATTCTGCTCGGAGATGTCGGCGAAGAATTCCATAACGGCGATTGGACGCACACGATAAGGATTTGATGCGATCGATTTCGAATCAACTCAGATGCATGCGCGACTGAACTGTCAGTGCTGTTGCGCCGTGGATCCCAGTTGAGTTCAGAATCGGATCGTGGCGAGGAAGACGGTGAAGAATCGACGCATGATCGAATGACCAACAATCAGACCGCTAATTCAGATGGCAGGGTGACTGCTAGTGCCGATGCAATGTCGATTCACACTGTCTGTGAGTGCGACAATGCGCGGCACATGAATCCGGTCCCCAACAAGTACAAAACTTCATCATTTTCGAAGTTGATGCTCTCATGATTTGATTGAGCAAGTGCTTGTTGCTGTTGTCGATCATGCGCACGATTTTGTTGTCAAGTGTTCGAGAGTCTGACTGTGGCAACCAGCCCACGATCTCGATGTCCACATTACAAATTACCTGAGACACCAACAGTGGCAACCAGCCCACGATCTCAATGCTAATCCTTCGAAATGACCAAGTCCCCGAAGAACAGAAGACCACGGCGTTCTAGAAGTAGGTCTCCGCAAGTGAATGTGCACTGTGCTACAGCAGCAAAAGGCTTGTGAACACATGTGACATTGTCACATATGAACATGAACTTGAGCACCAGTCTAGTGCATCCGCTCCCATTGTTTGTGCTGTTTCACTGTGGAAATCATCTCATGCTTGCAGTGACGGTGCGAAAGTGCGTGATTCAACGGGCCATCACTCCGGTTCAACGCTTTGCGGTTCAGGGTCCTTCGTGGGATTAACCGTTTGTGACTGTTTTGTCGCACTAATTTGCTATGCGGTTCAGGGTCCTTCGTGGGATTAACCGGTTTTTGCATGTGTTTTTACTTGCTGCTTGTTGCATCCAGTAGAAGCCCCCAGTCGCCTACGACTGTCATCGTGTGGATCAACACACACGGCATTGTTGTGTCGTGTTTGTAGCGCGCCCGCTTGATTTTATCGACCGTTGGTCGACACGGAACATGTTTGTCCGCTATGTGACCGACGTGTTTCATCGGTGTGGTTGCGCAATTAGACAGCGCGCCCGCGCGACGCAATTTCATCGCCTATGTGACGCACTCCAACGCGTCCGTTGAGTGAGTGACGCACTTCGTTTTTTTAATCGTGGAGCTACCACGTTCACCTGTTGCTGGCATTCGTAGATCGTTCAGAGGGGATCCCTCCTACTAGGCTTCTACTGGCTTTCTGCAGGAATCGAACCTGGAGCCTCACGGTTCAGATGCGAACACCTGACCGCCGTGAAATGAATTCATTGTGCACTGTGCTGCAGCAGCAAAAGGCTTGTGAACACATGTGACATTGTCACATGTGAACATGAACTTGAGCACCAGTCTAGTGCAGAATGCTGGAGCGCAGCACACTCCCCGAACAATCCAGTGCAGAGGACTCTTGCCGATGCTGCCTCTGCCATCTCCACTGGTGTGCGACGAGCGCTTGACAGTGGTGCAAAGATCATGCGGCGCAACAAGAATCAAGCTTCGAGTGTTGCGGCACAACAAGACGATGCGTTCGCGGCGATGCAACAAGACACTACATCCATGACGGTGAACACTCCGAGTGTCAACACCCCGGATGGCAGTAATTCGGGGAAGAATGTTGGGCTCATAACCTGTCAGACTACAAATCTAGGCTGGTCATGGTCGAGCAGTAGACGAGATGTGATGCAATGAAGACTAATCTAATCAGACTGCTCATAGCATGAAATGTCGAAAGAGTGAGCTCTTGTTGAGCGATTGACTTGAGATCATCTCAATGCCGTTGCATCGTCCGTGATCGTGCTAAATCCGCAGATAGCCGTTCGTGCAGCAACGTGCACGGGTCTCGTCCGTAGGTTGCACAACTGGCCCGCTGACACTTTTGAGTTGATTGTAAATGAAAATTATAAGCTTCAGAATGAAGCTAAAATGAATGTAATGTTTGAGAGAGGTTCAGCTCGAAATCCTCGGCGCAGTCCTCTCTCTGCTGAGTTGAACGATGCTTCTACGTGAAGAATTGGCGTGCCAGTTGTCCAGTTTGTTGTGACTTTGTTTTGTAACGATAGCTCCTGTTAAAAACGATCCAGAACAAAACGTGTTCCTTTGCACATGTTTTGTTATAACGGTCTAAAAGACATAGCCGTTATGACACATAGCCAGCATCTCTGACAATGGTTCGTCACTTCTTCATTGCTCTTCTGAGCAATGTTCTTCATCACTAGTGAATGACAGGACTGGTAGCAACTAGCCCTATGCGCTGAGAAGCGTGTCTCCCGTGAATGAGTCATGACCCTGTGAGTCCCGCATGAGGATGCTCTATGTGTAGCCAATCATAGGCAAATTAGGGTGTTGCAAGATCACCCTCATTGTGCAAGCTCCTAAAGCTGACAGCAGAGGCTTGGCAACATGTCAATTCCATTCTGTCATCATTGGTTCTGTCAGGGTAGAATGCAGTCAAAACAAATGTTTGTGTCAATTGACCTTGTTTGGGTTCAAGACAGCACCAAGACATTGAGCTGCTGTTGCAGTAGCTGTGGCTAGCATCACAGGAGATGATGTCACAAAACACTCCAATGCAGGAGCTCGTCCTACCAAAACTGGTGTTCCGGAACTGTTGCAACAGAAGCTGTTGTGGCAGCAATTGTTAGGCAACCCCAAGTTAAAGTGATAGGGAATTGAACCCCAAAGCTGACTCTTGGCTTTTGTTGAAGTTTCGACACCAGAAAAGAAGTGAGGCTTCATCTGCTGTCGCTCGGCGCACACAACAACATCTTGAAAGGCCAAACAGCCTGACAAACACTCGACAGCATTCCTTAACATTGTTCCGAGTGGAGTCGGTTTGCGAGGCTTGTACGAAACATTTGGCAGGTTGCCGGTCTTCAAATTCTTGGGACGCCAAGCACTCATTGATTCATCAAGCATCAAGAGTGCACAGGCAAATAGGGCTCACCTTTTGTCATTGAATCCTTTGATTGCGGGCATGAAGACTTCCCAATCCTTGTCGTGATCGTCTTCACACCACCATTTCTTTTTGGCGAATGCCATTGGTGCTGCACACATGAAGGCCTTGAACATGTTTTGGGGAATGTGCTGCCCAAAATTGGGATGGTCATGGCGACCACCACTTTGGCCTCACATCCATAAGTTGTCAACTCCTTGAACCACTTCGGTCACATATGCAATAAGCAACAAGCAGCATTGCTTGACTGCCCAATCTGGATCTTCGTCCTCTGGTTGATTGAACATGATTTTGTCATCCTTTGCCGTCAAATGACACAGGGCGCGTGTGTCTTTGAAGAATTCATCCAGTTTCCTACCGTGACCTTCAACACATGGAAAGAAATGATTAAAGAATGTGTCGTCCAAAGATTCACTGCCAAAGTCAATCGTTTTTTTCATGTGGATTTCTTCGGAGCACACCATTGGATTGTCCACAATGTCAACGCCATCTGCTAAGATTTCCCACTCAATCACTTCATGCTGTAGCTTTCCCCATTTCATTTTAAAGAGGCTGGCCGTTGCTCTTTCTTCTGTCGACTGGGACATAAAATCCAATGCTGATTGTTGAAGTGGGGTTGGGTCCTTCTTTTTCTTTGTCGCAAGTGCAGGTTCAACATGATCCTCTTCATCGTCCGAACCAATTTCCGCGAGTCGGTTCGCATCTGCTTCATTTCGTCGCATGGGAATCTCATCTTCACCAGGCGCCATTACAAAAAGCCTGCCTCTGGTTAGGCCACGCACAATTTTATGTTCGGCTGGCAGAAGGTCATGTCTAACGTTATGTCCCGTGGTTCCTTTGCCACTCACAAGAGTCCCGCAAAGCCTGAACGACTAAGGGAATTCTTTAATCTTTTCTGTCTGTTTGTCGTTGAGGCGACCACAAAGGTAGAGTGCTTTTCTTGTGGAATGTAGTCGGCAGCCAACCTTAATTTTCTCTGCATCCTTCTTTTTCTTTTTCTTGCGCGCTGTTGTCGTGCCAGGGGGGCTGTTTTTTTTTGCCTTTCTCGTGTTTTGACCAGAATCCGTTGCTGGTGTGCCGATGGCAGCAGCCGCGGCTGCAGCGGCGGCTGCCATTTCCTCTTGAGATGGACTCGCACGGGAATTTGGTGAACATGTGCCGTCCAAATTGGATGGAGGAATGGGAGAACCCCCAACTGTGCTCTCTTCTTCTTCTTGCGGTTGGTTTGCAAGTCGTTCGAGGTGACCTGGGG
>Ga0163149_10006619_pt1 | contig 11851 bp, 5 predicted proteins | sample OliLakLV19MP5G1_FD_148604 | JGI IMG/M metagenome (GOLD analysis project Ga0163149, IMG submission 148604) | Freshwater microbial mat bacterial communities from Lake Vanda, McMurdo Dry Valleys, Antarctica - Oligotrophic Lake LV.19.MP5.G1 | ecosystem: Environmental > Aquatic > Freshwater > Lake >...
AGATATACCCGTTGAACGATGATGTCAAACAATTCTTTGGCAAGTCTAACTCATTCATCATTTATTCGTCTCTGTGGTTGGTGAATTCACGGAACTTTATATGGTTGAAACAATACTTAGGATGGGGACCGGGACAGCTCATGGGGGAATTGGATCGGAAATCGTGGTACATGGTTGCCACGGATTCGCAGACATTATTGAAGGAACTAGGTCGTCAGTCGGCAGCTTCGGACCCACGAGAAGCTGGGCTGGATACCTGGACTTTGTTGATGAATATGATTGGAAGAAGTCAGACGGCTAAGGAGCACTCTGGTGACTTTGATGATCTCATGTTGAAGGAGTGGGCACTGAAAAATTTGCTCTCTTCAGAAGCCGGTGGTGGCGCAGGCGAAAAAGATTTGTCGGCGGACGCCGCCGAAGGAATGGGTTTGAGCTTTTTACAGGAACCCTCGAAAAAGAAATCTGACCCATTTGGGCGTTTCATTGAAAAGATGAAAGGCGGCACACGGAGCACACCCGTGGTCGATGGCACCGTGGTGCGAGCTTCCTCCGCTGACCGGTCACCATTTTTGCTCGACGGCCAAGAATTCCACAAATCAGTTGTCTTGGTTCTCAGCGAAGATAATGGTATCACTGTTGGGGCTATCCTGAATCGACCCGCATCGAAGGCTTTAGATGTGCAGATCAAAGACAAAAATTCTGGAAAATCGACAAAAGTAAAAATCCCTCTTCGATTCGGAGGGCAATACACTGTGCAAGGTACAGAGTCCTTGTTGTGGCTGCATTGCAGTGATGCCCTTCGAGGCGCAAGAGTAGGGTCTCCTGTAGGCTTGGATGAGGACGGTATTTGGAAATGCACAGCCGACGATGTAATTTCTTCCATCGGCCGAGGTTTGGCGTCTCCGGATGATTTTATTGTGATAAGTGGCGTTTCTGTATGGTCAAAGGTATCTGGTGCCATGCAAACAAATGGTATGCAGGGCGAAGTTGACAGGGGAAAATTTGAGGTTGTTCCAGATTCAAAGATTCCCTCTTTGTGGAAGGCTTTGGCGAAGCAAGATGTACTCTCTACCGACAATTTGACGCTCAATCTGGAAGTTGCCAAAGAAGCCTGGAATGCAGCGCGTTCGGATAGTGCGCGGAACGGTTCATCAGAAAACAGCAACGGCAAAGCTAAAAATGGCGTCGAAGAAATGGCCCCTATTGCTGGACTAGGCGATGGATTTGACGAGGAAGATGATAGCCTTGTATTCAAGAGCGACATGAAGGTGGCAAAACTCTCGGACGACGCATTAAGGAGCTGGGTGACCACATTTTTGTTGGGGTTGCCCTCATTTGGAAGTTAAAATATGTTGACGCTAATCCCTTGTAACAAAAGTGAAGCCCCAACCTGCTCCCTGGTAGGTGGTATGACTCGCGAAGGGTTATGCAATTTCAATCACTCTATTGAGAAGTAGAGAACAACAACGTTCCGATCAGGCGGCGCCATCTTTTTCTGGCGTTGACGGTATGGTCACCGGAGAACCCCTTGTAGATCGTTTCGATCATTTTTTCATCTAATCATAAATAAACACTGTATGCAAAGAGAAAGATGTCATGGCTGCTCTTATTCTATGATTTTGTTGCTGTTGTGTTTTTCTTCGTTTCACCCAGCATGACAAGGAGATAAGTCATGCTACTAACTAGTGCCGCTAGTCACATATTTGGTTACAAGGCTTCAAGAGGTTGGCTTCAAGCTAGCTAAATAACAAGTCAGAGACAAAATTCAATTGGGTTTTAAAATCCACCGTCGTCATCGCCAAGCTGTTGACCGGCCCCCCTCTTCTTCCCCCATAATTGCGTCACAAACTTTCGCGTACTCTGATTTTTCGCTAACGAGTTCGGACCAGCGTCGCCTCCTTTATTCGTAAGTCCAACATTGGCTTGCGACTCATCGTCATCCCATGCGCTCTGGGTGGCGAAAAACGTCTGCTCCCCGCCCCCTCCTGCTGGCGCGTTCTCAGCAAGTGTTCCCAAAGAAGTCTTCGGTTTCTTCTTAACGTCCCCTGCCTTCTGCGCAACAGGTAATGCATTCAGAGAAGTAATGTTTGCAAGCTGGGGGAGGGGCGCTCCGCCAGCACCTAATGCAACGGTCGCCAAGTCGTCAAGCCTATTCACGTCGTCATCCTTCAAGTCGTCGTTCTTGGCGAGATGGCTCATGAGGCCAGTGCCAGTCGATGCCTTGGGTTTTGCTGCTTTAGCAGCAGCACCGCTTCCATACTTGGTGTTACCAGTACCGTAATCGTCAAACATGCCGCCTTGCTTTGGTTGCTTGTTCTCGAAGGGAGTGAAGCCTTTCGTAGTTGCTTTTCTAAGATTCGCCAATTCTCGTTCCATCATCTTTCGCGTCAAACCTTTCTTCATGTCGGCCATCTCTTGCTTCAAGCCGCTGGTGGACAAGATTTTCGTGCCTTCTTGCTTTCTTTTCTCCTCCATGAAAATCTGGGCTGGATCGATTTTGACCTTCTTCTTCTTTCTACCAGGCTTTTTATCAGTGAGATTTGAAAGATGCGATTTTTTGGACTTATCCATATCGTCCTCATCTCTGCTTCGTTTGCCATGCGACTCCTCGTCACCTCCTTGCCTGCTTCCTAGCTCTTCGTGCTCAAGTTTCTCTTCCTTGTTCTCATCGTGGACATCACCCACGAACAGGGAGCTCTCGCTGCCTCTCTTGTTGATAGAAGACATAGCGTGTTTCATAAGTTCCTTTTCGATTCTCTTCTTTTCTTCCTCGTCTACTTCGCTCTCCTCCCCACTCTCGTCGCTGTCTCCGAAAACTTGACGCATGGCCTCGATGAACTCCTTTGAGAACTTCGAGCCATTCTTCTTCTTTTTCGATCGTTTTTTCTTGCTTTCCTTTTCTGACTCGAACAGAATGAGCCGTGGAGTGTCGCGAAGCAGGTCCGGGTCCTCATTCTCGTCACCGTTGTTCTTCTTTTTCTTCCTTTCCCTTTCCTCCAAGATTCTCTCAAATTCAGCGACGATTTTCTGGTCAACTTCGACGGTATCATACATTTCATCAAACTTTTCCAAGTCGACTTCGATATCATCTGTAGTGCCACCTGGGGCTGCTGCGAGATACCCAAAGCTTTGTTGCATAGATGACATCATTTGTAGCATGGCTTCATTCTCATCTTCTTCTTTGCTGTGCTCAGTACCATCTTTATCATCATCGTCGTCGTCGTCGTCGTTATCGCTATCGTCCGCATTATCGCTATCGTCGCTTCCATCGCTATCGTCGCTGTCACTGTCATCGGCTTCTTCCACCCGCGCAAGAATTTCAGCAATATTGGTGATCGATCCTTCCTCGCTGTCATCGCCCTTTTCTGCGTCTTCATCTAGTGTAAAATCCCCAATGCCGTCGCCACCCCTCGAAGGTAAAGCTTCTTTCCAGGGTCTGCTTTTCGCATCTTCCTCGTTTTCGTCACCAAAAACGTTCTTCGGTTCGTCCATCCGCTCACCCGCGTCGGATTCAATTGTTCCGATACTAAGCTCGTCTCCATGGGTATTGAACTTCACCTGATGCTGCCTCTTTTGCTTCTTGCCTTTCTTCTTCTTTTTGCCACCAGCCGCGGTGCCAGCATTTGAAACTCTTGCGTTTGGGTTAACGACGGGTTCAATCTTGGGTTTTACTGGATTTTCAATTCTAGCTTCACTGACAACAAGTTGGCCATAAACTTCTCCGTTATGCATAACAGTGAAGGCCTTGGAGGTGTTGACCTTCCCGTCTTTGTCGTCAAATAACACCTTTGCCTCGATCAAACCGTTCACAGTCGTTTCCAATGACCCCATCGGTTGGTGTTTTCCGTTCTCTTCGTAATCGAACACAGATATCTGAATGGGCTGATCGAGATCCCTTTTGCAAAGAACATCCAGATTGAGCTCCAGGGGCTTCCACCTGGGCTGTAACGTGTCGTCTATGTGCTCAGATCTGAAAATAGCTTGCCACATGAGAGCTCCCGGAACGCCCATGTAGGCAGCAATCTGAATGAAAGGATCCGACGTTCCGAAAAACCCCTCCACATTCATGAGGTCCACACCACACAGAGACAGATGTAGCGTGGCATCCTCGTGAAGCGCATTTGGGTCTTCTTCTTCTACTTCGGAAACCGACGACTCCGATTCTGAAGAGCTCTCCCCTGATACGTCACTCTTAGAAACACTTGATCTTCTCTTCCTACTTGAGCTTCGTGAGCTGCGAGAGCTTCTTCGAGAATAGCTGGAATAGGAGCTTCTGCTTCCATAGCTTCTTCGGGACCGCGAGAGGCTGCGGGATCTAGATCCTCGGGAGCTCCACGATCGGGAACTTCTCGACCTTCTAGAGTAAGAATCCCCGTATGAAGAATAGCTGGACCTACTCCGGCTGTCCATGCTGCGGGACTCAGTTGATTTAGAAGCAGCAGGAAGAACGACAGGCCTCTCTCTTGGGGTATCTGCATGGGCACTGAGCACCGCAATTCTTCCCATCTCTTTGCCATCCTCCATTAATGGTATTGTCTTTGAGTCATCCAAGTTGTCACCAGAGCCAAACCCTCCCATTTTAGCCGCTATGAGTTTGTTTACTGATGTTTCAAAAGACCCTAAAGACGTAGCCTTTCCCGCCTTATCATTATGACTTAAAACGGCTACAAGAATTTTCTTATCCAGATTCTGCGCACGTTCAATGGACGGAACCATAACCAAAAAAAGGCGGTGAGGAAGGAGGAGCGAGTGTTTTCAAGTGAAAAGCCCGCTTTTTGAGGACACTTACATTATCACATAAAAGATCCAAAGCCATGTTCGCGGGCTTCCACTGGGGATTTGATTCGCCTTCAATCGCTTCTGAGGTATAAACCGGTTGCCAGGGCGGAGTGGTTCCAAGAGCATGATACGAGACCTGGAAATACGGCTTACTTTTCCCACCCCATCCCCAACCACCAACCTTGGCTAGTTTCAATCCACGTAGTGTAAGGTAAAATTTCAGATCAGCCTTTTCTTCTTCTTGGACATTCGCCTGGTTTTGCAGAGCTTCCCATGCTGACAGCTTCAGGTCGCCATTCTCCGCACCACCAGGAGGTGAACCTCGCCGAGAATTAGAGCGACTGGACCTGGACCGTGAACTGTAAGATCGGCGGCTGTGTGAGCGGGAACTATAGGAACGCCGACTGTAAGATCCAGACCGCGACGATCGCCTGCTAGAGTAGGAGCGAGACCCAGGAGAGTAGGAGCGTGATCTTCTGCTTCTGCTTGAATACGAACGTGAACCAGGAGAACGCGAACGCGATCGACTGTCGTACGAGCGTGCGGAGCGACGAGAGCCGCTGTAGTCGGACCTGTATGAACGCCCGGACCTCGACCGAGACCTTCCAGATCTTCGGGAGTCGTCGCTTGAAAGAGCAGACCCCAGCGAACGACCAGAACGAGCACTTTCATTGCCCCTGCTCGCATCAGAGTACTCCGACTTATCGGGCATGTCCTCAACCTCAGCGCCCTTGATCTTAGCATTCGCCACAACAAGCTTCCCAAAATCCTTGCCTTTATTCTTCGCAATAAACGCTCGCGACGTATCCCATTTGTCCCCATCTTTCTCTGCGATCGCATCCAAGAGGCCATTGACTGAAGTAAAGAAGCTGCCCATGGGCTGGTGCTGACCATTTTCCTCCCAGTCAAACAAAGAAAGCTGGATAAGCTTATCGAGATCGCCGCTACACAATCGTAAAAGATTGACACTTGCAGGCGACCATTTCGGATTCAAAGTGTCTTCAATGTGCTCAGACTCATATACAGGTAGCCACTGGCGGTACCCACCTGGCACCATAGAGGATGCCTCTAGCTGGAAAAAAGGATCAGAACACCCCATAAATCCATCAACATTCGCCATATCCACCCCTTCAAGCTCCAGTTGTAGCGTCGAACTCATTTCCGTTTTGTATTTGGGTTTTCGCTTTCTTCCCTCCAGTGTTGCATCTACAATGTAAAGCGACCCAAAATCTTGGGCAGATTCTACAAGGGTGAAGAATTCGGAATCACCTTGCCTTTTTCCATCGCAGGACACATCCAGTAGTTCCCGGGTTGTGGTGTCACAACTTCCCATAGGATTATGTTCACCATTTTCTTCCCAGTCAAAGACAGAAATGCGGATTGGCTGGTCAAAGTCCCCTGCACAGAGTAGGGCCAAGTCAATGGCGGCAGGCTTCCAAAGAGGATTCAGAGTGTCATCCAAATGCTCGGATGTGTACATTGGCAGCCAAAAAATGGAGCCATCATCATCGTTGAAGGGTGCTGAAATTTCAAAGAATGGGTCTGAGCAACCAAACCAGCCCTCCACATTGGCAAGTTCAAATCCCTCTACCGTCAATGTCATAATGTCTTCTCCAGGAATGAGAGACTTCTTCTTTCGGGGTGTTGTCGGTGATTTGCGAGGAGGCGACCGCGATTGAGGCCGAGGCGACAGCGATTCCTGTCTTCCTCGTTCTTCCGCGCTTCGAGCAGAACTAGCCCTGCTGCCACTTCGAGCAGAACTGGCCCTGCTGCCGCTTCGAGCTGGGCTTACGCTTCGACCAGGACTTACGCTTCGATCAGGACTGACACTTCGATCAGGACTAACACTTCGATCAGGACTGACGCTTCGATCAGGACTGACACTTCGATCAGGACTGGCGCTTCGAGCAGAACTGCCTGTACTTCGAGCAGAACTAATAGTTGCTGTGGCCTTCTTGTCCTCGGCACCCTTCTTTGCTGCTTGGGGAGTCCGGGAAGCAGGAGCCGTCCCCTTTCCTGTTGGATCAAGGTAGATGTCGACAACTACAATCTTCCCAAATTCCTCGTTTTGCTCAGATTTTGTAATGAAGGCCTTGGTTGTGTCCCAGGCATCCCCAACTTTTTCAACTTTTGATCTTAGGAGACGATTTACTGATGTGATAAAGAAACCCATTGGATTGTGCACCCCACTTTCTTCCCAGTCAAAAACAGAGATCCTTATTGGTTTGTCAAGGTCACACTGGCATAGTTTTTCCAGGCCAAGAGTAGCCGGTAACCACTCAGGATTCAAATTGTCATCTACATGCTCAGACTTGTAGAATTCCTTCCATTCCGTTGAGCCATCAGCGAGATTTGTAGGTGTTTCTACTTGAAAGAAAGGATCAGAACAGCCAAACCAACCCTCTACATTAGCCATGTCGATGCCCGCCAGAGTCATCACTAAAGCTGTTTTTTTGTTCACCTTGACTTCCGGATCTTTTGATTTCTTCAGACTTTTACTGGAGCTGAGGGAAATATCCGCCACCACAATTTTTCCAAACTCTTCACCATCATCTGACTTTGTGATGAAAGCCTTGGAAAGATCCCAAGAGTCGCCCTGCTTCTCTGCCTTGGCCCGCAACAGACGGTTAACTGAACAAACAAAGGAACCCATAGGATTGTGCTTGCCACTTTCTTCCCAGTCAAAGAGAGATATGCGGATAGGTTTGTCCAGGTCAAGTCCAGGACACAGAAGGTCAACTTCCATTTCTGCAGGTTTCCACTGGGGGTTCAATGTATCGGCAATATACTCTGATCTGTGAACATGCTGCCAGATGATGGTTTCGTCAGGTCCCTTCATGGGTGTCTCCACTTGGAAAAAGGGATCAGAGCATCCAAACCAACCCTCCACGTTGGCCATATCAACACCCTCAAGAGTCAAGATCAGAGTCGAGTGCTTCTCAACTATTGGTTGTAATCCACCTCCGCCGCCTTTGACCGATTGAGTTCGTGCCTTGGCTGGTGTCTCAATGGAGGAATCTACCACGACAATTTTTCCAAATTCTTCTCCTTCGTCTGACTTTGTGATGTAAGCTTTTGAGAGATCCCAAGAATCCCCCTTCTTCTCTGCTTTGGCATTGAGTAACTGAGAGCAAGTTGTCTCGAACTGTCCCATAGGATTGTGTTTTCCACTTTCTTCCCAATCAAAGAGGACAATTCGAATTGCCTTATCCATGTCCAGCTGACATAAGAGGTCCATATTGATTTTCACAGGTTCCCATTTAGGATTAAGTGTATCATCAATGTGTTCTGACCTATGCACATTTTGCCACAGTGTCTTTCCACCAAATCCTTTCATTGAAGCTTCCACCTGGAAAAAGGGATCAGAGCATCCAAACCAGCCTTCTACATTGGCCATATCAACTCCTTCCAGAGTTAGATGAAGCATGGAGTCGTGATTGAGGGCCTTGGCCGGGGAAGTGCTAGCCTTCGCGCTGCCTCGAGAATCTTTGGTGTGGGAACTACCATTAGAACGTTTGGAATAGGCGCTGCCATGAGAACCTTTGGTGTATGAACTACCTCGCGAATCTTTTGAGTGGAAACTACCTTGAGAACCTTGTGAGCGAAAACTACGAGAATCTTGTGAGTGGTAACTGCCATGTGAATCTTTTGAGCGGTAACTGCCACGAGAATCTTTTGAGGGGAAACTGCCTTGAGAATCTTTTGAGTGGACACTGGCCCGTGAGTCTTTTGAGTGGAAACTACCTTGAGAACCTTTTGAGTGGAAACTGCCTTGCGGATCTTTTGTGTAGGAACTGGCTTGGGAACCTTTCGAGTCGTAGCTTCTAGAACCTCTGGAGGAGTAGCTACCTCGAGAACCACGAGAATCTTTTGAGTGGAAACTGCCACTGCCTCGGGAATCTTTTGTGTAGGAACTGGCATGAGATCCCTTTGAGTAGGAGCTTCCTCTCGAACCTCTAGAGGAGTAACTGCCTTTAGATCCTTTGGAGTAGGAGCTGCCGCGTGAATCCACCGACCTGTCATCGGCTTCACCGTCGGATTTGGCTTCACTAATTTCCTCTTCTTTCTTTCTTTCCTCCTCTCGTTTTCTTTCCTCCTCCTCCTCCAGCTCCCGCGCTTTTCTTTCCTCTTCTACTAGTTTTCGCTCCTGTTCCTTTTGTCGCTCACGTTCCAGTTTCTCCTCTTCCTTTTTGCGTTCACGCTCGAGCTTGTCCTCTTCTTTCTTGCGTTCACGCTCCAGCTTCTCCTCTTCCTTTTTGCGGTCGCGCTCCTTTCGTTCTTCTTCTTTCTTGCGGTCACGCTCCTTCTTTTCTTCCTCTTCTTTGCGCTTGCGCTCTTTTCTTTCCTCTTCCTTCTTACGGTCGCGCTCCTTTCTTTCTTCCTCTTCCTTGCGTTTGCGCTCCTTTCTTTCGTCGTCCTTTTTGCGTCGTTCTTCCTCTTTGTCTCTGCGACTGTCTTTGGCACTACTCTCGGCGGAGTCCATGGAGACCGCCGGCTTGATGGGGGGCGGGGCATCGCCCTTTATCTCTGCTTCCACAGCGACCAACATGCCTTTCTGTTTGGCGCCGTCTTTGATTTTAAAAATCTTGGAAACATCTACGTTGTCTGTATCACCAACGCGGTTCCGTAAAAGGTCCGACACAGTTGCCTCACATTCGCCAATGAGTGTTTCTTTGGTGCCATCTTTATCAAAGACAGAAATGATAATAGGCAAATCCCGATTACCACCACAAAGCTTGTCAAGACTGACGTTTGACTGTTTCCATTTTGGATTCAATTCGCCCGTAATAGACTCCGATTCAAATACGACCTTGTAGGGTTCTGGTTTTCCCATTTGAAAGGCAGACAACTTGTACATGGGATTGGTGCCACTTCGCAACAATCCCTTCGAGACAGCCTCGATATTGATGCCTCGAAGTTTCAGAGATAGCTGCGGGCCCTGGTCCAGCTCCTTTTCATCTTCGGATGGTGGCGTCGGCGCCGAGGCCGAGGCAAGGACTTTGGACAGGAGTCCTACCTTTCCGACAGCCTGCTTGAAAATTGCAGATGCTGGTTGTTCGACCCAGACATTCATGACGGCAATCTTTCCCACCGGCTTGCCATTTTCTTCGAGGGTATAGAGCTTGGATACATCGACCGCGTTCATGTCTTCGATTTTTCGCTTCAACAAGGCGGATACCGATGTTTCGAAGCACCCCATAGAACCAACATCAGCTCCCGTCTTGTCTTGATCAAATACTTGAATTTGGATCGGTCTGTCCAGATCACAGCCACATAACTCTTGACAACTGGCAGTAATGGCTGGCCAAAGGGGATCCAGCTCTGCATCGACCCGCTCGGATGTTTTGACGGTCTGCCACAAGGACGCCGAATTGCCTGGAGAAAAGGCGCAGATCTTGAAGGTCGGACTGGAAGTCCCACCAAACCATCCTTTGGATACATTGGTCAGGCCAACACCCCGCAGTGTCAAGTGGAGTGTCGCTGACTCGTGAACTTTCGGCATGGTGGTACTTTTCTCTCTGTCAGCGGATTGTGGTTGTTATTGCTTAACTATGGATGATCAGAACGGATGAGAACAAACATAGAGTACAGGAATGTGTTCAATCATTCCTCGGCAAGCAAGGTTGCATGTACAGTACGTCAAGCTCTATATTGTTTTGTTGATGTATTGTTGTGTAGTGCGGTTGTTCCTACTGGCTAGTAGATGATTGGGATAGGCACGACTGAGTCCTCTACAAGCGCTGCTGGGTTATCCCAACGCGGCGTCGTTCTTTTCCGATCCAGACGTGTCGAGAAGGGACCTACAGGGTACTTTGAAACGGAAAAGCAGAGAGGGCACTTGCTTTTCTGTGTCCCCAGACGCGCTCTCTTTGGCCTGCTAGAACTAGCATCAAGTATCGTAGCAAAACCTAATGTAGCTGGATAAGGACGATGGCACCTGTTCTTTAGTCTAGCCAGTTGAGTTGTTCATTGATTCATTATTATATTGTCGTGTCTGTTGTCGATTTTAGAATGATGATTGAGGCAGCGAGAGCCGTCCTTAGGGTTAATGGTAACATCGATCTCGTTAATTTGTGTCTTGCAAGACCCACTGCACCTTGCAAGACCCACAGTGACCCTACTAGCTAGCTAGTACTGCTTCCCTCGCGTGACGGCAACACCATGGGGCTAGCATAAGTGCTACTCTAGCTAGCTTAGCTAGAGTAGTGGTACAATTGTAGCAGTAGCTAGAAACCTATCTCAATGCATTCTCAGTGCTAAGAAGGTTGCATTTTGCAAAAGAGGTTGGACGACACACAGTGTGTAGCTGCATCACCGAATTGTCCCTCAATTGCAAATGGATGTGGGACCAGCAATGATGGCAGGCTGTTTGCAATGCAATGAGTGTGTCAGAAGCCATTCAGATTAGCATCACACCTTCTGTTTGTTGATCTTGTGAATTGGCTCATTCAGCTCTTGCTTTGTCTCCAACAGCATTGTGTAGTTGGCTTTGTCATCTGAATTGTCCGCAATCTTGCCAACTTCAACATTGGATGTTGTTTTCTTTTTGTCATGCATAAAAGACAAGTTCACCACAACTCAAGTTGCTTGTTTTTTCAGCAGCACGCTCATCGTCACAACAAAAATGCACAATGACATTTCCAACAGTGACAAGCTCCGATCTGCATTGACAGTTCCATGCCACATTCTTTTTTTCTTCAGAATTTCAGAATGACTTTTGTTTGCAAATGAGAAAATTGCTGTCCATCCTTGTGATCACCTAAACAGGTCAATGTCCGCACAAGAACAGACTTCTTGATCTGAACCTGAATGATCAACATGAAGAGATCCATGCCACATCTAAGATTTTGCACCAGCACTGCTAGCTAGCTAGTAGGATGCAATTGTAAGCAGTTGAGTTGAGAGAAGGTCTCTTGGTCTTGATCAAAACAATGAACCAATCAAGTTTCATTCATTGATTCACACTTTCCAACAATTTGAAATGCATGCTGCATTGGCTTTTAGTTCGTACCGCTACCGTACGTGAGCGTAGCAGCCAGTACCGTAGCTACTAGCTAGATCTACTATCTAC
>Ga0163149_10006620_pt1 | contig 11848 bp, 21 predicted proteins | sample OliLakLV19MP5G1_FD_148604 | JGI IMG/M metagenome (GOLD analysis project Ga0163149, IMG submission 148604) | Freshwater microbial mat bacterial communities from Lake Vanda, McMurdo Dry Valleys, Antarctica - Oligotrophic Lake LV.19.MP5.G1 | ecosystem: Environmental > Aquatic > Freshwater > Lake >...
AGTTGTCTATGAGTGCCTTGGCCGAACAAGGGCCATCGGTGGCAGTGGAAGATGAACTTGCCATTTTAATTATTTGTATTGATTGTTTGGTAACGCGGATTGTTTGATCATTGGGTTCGATTGAGTGATTCGAATGCGGATACTCCATGTAGTTACGTAGCTACAGTCTAGTAGATAGCTACCTGGTAATACGTAGTTAGTACCAGTAGCTCTCGATCCTTGCAAGTATTATGAACCGCACCCGCTAAAAAGTAAAAAAACGGACCTACACCCATATCATAGATCAAGTGCGCGGTAGATAGAAAAGGTCTTCACTCCACGTCATTATCCCATATGTCAGTCATCTTTCACGCGAATTGAGAACCCTTGTAACCGGGACTTGAATACTTCTAATACCGTACTAACGATACGTAGCGCTCTACGTACACCATGCATATTAATTGGGATCGATCCTTCATTAATGTTCGAAACGACTGACAACAACTTCTGCAACTGTTATAATTTCGGCAAGCATCGATCGACAACTTTAGATCCGTTCTTGGTTGTTGTTGATTGTTGGCGTACGCGATATAGCTAGCATCTGGCCCGCTACATAACTTCTACTAGCTCTTCTACTAACTGCAGTTATCTATCTTACACAATGAGAGCCGGAACGCAAACAGGATTGTTGGTCGGGGGTACCCTGGCCATTGTCGTGATTTTGTTGACTGTCTTCTCTCTTCGGGCCAACACGGAAGGGAAAAAGTTCTTGCCCACTTTGACGAGTGGAGCTGGAAATCCACTCGAAGTTCATGCCCTTCCGATGTGTAAAGATTCCACTTTTTTTAGGGCTACCGTCGGCGGCAAGGTTCGATCGTGTAAATGGATTGCCCAGAAACCCCAAGAACGTTGCGCCACAGAGGGAACGGACAAGAAGGGCAACAAGGTGACCGCCAAACAGGCCTGTTTCAAGGCATGCGAAACTGGTAATTGTGGTCGAGGTGAACGACATTTCAGACTCCGAGATGTGAAAATCGCCGATCCCAGCCGCACGCGCAAAATGATCAGCCGAAGAAAGCTCAGCCACAGCAGCAGCAGCGACAGCAGCAGTAGTAGTAGCAGCAGCAGGTCCAAGCCTGGTTGGTGGTATGATGATGATGTCCGTCGCAAATTGAGCAGCAAGAAGAAGAGCAGCAGCAGATCCAAACCTGGTTGGTGGTATGATGATGATGGTGATGATCATGATGATAGTGATAGTGATGAGGGTCATCGCAAGTTGAGCAGCACTGCTGCTGCTACTACTACTGCTGCTGCCCGTCGCAAATTGAGCAGCAAGAAGAAGAGCAGCAGCAGGTCAAAGCCTGGTTGGTGGTATGATGATGATGGTGATGATCATGATGATAGTGATAGTGGTGATGGCCATCGCAAGTTGGGTAGCACTGCTGCTACAACAACTACTACTGCTACCCGTCGCAAATTGAGCAAGAAGAAGAGCAGCAGTAGGTCCAAGCCTGGTTGGTGGTATGATGATGATGGTGATGATCATGATGATAGTGATAGTGGTGATGGCCATCGCAAGTTGAGTAGCAGCAGTAGCAAGAAGAAGAGCAGCAGCAGCAGCAGGTCCAAGCCTGGTTGGTGGTATGATGATTGAAATGGTGGAGACCTATTCCATGGAAGAAGGCAACAATGAGGTGCTACTGCTACTAGCAGTATCTGCTTCACGCATGGGCGACTCTGAGCATATAAGATCACAACCCAAATGTCAATTCTAGTGTTTTAGTAAATTTATTGTGAAGGTAACGCTGTGAAAATTTTAAAAATAGCAGTTTGTTGCCCCTCTCTTCTGTGTGTTACTTCTTGCTTCTATGCAAGGTCCATAACTGGTCTTCACTTTTTTGTTGGTGTCAACATGCACAAATGCCTTAGATGGCGACCTGACCACAAAACATCAACTTCTGAAGTGCTCATTTGTCTCCACCACTGTCCCACACAACATTGGCCTCTTCTGTCAAATTTTCATCCTGGTGTCCTTCCATGACTTTGGAGACACAGTGTGTCCCCACAAAATGACTCATGGTCAAGAAACAATTCACCCACTGTGGAGCACATGGCATCATCATCCTTCCGGGGTCCCTCATCAGTGACCAAATGGCCTTAAGCAGTGGTGACCTGTTCTTCTTGAACATGTGACTGCCATTGCTTTGGGGATGTCAAAAGCCCATAGGCTTCTCTGCCAGCAAACTTTTCTTCCCCATCCAGTTTGTCTTCCTGTTCACCAAGTTTGTCGTCGGAAGGAATCTGAGGCATCTCCGGCCTGTTGAACAAAGCTTGGTTTGAAGGGGCCATCCGTTCGGAATGATTGGATTTGTGGTGGATGAACAAAAACAACATTCTGTGCACTTGCCGGCATCATTGCCTGCCCTGCATCTTCCTAACAGTCTCATCTCAAGATTGTGGCTTCACAACCATGCTCTCCTTTTTCTGACTTTTGAACTTAAAGATTTTGAACACAGAACACACATGGGTGTGATGCTTTGACCATGTTGCACTGTCAGAGCTTTGTTGTTGTTTTCTTAGCAGGCAGCACCAACAACTTCCCATCATGTTTTTCTGATTCATCTTGTGTCTTTGACATGGCAATGACAGCCACCACTCCAGACAGCTCATTGTGTCCATTTGTGAACTTGTGACTCCATCGGCTTCCATCTTGCGTGCATGGCTGAGCCATGCTCAGCCACACAAAAGGTGGGGGTTCACATTTGGCACTTTCAATGCATCTAGCAAATCCAAAGGGACAAGGCCAAATGGTTCCTGCAGCTCATGAGTGCTGAAAAACACACAGATGCACCAAGGGATGCACAGTTCCACAACAATGCTGATGGTGTCAATGGAGGCATGTTGTGACATGTCTGATGGTTCCAATGTGTGACATCAAAGGTCAATTGTCACACATCTGGTTGAACTGCCCCGATTGAGTTGTGAACACAATTGCCGAGAAGCAGTGTTGTCAGAGCTTCTGGGAGTCAGGGCAACCACATTGGAATTTGACATTGTTTCTGCAACTGTTGGGGCTGTTGCGTTTTCTGTCCCATTCCCACTGTCAACAAACATTTTGTCCTTTGCAGTGGGCTCACAACCCATTCTGTTCACCTTGTGTTGGATTCATTTGCTAGATGCAGTTTGTTCAATGTCAGAAAAATGGGGTTCACACCAGTCCTTCTTCCTCGCAGCTCGCAATGACATCTCCTTAAGATTGACATTCTTTGTGGACAAAGTGGCACATGTTGTCACATGCTGGATGTTGCATTGATCAGCAGTGCCTGACTTGTTTCTTTTGCTTCTGAACTTGTTCAGTCCCTTGCAAAGTGCATCGTGTTAAAACTTAGCAGCCTTTTGAGTTGAACAAATTGAATTTGTTGTGCTCAAATAAAACTGAAAATGAAATTAAAAAAGGCAGAGGCCCAAGCAAATGCATTGGGCCAATCCTCTTCTTTCTTCAACATTCTAGGGAATTGTGTGTGTGTGTGCACTGGAATGACTCTTTTGACACCTTTCGGATTAGAGCATGGTTTGTTTTGGCTCAACTGGTGCAATTGTCCTTTGCTATGTTCAAGGAGCTGACAACAGTCATTGTCAAACTGTGCATGCATTGTTCCTTCTGATGACAATACTTTTAGCAAAGATCAAGAAATCTTTGGATCGGAAGTTTGCTAGTTGACTCAACAGACAAAGAAGTCACTGCCAGATGTTCCACATGCACAGTGATGATAGTTACTTGTTGTTGGAAAATATGGATACGAAGAAGAAGTATGCGTCTTTTTTCGGCCCATGGCTGAAATAGCCGCACACCCTTCCGAAAAGTTCGCGCCATTTCTTCTTGATGTGTTTTCAAGCTGTTTTTCACCACTTGCATTATAAAAATTAATGAATTAAATTAAAAGAATTAATTGTTTTGTCACCCCCCTTGCTGTCGAGATTAGCATTCCTTTGATTGATACATGATACATTCCTGCGGCGCCTTTCACAATCAGACGATCCATCTATCCACCCAGTCCGAGAAGAAATAGGCACAGAAATTACCGGCAACCATGAGTCAACCTTCTTCTGCAGTAGCAGACAATGACGGCGTACAGCCATTGGAATACGAAGTCCTGTATTACGAGCGAAAAAACAAAGTCCACAAATCCAAGGGTGTCTCCAAATTTGACGGAATCTTGACCATTGTGTTCGCGACTGGTTCTATTCGTCTCAGGTCCAGTGACCACAATGATGACGACGCCAGTAGTAGCAGCAGTGAAGACGACGAGAGTCACCGTGGTGGTAAAAAATCATTTGCCAAAAAGAAAAATAAGAAAAAACAAACGCAAAAATCCAAGGCAGTCCCCTATTGTGGAACGGACAAAGCATTGGTCCAACGATGCCCCTTTCCAGACGACGAGATCATCATTTTGGGACAATACGAAGTCCAAATCGTATCTTCCCTCAGTACAAAAGTTCGTGGTGGCGGCTGTGGTCATTCTTCGTCCATGGCAATGACAATGACCAAAAATTCAGCAACAACAACAAAAGCAACCGTGGGACGAAATCCATTGCAATCATCGTCGAGGACTGCTACCACCATGCTTCAGAAAAAGCGACCCAATCCGGCAGGGGGTTTACTACATGGTGGGGCAACAACAACTGTCAAGAGAAAAATGGTCTCCAAGCCGCTTCAAAGTCTCAGTACTGGCAAACGACCGGTTGCCATCCACAGCCATGACGACAACAATGCTAATTTGAATGCGAGTGGAGTAGCTTCCGTGCAAAGTATGCCACAGGACAGAGCTCGTCCTTCCTCCAATCAACATCAGCAGCTGCAGCAGCAACCATTGTCGTTGCGAAAGACTGCAGCAGCCCCATTGCACAGTCGCCGTGGGCCTCTCCAGTCCCGCCGATCGGCTGGCCTAAGCTCTACTACAAACAGCAAAGGCAATATCCGTCAGCCACTTTTGAATAGTAGCAACACCATGACGACGACGACGCGTCCATCGTTGCATCCAAAACCACAAGGATTGCAAAAAAAGGCAACCACATCAATTGCGAGCAACAATGCTGCCAGCAACAACCACAACACTAACAACTTTTGTCCCAATATTTCCATGCCAGCCTCCATTCGAAGTGTGTTGCGACCCCATCAAGTCCAAGGCGTGGAATTTTTGTGGAATGCTCTAACCGTGGGAAGTAATAGGGGTGCCATTTTAGCGGATGAAATGGTAATTGTTTTGGCTGAATTACGTAGTCAAGTTAGTCACGATCGTTCTATCCAGCTCATGCTGTTTTCTATAATTTAGGGGCTGGGCAAAACACTTATGACCATCGCTACCATCATGGGAATGCATCGCAAGGATCGGGAAAAGGTGCGCACCGTTGCCTGTGTGTGCTTGGAACGATCTTTACTTTGTGTCTTCCATGTACAACTCATGGATAATGTGTTGCTTTGTTTGTTTCATAAAAATCTTTCGCAGCATTTCATTGTGGTTTGTCCCACGGCGCTAGTTACTCAGTGGAATAATGAATTCGACAAGTGGGTTGGAAAAGCCAGCCAGCCCAAAAGGGTTGTGTTGAAAAAGGGAGACGAGCAGGCGATTTCTCGACTCAAATCAATCTACTCTTCCACCAAGAGCATGGGTGGTCAAGTTTTGATTCTTTCCTATGAGCTCTTTCGCCGTGTCACCAAAAATTTCAATTCCCATACACGGATTGGATTGCTTGTTGTGGATGAAGGCCATCGTTTGAAAAATCAAGAAGGACTTACCCTGGCGGCACTCGAGTCCCTATCTTGTGAAGCCAAGCTTTGCATCACGGCAACTCCCGTACAAAACAATCTACGTGAATTTTACAATCTCGCCAATTTTGTTCGCCCTGGTGTGCTGGGAGAGACGGCAGAATTCCGACGTGGTAAGCGACTCTGACGGCGACCTGCTGAAAATCTTCTGGCTATGTAATGAATCCACCAAATCCTAATCTTGCCTGCATCGCTTTCCGAAAGAATTTGAAAATCCCATTTCCGTGGCCAACCAGAAGAATGCAACCAGGGACCAGAAAGCCCGGGGCCAGGAGCAATCTCGAGCACTAGACGCATTGATCAAACCCTTCATGCTACGCCGTCTTCAAAAAGATGTGCTCAAGGCCATGCTACCGCCGCGGACCGAGGTATTGCTCTTTTGTCGTCCCACAGCCGTCCAGGGACGCATGTACGAGAAACTGTGCCGCACGGCAACTAACTTGAGTATGTCGACAGAAGCTCTGACTACATTGACAAAGCTCCGCAAACTATGTTGCCATCCTGATTTGCTAACCGAGAAAAGTGAGGGCAAGACTCAACACAAAATGTCTTCGGATGCCAGTAGCGATGGTCCCTTGGTGTCCATGTCGGGCAAACTCGCAATTCTTGAGTCTTTACTCCTTGTCATTCGCGAGGAAGGGGAGAAGGTAGTAATCGTATCCAATTTCACCAGCATCTTGTCGATGATCGAGGCGACCATTCTGCGACCCAAACAATTCACCTTTTCGAGACTAGATGGAAGTACAGAGATTTCTGAACGGCAAGCACTCGTCGATACCTTCAACAGGCCAACGAGCTCGGTGTTTGCCTTTTTGCTGAGTTCCAAAGCGGGAGGGTGCGGATTGAACTTGATTGGCGGTGAGTACAAACTTTTTCTTCTGAATCTTGTAATTCTTTTCAAAGTAGAAAGGCTTACCCATCCGATCGTTCCACTTATTCTTTACGAGCAGCCAGTCGGCTCGTCATGTTCGATGCAGACTGGAATCCGGCAACCGATGCTCAAGCTTCAGCCCGTATCTACCGGCCAGGTCAAACCAAGCCTTGTTTCATTTACAGAATGTTCACAACGGGGACCGTCGAGGAAGGTGGGTCTTTTGTGTCGTCTTTTCATGGATTGCCAATCATGCTAGAGTTAGCCAGCTACAAAAAGTGTCTCACATACATTTTCTTTCTGCGCGCAGTCATTCTGCAGCGACAAATTGCCAAGGGTTCCTTGGCTGTGTTTGACCATGCGAAGTCCGCGGAAAAGTTTACGAAAGAAGAACTTGCCGATTGCTTCACATTGAAAGACTGCCCTTGTGATACGAAAAATAAGCTTGGAAAGACTTGGCTTGATTATTGTACGTCTTTGCCAAGGCGGAACTGAAGTACTGCGCTGTCGCGATAACCTAACATCAACCTTTCCCTGTACCTAATCTACATAGCTGGTCCAGAAAGTTTACAGGACCAAGGAAGCATGGATGGACCTCTCTTGGAGGTAGCCGAAAAGAACTCAACCATTCTTTCTTTCGTCCATATTGTGGAGGAGAAGGAGAACGAGCAGATTACTTCGCCTCACACAGCAGAATCTTCAACCTCTTCTTCGTCTGAGCAATCAGACTCGAAGAGTGAAAATAGCGACGACGATTCGGAATCCGAATCCAGTGAGGAAATGGAGTTTTAGACTCGGCTTCACAATTCGGGGGTAGCTTCGTATTTCGAAAAAGGCAGCCGGAGTCAGTACAGCGCGTTGATATAAGCGCCAGTGCCATACGATCTGGAAAAAGATGAGGCACGCCTACAATGGGGTAAGAGACCAGGCCAGCACACCAATTTCGTTGTTGGGATTCATAATGCCACCTCTAACAAGAGCTACTGAAGTTTTAGCGACGACAACGCATAATTTACTAGAGCTACTGTACCAGTTTTATGCAGAATTCATCCTTTATATATATATTTCATGTAGCAGCTTTATGTAATATTTATGTTCGACTTCCTTCCCGGGGGGCTTCACACCCACAATTCATGCTCGATTTTTTTCTCGGGAAGTTTCAAACCCAGCTCATTGCCGTATCTGTTCGCAAAATTCATCAGATACTCTTCGACCTTTGCCTCACCTTTTTGCTCCCACTCTTTGCGGTTGATCATTGCGTAGTTCAAGAACTCGTCGGAAGAAACACCGAAGACTCCGCAGGTAAACAACTTCTTTGCCAATGGAATGATGTAAAAATCAAAAAAGCCAATCTCTCCTTGCACCCACCCTTTGCTAGGATCGTTTGCCAGCCTACCTTGAAGGTAAGCTAGATACATTTCTTGGAACAAATTCTCATTCCATTTAATGTACACATTCCAGTGCTGCATGGTATGAGAAATATCAGAAGCCTGGATAAGGTGCTCAATCACAATTGTCGCCTTGCGATTGATGGCAACTTCTTCATCTTCATCGGGTGCGACCTCAACCTCCGTAGTGCTAAAAGCTTTGTTCCGTCGAGCCTTCCTTGCAGCACCGAGTTCCTTGTCCATGATGCTGTTGCGAGAAAGAAAGTAACGCGAAAAGCGAGTCAGGGGGATTGCCATCGGTACATGCAGACCGTTTCCTGGCAAATATTACAGTCATACGTACTCGGTTGCCATGACAGAATTCACCACTAGGGAGCGAAAGCGAGCAAATTCTTCATCTCGAGGGCTGATACAGGCACGGAGATCTGGATACTCTTTACCCATCAAGTGAGCCCAGGCCAAGTCAACAGAGTTCTGTTCCGCAATACTTTTGTTTTGGTACTTTGCGGCAAGTGGAGACCCTTCTTGGATCAGTGTTGAGTTTGGAGCCCTGTTGTGTAGCATGGTTTACATGTGTAAGTTTTCGTTGATCAGCAGCAAGAAGCTTTGACCGAGCGTTCAACAACTTACCCAGTGTGGTCGAGATCATGGATCAAGGCGCTAAACGCACATGCGAAGGTGTTCAGCGGATCTGAGGTGATGCGCTTGGCTTCTGTGTCGGGTTGTCTTTCGATACGTCCCATCATCTTTGTGACTACAAGATTCAAACAGAGGGAGCGCGATATCAGTTAGCCGATTATTTCGCCACGCTATACTGTCCAGATGAAACAAGAGTATAAGCTTACCAGACATTGTGACATGACTGCAATGTTCGAAGTTGTGGAATGGGTTGTTTCTGTTTACAGCCGTATATTTCATTTTGTTCGTGAGAAACCATCTCCGCACCAGATGACAAGTAGTTACACAAGCATGCATACGTACCGGTATTTCGAGGCAATCCATGTCACCAGACCAGTCAATTGCCTTACTACAGGCTCCTCTAAATCGATTGATGCCATATCAACACTTTCCGTGGCGCCGTCATCGTATGCGGGGAGAGCAATCACCTCTGCGACCTCGTCCAAAATCATCCCCCCCTTCCTCTGCGCCGGACTGGAGATATTCGACTGAGCGGGCTTCGCCTTTGACTGTCTTCTCGCGACGATGCGTTTTAACAGCCCACTCAAAACTGCAGTATTCCACTCGATCAGACGCTGGGTCTTGTCAATGTCGTTCCGTGCGCCACTTTTCACGGTTGCCGGGTACTGCTCCTGCGGCTCAGTAGCCGGTTCGTTCGGATCTTTAAATAGGTATGTTTGTGTAGCACCTCTTCCTCTGATTTCAACCTTTTCTTCTCTTGGGATTGCCCAGTCCTCTTTACCTGACGCTTTAAGGAGGTCTACAGTTTCCTGTGACATGTGCACTCTGTTTCGTACCTGTTATGTTGTTTTGGCGATGGTCAAGGTAAGGGCAGGTTAGGGCACACGAACTAGTGGCTGGTATAGCTAGAGATAAATGTATGCAAAAACAAAGCACTTACGCCTGTAGCTTCCATGCTTGTGGCAATGTCCACGCCCGCGCCGAAGAGCTGGTACCGCCCTTTATCACCTCGCAAAACTCCGCCTACTACCTGACCGGAATGCAAACCAAATCGACAACCAAGATCACCAGTCTCAGGCCCCAGGTGCTTTTCGAGCGCCCTCACGAGAAATTGAAACTTCTTACAACACTCGTTTGCGTAGCGAGTCATAACAACGGCATGATCTGACCGAGGTTCTGGCAGCCCAGCCACGGCTGTATATGTATCTTTTGCGGTTTCAGCCTTGTAGACTCTGCGGCGCTTGGCAATCAGGTCAAAACCATTGTAAACGGTCTCTAGGAGAGAGAAAACTTGCGAAGGTTCCCTCGCTGACGCCCAAGGAGTAAACCCACACAAGTCCGCAACCCTATCAGTGTCATTGTCGCATGGGAAAGAATATGGTGAGTTTTGGATACTGAAGCAAACGATGATGCGACATGGCGGTGGGGATGACTTCTTCGAGTGGCCACTTACATGACGGTTGTATAAGGGTAAAGCTCGGCGATGCACTTGGATCCAAAGATACCTTCACTTGTTAACTGGCTGTCAAGCTTCCCATTTGTCATCGTACTTCGGAGAAGCCCAGCTGCTTGATCTTCGATCATACGGTCGCGAACGTCGGCAGGAAAGAGACTTGAAACAATGGCTGCCTCTGCTGCTGCTTTTGTGATGATGCGGTGCATCTGAATGGATCGACGCATGTTGTGAATCATCCAAACTGAGAGCAAAGCCGTAGCAAAGAAAATGAGGCAACCACTCAAGATAATCAACGTCAAGTTAGCTTCGTAAACTCCTTCCACAGGGACGACCACAATCATCCATGTTCGGCCACCAATCTTGAGCTCCTCTTCGAAGTAGTGGTCCGCATCTCGGAGCATTGCATACTCTGTTTCTGGGAAACTGCTGATGTTCACTTGTTCTTTTCCTTGGTAGTCTTCTGAGACCAGAATCTCGATTCCCGACAAGAACTCGGGTGAAACTTCCTTGTCTATAATGTTCTTCGTCATGTCATAAAGGTAGACGGACAGACTTTCACTTTGGAATCGTGCTGCACGCACTAAAAGATCTCTTGTATTGATGACCATGTTGGACAAGTCTCGAGGTTTGACAGTATGTTCAGCCGGCAGCGGCGTGCCAGGGTGATACAGAACTACTGTGTATCCATCTTCGGGTTCATCTGACTGCAATATAAATCGTCCCGTCAAAGCCGGCTCCCACGTCCTCAAGGCTTCGTCGAGCGCAGGGCGTTCCCTATGGGAAGGTGAATAGAGGAAAGAGTAAGATCGAGATAAAGAGGAAATCAAACAAGCACAAACAAATACAAATTTTTTCGTACCAGGGAGCACTGTACAAGTCGTAATGCGCCACGACCTTGGCGTCATTCCTGACCTCTGCAAAGTGAATGGGGAAATAAAATGGTTGTACCGAGCGCTCCGTATAAATCAGCATACCAGGATCCTCAGGATCAGGTTCCTGTCCCATGAAGCCAGTGTAATTCATGATTTGACCCCAGGTACGTGCACCCTCAGCTTCTATTCCAGGTCGTTCTGCATGAGTAATGTTTGGCACCCACTGGATGCCTTTGAATGTCAGACCTCCCGAGATCAAGTAATTGTACAGCACTTCAAAATCCCTCCAGGTAAAGTTATCTTGCCTCCAATTGCGGCAGGACTCGTGGATCCACAAGGTAGAGGATTCATAGTCGCTCCAAGATCCCTGAATCTCTTTGGCTACCTCATTGGCACGCCGATCGAAGCGATCCTCCACATCATCTTCCGCCGCCGTAATGCCCATGTACATGAAACTGGAGCTTGCAATGGCGCCAATGATCACGACCAACAAAGCCACGATCGCGGTCCTCTTGGTGGTCTTTTCCACATCCATGGAGTGTTTCTCAATATCTTCTGCCGAGGATGTAAAGGATGTTCGGGTTGAGAAATCCCCTTCATCACAGCTGCTGTCGAATGAATCAGAGTATCCCATGGTTTGATAAATTATATCCTTTTGCAAATAAAAGTGTTGAGTAAAGTAAGAAATTTGGCACTTTGCGAAATTTATGAGATTCGCTAGCAAACGGAAATGATTTTGTGAAATGCGTTCAAAGAATGCGCACGTACTTTTTATTCATTCATTGTACTGTATTTTACGTATATGTGGTACAAACT
>Ga0163149_10006621_pt1 | contig 11848 bp, 7 predicted proteins | sample OliLakLV19MP5G1_FD_148604 | JGI IMG/M metagenome (GOLD analysis project Ga0163149, IMG submission 148604) | Freshwater microbial mat bacterial communities from Lake Vanda, McMurdo Dry Valleys, Antarctica - Oligotrophic Lake LV.19.MP5.G1 | ecosystem: Environmental > Aquatic > Freshwater > Lake >...
GGAGCCAGTTTCACGCCTCGCGTGACGGCCACGGTAGAAACGCCGAGTGCGGCGAGTGCACGCTGCGTGCGGCGGGATGGATCGTAAATGCGGAGACGACGTCCCAGGGATTCGGGGCCGCGTGCGCACTCCTGTGTGCATTCACGGGCGAACACGCGGATGGTTGTGCTGTTGCGCGATAGGGTATCGCGCCCGCGGAGTAACGCGCCATCGAGTGTGTACGATCCGGCGGCAGCGGTGGACGGAACCGTAATCGCCACGTCGCGGCTATTCGCGCCGTAGTACGCCAGGTCGGGCCACGGCATGCTGCGGCTCGCAACCGCGCGACCAGACGCATCGCGGAGTGCAACGTGGAGCGTTGCGCCCCGCAGCGCGGCGCCACCGTCATCATCGTTTACCACGTGCGCGACCGGCGACAGCGTTGTGCCGGCGTACACGTGGGGCGTCCACGGCTCCCACGACAGCAGCACTGGCTGGAACGAGCGCGCGTACTGCGCGAGCACGGGCTTGGGTTTCATGTCGGCGAACGACGTGATGCCGAACCACTGCGAGAACACGATGGAGAACGGACTCAGCCCGGCGAGGTTGGGATTGCGTTCGCGCAAACGACGCGTGATTTCGATGGCTTGCCCCGCCATCCACGCCTGATAGGCCAGCGCACGCGGGCCCTGTTCTGCGTCGGGCGCATGCCCCGTCCAATTCAACTGCGAATCCGGTTGCTTGGTGTCGGAAACGAGATTGAATCGGCCGTCGCCACCGGTATAGTTGCCGGTGTTCTCGCTCATCGTGATGGGCTGACCGGTGCGCCCGCGCCAGCACACATTCGGATCGCGCAGCGTGTAGAAGCTGAGGAACGAGTTGTAGTACCAGCCCCAGTACCGATGCATGTCGCACACGTCGCCGGTGCGACCAAAACCGTAGCCGGCGTTCGCGATGACGAGACGTGTGGAGTCCCACACATGCAACGAGTCGTACATCGTCTGCAGGAAGCGACCCATCGCTGCCGCACCCGCCGACTGATAGTGCACCTCGGCATCGGCCACTTCGTTGGCGAGCGTGTAGATGACGACGCTCGGATGGTTCACTTGCGTGGCGAGCACATCGTCGCGGTACCACGCGAGGCTGGTGGCAATGCTTGCTGGCGCGCGATTGGTCGTGCCGCCCTTGGGCACGCCGTAGCTGCCTTGGAAGACAAGCATGCCCACATCATCGGCGGCATCGAGCCACACCGATGACACCGAGCCCAGTCGCACGATGTTGACGCCCACGCTCTTGAGATAGCGCAGGTACTCTCGGGCAAAGCGCGGACTTTCATTCAACGAATCGGGGACGTTCCGGCCGGGCGGATTGATGGCGTTGCCGCGGAGAAAGAGCGGTGCACCATTGAGCAGGATGCGGCCGTTCGCGGCCGCCATCGTGCGGAAGCCGATGCGTACCGAATCGCTGATTGCATCGACTGCGTCTGCCGACTCGACGATGAGCCGATACATCGCTGGAGCTGAGGGCCGCCAGCGAGTCACGCGGAGCGATGCGATGCGCGTACGCGAGACGGCGTCGGCACCGCTCGTGCTGAGCGTGCCGAGTGAGCCAGACCACGCTACGGAAGCATCGCTTTCACGTATGAGCGCGCCGCGCAGAGCGTGGCCGTTGAGCGAGGCACCTCCGCGTACGGTGATCTCTGTGCGGAAGCTCGCGGTGTCGGTGAACACGAGCGTGCGAACGGCGCTGACGGGCTTGGGCTGTTTCGGTGCGGCTTGCGCGAATGTTGGTGTGCTGGCGACTGCGCTTGCCAGCACCGCCGTGAACCACAGCGGACGCAGCGAGCGCGCACGAACCGCACCGTCTGTAGCAGTGCGTATAGCGCGGGCGGGCAGTGTCGGGTTGCGGTGCGTCATCGGGCGCGCACGCGAATGCCGCTCAGAATCGGCTGACCTTGGCGTGCGGTGAAGGTGATGTTGAGGCCCTGTCCAGCCGACGATTCTGCAAGTACGGTGATCGGAACCGCGTGGCCGGTGCCCGCTTCTGCGACGAGATCAAGCGCGGTGACGGCCGGCTGGCCGTTGATTGCGATATCGAACACACGCTCCCCAATTGCCACGGCGGTCGGTTCGGCAAAGCGCAGCTCGAGTTCGTAGTCGCCGTCGGGCACGTCAAAGCGATAGCCCTGGATGCCTCGACGGTACGTGATGTAGATCGGCGTTTGCGTAGCACCCATGACCGGGAGGTCACGAGGAAACTGAGCGGCGTCGCCACCCACGAACCCGAAGCCACCTGTACGATATGGCTGGTCGGCATTCCAGATAACGCCGTCGGCGTCGGCCATTTCCGCCTTGCTGCCGACATTCACGGCGAGCTCACGGAACGGCATCGCGGCGTCAGCGAGGAACGGTGGACGATACGTGAAGTGGATGCTCAGTCGATCGAGCACGGTTGCCTTGCCGACGACCGCACGTGCTTCCAACACGTTCTCGCCGTTGGTGAAGGGCACGTCCCACGTGATGCGCTTCACGTCATCCGGCGTCCGCACGCCGAGTGACTTACCGTTCACGAACAGCTCGACGCGATCTGCATTGGAATACACATCGACCGGTTGCATGACGGTGCGTGCGCCCGCACCGCGCGGTGCTGTGGAATCCGTGCCAGTGCGCTGCGTCCACGTGCGACTGGCGATGCGCACCATTGGCGCGCTGGCCCAGTTGGCCTGATACACGAAGTACACGTCCTTGAACTCCCGATCCCACGTCTGCATCCCCTTCTGGTTGCGATACGGGATGGAGCCACCGATCTCGGGCTGGCTGAAGTCGAACTGGTTCCAGATTGCGGTGCCAGCGAGCCATGGACGCGCCGCACTTTGCCGCAGATGCGCTTCATGAAACCGCCGCTGCCACGTTCCACTGAAGTCGAAACGTTCCGGCTGTAGCGAGTTCACACGATAGTCATCCTCGGCGCCGTACTCGCTGACCATCAGCGGCTGACTCGGCCACGCGGCATGTCGCTTGTCGAGGGCCTTGCCGAAGTCGCCGAACACGCCGCCGTACCAGCCATCATAGCGATTCACGCCGGTCACCTGCGTGGCTTCACTGATGCCGAACTTGTCGTAGTCGTCTCCACCGTGCAGCGCCATCGCCGTGTAGCGCACTGGATCTTCTGTACGGGCCGCACTGTCGAGATGAAACGCCAACGCGCGCACCTGACTGAGATACGTCGTGTCCGTGTGACGTTGAATGCGTTCGGCGTCTTTCGACCACAACAGCGACTCGTTCATCAGCCCCCACATCACGACCGACGGATGATTGCGATGCTGCCGGATCATCTCGCGCAACATGCGCGTACTGTTGTCCGTGAAACGCGCATCGGTGTTGATGTAGTTCACGATGGGGATCTCTTCCCAGATGAGCAGCCCGAGTTTGTCGGCGGCCTCGAGCACCTCGGGGTCCTGCGGATAGTGGGCCAGCCGCACGAAGTTCGCACCCATCGCCTTGATCATCGCCATGTCGCTGCGATGCATACTGTTGGCCAAGGCCGATCCGAAGCGCTCGTGATCCTGATGCCGCGTGGTGCCGCGCAGCGTGAGCTTCTTGCCATTCAGCTGGAAACCAATGGTCCCGTCGAAAGCGAACCACCGGTAACCAACGGCGTTCGACACGCGATCGACCACTACACCGTTCGACACGACATCGGTGTGCACGCGATAGAGATATGGGTCGTCGGTAGACCACAAGTGCGGCGTGCGTACCGTCGGCAAATCCTGCGACACCGTCTGACGGCCACGCGCCGGGACCGACACATCGCTGGTCTGCGTGGTGACGACGCGCCCAGCCGCATCGGTGATGGTATTGACAACGCGGACAGTCTGCGATGCATTGCCGTGGTTGACGACCGTGGCCTGCACGCGTGTACGCGCAGAATCCTGTCGAACGTACGGCGTGGTAACGGCGGTGCCATTGGAGCCGTGATCGTCGAGCGCAATGTGTACGGGCGACGTGGCCACGAGCCATACATCGCGATAAATGCCACCGTACAACGCGTAGCCGATCGCCAGCGGTGCGAGGAACGGATCGGTGGTGTTGTTGACCTGCACGGCGATGAGATTCTTCTCTCCGACCTTGAGCCATTGCGTCACGTCGAACGTGAACCCGGTGTATCCACCCTCGTGACGGCCGGCGAACGCTCCGTTCACGTACACGTCGGCAACCTGGTTCACGCCTTCGAACTGCAGAAACAACTGCTTGCCCACGTAACTGCTGTCGAGCGTGAGATACCGTCGATACCACGCGAGTCCGCGACGATAGCCCGGCACATCATCGAACGGATCCTTCGCGTTCCAGGTATGCGGGATGGTGACCTGCTCCCACCCCGCATCCGAGACCTGCGCGCGCTCGAACGCGCGAAGCTTTCCCGGCTCCAGAATCGATGTGAACCGTTCGGCGAAGCTCTGGCCGCCGTACGCAAAATGCCATCCATCATTGATGGTGCGCTGCGTGCGCGGCTCCTGCGCCACCAAGGCGAGCGGCAGCAGGAGCGGGAACAACAACGAACCAACGCTCGATCGTGTCATGCGTGAACCGGTCATGGTGTCAGCGTCAGTAGCCGGGGTTCTGCGTCATCTTCTTCGTCAGATTCGCGTCGATCACCGACTGCGGAATCGGGAGCAGCGAATCGCGCTGTGTGACGGCCAGTCGCGCCAACGGATTGAACCGCACCGTGCGATCGAACCACGTCCCCGTGCGCAGCAGGGTGTAGCGACGCTGCTCTTCCGTCACCAGTTCGCGCGAGCGCTCATCGAGAACGAAATCGAGCGTGACTTGCGCTGATGTAATCGGGCTGGCGCCGGCGCGTGCGCGCACGATGTTGAGCGTGCTTGCTGCATCCGTCAGCTTGCCCTGCGCGAACTGTGCTTCGGCAAGCAGCAGATACGTATCTGCGAGACGGAGATACGGCTGGTCGACGAACGTCGCGCCGCCAACAGGATCGACCGTGCTGGCCCAATCCCACTTTCGCGTGCTCGGCCACAACGGATCACTGATTCGCTCCGTGGTGAAGACCGTTCGAAGCGTGTCGCCGAGCCGCCCACCCGTTGGCAGCGTTGCCTGATTGTTGTACGTGTAGAAGCGGCGCAGCGCGAAGGCACCACCGCGCTGATCCTGCGTTTCGTACAGGTTGATGCCGTACCGCGTGATCGCGAGACGTCCGATGCCACGACCGCCGTTGTCTGGCGAGATCTGCATGCCGCGATTGGTCTCGTAGCGATTGACCCAATAGCGGCGCATGATGCTGCCACCACCACCGTTCACGAGCTCGGCGTACTGCAGCACCCACAGCGCCTCGGTATTGCCCTGCGCGCGATTGACGTTGCCGTCCTGGAACTGATCCATGAACGCGACGCCGGGCTGCGTGGCCCGTACGCCGTAGCGTGCGGTGATGAGCCGGTAGTTGCCGCCGCTGATGACCGCGGCCGCCTTGGCTTCCGCGAGCGCGGGCTGTTTGAGCGCGAGGTACATCTCGGCGAGATAATGCTGCGCCACCGCCTTCGTGACCTTGCCCGCATTCGTTGACAGTGCGGGAGGATTCGCTTCGGCAAACAGTAGATCGGCCACGATGAAGCGGCGGACGGAATCACGAGGCGCGCGATCCCAGTCGGTGCGGATGTTGGCGCCCGACGACTCTGCCGTATTGATCGGCACATCGCCGTAGAGATACGACAGGTGACGATACGCCCACGCGCGCATGAGCCGCGCTTCGGCCACCACGCGCGCTTTGTCCGTCGCGCTCCACTTCACCGACGGATTCTCCGCGCGCGCGATGATCGTGTTCGCGGCGTTGATCGTCTGGTACATCACCTGCCAGATGTTCGTGACGAAGCCGTCAACGGACGTCATCCGCACGCCAAATTCCTGAAAAGTGCGTTCATTCGGCGAAACGAAGTTGCCGAACCCGTTGTCCACGCCGATCGTCATCGGAATCATCAACAGTTCGTTGTTCGTTTCGTCCTGCCCCCAGCGTTCGCGGCGCACCTGCGCATAGAGCGCATTCAGACCTGCTTCGAAACCTTCGAGGTTGGTGTACAGATTGTCCGCGACGATGACGTCCTTTGGACGTTCGGTCAGCAGCCTATCGTTGTTGCACGCCGTGGCCGCGAACACGAAGCAGGCCGCCGAAAGGATGCGGGCAGTGCGCATAGTGAGATTCCCGGAGAGGCGGAGAGTCGAAGTGAAAGTCATGATTAGTACCGGAGGCTCAAGCCGCTCATGAACGAGCGTTCCAGCGGAATCGCGCGCTGGCTGCTCAACTCCGGGTCCATACCGGTCCACTTCGTCTTCGTCCAGAGGTTGCGGCCGTTCACGTACACGCGTGCCGACTCCACACGCAGACGCTTGAGCAACGACGTCGGCAGGTCGTACGACAACGAGACGTCCTTGAGGCGTATGAAGCTCGCGTCTTCGTAGAAGCTGACGCCGAGTGGATTGCTGGTGGTGCTGTTGGACGGATACGTGTTGATCGGGTTCGTGGTCGACCAGTACTCGTTGAAGACTGTGTTGCGGCTGACGTTCGCGTTCACCTGATTGCTGCCACGGAGAACGTTCTATCGCGTCACACCCTGTATGGTCTGCAGGAATGCGCTCGCCGTGAAGCCCTTCCACTTGAGCGTGTTCGTCATACCAGCCGAATAACTTGGCTGGAGGCTGCCGATGATGGTGCGGTCGGTGGGATCGATTTTCCTGTCGCCGTTCTCGTCCACGATCTTCACATCGCCCGGCCTGGCCGTCGGTTGCGGAGACGTTCTGATCGCCGCCGTGTCAGCGGTCTGCCAGACGCCGCCAAACCTGTAGGCAGAGTTCACGTCGACCGGCATGCCGATGAACCACTGATTCGCGAGATCGCTTTTGCCGTCGCCATACAGATCGACAATACGATTGCGATTGACCGATGCGTTCAGATCGGTGTTCCAGCGCAATCCGTGTGCATCGATGTTCACCGTGGTGAGCTGTGTTTCCCAGCCCCAATTCGCGGTGCGCCCGATGTTCTGCGTGGTGCGCGAGATGCCCTGCACCGACGAGATGGAGCGCGACAGCAGCAGATCCTTCGTGTTCGCCTGGTAGCGATCGAACGTCAGCGCCACGCGTCCTTTCCAGAGCGAGAGATCGAGGCCGATGTTCGTCGACTTGGTCGTCTCCCACTTGAGATCGGGGTTGCCGAGTGTGTTGGGGAGGTAGCCTGGTGCACTGACGTCGCCGTTCAGGTACGAGCGGTCGGTGAGCTGCGAGAGCGTCTGGTACGGATTGATGGCTTGATTGCCGTTGGTGCCCAACGAGAAGCGGAATTTGAGTGCGTCCACTGAAGTCTTGAACGGGAAGAACGATTCATTCGACGCGTTCCAGCCGAGCGCGTACGACGGAAAGACACCGTACTTGTTGTTGGCACCAAAGCCGGAGAACCCATCACGGCGGGTCGTGAGTGTGGCGAGATAGCGATCGTCGTAGACGTAGTTGAGACGCCCCATTTGCGAGGCGAGCTTGGACTCGGTGACGTTGGCGTTGGTGATGTTGAGCGTCGCCAGCGCCGAACGGTAGCCGAGGACGTCGTTGGGAAAGCCCTGTGCGTCACGGCTGCGCGTTTCAAGACTGCTGGACTGCACGCTGTAGAGCCCCGTTGCGTCGAATGAATGTCGACCGAAGGCACGCGCGTAGCGGAGGATGTTTTCAATGGTCCAATCGTTGCGCGCGGTGTTGCTGGTGCTCGCGTTCCCGGCTTGGCGGAACCCGGTACCCGTGTTGCGGCCGTAGTAGCGGCCGTTGCTGCTGCTGGTGATGTCCGCGCCGGCGTTGAGACGGAAAGAAAGGCCGGTGATGCGCGGGACCGTGATCTGCGCGTAGTTGGACGTGAACAACCGGTTGTTCACGGCATCGTCGGAGACGAAGAGATTCTCGAGCGGATTGGCGCCGTTGATCGGCTCTTCGGGCCACGGGTTGATCAGAATGCCGCCGTCGGCGTTGAACGGCTTGATGAGCGGATTCTGAAAGAACGCGTCGGTGAAGCTGATCGGCAGTCCGCTGCGGTCGGTGCGCGCGAACTGCGTGGCGGTACCGGCAGTAAGCCACGGCTGGATTTTCTGATCGAGGTTCGCGCGGAACGTCGACCGCGTGAACTGGTCATTTTTCGCTACGCCCGTTACATCGAGCAACGACCCGCCGAGTACGTAGCGTGTGTCTTCGTTGCCGCCGCTGACCGTGATGTCGTGTTGCGTCTGGCGGCCGGTGCGCGTTCCGAGTTGTTGCCACGGCGTGTCGGTGCCGTCGGCGATATTCGCGAGTTCCGTCGTCGTGAACAGCGCATCGCACACCTGGTTCGCCGACGCAGTACGCAGGCGTGTGCACTTGAAGTCCTTGAACTCGGCGGCGGTCATCGTGCGCGGGAGTTCGGCAAACTCCTGCGTGCCGGTTCGCCCCTGATACGAGACGCGTGCCTTGCCCACCGTGCCTTTCTTGGTGGTCACGAGGATGACGCCGTCGAGCCACGCGCGCCGTAGATCGCCGTCGCCGATGCGTCCTTCAGCACTTCGATGGATGCGATGTCGCCCGGATTGATTTCGGCGAGCGTCCCGTTGTACGGAATGCCGTCAACGACGACAAGTGGCGACGAATTCGCGGAGATGGACCGTTGTCCACGCACCGTGATGTTGAGCGTGGGTTCGGCACCCGCGCTGCTGTTCACGACGCTGACGCCGGGCAACGCGCCCTGCAGCGCCTGCGCGAGATCGATATTGGGCTTGTCCTGCAAACGCTCCGCCGGCACGCTGACCACCGACCCGGTGATGTCACTTCGCTTCTGCGTGCCGTAACCGACGACGACAACGCCCGTGAGGGCGACCGCGGTTCGCGTCAGTTTGACATCGACTGTGCTGCGACCGGCGATCGCGATGCGCTGTTCGACATAGCCGATGCGCGACACCACGAGCGTGTCAATGGCAGAGCGGACGCGGAGCGAGAATTGCCCCGCATCGTTGGTGACGGTGCCGAGTCGCGTTCCGGCGACGACGACGGTCGCACCGGATACCGGTTCGGCATTGTCGGTCGCGGCGACTGAACCGCGAACGATCGGCCCTGGTTGCGCTGTAAGCAGCGCGGGACCCGGTAGGGCGAGCAGGAGGGCGACGAGCGCCGATCGCGGTTTACGACACGCGGTGTGGAGTCGACGCAGCATGCGCGAGGGGGCGTCAGGCAGCCGTGAAGTTGGAGCGGTATGTGGCATGGAGGGATGTGGCTCGGGGTACGCGCGAAGGGAGGGAACCGCGTGTGGCGCACCGCTGGGCAGGTGGGAGGCGACAACGGGAGCAGCAGGGAACGGCGGGAAACCACGACAGCAACGGCAGCAACGGCATAAGACAGACAACGGGGCAGAGAGGGCGGTCGCGATGCGAAGACACCCTGACGACGTGCGGCGAGGCTCAGCGAATGGGGTTCGTTGTCGGATCCCACTGCTCGAGGTCGCCGCGCACCTTCTCCAGGTGCCGGCGCATGAGTTCTCCGGCCCCCTCGGCGTCACGGGCGCGCAGAGCTTCATAGATGCCGACGTGCTGGCGATGGTCGGCGATGCGGGCGTTTTGGATGTCGAGGATGGCGCGCTGTTCGCGGGTGAACAGGCTCGTCATGACCTCGAGCAACTGGCGGAACACGGCATTGCCCGAGGCGATGGCAATGCAGCGGTGAAAGGCCATGTTCGTCTGATTGAGAACATCGCCGTCCCCCAGGTTGGCCTCAGCCTTGTCGAGCAGGCGGGCCATTTCATCGAGCTGCGCTTCGGTGGCCTGAACGGCAGCCAGTGCGGCGCCGGTCACTTCGATCGCGGTGCGCGCTTCGATGAGGTCGAGCAGGAGCTTCTTGGACGGTGCGGCGCTGTAGACCGGGTTGGTCATCAGGAACGAGTCGTCTTCCCGTCCGACGTAGACGCCAGAGCCATGGCGGATGGTGACCGTGCCGGCCATTTCGAGACGCTTGAGCGCTTCGCGGACCGTGGGGGCGCCAACCTCGAAGTCGCGGGCGAGGGCTGCGATGGAGGGTAGCCGGTCGCCTTGGCCATACCCGTCGCGCTGGATCATGATCTTGATCCGGTCGGCGAGGTTGTTTGGCAGGCGGGTGCGGAGCAGCGGCGAGATTGACGGCGGGAGCGGTCGGGCGGGTCTGGTCATCAAGATTGATTAGCTGATAAAGTCATATGATGACTTTATAGAAAGCTTATCAGGGCAAGCTGCGCCGTGTCAACGGCTACTTCTCGTCCTTGTCCGAACTCAGCACCGCCCCAAGCACCATGCTCACGATGCTCACCACGAGCGCGCCGAGTAGAGCCGGGACGAACCCGCTCACCGTAAACGCGATGTCAAAGCGCACCGCCAGCCATCCAGTCAACATGAGCATCAGCGCGTTCAGTACAACCGTGAACAAGCCGAGCGTGACGATTTGAATCGGGAAGGAAAAGAACGAGAGTACTGGCCGGATAAAGGCGTTCACAATACCGAACACCAGTGACAAGCCGACGAGCCCCGGCCAACTTCCGCGGTAGCTAATCCCGTCGATGAAGCGGGCGGCGCACCAGAGTGCAACCGTATTGACGAGTAACCGGACGATGCTGCTGATACTGCAAGATGACCGCTGAACCACTACCGCGCGAGCTACGTCGCTATCGCGCTTGGGCGCTGGCCAGCAGCTTCGTCGATGGCGTTCGCGATGCCGGGTTCATGGAGCTCGTGCAGCGGATCGATGGGGGCGCGTTGCATCCCGCCCCGCCCGTCACGTTGCTTGTCGACGATTTGCAGGCGTTTGAGGCGATGCCGCAGGCCCTCGCGATCGCTCGCGAAGAGATACTGCTCGAGACGTACATCCTGCGTGATGACCGCATCGGGACACAGGTGCAGACGGCGTTGATTGCGGCAGTGACACGTGGCGTGCGGGTGTGTGTGCTCGCTGACGCAATCGGCTCAGCGGCAACGCACGAATCGTTCTGGGACACCCCCAAACACGCCGGTGCGGTGGTGCGTCGCTTTCATCGCTTCTGGCACATGCCGTTTGAAGCGCTGCGCCGCGATCATCGCAAAATCATCGTCATCGATCGCGCTGTCGCATTCACCGGCGGCATGAACATCGGCGAAGAGTATGGATCGTCCATTCGAGCGCACACGTCGGGCGCGTGGCGTGACACCTTCATGCGCATCGAAGGCGCGGTCGCACAAGAGTTGGCTGCGGTCTTCCCCGAAGGATGGGATCGCGCAGAGGGACCAGCACTTCCCGGTCTCGACTACATGTCGTGATGTGAAGGAGTGGTTGTGCCACCACTGGGGAGCATGCGTGCGCTCAGCGCGCAAGCCCTACGTGCGCGTGTCCAACCACCAACGCGCGCGCTCACGCTGCTCCTGCACGCAGCACGCAAGGGCGTTGACGTGCGCTTACTGCTCTCAGGCCCCAAAGCCGGGTGTGTCCCGCGCGTAGTTGAAATTCAGGCAACGCCTCGTGATCGCCGCTCACGCAGCAGTGAATGAGACGAGGTGGAGTTTGCGCTTGAGCGCCTGTTGGTGCAAGCCCAGCTGCTTGCACCCTTTCACTTTGCGGAACTGCTATTCGATCTGCATCAAGGTCGCCGCACACCATCGCAACTTCTGATCGCTGGTCCGCCATCGATCCACGCGTGGCGTCTTGGCTTCGACGCGGGCCATGACACTCTCGATCAGGTTCGTCGTCTTGAAACTCGTGCCCAGTTCGGCGACGACGCCGAGGCGGTGCAGCGTCAGGGTTTCCTCCAAGCCCTCTTCGAGACTGCGCGCTTGTCGCCGGCCGTCGTGACGCCGAGCGCGATCATT
>Ga0163149_10006624_pt1 | contig 11847 bp, 12 predicted proteins | sample OliLakLV19MP5G1_FD_148604 | JGI IMG/M metagenome (GOLD analysis project Ga0163149, IMG submission 148604) | Freshwater microbial mat bacterial communities from Lake Vanda, McMurdo Dry Valleys, Antarctica - Oligotrophic Lake LV.19.MP5.G1 | ecosystem: Environmental > Aquatic > Freshwater > Lake >...
TCGGCGTGGCGGCATCCGCCGCGGGGGAGGCGTTGAAAACATGCCACCATGACAGACGGAGTTGTACTCCAGGACGCCGTCGTCATGAACGCCGAACTCCTCGAAGTGCCGGACGTCACCGTGATCTGAGGAGCCCACATGCCGAGTGAATCCCCGGTAACGGCACCGAGCGCCGGCGGATGCCGCCACGCCGACGTGGGGACCGTTCCGACCGGTTTCGCACCGAGTGCTGCCTTGACTTCGCCGTGCCCGATACGCGTGAGCGTCGGCGACGAGTCCTTGAGCCGGCGGAACGTCGTGCTTTTCTTGCTTCTCTTCGCGATGGCTGAGTCCCAGCTGACAGCCCGTGGTACATCAAAGTGCCGGGCGAGGCCGAAAGTCCTTGACCGGTCAGGTGCCGGGTGAGATTGTCGCGTTGGACAACGATGGACCCACTCACTGCCGAACAATTGCCGCTCTTTCTGGTCTTGATGCTCCCTGGCCTCGTGAGCCGCAAGGTTTACGATCTGCAGGTGCCCTCAAGCCGCGATGATGCCGGTCGATACGCGCTCGATGCGCTTTTCTTCGGCACGCTGAACGCTGCCATCTGGTACATCCCGGCCGCCTGGATCTTTCAGTACACGGAATCGGCCATGGTCACCTTCGCCTTCATGGTCATGGCCCTCGTGGTTAGTCCGCTCGGCATCGGAATTCTGGCCGTTCGCGTGCTCAAGTCCAATCGCCTGCGGGGATTCGCGCAGCATCCGACACCGATGGCTTGGGATTACTTCTTCGGCCGTGGCAAGTCGTGCTTCATGTTGTGCCGCTTGAAGAACGGCAAGTCGATCGCCGGCTATTTCGGACCGAATTCCTTCGCCAGTTCCTTTCCACACCCTCGGGACATTTACCTGGAGCAGACGTGGCTGACCGACGCTGAAGGACGTCTGAGCGCGCCGATGCCAGGCTCGACCGGAGTCCTCGTCTCATTCGACGAGTGCGAGCTGGTAGAATTCTTCGAAGCGACCCCTCAACCGGTCCAGGAGGCACCCAGTGAGCAATAACGGTTCCAAGCCGAGCACGACGCGGATTCAGGAAGGCTATCAGCCACGGGATCAGCGCGGCTACCAGCCGAGTGCCCCACCCGCACCCCCTCGGCCACCACAGGGCGGGACTGCTGTCGTCAATTCGCCAACGGCGAATCCGGTCGTGAATCCGTCCGTCCGTCCACAGGCGCGTTAGCCTCAGACCGGAAATCCTCCAAGAACTCACTCCCCGGCGCCACGCCGGTTACCAGCACCCAGTCCCGCGCGCGGGTGCAGGCGACGTAGAGCAGGTAGACATGTCCTCAGTCAAGGTCTTCATCGCCGGCTCGCGCTCCCTGACGCGTCTCAACGACGCGTTGCGGGAGCGTGGACGCAATACTCTCCCGTGGTGTGTCGATGGCTCGTCTCTCAGCGGGATAATCAGCCGCTCCGAACCATCCAGATCGGCATATCTTCCAGGTCTGACTACCGGCGCCTCGGCGAGACGAGATCGCTCCTGCCAGCGGACAGACGAATGTCCTCGACCGTCGCGTGCGCGAACTCCACCGGCACGTCGAGCCATTCGGCGTTCAGCACCGTCGCGTCTCTGATCTCGCGGCCATCGGTCATAATTACATCGACGCGCTGGTAACCCATGCCTGACTCGGGCCACGTCAACAGCCGGTCAATCCATTGTTGGTCAAGCGTGATGCGCATGTTTTCAACGCGTCCCACGCGGCGGGCGCCGCAACGCCCCCTTCGGCGTCGCCCCGATCATTTTTGCACCGAGTGCCGCCTCAACTTCGACGTGCCCGATGCGCGCGAGCGTCCGCGACGAGTCCTTGACCCTGCGGTCCGTCGTGCTCTTCTTGCGTCTGTTCGCCACCCTGCAACTTCTACCATCGTCGTCGGTGTGATCGCAATCCGGTAGCGCAGACCTGCGCGGCTTGGACCTCGACGAAGGTGCCGGCGCGATGTGCTGCTCCGCGTGGCGACGCACCCCCAGTCGCGCATCGCAGAACTGACGCCCAAAGGCTGGGCCGCGACCGTCGGTCGTCACGCCGCCGCCTGATTCGCACGCATCCTCGCCGCACTACGCGGCCCTCGACCTCACGTCAAGAACGGGGTTGGTCGAACGCTTACTCCAAAGATACGGACTCGGGAGCGTAGCTTCGTCGAGGGCTATCCGCCTACGCGCACATCCGGCCTGCCTAGTCGGCGGCCTATGATGAGCCGACTTATTGTTCTGCGCGTCATTGAAGTCAGACCTTACATACGTCCATATTGACGTGCGTCCAAAATGACGTATACTTTCACCATGAAAGCAAACCCAGGCGGACAGATCGACTCCAAGGCAGTTGTCGGTCGTGACCGACTCATCCATATTCTCTGGGAAACTCTCGAACAGCAGAGCTTGGTCATCACTGCGGAGCGCCGGATCGGCAAAACGACCGTGCTCAAAAAAATGAAGGACGAGCCGGCAGCGGGCTGGGTGCCCGTGTTTCAAGACTTGGAACGCTGTCACTCCGCTTCCGAGTTCGCCATGGTGGTCTACAAGGAGATTCACCAGTTCCTGAGCACCAAGGGAAAAGCCACCCGAAGGGCCAAAGAATGGTTCGAGTCTATCGGCGGAACAGAGATCGGCGGGCTGTTCAGACTTCCTGAAAAAGCAGAAGCCCATTGGAAAGATGTCCTCATCCGGGCTGTCGAGGATCTGATCCACGAGAATGAAGCGCACGGCACAAAGCTGTTGTTCCTATGGGATGAGGTGCCCTTCATGCTCGCGAACATCCGAGACCGCGAAGGGGAACAAGCAGCTATGGAAGTGCTCGATCTCCTTCGATCACTGCGTCAGACCCACGATGGCCTACGAATGGTCATCACAGGCTCGATCGGCCTCCACCACGTCCTCACGTCGTTGAAAGACAAGAACTATGGAAACTCGCCCGTCAACGACATGGCGTCGATTGACGTACCGCCGCTCGAGCAGAACGACGCCGTTCACCTGGCCACATTGCTCATCGACGGCGAACGCCTGTCGTCACCCGACAAAAGGGCTGCCGCAACCGCCATTGCCCACGAGGCTGATTGCTTCGCGTTTTACGTCCACCACATCGTCAGGGGATTGAAAGTCCAAGGTGCGGATGCCACGCCGGAGAATGTCGCACGCGTTGTTGCATTGCACCTGATCGATTCGAACGACCCTTGGCAACTGATTCACTACCGAGAGCGCATTTCGACCTATTACCCCGCTGACCAAAAGGCGGTCGCTCTGATCCTCGATCACTTGGCTGTTGAGCAAGGCACCGTCTCGGTGAGTGACTTGCTCTTCATGCTCAAGGGGGCGAGCCAGTTCGACGACCGGGAGCGATTGGTGCGTCTTCTTTCCCTAATGGAGCGCGATCATTACCTCAAACGGGACGCCAACGGACATTTCCACTTTCGATTCCCGTTGATTCGCCGCTGGTGGAAACTCAACCGGGGCCTATGACAAAGCAGCCCTCAACCACGACAGAGCGGACGACTGACCGCAAAGCCATCTGGGTTTTCACGCCCAGCCGGACCGATCCCAAGGATCTTGAGTTCATCCTCGTTCAGCGGCAGAAGCTTCTTCAGGACGCGGTAGAACGGGTGCGGGAGAGTGCCCTTGCCGAACACAAACACCACCTGCTTTTCGTCGGTCCACGCGGGTGTGGAAAAACTCATCTCGTTACACTGATCGTCAATCGACTGAGCGAGGATGACGCACTCACGGACCGCCTGCGCATCGCCTGGCTCAACGAGGATGAGACCTGCACGACATTTCTAGAATTCATCTTCAAAATTCATGGCGCTCTGCAGAAGCGATACCCGGATGAATACCGCGTAGATATGCTCAGCGCCGCTTATGAGATGAAGCAGGACGCCGCGCTAGATTTCGTGTCCAGTCACCTGCTCTCCTCTCTCGGTTCCCGCACGCTTCTCGTGGTGGCAGAGAATCTTGATGCCCTCTTCGAGGGGCTCGGTGATGCCGGGCAAAAACAGCTCCGATCCTTTATTCAAGAACATCCCAAGCTCTCCATCGTCGCCACGGCGCAGCGGCTTGTGGAGGATTTCTCGAACCGAACCAGCCCCTTCTTCGGCTTCTTCCAGACCGAGCATCTCAAGCCGCTGAGTGTCGAACAGGCGACGGAACTCCTCCAGAACATCGCCCGCCTTCAGGAGAAAGGCACGGTCGTGGAGTTCCTCGCCACCAGCCGCGGTCAATCCAGAGTCCGGGCAATTCATCATCTTTCGGGGGGCAACCACCGCATCTACATCGTTCTCTCACAGTTCATCACCCGTGACAGCGTGGATGCGCTGCTCGAGCCATTCATGAAGATGGTGGATGAACTCACCCCCTACTATCAGGAGCGGATCCGCTGGCTACCTCCATTGCAGCGAAAGATTGTCGAGTTCTTGTGCATCTGCGAAGGCACGGCGCCGGTCAAGGAAATCGCCAAGAGACTCTTTGCCACACCGCAAACCATTTCCAGTCAGCTTCAGGACCTGCGGGAGAAGGGCTACGTCGAAGCCAATCAGCGTGGGCGCGAGTCCCTCTACGAAATCAGCGAGCCACTGATGCGCATTTGCGTTGAGGTCAAGGACAACCAGCGTCTTCAACCGCTTCGGTTACTCGTGGATTTTCTCCGCATCTGGTATGAGGATCACGAACTGAAACACCGCCTCGTGCAGATGGAGCCAGCCTCCGCCTCCTGTGCGTATCTGAATTCAGCCATTCAGCGTAACAGCGCCGAGGGTAACCTCAGGAAGCAGATCCTTCTCGAAGATTTTCGATCGTCGCTCCCTCAGAAGTTGCCCTCGGAGATTCGCGACGGGATGATTCAGGAACTCAAAGACGCTCCTGAAGGGGTGCTCCTCGCGATGCAGAGCATAAATGAGGGAAAGCCAGCCAATGCGATCCGCTGCCTCGATGAAGCTATTTCTGAAGAAGCCGCGTCTGCCGCAAAGGCGCATCTCCTGTTTTTACGCGCAGAGATTTATTCAACATTGGGGGAGCGAGCCAAAGCCATCGACGACTACACGGCGGTGATCGGCCTGCCCGGCGCACCGGTCGCGCAGGTTGCCATGGCGCTTTATTCGAGCGGAGTTGCCCACTTCCAAGAGAACCGGAAACAAGAGTCACAAACAAACTTTGAAGCATTGACGCGCATCCAGAAGGCTCCTATCGAAACGGTGGTCGACGCCCACCTTGCCCTCTCTGAACTTCACTTTAACGAGGGCCGATGGAGCGAAGGCTTTCAGTCGTTGGAGACAAGTTTGGAATGCGGCGAGAAGGCTCAACCCGCCTATCGTGAAACTGCGAGCGATTTGATTGGCGTGGTGTTCGCCGCTGGGCTCAACTCTCAAGGCCGACGCGACAAAGTGACAAAACTCCTCCAGATCTACGACAAGCATCAGGCTCTTTCCGTGCTGGGAGAAGCCGTTGTCCAACACATCGGCAGTGTCTTTCGCTCAGGGGAACCATTTCCCTCAGCTGACAACCTTGAAGGGTGGGCATTGGCCTGGGAACAAGCGGCTGAAAATGTGCCCGACTTCCGTCTCTCAGTCCGGCTGCTACGAACGGGCATCGACTACGTCAAAGCAGGCGGAAAGGACCCCGGCATCCTGCTCTCGCTAACATCCCCTGAACGCGCGATCTTGAAACAAGCGCTCGGGCTGCGTGAAACGGAGGGCGGGCAGCGTCAATGACTCCGGTTGGCCGCCCGCCCCCGGCTCCTTCGCAACCTAGGCAGACGTATCGGACTGGGATGTGGGCAGGTGGGCCTGACACCGGCGATGGAATCTGCCAAGCTCGTCCGTCCCTTCTCCAGAGGAGTCCGGCCCTATGAACGAATACATCGAGATCAACTTCACCCGGCGCGGTAAGAAGTGGCCCGTTCGAAAGCAATTTGAGGATGGCCAGATCGAGTTTGAGGAGTCGGACCCGATTCCACGTCGCGTCGCCGTGTACTTGGAACCAAGAGCAGAATCCACCAGAGAGCGGATGAAGTGGGTTCGCCAGCGTCTGGGCTGGCACGGGAGTGACTTTCAGCTCGACATGCGGGCCGAGGGTGGCACGCTGGTGTTGCGCGGCGTTCGGCAGGACGCGCATGACACATCCACCAATCTGCCGCCTGGGTTCTACAACCTTCGGGTCCAGGTCGAGGAGGCGGTCGTCCGCAAACAGGCCGCTGGTGTCCAGCTGAAGTCGGAGGGTTATCACGAGGCAACGGTGGATCTTGCCACTGACGATCGCACGATCACGGTGGACCTGGTCGGGTGTGACGCCGAGGTGGAGCGGATCCTTAGCGCCTCGTCGATTGACGGTGCAACGGGGCTCGACTGGGTCCGGCTTCCGGACCGTCGACCTTCTCAAAGAGCCTGTTTGCTGAACCTGATTGCGAGCCTTCGGGCAAGGCCGGTGTTGAAAGACCCGTTGTCGTCGCTGGTCCGCAGTTTTTTCTGGGCCTCACACGACCGTGCGTATGCCCAGACCGACGTCGAACTCATCAAGCGCCTCGAGGCGCTGGCCCGAGATGAGTCGAAGCCATTTTACCGCGAGGGTCGGCCGACGGCGAAAATTCACGAGCAGTTGCTGGACCAGATTCCGTCAGGGGACGCAGACAAGTTCAGCACGGCGCGCCTCGTCAGCTTCCGGGGCGAGAAGAGCCCTTCCCTGCAGGTCGTGACGGCCGCACCCTCGGAGGGCTCGCTCGCATACGCGGAGTTCGACCTGGATCTCGGCAACGCGTTGCAGGATCTCTGGGGGATCATCGTCCACGTCGGTGAACTCGTCGACGGCAAACCGACCAATCACCTCGACTTGCACAAGAAGTTGTCGAAGACGCCAGCAGGACCTTTCCTGCACTATACGGTGCAGCCGGCGCCGAAGTGAGTGAAGGCTGCACGAATTGCCGACCACTTGCGACCTGAGCCCGGCCTGGGCAACATATCCCTGCGAAGAACGGGTTTTCGAGAACCGGCCACCAGTGACTAGAGTCGGTCTCGCGGATCCGGAATCGCATCGGGGGCAACAGGGATTGCACTTCGCTTCACGCCGAACACATGAGCGAACCGTTCAGCGTCGGCCAGCAGCCACGCCTCAATCTCTCGCACGACCACCCGGAACACCATTCCGGCACTTGGTGCGGGGAGCCAGTCCGAGGCCAACCCGCCTGCGCACGGCTCCTGATCGAGATCGACAAGAACGAGCCACGGCGATCGCCGAGCCGCCGCGTTGTACCCCGGAAGGGCCCGTCTGAGATTCGACTTGCCGTGTTGCACCTGCACGCGATGCACAGCCGCACCGCGCTCCTCAATGATCCGGCGCAAGACCGGCTGCACAACGACAATTAGATCTGCCGGCGCATTGACTCGCCCTTTCTGTTACCGAGGGGGGGGGGGCGTTGCCTCACGAAGTCTGCTACCACTGTGGCAGACCAAAGGAGGACAGAATGGCAAGACACGTCAGCGCGGCCTCGGTGGACACCTCAAAACCGGCCATCGATCGACACTTCAAAACCGGCCACCACGAGCGGCCGATCAAGACAGAGAGGTTTTACTGCACGCCGGCCTCCGGACGCAAGTCGGTGTGGATCTTGGTCCGCCAGCTGCGCGGGCCGCACTTGAGCACATGCGCGTGATGGAGGAGGCGGTCGAGCAGCGCCGTGACGGCGGCGGTGTCGCCCAGGAGCTTGCCCCAATCGTCGACCGGTCGGTTGGAGGTCAGCAGCGTGGACGCGCGTTCATAACGACGCATGATGAGTTCGAGCAGGTCTTCGGCGGCAGTGTGCGGCAGCTTGCGCATCCCGAGGTCGTCAATAATCAGCAGCGGCACCGTCGCCAGTTCTGTGAGACGGGCCTTGCGGGTGCCGTCGACCGTGGCCTCGGCGAGGTCTTCGAGGAGCAGGTGCGCTTCGCGGTACACGACTTTGTAGCCTTGCTGGATCGCCGCGCGACCGATCGCTTGGGCGAGATGGCTCTTGCCCGTGCCCGGCGGGCCTAAGACCAGCACGTCTTCGCGCTGTCCGACAAACCGTGCGGTCGCGAGTTCGTGGATGAGCGCACGATTCATCTTCTTGTTGAAATCAAAATCAAAGCGATCCAGCGAGCGGTCGGGATCCCGAAACCGCGCTTGCGCATGGCGTCGGTCAAAGAGCCGGTCTTGCCGCCGCTGCAGTTCGTCGTTGACGAGCGTGGCGACGAGATCGAGCGGCGAGAGCCGCTCGGTCTGGGCGTGCCGGAGGCGCGCCTCCAGGACGTCGGCCATCCCAGAGAGGCGGAGTTTGCGGAGCGCGGCGTCGAGTTCAATGAGGTTCATGTGGGGTCTCCTGTCTTGTGGTCAATGAGATCGCGATAGAGCGTGAGCTGGCGGATCAAGGGATCGACCTGGATCAGCGTGAGCGGGAGCGGTGGACGGCGCTCGACGTACTTGCGGACGAAGCGATAGGTGAGCACGCCGATGTCGATGGCCGCCTTGGCCGCGTCATCGGCGACGGCGACGCCGTGTTTCTTGGCGAGCGCCAGGACGCCGAGGATCTGCCGCACGCCATGCACACCGGCGTGGGCGTGAATGTGTCGGCAGACGGTGCCGATGTGCGGCCCGGCGGTGGTGGCGCGCGCCAGGAGCGTGAGCGTCGAGGGGGGCGTGCGCCTCGGGCGATCGGCCTCCGCCATGCGGTGCCACCCGCGCGGCGCCCGCAGATGCTCCCGCAGCAGCAGCCCGGTCTTCGGGTCCATCAGGCGGACATGCAGGTCGTTCCATTGGACATCGATCCGCAGGCCAATCCAGGCGGGCGGCGCGCCGTAGTACGCGGCCTCCACTTCGACACAGCCATCGAGGTGGACGGTGCGCTGGCCAAAACGGTAATACCGAAACGGCTCGATCGGGAGCGGCCCCAAGGCGGGCCGCTCCTCGGCAAACATCGCGGCGACCTCACGCTTCGTGGTGCCATGAATACGCGTGTCCGCCCAGCGGGCCTCCCACCGATCGAGGTACCGCTGCGCCGCCTCGAGGGTCTCGAAGCGCAAGCCTTTGAGCGCTTTTTGCGCATGGCCCACGCCCGCTTCCACTTTGCCTTTGCGATCGGGATCCCGCACCCGACACGGCAGCGCCACGACGCCGTAGTGCGCGAGCACATCGCGATACAGCGGATTGAGCGCGGGATCGTAGATGTCGGGCTTGAGGACGCCTTCGCCGAGGTTGTCGAGGATGATGACCGTGACGGTGCCACCCAAGCGACGAAACGCGTGCTCGTGCAACTCGGCCCAGATCTGCGCGCTCGACTTCCAGGTCAGCAGCCGGACGCTTTTGCGCGAGCAGCCGAGCGTCATGACAAACAACCGCACGCGTCGGTACAGGCCGGTGCCGGGGTCGCGTACCATCGGCCCCTCGCCGTAGTCCACCTGCGCTTCTTCCCCAGGGGCCGTGGTGATCACCACGCGGGCCTCTGGCGCCACGCGGCCCCGCACGGTCAGGACGAAGCGACGGACGCTCGCATACTGCGCGGTAAAGCCGTGGTCATCCACGAGGTCCTGCCAGATCGCCCTCGCGTTGCGCCCGCGGCTGAGCGCCTCCGCAATGATCTCCCGATAGAGTTCGCAGGCGCTCGCACTGGGGGCCGGCGTCGGTGCCAGGTCGGTGGACACCTCGGGCGTGGTGGCCGGTTTTGCGGCCGCAGGGTCGGTGGACACCGCCTCCATGGTGGTCGGTTTTGGCGGCCACACCGTCGGTCGGCCCCCTCGCCCGCGCACCGGCACCCCGGCCGCGCGGAGATACCCGCCGACGGTGTCGCGGTGGACGTCGGTTTCGGCCGCGATGCGGCGCAGCGACCAGCCCAACCGGCCCAATGCGATGACTTGCTGCTGTTTCGTATGACTCAAGACATTGCCCATCCTGACGGTGGACCATGTCCCCACCGCCGAAGTCAATGCCTCGATCAGCTACGCGTGGTGGCCGGTTTTCAGGTGTCGATCAATGGCCGGTTTTGGGTGTCCACCGAGGCGGCGGGAACTGAAGTTTGAAGTGAAGGTGAACTGGGGACGAATCGCTGGAACCGCGTCTTACCGTTTGCGACGTAGCGTACGATGGTTCCTTGAGGACCAGTCGTCGCCCGTGAGCGTTCGATCGTAACCGGCAGGTCCCGAATTCTCTCGTGTCGCTCTGCTGCGGACTTTGCTGTGAGGATGCCAAGCCATTGAAGGGTGCGACCGGCTCTTCGTGCAACAAGCCTGTTGGAGCTTTTCGCGGCCAAGGTCAGGCTAATCCGAGCGCCTTCGAGGTCGGCAGGCAAGTTCGCGACGGGAATCCCCAGAAGGACGCGGGCTTGCTGCTCCCCCGATGACAGCCATCGGGATTGCCCGGAAGTTGTCGCGGCTGCGAGAGGAATCCCCGTGATGAAGAGGGCAAGGGCGGTTGTCAGTGCGACGAGTGGCCTTAGAGCGTTCCGTGAAGTCATGATTTCTCCTGATTGCCTGATTAACTGGACGCAAAGTGGAACCAGCTAGCTTAGGACGCGTGCAGAAATAACGGTATCAATTGGACGCCTGGGGCCTACCGTCGAATCGGCCGAGGTCGGATGACATAGTTCCATTCCCCATGGAATCGATCGCGCCGGAGATTGATCTGCTGCATTGCCTCAGCGGTGACTTTGCGGCCGGTGGCATATTTGCGGCGATCCAATCGGCACGTGACCGTCAGGCCTTTCGCGGTGGTCGTCTTCGCAATGAGATTGACCACGGTTTCGTAGTCCCGGAGCGGTTCGCCCCGCCAATTCGACGAGATGAAAGAAAACAGCCGATGCTCGATCTTGTTCCATTTGCTGGTGCCGGGGGGAAAATGACAGACCGTGATCGGCAGGCCGATGTCATCCGCGAATTGCTGCAGCTCCAGTTTCCACAGGCGCAACCGGTACCCATTGCTGCCTCCGCCGTCTGCGGTAATCAGCATCGTGGTGGCGTTCGGATAGTGCCGGTGACCTTCATGGCGCCACCATCCACGGATCGAGGCCACCGCGAACGCCCCGGTGTCGTGATCGGTCCCGACATTGACGAAGCCCGTGTTGCGCCCGATATCGTAGATGCCAAAGGGATAGGCCCGCGGCACGTCGGGCGAAGGAAAGTCGTGGCCCTGCACCTTCGTCGGGCGTTTCGCGGGACGCCATTGCTGGCCGGCGTTGACGTAGTTGCCGATGAGTTCCTTCTTCTTGGTATCGACCGAGATCACCGGACCGCTATGCGCCAGCCCCCGTTTCACCGCGGCATTGATGTGCCGAAACTGCGCGTCCCGATCCGGATGGTCGTCTCCTTCCTCGGTCTTGCGGTTGCTCTGGAGGCTGTAGTCGAGATCGTGCAGCAGCTCCGCGACCTTCGAGGGGCTGACGGGATGGTGCTGCCGAGTCAGGGCGGCCGCCAGCGTCCGCGTGCTCTGACACGTCCACCGCAGGGGCGATTCCGGGTCGCCGCGCGTGTCGGGCGCGATCATCCCTTCCAAGGTGTCTAGGAGCTCGGGGTCGGAGACCGTAATGGGTTTGCGTCCCGCGCCGGGGCGGCGGATGCGACCAGGGGCCAACGCGGCGCCCTGGGCGATCTCCTGGATCCCGGTGGCGATCACCCGGCGCGACAGGCCGCACGCCCGATGTACGAGACTGACGCCGCCATAGCCCAACGCCTGCGCTTCACTGGCCGCCAGCAGGCGCCGGGTGCGTTCATCCAACAACGGCCACACCGCATGGAATTGCGCCACCAACGCTGCCAGACTCCTCACAGTCGGGCAGCATAGTACGAACCTACGTCAACATGGTACTGTTATTTCTGCACGCTGCCT
>Ga0163149_10006626_pt1 | contig 11845 bp, 12 predicted proteins | sample OliLakLV19MP5G1_FD_148604 | JGI IMG/M metagenome (GOLD analysis project Ga0163149, IMG submission 148604) | Freshwater microbial mat bacterial communities from Lake Vanda, McMurdo Dry Valleys, Antarctica - Oligotrophic Lake LV.19.MP5.G1 | ecosystem: Environmental > Aquatic > Freshwater > Lake >...
ATATACAGACACGTCAACAACACTTGACACATTTAGTTCAGCGCTCTCAGTCACACTTACATACGAAGTATCCGATATTACTAGTCTCGATACATCGACACTCAAAATTCAACGTTACGATGGCACAACATGGTCAGAGCTCTCTGGATGTTCGGTAAACACATCGGCGCGTACTGTTTCTTGTACAACAACAGCATTTTCTGACTTTGCTATTTTCGGTGATGTTGCCTCAGTATCCTCAGCTGGGAGGAGTACTAGTAATAATGGTGGCACTTTTCTTTGGTGCTCGGGTCCCATGGCACCAGGATGGAATATGAATCTACCTGGTGGAGGATGTAATCAAGTTGCCACTGTAGCACTTGCATCCGTAGGTACAGCTCCTACTTCCACAAAATCTTCTCTATTTATCTTTGGACGCACATTGCGTTCGGGCATGAACGGACAGGATGTTACAGAGCTTCAACGGTTTCTAAATGCACAAGGTTTTGTTGTGTCAAAAAGTGGCGCCGGCGCTCCAGGAATGGAGTCTGATTATTTTGGTGTAAAAACAACCCGAGCGCTTAAGCGTTTTCAGGAAGCCTACTCAAGGCAAATACTCACACCTTGGGGACTCACACAAGGTACGGGTATTCTTGGACCTAAAAGCCGTGAGCTGATCCTTGAAAAGATGTAGACTGACATTACCGAAAGAAAAATTTTATTTTAAGTCAGGTAGTAAATGTACAGATACTATATGTTGAGTCCAGAGACTAAGATTTATAGCTAACTATTTTTACACGGCATACTAGGCTAGAGGGTGCTATTCAAGAAGGAAAAACCAGTCGATTTTGATTGTTTTTCCTTGTGTTGTTTACGTGTCACATTCAGAATACTTTACGAGAATTTGTTAGAATATCTATACATGGAATTTTCTCTCAAATCAAAAGTTATGCTCTACCCAGGTATGGCTGGGTGGCATTTTGTATTTATAGATAAAAAGTCATCTGAGAAAATAAAGAAAAATCAGATTGGGAAAAAGAGAATAGGTTGGGGATCGATTCCTGGTACTGTAACAATTGGAAAAACTACATGGAAGACATCTATTTTCCCCGACAAAGATGGAACATATCTTTTACCAATCCGAGCTGAGATTCGTAAAAAAGAAGATGTATACGTAGACGACCATATAAGCTTTACATGTATACTTAGAAAATAATGACTAAAAAAAGAATCTTTATGGGAGCGGTAGTAATCATTATTCTTGGTGTTGGGTATTACACTATCTCCCCGCTATTTATACATATACGTGTTGACGAATCTTTACCGCAAGGTGTACGAGTTCCAGCCACTCTCGAGCTTCAAACAGAAGTAAACGCACCTGCTCCAGTTGTTGGAACTATAGGACATCCTGCTAGTGGTACAGCAAGGATAGTTATGACAGACAGTAAGACATATCTTCGATATGAAAACTTCAAGACTATTAACGGTCCCAATATTTACGTGTATCTTGCTAAAGATTTGGATGCAAAAGAATATGTAAGTCTTGGCAAGGTTAGGGCGACTGAAGGCAACATCAACTACGAAGTTCCATCCAATGTAAACGTAAGTGATTATCCCTACGCACTCGTCTGGTGCAAGACATTCGGAGTTCTCTTTAATTCCGCGAAGCTCTAGGTTGTTAGTACTGTAGGTATCTCTTAGAAAGTATCAAGATACTTTTTGCCAAAAAAATTTTGATACGCAGGGGTAGGTATATTAATGAGAAAACTAAATTTGTTTGTAAGATTATGTTCAAACATACGGCTTATAAGTGTTAACCCTAAATTTTATGTATGAATAAAAATATTCTTATTGTAGTTGTTGTCTTAGTTATAGCCGGTGCGGGGTACTTAGTTTTTACAAACAAAGCACCCGTATCTGAAACAGTAATAAATCAAATACCACTTAATTCAGGTGAAAATCCACAACCAGGAAGTTCGGTGCATGATTTGCCAGTTGAGCCTGCAGCAGCTGTTGCGCGTAAAGATCTTGCTCAGAAACTTGCTCTCGATGAAAAAAGCATAGTGATCATGTTGATCGAGGAAAAGACATGGAGTGATGGATGTCTGGGTCTCGGTGGTCCTGCCGAGTCATGTCTCGCAGCTCTTGTTGATGGTTTTCGTGTTGAGATGGCTGCAAAGGGTAAAACTTATATTTACCGCACTGATAAAACAGGAGCTGCTATTCGAGCTGAGACAAAATAATGTAATTCTCTGGCTTAAAAAAGCAAATTTTGGAGATCTGGTTTTTTTATTCTATACGTTTGAGTATTAGATCCAGAGATTAGTATCCAACAGGTGTTATAATTGTATCTATGGAAAAACGGAGTGTTAATAAGATGATCGAAGACAAACTTCCTCTGGGGATTACCTTTGTTATACTGGGTGGTTTTATTATTCTTGCTTTCGTGCAGATTTTTGCTCTCAAGGGGCAGGTAAGTTCTCTTTCATCTCAGCTTGCTTCTACGACAGAAGTACTTGTGCAAAATACTGAAGAATTGGCACGAAATATTATTGATATTCGAAGCCAAACATCTGGACTTTCAAGCTCTCTCTCATATACACAACAAAATATAGACGCTGTGAAAAGTCAGGTTGGTGGGGTGGAGCAGGTTGTTGGTTCTATATCAGGAAGTGTTGGAAGTCTTCAGAAGCTTGCTCAGCTTGATCCTGAGCTTCTTAAAAAATATTCAAAAGTATTTTTTATGAATGAGAATTATGCTCCAACACATTTGACTACGGTGCCAGCTGAGTATTTATACAGTAATACAAAGTCTGAACAGTTTTTAAGTGAGGCGTGGCCATTTTTAAAACAGCTCTTAGATACAGCCAAAGCAGGGGGGGTCACATTGTATGTTAAGTCTGGATACCGTTCGTTCGCAGAACAGCAATCTTTGAAATCAAACTATTCTGTTGTGTACGGTGCAGGTACAGCGAACTCTTTTTCTGCAGATCAGGGTTATTCAGAACACCAACTCGGCACAACTCTTGATTTCATTACAGCAGGGCTTAATGGGCAACTTGAAGGTTTTGAAAAAACACAAGCATATTCATTTCTTATAAATAACGCTCATCGTTTTGGTTTTGTGCTGTCATATCCAAAAGGCAATAATTACTACGTATTTGAGCCGTGGCACTGGCGTTTTGTGGGTGTTGGGCTGGCAACAGATCTTCATGCTCAAAGTATAAAATTTTACGATACAGATCAGAGAGAGATTGATGCGCATCTTATAAATATATTCGATTAGATTTTTTGTTGAGAAGCTAGGGTGAGCCTGATACAATAGTTCCATTATGAAAAATACAATTATTTTCGTTGTGATTATTGCTCTTATTGGTCTTGGTATCTATGTGCTAACTAAAACTCCTTCAGATGATGTGAGTATTATTCCGGGTGTAATAAATCTTGGTGAAAACGAAAATACAGATGATGGTGAAGTAGTGGTGGTTGATAAAACAAAGACAGTTATTGGTACATCAGTAAATGGAAATAATATTACTGCATATCACTTTGGTGAGGGTGCTGATGAAATTCTATTTATTGGTGGTATTCATGGTGGCTATGAATGGAACACTGTTCTTGTTGCAGGTGAGCTTATGAATTACCTTAAAACAAACCCAAGTGTTATTCCAAGTAATGTAAAGGTAACTGTTATTCCAGTTTTAAACCCTGACGGATTACAAAAGGTTGTAGGTACAACTACAGTTTCTTTTAGCCAGGCACAAGTTCCTTCATCGAAAGATGTTGTTGTGTCTGGTCGTTTCAATGCAAATAATGTGGATCTCAATCGAAACTTTGAGTGCGATTGGCAGACCTCAGGAACATGGCAAAACAAGACTGTAAGTGGTGGAAGTGAAGTGTTCTCTGAGCCAGAAAGTCAGGCTATAAAGAGTTATCTTGAAAAAAATAAAATAGTTGCATCTGTTGTGTGGTACAGCGCTGCTGGAGGTGTGTTCGCTTCAAGTTGTCACAATGGAGTAAGTCCAGAGACAAGTACTCTCACAAAGACATTTGCAAAGGCTTCTGGATATAAGGCATATGAAAGCTTTGATTTCTACACAATAACAGGAGATATGGTAAATTGGATGGCAAAAAATAATATTCCTGCAATCAGTGTTCTTCTTACAAACCATACTGATACTGAGTGGAGTAAAAATCAAGCAGGTATAGACGCTATCCTTAAGCACTACACTAAATAATTTCTGTGAAGAAAGTTCTCGGCATACTTATAGTTTTAGGGCTACTTATGGGTTTAGTTTTGTTTTTTAACAAAACACCTAAAGTTGAGGAAATTGTAATTCAAGAAAAGGTTGTACAAAAATACGAGGTTATTGGAAATTCTATAGAAGGTAGACCGATTGAAGTATATAGGTATGGAAATGGAGAGAAACACCTTCTTTTTGTTGGAGGAATACATGGTGGATATGAATGGAATAGTGTACTTCTCGCGTATGAGTTTATTGATTATCTTGATATAAATCCTGATATTATTCCTGAAAATATAACTCTTGAAATAATTCCTTCTGCAAACCCAGATGGGGTGTATAAAGTAACTCAGAAAGAAGGACGATTTAAGGTGAGTGACGTTTCAAAAGACGCTGAGGTGCTTGCTTCTGGTCGCTTCAATGCAAACAATGTAGACCTCAATCGAAACTTCGATTGTAAGTGGCAATCAAAAAGCACATGGAGATCTAAAGAGGTAAATGCTGGGAGAGAAGTTTTTTCAGAATCAGAGTCTAAAACTCTTAGGGATTTTATTTTAAAAGTAAAACCTTTGGGAGTTGTGTTGTGGCACAGTCAGGCAAATGCAGTTTATGCATCACAATGTGAAGAAGGTATTTTACCAAAAACTCTTGATATGTTAAATGCATACTCAAAAGGTTCAGACTATAAAGCCATAGAGACATTTGATGCGTATGTTGTAACGGGCGCTGTTGAGGATTGGCTCGCATCAATTAATATCCCAGCAATTACAGTAGAGCTTAAAACACACGAAGTGATTGAGTTTGAAAAAAACCTTGGAGGTACTAAGGAGCTTTTGAAATTATATAGTAAAAAAGGAGAGTAAGACCAAATGGATTTTTGGTTGCGTTAGATAGTTCTGAGAGAGCCAGCTCCAATCTGACAATGATCCAGAAAAAGCACACAGAGTTATGAAGGCGATGCTTCAGATGAAGAAGATTAATATCAAAGCTTTGGAAAAAGCATACGAGGGAAAATAGAATTTCTACTGAGCCTGTTTTTAGAATCTTCAATATGGTCTATTAAAGTAGATCACAGAATTTTTTGTTACAATAAGGTCTTGTGATGAAAAAACGTCGAGGTAAACTAGGTATGGTTATTGTCCTCACTCTCTTTTTGATAAGTGGTTATTTTGTTGTTGGTGCATTTAAACCAAGTGGACCGGCTTTGGTCGTGCTGTCATCTGACTTGAATCGTATTGAACTTGCTAGGACTTTAGGCGAAACTCTTGGGTGGAACGATCGTGAAAAAAGTGTATTTGCTGCCACCTGGGCTGAAATGCAATGGCTTGCTTTTAGTAAGCATATACCTCAAATTTTTGAGGAGCGTTATAAATGGGGTGAGGGCGGTAGGGAAGCATTACTTGTAAATTCATCTCGCTATATTGATCCGAAATACGATCTGTTACGTTCTGTGTATGTTCCTGAAACATATGTAATCTCTGGCAATGAAACTCCAGCAGGAATCGCTAAAAAATTGATTGACCCAGTTTTGGCAACCTCGACTGCTTCATTCCTTCGTGCACATATAGATATTGAAGTGGTTCAAAATATTGCCGCTCTTGTTCGAACCGAAACAGAAAATCTTCCTGATCTTGTGCCTCTGCCACCTGCTGATTTACAGATTGAATTTACTGAAACAGATCAAGTATTGCTTCGATTTTCAACCACATACTATAACCAGGGTAAGGGACCTCTGGAGCTTTTTGCAGATCCTAAAACACGTGGAATTCGAAGTGATATAGAACGTGATGTATTTCAGCGTATTTATAAAAAAGATGGCACAGAGAGGACTCGAATTTCGGGAACTTTCATGTGGCATCAAGAGCATCTTCATTATCATTTTGCTGATTTTGCGATATATGATCTTGATTCGATTGAAACTGATGGCCCAACCCCAGATCTCTCGGGTTCAAGACAGAAATCAACCTTCTGTATTCGTGATGTGAGTAAGACTGACCTATCGCTTCCAAATTATGCAGAGAAGGCGGGCTACTTAATTTGTGGTAAAGAAAAGCAGGGTATTTCAGTTGGGTGGGGTGATACGTACTACTACACTTATCCGGATCAACTACTCAATGTTACAGATCTGCCGAGCGGTACTTATAAGCTCATGTTTGTTATCAATCCATTTGATCGATTTGATGAAGGAGACATGTCAAACAATACGGCAAGTGCAACTTTCAGGCTCGACATGCAGAAACGTACAGTTACAATGATAAGTATGGAACCAAAGACGTTTCCAAAGGTTGAACATATTTATCCAGATGAATGTGGTGTAACAATAACATGTTGAAATACTTTGTAGGATTAATAGCAGTAGTCGCACTGGGGTTTGGTGTGTATTTTGGAATGGAAAAAAAGAAGGGTGATGAGGTGGTGCCAAACATAACCGCAACATCTACGCCTTCGACAAACTTATTTGAAGTTGTAGCAATAGGGCTTGAAATTCCATGGGACATTGCATTTCTAGAGAATGGAGAACTTTTAGTAACAGAACGTCCTGGGACCATACAGAGAATTAATACTGAAGGAGTGAAAACACCTATTCACTACGAAAGTGAAGTTGTTCATCGTGGGGAAGGAGGTCTTCTTGGTATCTTGCTCCATCCTGATTTTAAAAATAATAAACAGATCTATGTATATATATCAGCACCTGGATCTACAGGAGAAACCACAAACCGTGTCGAACGTTATCGGCTCGATGGTGAAAGTCTGACTGGAAAGGAATTGATTATTAAGGATATTCCGGGAGCTTTGTATCACGATGGTGGCCGTATGGAATTTGGTCCAGATGGGCTTTTGTATATCACAACTGGTGATGCTACACGGAGTAAAATTGCACAAGATAAAAAATCTTTGGGCGGAAAAATTTTAAGACTTAATGCCGATGGCACACCTGCTGCAGGGAATCCATTCGATACTCGTGTCTATTCGTATGGACATCGCAATCCGCAGGGTCTTGCCTGGGATGATGCTGGAAGATTGTGGGAGACAGAGCATGGACGTTCAGGAATTACTTCAGGAATGGACGAACTCAATCTTATCCGCTCGGGCGCGAATTACGGTTGGCCAGAAATAGAAGGCGCAGAAACAGAGGAAGGCATGGTTACTCCTATCAGAAATTCCGGGGGAAGTGTTACCTGGGCTCCAGCTAGTTTGGCATATCTAAATGGAAGCTTGTTTTTTGGAGGACTCAGGGGTGAAGCTTTATACGAAGCTGTATTGGAAGATGAGAGAGTTGTGGAATTTAAAGAGCATTTTAAAGGGCAATTTGGACGTATTCGCACCGTGCGTGTTGGGCCAGACGCGATGCTCTATTTGACTACGAGCAATCGTGATGACCGCGGCACTGTAAAAGCAGGAGACGATAAAATCATTCGGGTAAATCCAGCTCTACTTAACGATTAGGTTTTCTAAAACCGAAGCTTGTTACATTCTTGCTCTAAAAGGTGTGAGATATTACTATTAAAAGAGTATGGTGATCTTCTTTGAGCATATTATTTTATTTTTGACTTCAATTGGAATTGTTTGGTTTTTTTCAGGATTGATTGTTGATGCAATTGATCGCATGGCAGCACGTTTTCACAAAAGTAGTTTTACAGTGGCGTTTTTTGTACTCGGTTTTTTGACTTCGATCAGTGAGTTTTCTGTTATGGTGAATTCCACGCTTGCTGGCGCGCCTCAAATCTCAGCTGGTAATCTTTCGGGTGCTTCATTTATTATCCTTTTGTTTATTATTCCGCTCCTCGCGATAATTGGGAATGGTATTCAGGTCAAAAATACACTGCCTAAAAAGCATCTCGCTCTGGTGCTTGCGGTTATTGCTCTGCCAACTCTGTTTTTACTTGATGGGGAAGTTGTGTTCAGTGAAGGAGTTGTTTCATTGATTGGCTATGGAATACTTATATATTTTATTCGTAAACATAAACCACGGTTGCCAGATGTTATTGAGGGAGTTAAGAATAAACTCGTAGATAAGCACGACTCTACTTTTATGGATATTTTGAAGCTCGTTGTCGGGGCAATTTCTATTTTTTTTGCTGGATACTTGTTGGTTCAGGAAGTAATTTATTTTTCAGGAATATTAGGTATTCCAAATTCTGCCATAGGTCTTATTGTGCTTTCGCTTGGAACAAATGTACCTGAACTAGCTATTGCAATTCGATCTATTGGAAAACAAAAAAATAATATTGCCTTTGGTGACTACCTTGGTTCGGCAGTAGCCAATACATTACTTTTTGGTTTACTTATTCTTTTGAATGGTAATTTTGGAGTTACGGGTGAACAGTTTTTTGTTACCGCAGGACTCATGATTGCTGGGTTCATTGCTTTCTATATAAGCGCTAGCTCGAAACGAAAAATTTCGCGGTTTGAAGGATGTGTACTTATTTGTTTTTACATTCTGTTTCTCATAACCCAAATCTCTGCTTTGCTTAATCCTCATATCTAATTATTTCAAATTCACAGTACTTGTCTGGACGACATAATCTGCAATCTGTGCTTTAATTAAGGGGTCGTTACAAATAACTAGTATAATATGGCAAAACCAAATTCTGCATTCATGAAGCCGATGAACATAAGCGCTGATCTCGCAGCTGTTGTGGGTCCAGGTCCAATGCCTCGATCTGAGGTTGTGAAGGCTCTGTGGGTATATATCAAGAAGAACAATCTTCAAGATGAGAAGAATAGACGAAATATCAATGCTGACGAAAATCTTAAGAAGGTTTTCGATGGAAAGGCAGTTGTAAGCATGTTTGAAATGACCAAGCTTGTTTCAAAGCATCTTTCGTAAAACTACCATAGAGAGGAGGTGAGATTTATAAAAAAACTACCAGACCATCAGTCTGGTAGTTTTTTTGTTGTACAATTAAGTCCTCTAAAACAAGGTGTAATAGTAAGGTTTGTTTGGCGTCTGTAATGTATATGAAACATGTAACAATAGTAGTAATAATTGCAGTGATTTTAGTAGGAGGTTTTTACACCTTCAACAGCTATATTTATAATGAAAAACAGGCAGATATTACTGTCGTATCAGACAGTACAGATAGAGGTGAAATTTTAGCTATTGATCTTGCTCCGCTTGCATATGATGGGTCAGCAATTATTACCATAAAGAACGATGAGGGAATACCTAAGAATATTGCAATACCAGCCCGCGGGTTTTCAATGTGTCCTGGATTTAAAAATGTTGCAGATATCAGTTCGCTTAAAGTTGGAAATAAAATAGAAGTGAGGGGTGAGGTTGATTCTGAAGGAGTAATTGTCCCTTGTGTGTCAGAAGCTCACTATCTCCGTGTTAATAATAATTAGAAAATTACGATGTTTATGTCAGGATCAACATATAAGAAAGTGCTTGGTGTGATTTTTGCAGCTCTCTTGCTTGTAGGGATAGGTTTTTTCCTGATAAATAAAAATGAAATTCCTTCCGAAGATACTATTCTTCCTGGAGAGAATACTGGTAAGGAAATACAAACACCTGCATCCTATAAAGACGGGACATATATGATAGATGGAGTTTTGGTTTCGTTAACGGAAGGTGTTTCCGAAATTGAAGATCTGGATTCAAGCTCAATTATAGAAACTCGTTATTTTGGGAATGAAGTAATGCACGATCTGAATGGGGATGGTCGTGAAGATGTTATTTTTCTTGTAACACAAAGTACTGGCGGTACAGGTTTCTTTTATTACGTTGTTGCAGCTTTGAATACTCAAAAAGGATATATTGGTTCGCAGGCTCTCTTTTTGGGTGATCGAATCGCTCCTCAGACAACAGAAATGGGTAAGGGAAATATTATCGTAGTTAATTATTTAGATCGAAAAGCTGGTGAAAGTTTCTCAACCCAACCTTCGGTTGGGAAGCGTATGTGGTTGCTTCTTGATATTAATACGATGCAGTTTGGTGAAGTGGTACAGAATTTTGAAGGGGAAGCGAATCCAAACAAAATGACGCTTGGGATGAAAAAATGGACATGGATAAGCACTCTTTATAATGATGAAAGAGTTATTGCTCCAAAAAAAACTCAGGCTTTTGCTCTTGAATTTGGAAAAGACGGAAGATTTTCTGCAACAACAGATTGTAATCAAGTTGCTGGATCGTACACAGTATCTCCTGACAAGATAATTTCATTTGGTGAAATGATATCGACAAAAATGTTCTGTGAAGGATCGCAAGAGAACGAATTTACACAAATGCTCAGTACCGTAAGTGGGTATCACTTCACCAGTAAGGGCAATCTTGTTCTAGACATAAAGTTTGATAGTGGCTCGATGACTTTTAGATAAGGTTGAAAAGTAACTTCTCCCGAGGTTAAACCTCGGGAGAAGGTTCATCAAGTCTTAACCTTGTAGAAATAGAATTATAAAAGCCTCTTATATAGAGGTTTTTATGTGCGTCGAAACTAAATTTCGATGATTTTTGGTACTCCTAAAAGAACACGCAAGTTTATATTCCGAATTGTGGGAGTTTTAATCATACTGTTTGTTTTCAGTTTCTTAATGGATTTTGTGTTTGGATCAATTTCTATTCCTGCCAGAAATTCTCTCGGGTCTGATATTCGATACTATCAAAATGTGATAGGTGAGAATAAGTTTATTGCTCTTACTTTTGATGATGGCCCTGATCCAAAAACTACTCCACTCTTGATGGAGATACTTAAGGAAAATAATGTACCGGCAACTTTCTTTTTTCTTGGAACAAATTCTCTGAGGTATCCCGAATGGGTAAAGAGTGTACATAACGGAGGATTTGAAATAGGAAATCATACCTTTACACATGACAAAAGTGTCCATGTGTCACGTGATCGTTTTAGGTTTGAGGTTACAACGACAAACAAAATTCTCAAAAGCATTACGGGAGAAGCTGCTGTTTTGTATCGACCTCCATTCCTACTCGACATTGGAGGGGATCCAACTTTTGATCCTGAAACACCTGAAACGTCCTTGGCTTGGGCTGGAGAGCTTGGTTATGTAGTCGTCGGCGCCGATATTGATTCATTCGACTGGAAAGCTCATTCAGCTGATGAGGTTGTGGCAAACATACTTGCACGATTGTCATCTGGTGGTCATATTGTTCTCTTGCATGATGGTTTTTCAGGACAATACACGGTCGAGGCGCTTCCGCGGATTATTTCTGAATTACGTTCTAGAGGTTATGAATTTGTTACAGTCTCAGATCTTTTTGGGCTTAATGTGCTGCCTTATGTTCGAGTAGATAGAGAGCTTTCTTTAGGTACTGATGATGCTCGGACTAGAGGTCGTGTTTCGCACCTCCAAACATTCTTGCTCATGGAAGGAATTTTTGATCATGAAATTACGGGTTATTTCGGAACAACAACATTAGCGGCTTTAAATGAGTGGCAGGCACAGAATGGAGTAGTTCTAGAAAGTGGAGTGCTAGGACCTTTGACACGAGAGAAGATGGCATCAGTTTTAAGTTCAAGGATGTTTCAAAAAATTCCAACAAACATTTTCTCTCAAGATCTTGCGTCATTTGAATCAAAGATGCGGTATTTTTTTCTGTATGCGATTTCAAGGTCTGGTGGCATTTTATTTTCTTTAACAAATATAGCGTTAGTGTTTTTGAT
>Ga0163149_10006632_pt1 | contig 11842 bp, 8 predicted proteins | sample OliLakLV19MP5G1_FD_148604 | JGI IMG/M metagenome (GOLD analysis project Ga0163149, IMG submission 148604) | Freshwater microbial mat bacterial communities from Lake Vanda, McMurdo Dry Valleys, Antarctica - Oligotrophic Lake LV.19.MP5.G1 | ecosystem: Environmental > Aquatic > Freshwater > Lake >...
GTATATACAATTGTGGTAAAGCCAGAATTAACAGCGTGCTCGATAGCTTCTCTCCTAGCAGCACCCATCGTTGAGCCACGCTGCACAATAACCTCAACACCCTGATCCTTCAACGCACGGTTAAATGTTAGGTCAGAGCCCCCATCAACTGAAATAACTTTAATGAGAAGATCCTTTGCCTCACTAGCAGCCCTAAGAGCGAGATCCGCTCTTAACATATCTCCCTTAGAGACATGTTTAAAAAGTGTTGAGGTAACTATGGCTATATTTTGAGTAATCATCTACCCGTCATCATCTACCACAAATACAAACTTTTCAACTGAAGTTAAGCGAGATTCGTAATCAACCACATCTTTATTTTTCTCAACCTCTGTCCCTGAATCAACATAAAAGATCTTATCTGTAGGGCGTTTTTTAAGAGAATAGATAGAGGAGCTTGTGGTTGTTTCTTTTTCCTTAACAACTCTCTCTACTGCCACATATTCTTTTTGTAATACGTTTCGCTTCCTTCGCTCTTTGCCTGGAAGTGAAATTGGGCTAGGACTAAACTCGCTCTCTTCATATTTAATTCCACTAGGATTCCTTATCGAAGACTTATATGGATTCTCATCAATGTTAAGTCCAAAACCCATTCTTCTACGACGTTTAGTTTGCTCCTCTGTTCCTGTTTTATTTTTTGAAGGATTGGATTCTGGTACCTTATATAGTTCTGGATACGGTTCTGGAGATAGAAAAGGCTCCGGATGAAGTTTTAATTTTGCTTTGGTTACTGGCTCTACTTGAGGTTGCGGTCTTGTACTAAGTTCTGGTTTAAGGTCTACTTTTGTTTCTGCTGGTTTCTCTTTAGGAGATAATTCTACCCCAAATAAAGAGAGATCCTCATTTACTCTAGCTAAGTCTTTTTCAATCTTGGTTTTGGATTCTTCAAGTTTTACGATCTCTTCTTTAATGATCTCCTTAGCCGCATCTGAATATGTAAGATCAGATACCTTCTTTTGTAGTTGATCTAGTTTCTTTTGTTCTACAGCTAGCTTTTTCTCTGTTTCAAGTTTATTTTTCTGAAGCGCTTCGATTCCTTCATCAAAAGATGGTGGTTTTTCTTTAGAAGTGAGGTCGACCTTTGGTTTTGTAATTGGCTCAGGCTTATCGAGCACAGCAACACCAACCTCTTTTTCTTTAAGCTCTAAAGATAGCTCATATTCACTAGGATCCCCTTTCGTATCTTTGTAACTACCGCCACCATTACTATCACGACCACCGCTACTATCTCCGCTACTATTCTTTCCACCATTCCCCTCTCCATCTTTAAGAATAGTTCTTGTTGGCTCTTTAGAGTTTTTAAATGCATCCTCGGCCCATGAGATATCTATCTCGTTACTTTTTGATGGTCCGTCTTGGGATATACGTAGCTCAGGAGCGGCAAACTTTCCTTCATCTAAGTCAAACTTAATAGAAGTTTCATGAGGATCACTGGCTGTAATGTTTTTTCTAAGATCTCTTAATGTCTTTATCGGATCATCTACTAATTTTCCTATCGTATAGTTAGCTCCAGCATAAACTACAGCAACTGCTACAGCAGCTCCGGCTTCTCTTTGAAGTGTTTCAAAAAGTTTTGTTTTTTCTTCGGCAGAGAGATCCATCTGCGAAATTGAATACGCTGCATCTGCTAGTGGCAAGGTTATTCCTGCTACAGTAAGTGCAGTAACGGCCTTACCGCCAAAGGCTGTGGTGTTTCCAACAAAATCTTTTGCAAACTGTTGCCGCATAATCAGCTTGGCATCCTCTTTTGAGAGATCGGCTAAGGCATCAGTAGTAATCCTGCCTCCTGCTTTCATAGTAAATCCAACACCTTTTAGCGGAGCAAAGATGCTAACGACATCTGCTGCTAAAAAAATCATGTCAAAGAGGGTTTGCTTTGCTGAAATATCATTAATGCCGGTTGCATACGCATCATCTATCCGATCCCAACCTCGAGCGACGTTTCTAACTTTAAGATATCCAGTTCCAGCAGCTACACCAACTAATCCACCCACAGCAGCTCCAGGAAGAGCGCCAACTCCAAAGAACCAAACGCCTATTACAGCACCTGCAGCAGCACCACCAACTGCACCTCCTAATCCGAAACCAACTGCCTCTCCTAATGATTCACTGTTGGTTTCTGAAAGTGCGACTTGCAAGGCCGAAGCTAAATTCCCCTCTTTATTTTCTTTAAATGAATCAAGTGCACGCTCAATAAAATCGACACCTTTATAGTACTCTCTCTGACTTTCCAATTGATCAAATGTTTCCTTAGCTAATGATGGGGCTTTAATTCTTAGGAGTGTATTTGCCTCAATAATAGCTAGCGCTCCGATCTCTTCCTGAGATAATGACATATCTCTGCCACGAGCAATCTTTGCTTCCTCTGCATACCTAAGAGATCTTATTTTAAGAGCTGTTTCGAGTTGTAAATCATAGTCTCCTGAAATAGCTATTGCTGATAGAGTAGCCGCCTTACTAAAAACCGCTTCCTTATATAAACTTTGACCATATGGAATAGTTACTAACTCTTCTGCTAAATCACTAGCACTACTCATAGCTACGAGGGCACTATTATAATCCCCAATTGCGACTAAATAATTTCCTTTGGCGATATCTGATTGAACGATCTGAGAGAGTAAAACTTCTAATTCAACCTGATTTTTTACTTCACTTAATTTTTCTGACGCTCTTTTAGATACACTCTCTAAAACCTGTCTCATGGCATTTAATGAGTTAACATCGCCGTGAGTTGCTGCATAATCTGCAAATTTTGAAGATCGATTTATAAACTGATTCTGCTGCTCAATATTTAATGTCTCAAATTGAGTAAGAACTCTCTTTAGATCACTCTCTTTTAAAAATAAAACCTGAGTATCACTTCTAAAGAAACTTACTAGTTCGTTAAACTCTCTATTTTCTGGTGAAATATTTCTTTTCTCAGTTGGCGTGAGAGAACTTCCAGCAACTCCTAATGAAGCGGCAACCTCAGAAATATATTCTACCTTAGCTAAGTCATCTCTCCCTGATTGAGAATAAATCGCTCCTAAAATTGAGTGCTTCTCAACATCAATCTGCCTTAATGTTCCAGCGATATCTTCAACATTACCGGTACTTTCATAAACTGCTTGAAGCTGTACCTTTACTCCGTCCAATGTTTCTTTCACTTCAGTAAGACACCGCTCATGTTCTTTTTCAAATTTTTTAACTAGGGCTGGATCTCTTACTCCATTTGGCAGAGATCTTTCATAAGCTAATTCCTCATGAACAGCATAATTTCTAATTGCTCTTACTTTATATAAACTAAGCCCAGTCATCTTTTGCATTAATTCAAGTTGTTGCATCCCGGTTAAGGATTGCTCTCTAAGAGCTTCTTTTAATACTTTAATACTTTGATTAATGCTGCTTTCAAATATTTCAGGTTTGTATTGAGAGAGATGATATTCAGCGTGATTCGCTAAAATTTTAGCTTCAGTTAATTTTACTTCAACAAAGAGCTGAGCACCCATGTCACGAACTCTTGGATCACTACTATTTAAAAGGTCTGCAATCCTCTTCTCTGAATCGCTTAATCCATTTAGATCCAAAGTTGCTACAATTAAATTCCGTGCTTCTAAATTTTGTGCTTTTAAATTCTGTTCGGATGTTTTTTCAAAGGTATTAACGCTCTTTAATATTCCAAGCATCTCTTCATTTTCTGAGAGCTTAACGTACTGTGCTCTCATGGCATTTAGCATCTCTTCAGCTTTCGCTCGACCCTCTATGGTCATAGGAGTATCGCTTTTAAGACTCTTTTCCACTTCAGGATCTAAAACCATCTCAAGGGCTAAGATCTGACCCTCTAATTTTACTCTTTCAAACTTACTGCCATTTGGTGTCAGTGACAGTGAAATTTCAGTACCCTGTGGTAAGAATCCTTCCCCTTTAAGAAGAACCTCTGCTATTTCTGGATTGCTTTGAGCTAAAAGTTTTAGATGAAGTGAAGTAACATTATCTCTTGGAATATCAAAAAGTGCAGCAGTAACAGCTATAACGGATCTCTCTTCTGTTAGAACTGCAACATTTTCAGCATCATGATTAAGACTATAATTAATTCCTCTATTTTGAAGAGTTACTCTATTAAAAAGTTCATTTCTTACATCAGAGAGAACACTCCTAATCCCATCGGCCCTCTCAGCATAAGCTCTGAGAGTTGGATCATGACTTAAGGTTGCATCAGTAACTAGCTTATCAGCCGTATCTGCAATATGACTCTTTGAAACATCACTCTTTGAAACATTACCACCTAATTCTAAAGATATTTTTCTAGCTTCATTTAACTCACCAAGATCTGAGAAAACTCTAATTAATCTAAGTGAGGTTTCACCATCACGCTCTAACTTTTGAGCTTCTTGTGCTAGTAACTTAGCTTCATCAGTTTTACCTTTTAATGTTGCTAGCTCTGCTAATGCAGTAAAACCTAATGCTCTCTTTGTGCTAAGATCTCGGCCATTAACATCAATCCTTTCAAGCTCGATCAACTCTTTTGCAAGTTTTCCGATTAATCGCTCCTCCGCAACAGGTATCAAAGTTGTAAGATTGGCCTTAGATACCCCTGTTTCTGCCTCGATCTGTTTTACTTCAGGCCAGGCATATTCTTTAAAAGAGATCGATTCGATTTTTCTTGCTTCCAAAATTGCTCTTAAATAAAGAGCCTTGGCATCTTGGTCTTGAGGATTTTTTTCTAAATATTCTGAAAGTGTGTTTGCTGCGGCAATTGCCTTTCCACGAATTCGACTCTCATCTCTTCCTTCATAAACTAAGGAAGCTGATTCCTCAGCTACGATCACTCTTAGTTCGCAATTTTTTAAAGTTATCTCTCGACTTTGCTCAAAAGGAAGTTCCGCTTTATGCGCCTTTAACAGATCATCAAAGAGACCGACTGAGTGTTCAAGTGCACGGAGTCTAATCTCTGGTTTAAGATCAGAATCTAACCCTTGGGCTATTCCCATCTCAGCAAATTTTTTAATTCCATCGATTGGCAGTGGAAGTTTATGATCTTCCGCTGCTAAAACTGCATCAGTTACAGCTTGGGCAGTATTATCTAGATCATATTTATCTAGCTCTTTCCCCTCTTTTTTAATTTTATCAATCCGAGCAAAATATAGGTCAATTGCTAAAAGCCTATTATCGTAAAGCTCTTGTCCATAAAGAGTAACATACTCAGTTTCAACTTTATCGATTCGTTCCTCAATCTGGTCTAAACTTAATGCCCAGATTTTTTCAACTTTACGAAATTCCCTTTCTGCTAGTTCCTGCTCTGCAAATGCACGAGATAATACAGGGCTACTCATAAGATCTTGATGTTCAGCCACTCTCTGTTTTTCTAGTTCTTCACGCTTTCTTTTTTCTTGAAGGTGAACTTCCCGTTCTATCCCAATTTCATCTTGAAGACTTTGAGCTCTTTGTGTATCCGTAACATTAAGCAAATTTGAAACGTAGGCAGGTTTTGTTTTATTTAAATCCTGCTCGTATTCAGCTTGATGCCTTCTTAAGCTCTCAACCTCCTGTTTCTGAACTGCTTCAGCAGATTTGGGATCCTGATTTTTAGATGAAGAGGTAGATAAAGAGGTAGTTGCAGAAGCGTTTGCTAGATCCGTCCCCTGCTCATTAGAGTTGGTATTTTTAAGATCAATATCTTGACGAGCCACCACTATTAAAACCTAAGATAAGTACGGGAAAATATAGAGAAACTATTCTTTTAATGTTATGCAGTTGTTTTAATGTTATGTTACAAAATTCTATAAGATCAGAGGCATCAGATAACTTAGCTAACATACTGATCTTATTTGGAATTAACAAAGCAAGTTGATTTATTAAAGCAACCTTCTGAAATAGTTACTCTCATAGCTCTAGCTATAGGGAGTGGATGTACCCCTCAGCAGAGCATTCCCTTGACTGAGGCAAATGATCTTTCACACTCTTTAAGGAGAGATGATATACTCTTCAACAATATTATGCCGCAACTACAACCTCAACTACGACCACGCGAGATCTTTATTTACTCTGGTGCAGGAGTAGCCGAGCGTTCACGCCGAGAGACTCCTGTTCTTTTAGAATCTCTACTTGCCTCATCTGGATATGAGACTTACCTAGTCAATGCCTCAGCTTTTAATGATCCTGACTGGATGGAAAAGGTGGCAGTTTTAATAATGCCAGGAGGATCAGACCTGCCGTACCTAAGACATCTTTCTGGTCACTATAACGATGAGATACGAGATTACGTTACCAAAGGTGGCAGTTACCTTGGATTTTGTGCCGGAGCATACTATGCCTCAGCTTTTATTGATTTTGATCGTGGAGGGGAGCTCGAAGTTTTAGGAGAGCGAGAATTGAAATTTTTCCCTGGTGTAACGAAAGGGCCAGCGTACGGGGTGGGCACATATTTCTATGGCTCTGATAATGGTGCTCGCATGGTTCCGCTTAAATGGTGCTGGGAGGAGGAAGAGGTGGGGCAGGATGTTCCACCTTTAAAGATTTACTATAACGGTGGATGCATTTTTCTTGAAGCAGAGAAGTATCAAGGGGTAAAGGTCTTAGCTCGTTATGATGATATTCCAGGCAAACCAGCAGCAATTATTGAATGTACTGTTGGAGAGGGCAGAGCGATACTATCAGGTGTTCATCCTGAATTTACCTTAGATTCTCTCCCAGTTCAGTCCCCCCAATCTAAAGAAATCTATGCTGAGCATGCACAATTCGAGGCTGGCCGCGCTTGGCTACTAAATAACCTTTTAGAGCGCGCTGGGGTAAGCAGATAGTAAACAGGGAGATATTTTAATAGAGTCACTTTCAACGTTGGATGTGAAAGTCTGAATTTAAAATTGGTCTTCTCTGTTTCCACAGCTCCTTTACCTCTCTCCAAAAGTCATCCTATTAAGCATCTGATTGTGAGCACTGTATAAAACTCTTAGGTTATTGCTCGATGATTTACCACCTAAAGCATATGGCTGGATGTGATCGAAATTTAGATAATGCTTTTCTCCACAACGAACTCCGTCTTTAGATATATAAGAGCACTGATACCCGTTCTGTTTAAGGACAGATCGTTTCGTTACTGCTGGAATATATCTAGTATCTTTTAAAAAACTCTCTGATAGCTCTGGATTATCTCTTAAGCATCTAGCGCTCTCTATTCTTCGATAAGCCGAGCTCTCTGAATACCCTAATTTCCTAACACAGTAATCAAATAGACTAGAGTATCCAAGTTCAAGGTATAATTTTCTAATATCAAACTCACCTAAGTGAAGTAGAAATTTAAGTGTAATCACTCTCTCTTTACTTCTTAGAGTTTCAATCCTTTCAGTTAATTCTAAATCAGTTAACTCTTTAATCTCCATAATCCATCTCCTTAAACGATCTATTTAAATCGCCACCATTAATAAATTATTTAATCCTTATAACATGAGGTTTTTCGGCGAACGGTAGGCCATCACCATACGCAGATCTCACCCTAAAACCAAAAAACGAGGTGGCATTTTTAAATGAATTTTTATAGGCGATTTGTGGCTCTTTAATCGGTATCTTTGAGCGAATCGTGATCATTTAACGATATACAAGAAAAAACCTTGTCAAGGTTTTTGATGGATATTTTGATATTTTTTTAATTTATTTTATTGGTTTACTATTCGATGGATCTACTTCCAATGTTGGAAGTAAAACAAAGAGAAAGGGAAAGAGGGCGATGGCACTATACTGTCTTCGTGCCAGTGCCCCTCCCTCTTTCCCTTTCTCTCCCTCTTTTCGGCCTCGCTTTTCGGCAAAAGCTTTTGAAATTCACTATAAAGTGATTTTATATTCCCCATCACATTTTCCTAAAAACCTGCCATAACAGAGCCATAACGCATTGGCTCAACTAGATCTTAATATCGAATGGTAAAAACAGAGACAGAAACAGAGACAAAAAATTCAGGTGATGCCGTTTCAGGGGGCTCCAGCTCAGGTGGTGGCATATCAGGCTCCATATCAGGCTCCATCTCAAGTGGCGGCTTCCTAGCTAACAGTTTAATAGCTGCGGTTGCTATTGCAGGCTCTGCATCAGCTACAACCGAACATAGCCATGCCACATCAAAAGAACCGAATCCTCATACCTCTACGAACACAGGATTAGATGATTTAAGTCATGCATCTTTATCAAACAGAGAAGTTGTAACAACTGCCTCCTTTCCAGTTTTATCATTAGAAAATTGTAAGCAACTAAGTCCAGAGTGGGTTAGATTTCTACAAGAGAATCTCAATCGGTACGGATATCAACTAAATCCCGATGGTGATTTTGGTCCAAAAACTGATGCTGCTGTCAGAAATTTTCAATCAATAACAGGGTTAAAAAAGGATGGTATCGTTGGTCTTGCAACTTGGAGTAAATTAACCCCAGAGTATACTAGTGGTGCTTCCGTTACTCCCTCTACTACCCCTCAGCCAAAAGCCTCTGCAAAAAGTATAGTTCTTGAACCTACAAATGAGAAAGAGGATAACCTCTTTCTACCTAAAGCAGATCGAGAAGCGATCCGATCATCATGCACTGCGATTGCTCCTAACGATCTCCCCTTTCGTCAATCAATGATGTTCGTAGTGAAATGGGAGGGAGGATTTACGGTGGATCATGCCGGAGATACCATGATCGGCATTACTCGTCCATTTTACGATCAATACCTAAAGTCAGCTGGTATAGATCCAAGTAGCGCTAAACCTATCTGCGACCTTACACTTAATGATGCAATATCTATTTACTATAAAAATACATGGCAGGGTGCACGGTGCTATGATGTCGCAAATGTTTACCGATTATGCCCGGTAAAAGATCAATTGGATTCAAAACTTTCAAATACATCATCGTTAGCTGTTGTAATAGCTAATGGTTCAATAAATTATGGAACTGGTCGAGCACATGAATTTTTAAGAAGAGCCATTAATAATATAGATATAACTGGAGTAGGAGATCTGCCAATCAAAAGATCTTTTGATAATACCTGTTTAAATGCCGTTCAAACTTGCATGGAGCAGGGATTAGTTCCCGACCTTATCAAATCTTATCTTGCCATTGAAGAAACCCATTACAAAGCTCTCGGGGAGAATTCAAAATTTGAAAAATATCTCACTGGCTGGAGGAATAGACACAACAGCATCGCTTACCAGATCAGTAATCTAAATTCCGCTGGAGAACCAGAGCAACTAATAAGGCTGTAAGTAGGTAGAAACTTATCTCTTTAGCTACTTTTTCCCCTATTTTTTCTCTACTTTTTTTTCTACTTTTTTCTCTACGGTTTTCCCTGGCTTTTTCTTAGCGGCTACTTTGGCAGTTCTAGCACTTTCTTCTGTTCTTTTTAGACGTGCTTTAATTTTGGTACGGTTACGTGTTTTTCCAAATGAACCTGCGAAAATTTTCCCCTTAGTTGAACGTCTATCTCCCTTGCCCATGATCTATAATCCTGAATATAAAAAATTAACAATTGATGGCTTTGTGCTTTTAGCATCTGCCCATCAATTTCACTCTCAATTTAACAACAATTCGTAACTAAATACAATTATGCCTCTGTAATTGATTAATCGTAGCCCTAAAGTCTTTTGGCAAGGGAGCTTCTAAAGTCACCCTACCGCTACCATTAGGGCCACCATTTGGGCTACCATTTGGGCTACCATTTGGATCGTTAAACACCAGCCGAAACGCATGTAACGTTAAGCGGCTAATGATACCACGCTCAGCCACTTCCTCTTTGCCACGGTATTTTTTCTTAAACTCAGAGACCATCAAAGCCTTTCTTTGTCCATAAAATGGATCAACAGCTAAGGAATGCCCAATAGATTTAAAATGGATCCGAATCTGATGCTGTCTCCCTGTTAGGGGCATAACCTCAACCAGGGAAAACTTCTTAAATTCCTGTATAACTTTATACCTAGTAACAGAGGGTTTTCCAGCAACTGGATCAATAGTTACCCTACCCGCCTTTCTACTATCCTCAGTAATAGCGGAGTCGATCTCCCCCTCTTTATTCTCTAAACGCCCATCAACTAGGGCTAAATAGGTCTTCTCGACTTCTCGATTCTCAAACTGTTGTGAGAGATCTTTGTGAGCATCCTCAGTTTTTGAAAATAGTACAACTCCACTTGTCTCTTTATCTATCCGGTGAACAATAAAGATCTCGCCATACTTTTCCTTTAAAATACCATAAAGGTTTGGCAGGGCTGCAGCATACCGATCCGGTGTAGTTAAAAGTCCGGCTGGCTTATTAATGGCAACGATAGAATCATTCTCTAGCAGAAAAGTATTTGGCTTTAAATTATACTTCGGTGTCTCTGGCTCAATGATCCAAGGTTCCTGCTCATCATCAATAGAGCTATCTAGGTCATCGATTTCGTAATCAATCATTATTTCCACATCGAGAACATAAAAAAGAAACCGAGGGTTCTAAAGAAAAGCGCGGTTTGAGCGATCTGCATATGCCTTTTTTTTGTAGTACTTTTCGCACTCCCAGTACCTAACCCAAATAAAAGCTTAAATCCAAAATAAAGTGTTGGAAAATAACAGAGCAGTGCGATCGTCGAGAAAAGAATATGGATCTGCTCAAGTGGCTTAAGACTAAACTCCATTGCAGTGCCGACTGCATCACGGGTAATTTGCAGATAAAGAACTAAGAGGATATCCAAAGTAATTCCGGTCAGCACAAAAGGCACATGAGATTTTCTATTGAACCTCTTAATGTAGCCGTAGATCATAGAGAGCCAGGCTAGAGTTGCTATGTACATGTAGATAGTCATAAGGAATGCTTTTAAAGATAATGGGGATATATAATGTCCTAAAGATATTGGCAAATTCAGTTTTAACGTGCAAAGCTCTCAATTTCATTCTTTAAATTTTAATGCTATGAATTTAGTGGTGAATTCGTTTTTTTGAAGCTTAGGGCAGAATTTATTTAGGATACCAAATATTATGGCAACTGAAGTGCGCGACCTTATTGTTCTTGGATCTGGACCTGGAGGCTATGTAGCCGCAATCAGAGCTTCTCAGCTCGGTCGAAAAGTTACCCTAGTAGAAAAAGCTGAATTAGGGGGCGTCTGTCTTAATTGGGGATGTATTCCTAGCAAAGCACTCCTTCGCGCTGCCCAACTCTTTCATGACATCAAACGAGGTGGTGAGTACGGATTTGAGGTTGGTAATGTTAAACTAGATTTTCCAAGTGTTATTCAAAGATCACGTGACGTTGCTACTAAGATGGAGGGCGGGGTCGCCTTCCTAATGAAGAAAAATAAAGTAGAGGTTGTTAAGGGCACCGGCTTTATTGAGAAAGGAAAGATCCTCTCTGTTACTGATGCTAGTGGTAAAAAAACTCCCTACTCCTACAAAGATATTATTATCGCGACCGGTGCACGCGCTAAAGAGATCCCAAACTTAGAGGTTGACGGTAAAGTAGTTCATACGGCTCGCACTATTTTAAACCATAGGATTCTCCCGCAAAAGCTTTTAGTTATCGGAGCTGGAGCAATTGGAATGGAGTTTGCCTACTTCTTTAATAGCTTTGGAACTAAGGTAACAGTTGTTGAAATGTTGCCTCAGATTTTGCCAGTTGAAGATACTGAGATAGCAAATGCGCTAGAAAAAATAATGGTTAAAAATGGAATGACTATTAGAACTAAAGCAAAGTTAGAAGATCTTAAAGTTTCCGGTAAAACTCTCTCAGCTTCTATTATGACAGATAAAGGTGGAGAGAAAGGTGTGGAGAAATGGACTGGTGATACCTGCCTTGTCTCAATTGGTGTAAACCCAAATTCCCAAGGAATCGGATTAGAG
>Ga0163149_10006640_pt1 | contig 11837 bp, 12 predicted proteins | sample OliLakLV19MP5G1_FD_148604 | JGI IMG/M metagenome (GOLD analysis project Ga0163149, IMG submission 148604) | Freshwater microbial mat bacterial communities from Lake Vanda, McMurdo Dry Valleys, Antarctica - Oligotrophic Lake LV.19.MP5.G1 | ecosystem: Environmental > Aquatic > Freshwater > Lake >...
AGCAATGTAAAGCTCAGTGGCAATAATTTTATCGTGGATCATATTTATATTCTAACAACCGAGCAAAAGTATAAAATCAGTTGGTTCGATTATCAACAAAAAGTGGAATTTAAGCTTGGGCGTGTTTTTTAGTTATTATTTTGAGATGAATGGGAATTTTCTTAGCTAGATGGTAATTCCAATCAATCATTTCTTAATTTTGCATGAGAAATTAACACTTAGCTGAATCTAAGCAGGTTAACTATCATGGAAAACGAAGAAAAACACCCCCAATCTGCATTAGAGACTGATTTTTTAGTACTATTATATTATTGTTTCACCCCCATCGAAGACCCTGAAACTTTTAGGGAAGAGCATCATATTTGGTGCTTGGCACATCACCTCAAAGGCAGAATCATCGTGGCTTCTGAAGGAATTAATGGCACAATTTCTGGCTTAAGAGTCGATTGTGAAGCCTACATGCAATATGTAAAATCTTACAGCCGATTTAAAGATATTGATTTCAAGGTTGAAACTACTCAAGCTCACACTTTTGAAAAAATGCACGTACGGATAAAAGATGAAATTGTGCATTCGGGACTTACGCATATCAAACCTTGGGAACGAACAGGAAAGCATTTAGAACCGGCTGAATTTAAGCAAATGAAAGGCCAAGATGATGTGATTTTGGTCGACTTCCGTTCTACTTACGAGCATAGTGTAGGGCATTTCAAAGGGGCAGTTACACTTGATATTGAGAACTTCCGCGATTTTCCAGAAAAGATGGAAGAACTAAGCAAATTCAAAGACAAAAAGATAATTACCTATTGTACTGGAGGTATAAAATGTGAAAAAGCGAGTGCCTTTTTATTAGAACAAGGTTTTGAGAATGTATATCAATTGCACGGAGGGATAATCAAATATGGCATTGAGGAAGGCGGTGAAGATTTTGAAGGTAAGTGCTATGTTTTTGATAACCGTGTTGCGGTAGATGTAAATAAGGTGAATCCCAAAATTGTATCTACTTGTTTTGTGTGCGGTACATTGAGCGACAGAATGGTAAATTGTGCCAATCCAATTTGCAACAATCATATACCCATTTGTGAAAATTGCGGTTGGCAGAAGGACGGTGCTTGCTCAGCCGAATGCAAAGTACATCCTGAAAAAAGAGCCTATGATGGAACTGGATACTATCAGAAAACGCCAAACGGCTACAATCCTTATATTGGGTTGGTGCGAAAGAGACCAGATAACTTTTAAAAAAGCGTCAAATCTACCTACTTCGCCAATTGGAGAATATTGTAATTATTGGCTTCCTTAGAAGTAGAGAAAGTATTTATGAAGCCTGAATAACGAAGGATATGGTGTTGTAACAAATAATGAGCGTTTCTATACTTTTGAAAGCATAGGAATTAGAGGTATAATTAAAATGGGTATAGCTTTTCAAGAAATTGACTTAGAAATTTTTAATGTAGCTCTGCTGGTGTTTGACGCTCAAAATGACATCTGGAGTGATGAATTGCAAACAAATAATGGCGATTTGGTTAAAATTATGGAAACAGTAATTAATACTATCAACTACTTTTTAACGCAAAACATAACCAGTACTATTTATATAGAGGCTAACAGCCAAATTAAAAACCTGCTCTACAACAGAATATTAAAAACATATATAGTACAGTTGCAATCAAAATTTGAAATAGAATGTATTAGAAAAGACGGTATAATCGAAAGTTATGATCATGAATCTTTGTATTTTTCTTTTTATATTTATAATAAAAAATAACGATTATGGTGACTCTTGTTAAAAATTCCGAAGAACTAAATCAACTTTCGGAAAATTATTTTAATTCAGACATAGCAAAACGCAAAATTGAAAAAGCTAAAAAGGCTTACGCACTTGTGCGTGATGAATTGAAACAACGAAAGGCTAAATCTTAATACTCCTATATTGGCTTTTAGTTTTGATAACTTTTTAAAAGTTGTCAAAACTAAAAGCCTTAATTTTGCAGTTGCATTTCTAACAAATGCTTTGCAAATGACTATCCAAAACAACTTATTGCTACAAGCAGTCAAAGGAGAAAGAACTACAAGAACACCTGTTTGGCTCATGCGACAAGCCGGGCGTGTGCTGCCCGAATACCGTGCCTTACGTGAAAAATTCAAAGATTTTAAGCAATACATCAAAACACCAGAGGCAGTAGTAGAGGCTACTTTGCAACCTGTAAATATTCTAGGTGTAGATGCAGCCATTATATTTTCCGATATTTTAGTGATTCCCGAAGCCATGGGGCTCAATTATGAAATGTTGGAAAGCAAAGGTCCCCGATTTCCAACCACTATTCAAACTGCTCATGATGTAGCCAATTTGCGAATAGCCGATGCAGAAGCCGATTTGAAATACGTAACCGATGCCATTACCCTCACAAAAAAAGAACTTAATAATAGGCTTCCATTGATCGGTTTTGCAGGAGCACCTTGGACTATTTTTGCCTACATGACGGAAGGCTCAGGCTCCAAAACATTTTCTAAAGCAAGGAAAATGTTATATACCCAACCATTAGTTTCTCATGCGCTACTTGAGAAAATCACTTTGAGTACCATTGCCTATTTGCATGCTCAAATAAAAGCGGGAGCAGATATTGTGCAAATATTTGACTCGTGGGCGGGGATATTACCACCCTATCAATACGAAGAATTTTCAATTAAATATATTAATCAAATCTGCAACGCTATTACAGAAGTGCCTGTAATTGTGTTTGCGAAAGATGCCTATTTTGCCCGTAACGCATGGAATTCTGTAGATTGTGCCGTAGTAGGAATGGATTGGTGTCAAGATATTGCGGAAACCAGGGCTATTTTGCCAACCAAAACTTTGCAAGGCAATCTTGACCCTTGTATTCTTTATTCGGATAGGGCTACGGTAAAAAAAGAAACCGAAAAGATGTTAAATGCATTTGGCAGCGATAAATATATTGCCAATTTAGGACATGGTTTGTACCCTGATATTGAGGCTGATAAGGTGAAATATTTTGTAGAGGTGATTCAAAATTTTAAATACCAAAGATAATTTCAGTATTCAACTAGCTATTTGAGCAACATAATGAATTTGTTTTACAAGGAACTTGGGCAGGGGCAGCCGATTATCATTCTTCATGGGCTGTTTGGCTCAAGCGACAATTGGTATACCATCGGCAAACAATTTGCTGAGCATTTGCATGTTTTCATTCTCGATCATCGCAATCATGGGCAATCGCCACACAGTGATGTTCACAACTATGAGGCTATGGCAGCTGACTTGCAGAAATTTATTGAGCAACAAAAGCTCATAAATCCGATCTTATTGGGGCATTCTATGGGCGGTAAAACAGTGATTAAGTTTCTGACTACCTACCAAACGCCTGTTAAAAAAGCGATTATAGTTGATATTTCGCCTCGCTACTATCCACAGCATCACCATGCCTATATTAAAGCCATGTTAGGTTTAAATCTTTCAACCTTACAATCCAGACAAGAACTGGACAATGCCTTTATTCAAAATGGGGTGGACAATGTTGCTGAACGCCAATTCTTAATGAAAAATCTTTACAGAGATGATGATGGAGCATTTCATTGGAAAATAAATTTAGCAGGATTGGTAAATCAGATTGAAAATATTGGCGAAGGCACCTCTGCAGATGCCTATTCGGAAGTACCCATACTTTTTGTGAAAGGTGCAAAATCTAACTACTATATTAATGATAGCGATGCCACACTTATTTATCAAATATTCCCCAGAGGTAATATTATAACCATAGCTGATGCCGGCCATTGGATACAAGCCGAGCAGCCCCAAGCTTTTTTCAAGGCAGTAATGGATTTTGTAGCCAGTTAATTATCAAGAATAAAATTTAATACCGAAGTTAAATTTTATTAAATTGGCTAATAAAATTAATCCAATGAAAGTGAAAAAGACCAATCAAGGATGTCTTGAAATTCAAGGAGGCCGAATTTCAGAAATTGGATGAATGGAGCGATTAGCAATTAACCATTCTCTTAAAGAAAGAATGTTTGGAAAAGGACAGCAAGATTGGAGAGGCTTTGTGGTTAGAAAAGTAAAAAGATGAGTATTCTTAGCGAGCCATATAGAAAACTAATTCATAGTTTTAACAGGTATGAAGTAGAATATATGTTTATTGGCGGTCACGCTGCTATTTTTTATGGAGTGAGACGCACTACTTCTGATATTGACATTCTTGTAAGGCCCTCAGTAGAAAATGGTAAAAGAGTAATTGAAGCATTATTGGCTTTAAATCTAGATTAGAGGCGTTGCTTCCCGAGGAATTTGAAAAAGAGCTGTACCTCTCTTTTGGAAGTGTAGAAGATTCGGTCGATTTAATGAATTTCACTGCCTCAATTGATTTCGACAAAGCCTTTTACAATAGTATTTTAAGAAATGATGGCGACTTGGAATTTAGAATTATTCATTATCAGGATTTGATATTGAATAAAATGGCATTAAATAGAAATGGAAACGAATCACTAATTGATCAATACGATGTATCGGAGTTGAAAAAAATATTTGAATTGAAATCTTAAATAAATTTGCTATAGTATTTATAACCAGTCATTATTCTTCAATAAAAGTGGCAAATATTCTCACTTTTATCAAATTGGCCATGATAATGGTGCTGTTCATGCCCAGCTCGTAGTCTTTTCTTTGTATGGTAATATCGCCTACAAAAGCATGAATGCCAGGTTTTTTTCTCACTGTGAAGTTTATTTTGGCCTCTTTAGTTACCCCTTTTATAGTTAAATCGCCAATCACAGCCAAGGTTGCACCATCCTCTTTTATGGATTTTGATTTGAAACTTATTTTGGGATATTTTTTCACATCAAAATAATCATCTGACTTTAAATGTGTATTCCTCAAACTGTTTTTGGTATCGATAGTGGCTGTTTCTACGCTTCCTATAAATGAAGAAGCAAAAATATCGGCCTCATTGTAGTTGGCTATTACTTTCATGCCTTCCATTTTACCCGTCACATTTAGGCCTAGGTTTTTGGCATTGAACACTAAAAATGATTCATCGCTTTTTAGTTTCCATTTATTAGTATTTGGCTTGAAAGAGAATAATCCTGCAATTGCTATAATGCAAATGCAGGTTCGGGCAAAATTGGTTGGTTTTTTCACCTTTTGGTTGTTTTTTCTTGAACGAACAAAAAATATAGCAGAATGGTTTAAATGTATTGTTTTTTTGCTATTTCCCGTATTAATTACCTTGTCTTTGCATAAAGACGAAAGTGGGCTTAATCACCCTCACTCATTATTCCTGTCTTGATATTTATCCTACTAGTTCAAATTAGGTTGTTATCTTCTTGATTATTATCCCTTAATAAGGAAATATAGACTTTTATTAATGTAACCTTGTTTACACATTCAAAGTATGTATCCTGAATTGTATTAACCTTTATAAAACCCTCAACCCATGCGAAAATTTTTATTCTATTTTCTCGCTTCCTTCGTATTTATCGGCTTGTTCTTGAGTGCTTGCAGCGATAAACAGCAAATAAAGAAAGAGAATGAAACTGTGAAATCAAAAGTGTTTGGCGATAGTATTTATAACCAAACACCACTTGTTTTATGGTTTACCCAGCCTTCATTGCAACGCGATTCTACGCCTTATGCCAAGGGAGCCTCTACACACGTACACGGAAATCCTGATAATAAAGGTTGGGACGAAGCCCTGCCCATTGGCAATGGTCGTTTGGCTGCCATGGTTTTTGGTGGCATAGCTCGCGAACGCATTCAACTCAATGAAGAATCGCTATGGAGTGGTAAAAAAGTAGAAATTAGCAATGCTGATGTAGCTAAAGATTTGGCGGAAATTAGAAAATTGATATTTGAAGGCAAAAATGAAGACGCCCAATTATTAGCTGAACAAAAGCTCACGGGCAAGCCACAAAATATTTCCGCTTACCAATCGCTTGCTGATGTGTATATCGACTTTCCTGATATTGATGAAAAAGCTGAAATATCAGACTATTACCGCGACTTACACATCGATTCTGCACTCACAACGGTTCATTACAAGGTGGGCGAAAAACTTTTTACTCGCGAGGCTTTTGCCAGTTTTGTAGATGATATTATTGTAGTTCGTATCACTTGCAATTGGCCCAATAGCATCAATGCCACTGTTTCACTTTCTAGGGAAGCCGAAGCCGAAACTTTCCGTAGCCCTTTCGATTCTTCATTATTGATACAAAGGGGAAAATTGAGCGACAATGGTTTGCTGTTTGAAACTCAAATAAAAGCTGCTCATGTGGGAGGAAAAGTTGACAATGAAACTCGAAAATTAATTTGTCAAAATGTAGATACACTTACCCTTTATATTTCAGCGGCCACTAATTTTAAAACCAAAGATCATGCACTTTTTGCCAAGCAAACGCTTCTAAAGGCAATGGGCAAATCTTATTTAAAACTTAAAGCCAACCATATTGCAGATTACAAAAGCCTATTTAATCGTGTAGAATTTAACCTTACTTCAGCCAACAAAGCCTATGATATGGCCACAGATAAGCGAATAGAAAGAGTGAAAAATGGCAATGCTGATAAATATTTGACCGAATTACTGTTTCAATACGGGCGTTATTTGCTTATTTCATCGTCAAGACCAGGCACTTTTCCGGCCAATATGCAAGGAAAATGGAATGAACATTTGAATCCTGAATTTGGAAGCGGCTACAGAATTGAGTGGACTTTGCCCTTGATATATTCTTTGGCAGATGTAACCAACCTTTCGGAATGTGGACAGCCTCTGCTTAATTTGATTGATGCTTCATCCGCATTTGGCACAGAAGCAGCACAAAAAATGTATGGTTACAAAGGCTGGGTGGCACACGATTTTCTTAGTATTTATGGCAACAATTATCCTACTACACATCAGCTAGAATCTATTCCGCCCATGGGAGCGGCTTGGCTTGTTACTTCACTTTACGATAGTTATTTATTTCATGGTGATAAATCGATGCTCAAAACAAGGCTTTTTCCACTCATGAAAAATGCTTCTGTTTTTTTAGTGGATTATTTGGTAGAAATACCTCAAGGATTGAATAATGCAGGAAAACTAGTGGTTTGCCCATCACTTTCAGAAGAAAATGAATTTGAAAAACCAAATGGAACTAAAGCAAAATTGGCTTATGGTTCGGCTATGGATCAGCAATTGGTTTACGATTTATTCATCAATACTATTCAAGCAATCGACCAACTTTCATCTGAAAATATCAAATTTGAACCTCAACTCAGGCTAAACATTTCAAGTGCTTTAGGAAAATTGGCTTCTGTGCCTGTAAATTCCAAGTCGGGCGAAATTCAAGAATGGCTCGAAGATTATGAAACTTCTCGAACTGCTAAAAACTATGTTTCGCAGTTGTACGGGCTTTATCCTTCTTCGCAAATAAGTAGAAATATAGATCCGACTATGGCAAAAGCTGCGGAGCAATGTTTGGTGAATGAAGTGCCTAGATTAAAGAAATCGAGCCACGGAAATGCTTTGGCTGCCATCTGGTGGGCAAGATTGGGCAAGCCCGAACAAGCCTTGCAATATCTGAATAAACAAATAGCTGAATCTACTTCACCCAATTTATTTTCAAACAATCCACCTTTTTTTATTGATGGCAATATGATATTTACCAGTGCTGTGGCCGAAATGCTATTGCAAAGCCATGAAAATATACTTGAGTTTTTGCCTGCCGAACCCTCAATATTGGGCGAAGGTTATGTAAAAGGTTTGCGAGCAAGAGGCGGTTTCATTTGCGACATCAATTGGGGCAATGGAAAAGTAGCAACAAAAGTAAAATCGAATTTGGGAAATGTTTGCACTATCAGGTTGAAAGGGAATCCTAGCATTACCAGCAAAGGCAATAAAATTGCATTTGAAAGAGTACTACCAGATTTGGTATCGTTCGAAACAGAAACTGGGCAGGAATATGCAATTAGCTATAGTGGTGGTATAAAAGCTGAAAATAGCAACAAGGCGAAAGGGCTTGGCATAGACTTAGGGATTGATTTGGGAATAAAAATTTTCTAAACCATAGTCAATTATAGCAAGCGTTTTAGAGCAAAACCTATTCAACTACTATTTTCCTGTAGATTGATTTGCCCTCAATTGAAAATCTTAATAGATAAAGTCCTTTTGGTTCAAGTTTTACATGAAGTGCTTTTAGTATATAAATCTTCTCAATTTTAATTCCGAATAAAGTGTAAATTTCTAGCCAAGTAGGGCTAGAAGTGCTGATGAAAAACTCGCCATTGGTCGGGTTTGGATATACAGAAATGGAAGTAGAAAACCCGTCTTCATTTATTCTAGTGGCAGTATTTGAGCCAGTAAGTGTGTTTACGCCCGTAGAGGTATCAATTCCAGATATATAATTTAGTTTTAAAACCTGAAACGAAACCGATTGAAATGCAGGATTATAGTTTTCATTTCCATCTTGCGTTCCTGTAATCGTTACCATTCCTGCCCCAAAAATATTGAGAATATTTCCTGAAATGGTGGCAGTTTTTCCTAAAGTATCAGTTTGCAATTTATAATTTACTTCTAAGCCAGAGTTTGCAATTCCTGAGAGTGAAATTACCATATTTTGTCCAGTTAATGTAAGGTCGGTAAGGTTGCCGATGATAGGAATAAATTGGTAGGCTTTGCCAACATTTATAAAAATTGTATCTGAAGTGGCTTTATAATATCTATCAGCCCACACAAAAGCTGTAATGGTAATTACACCAGCTCCAGTTATGGAAACGTATTTCCCAACACTAATAGCACCCCCACTTACTAAAAAATTCAGTTTCAATTGAGATGGAACGGTGGCTATAATTTCAAAAGGAGCGTCTAAAAATGTCTTATCTTCTATCGGTTCGAAACTGATAGTTTGCTCTAAAGTTCTGAATTCAATCGCTCCAATATCGGGGTTTACATCTCTTAAGCTATCGTTTATATCATTTTGAGGAATAGAAAAACCTGTAATGCTAATCAGTGCTGCATCAATAGCTGAGCTATAAGCGGCAAGTGAAAGCTTAGATTGATAAAACTGATTTTCCGTAGAATAAAATAAGGGTTCAGGAATGGAATTGCTAATGCTGTTGCCATTTACCCCATCAGAAATATTGGAATTAGTAATGCCAAATATTATATTATTAAATGCAACCCCTAAAATGCTACCCTCTAAACTCATGTTTTCCGTGTTTTCAACTGCTACAATGTTGTTAATTATCGATAATGAAACAAAGTTTGAAAAAGCATTGTCTATGAAAATACCGCCTCCATTGTAGCTATAAATACTATTATTAATCATTACCAGCATTGAAGCATTGTAAATGGCAGGTATAGCTGTGGCATTGTTCCCTCCATTATTATAAAATATACAATTATATATATGGTGATTAATAGCATCGTTTCCGCCACTATAGGCCGCCCCACCGAAATACGAACCATTCTCTAAGAAAATGGTATTTGCAATCACCGATTCGCCAAAATCTGCAATTCCACCGCCTGAGCCAGCACTTGTATCTTGTTCAAAACTACAGCCTCGCACGGTGATATTACCACCGAAATTGTTCATTCCTCCTCCAAAACTCGTGGCTCTATTGCGAGAAAAAAGACATTTGGTAACTGATATTTTTCCATTTTGTAAATTAGTAATCGCACCACCACCATCTTCACTTTGATTTTGTGCAAAATTGCAACCCTCAAGTGTCAAATTTCCTGCATTTAGTATTGCTCCGCCTCCGAAAGACGGGTATTTGGCGTAGCCATTATACATATTTATTCTCCTAATATTTGCCTCACTTCCGGTGGAGAAAGTGAATATTCGAAATTGATTTTGCCCGTCTATGATGATGTTTTTATCTTCCGCATCAATCTTGATTTTATTCTTAATAGAAGGAATCGAATCGCTCAGGTAAATAATACCCTCTACTTCAAAATTGATTGTACTTTCTGCATTTTCACCCGCCTTAGAGAGGCAATATCGCAAATCTCCCGAATCGCCCAGGCCTTCACCAGTCAAGGTGTTGTTATCCGAAAGCCTATCGACAGTATATATAAATTGCGGATAGGCTGAAATAGCTATAAATAAGAAGATAAGTTTCAAGAGTAGAAACCTTTGCATATTGCGACTTTTGGTTAGAGTTGTAATTTACAAGATAATCGTTTCAAAGTACAATCGGAGCTTGGGCAAATCCTAAAATGTATAAATATTTCAATTATTTCAATCAGACAATTGAAATTTCGTTTATTTGAACTTCTAAACTGTTCTTAGCAATATAATAATGAATATCCTTGGGTTGCCGCACTCCAATACTTGGATATTAAACTTAAAAAAATAGTCTTGATAGCTATCGGGATTGCGTGCTTTTGTAATTATGAAAGTAGTACTTTTAAGAGTAGGGGTAGATAAAATATGTGGCGGCACTTACTCACCGCTTTTTAAAAATGGCACTTTTGAATTCTTGCCCATTCCCGAATATTTTTACCGTAGCCATGCGTTCGATGCTAATAAAGTGAAAACCTATGCTACAGAAAAAGGGAAATTTGGCAAGCCGTTTATCGACTATTTCAAAGAGGGAAAAGACAAAGAAGACCATCGCAATTGCCCAATACATGACGATCCCGATTTCAAAACATTTACTTACGGAGATGGTAACAGCACCAAGCAAACCTTGGTAAATCTGGAAAAAGGCGATTATGTGCTGTTTTATGCCATGCTGGAAGGAAGCGATTTTTCAATGCCACCATCACTTTACGTAATTGGCTATTTTGAAGTAGAATATGCTTTACTTGCTACCGAAGAGCAACAATTAGAATTGCTGGAAAGCGATTTTAAGAATAATTTTCATATTGCAAATACCGAGATTTTCGACCGCGACATTTCAAACCCCAAAAACAATGGATTAAAATTGGTAAAAGGTACTGCAAATAGCCGATTACTAAAATATGCATATCTGATAAGCAGGAAAATAGAAATACCCAAAAAGGCTGATATTCATATAATTTCAGATGAAATGCTGAAAGTATTTGGCACATTCGGTGGCAAAATTGCCATTCAGAAAGAGCCTTTGCGATGGATAAAAGACAAAGATTTGGTGGCAAGTACAGTGGCTTGGCTGAAAGGATTAGAGTAGGTTATATATCTTCCCGAAAGTTTAAAACTTTCAGGAAGATTTATAGAATAAACATTAATTAGAAAGTATATCCTATTCCAATGCCACCCCAAGGCATAATTTGCCAAGGGTATAACCATGTAGATTTGAACCACCCACTGTATGTATCACTTGTCCTAATATTCCCATCTATATCTACTTGGCCATAAATACCCGACATTATATTTAAATTTGCTTTGAAAAACAAACCTCCATCCTTACGTTGATACCTATAGCCTATGGTGGAGTTCAAATACAAAAGATGCTTATTCTCAAAAGAGTTTTCTTTTGAAGAAGACTCTTGTAGCTGTCTCATCAGATGGTAAGTAAGACCAATACCTAGCTCAAGGTGATGTGATTTGTCAGCACCTGTAATGAAATTAAAAGAAGTAGGAACGGCCCAGCTTTGAAGGAAATAAGTTGGTATAGCCATGAACCCAACAGAAAATCCTAGATTGGAATTACCTACTCTTTTAATCAATTTATCATAAGTTAGTGCACCGTAAAAACTTCTACCACCAATCTCAAGATAAATAGTATTACTTTTTTGGCAATTAGAAATAAAAGATAGAACTAGAAATAGCATTAAAAATAAGCTTTTCATGTTAAAAGGGTTTTTATGAACAAATATAGAAATTAATTAAAAGTCTAATTACCATTGTGGTTTCTTACTTAGTAT
>Ga0163149_10006641_pt1 | contig 11835 bp, 12 predicted proteins | sample OliLakLV19MP5G1_FD_148604 | JGI IMG/M metagenome (GOLD analysis project Ga0163149, IMG submission 148604) | Freshwater microbial mat bacterial communities from Lake Vanda, McMurdo Dry Valleys, Antarctica - Oligotrophic Lake LV.19.MP5.G1 | ecosystem: Environmental > Aquatic > Freshwater > Lake >...
TTATATAATAGAAAGTTTATTTATTGCAGATCTAATTTTATCCTCTGATAACACTAGAGCAAACCTAACATAATCCTTATAGTCGACACCAAAATATTCTCCAGGAAGGGTAAAAACATTAGCTTCTGATAGCATCAGTTTTGAAAGTGCATAAGAATTATAATCTTTACAATCTAGCTTCATCTTTATTTTGTCTGATACTTTTGCCCAAACACAAGCACCAGCTATTGGTGGATCGACATCCCACCCAATCTTTATAAGTTGCTCAGATAACACCTTCGCGCGTCTATGATAAGTTTCACGAGGAATTGAAACAAAATCTTCCTCAGAGCTTAAAGCATACGAAGCCGCAATTTGAATAGGCATAAAAGTCCCATAGTCAATCTGAGACTTAACTTTAGATACTTTCTCTATAATACTGGAGTCTCCAACCAAACCTGCGACTCTCCAACCTGGCAAGGAATAGGATTTTGATAAGCTGTATATCTCAATAACCCCACTAAAGTCATTTGAGCCACAAAGCGCGCTTAAGGATGGAACTCCACTAAAAACCATGTCACCGTAGGTAAAATCGTTAACCAATAAAGCATTGTATTTTAATGAAATATCCTTAACTCTCTGCCAAAAGTTACCTGAATAAATTCTGCCGGTAGGGTTATGTGGAAAGTTGAGAAGTGAAATTTTTATCTTATGTTTTTTGAATGCCGATAATATTTCTTCAATAGTATCATCTTCAGTAATACCTAAAGGCACAGAGATACAATTTAATCCTAGATAGTCAATTGCGAATTGATAGGCTGGGTATGTTGGTGACAGAACAAGAACATTGTCACCCGGACAACAGGTGACTTTTAAAACTTGCAAGATCGCATCTTTGCAACCTTGTGTTACACAAATTGAACTAGTTGGGTCTAAATCAATCTCAAAAATTCTTTTATACTTTAGAGCAAATGATTCTCTTAGTTTTTTTAATCCCTTTGATGCACCGTAGCGATGGTTATAACTCTTTAACGACGCCTGAACTAGCTTATCTACTATAGCTCTTTCAGGGGCAAGATCAGGATTAATCATAGATAGATCAAAGATCTCTTTACCTGCATTTAATAACCGCAACCTTTCTGAGTACAGATCCTCTATTGTAATTTGATAATTGTGTGCTTTATCAAGTGTCATATCTTGCTCTGTTAAACTAAGGCTCGTCTTATTTTCGATCGGTAAATTTAACTCTGACATCTAAGCTTTTATCTAATAATAATATTCAAATTAAAGTACTGATTATCATAGGGGAATAATATATAGTAAGTCCAGAAAGTAAGTTCCGAAAGAAGTTGATTTTTGGACTTACTATCCCCCGGAGGGACAAAAAATAGTTATCCCAATTAATGAGTTATAGTAAACCGAAGGTTTTCAAAATAAATATATTCGGAATATTCTTTTTGGGATAACTATAGACTCATGGCTCTATTCTCAACTTTTTGAATCATAAGGAGTATCACTATCTAATGGAACTAGTTAATTGGCTAATAAATTCAGGGTTTCATTACTTAATCTGTGATCTTAATGGAAATATAGTTAATTCAAGAATTGATAAGAGAACTGACAAGAAAGTCTCTAAAAACGCAGATGCAACAGACTGCGCTAATCAGCTCCAAGATCTCTTTACTCCAAAATCTTGTGCTACTATTTTATCAGTAGATAATCTTACTTTTGTAACATTAAGTTACATATCTAATGAAGAGCACCTAATTGATGGTGTGGTGCTTCAATGTCATGATAATTCAAATAATCTATGCCTAATTTTGAGTCCTCAAAGGATCTCTGACACTGTAATGTCAAAGTTTGTCTCACGAGTTGCTCATGACATACGAAACCCGATTGGAATCGCTACAACACATTTAGAGTTAGCAAAGATGAATCTATTAAAGACAGGTCGTTCTGAAAAGGAGTTAGCCCACACAGACAATGCTCTTAATGCCCTAAAACAAGCAATGGAAATCTTAGCGGATCTAAAAAAGACTTACTCTTAATGCACCCTTAGTTCGGTGCAATTAGATTGAAAAAATAAATCGCTAACTCTGCATTTCCTGCAATAGTTATCTTGTCAGACAACATCGCAATCTGTGGATTGAGATGTCCTGATGCGACTCTTAAGAGATCGTGCTCTCCTATCTCGATTACGGCATCGGCAGAGGTAGGTCCGTTTTTATTTACCTGTAAACTTCCCTTGGTTGCATCCATATGAAAAGTATCTTGTCCTTTGATTTTGACTAAAACGGTACCTTTAATCTTACTCTTTAAATGTTCATTTGCTCGTTCCACTCTTAATACAATTTCATTTGTTAAAAGCTCTTCGACTGAGTTTTTTGGTCTTCGTCCAGTCTCTCTCCGTCCTGCTTCTTCATTCATTATTGTGCCCCTTTAAACAACGAATTCTATATAACTTCATAATTTACGTATACTAACTAATGTTACTTTAAGTATAGTATAGAACTATGACTAGTAAACTATCTATCTCTGTTCTAACTGGATCTTTAGGCTCAGGGAAGTCTACAGTTGCCAAATTATTTGAGAAAGAAGGAGCATTGATAATTGATTCAGACATCCTGGCTCGCCAAGTAGTTGGTATAAATAGTGTGGGGTTAAGCAGGGTTATCAATCATTTTGGACCTAGCTACTTACTACCTAACGGCGAACTTAATAGAAAGCTACTCGGTCAACTCGTATTTAATGACAAATCAAAACTTGAAGAGCTAGAAAATATTCTTCATCCCTTAATCAGAGTTTTACACCAGGAACAGATAAGTGAGATCGCAGCTAATGCAAAAAATCCAACAGCGATTCTCTGCGTTATTCCCCTTTTTTTTGAATCAAGATTCACTTACCCAGAGATAGAAAATATAATCGTTGTTAAGGCCGATCGGGATGCTTGTATGAAGAGGGTAATAAAAAGAGATGGTTGTAGTGCAGACTTAGCTAACAAAAAATACGACTCACAGCTCTCTATTGAACTAAAAGTTTCAAAAGCTGATTTTGTGATTGATAACAACCGGGATCCAAAAGCGTTAGAGAGCCAAGTTAAAGAGATATATCTTAAAATCCTACCTTAGTTTATTTAAATATTGCTTAGCGAAACTAAAGCAATGTTTGCTGAATTAGCAGCGGCAACAACATCGACTGGATGGAGTATAATAGTTTTACCAGTCTCTATGACTAAAGCTGTTAAACCTGCCTCTTTCATACTCTCTATTGTGGCAACCCCAATTGTAGGAAGATCTAAACGATCATCCTGTTGTGGCTTAGAGACCTTAACAACTACACCTCCCTTTCCTGAAATGAGGCTACCAGCTCGTCTTATTGTAGCATCAGTTCCTTCAATTGCCTCAACAGCAACTACCATCTCCTGAGAAATAACTATTGTCTGTCCTATGTCTGCAGAACCAATTATTTTAGCAGCTAACCAACCAATTTTTGCATTATTTTTCTCTGAAATGGTAAGATCTCGTTTAGTTAAAACCCCATCATGAGAAACAAATTCAGGCAAATACTTTGTAGCAGAAAAAACTTTAAACCCCTCACCCTCTAGTTCAGCAGCAATTGCTCTTAATAAAACATCATCTTTAACACTCTTTACTTTAAGAAGTAGCGATATCCCTCTACGATCAACCCACAAATTTCCTTTTAAAATATTAGGTCGAGAGATACCACCAGCAAACGCAATTCTTTCAACTTTTTCACGCTTAAATATTTTAATAATTTTACCAAGCTGTCCTAGCTTAATCCACTCTACAGGAACTCCTAGGGAATCTATCTGAATTTCAGTATCACCTTGGTGAGCAACAACAACTACATTAAAGCCCTTTGTTTTTGCATTTTTTATGAATTGAATTGGAAATATTCCACTACCTGCGACAAGACCAATTGTGCCTTCAGCTTCAGAAGATTCAGAAGCTAGATTATTTTCTAGGCTAACTGTCATCAGTTCGATCGCTTTTTTTAGATCTATGAGCGCAAACCCCACGTTCTGAGGATTTAATGAATGCTAGGAAATCCTTAACTCCCTTAACCTGAGAATATTCCTGTTCAATACTAGCTAATTTATCTTTTAATATGCCAGATTTCATAAATATTGCTCGATAAATTTTTCTTAGTGTTAAGATCTCATCTTCACTAAAGCCATTCCTTTCTAGCCCGACCTTATTTAGCCCTGATAATTTCGCTCGATCGCCTTGGGCCATACAGTATGGTGGTATATCTTGAGTTGCCATTGTGCCACCACCTAAAAACGAATAAGCACCAAGTCTTACGAATTGATGAATGCCACTCAATCCTCCGATAATTACCCCATCCTCTAAGGTTACATGACCTGATAGACCAACACTATTAGCAACGATATTTCTATTCCCAATAATACAATCATGTCCAACATGAGAATTAGCCATAAAGAGATTACTATCCCCTAATCGCGTTAACATACCACCACCCTTTGTGCCTGGCTGAATAGTAACGTACTCTCTAATAATATTGTTATTGCCTATCTCAATGCGACTATCCTCTCCGTTATATTTTAGATCCTGAGGGACTGATCCTATGGATGCGAATTGAAAGATCGTATTGCCATCTCCAAAAGTAGTGTTGCCTTCAATCACAACATGAGATGCGACAGTATTGGTCTTGCCGATTCGAACTTTTGGTCCAATTATTGAGTAAGGACCTATCTTAGTACCAGCACCTATTTCAGCACCATCTGAAATCAACGCAGTTGGATGAACATAGGTGTCCATAACTTACTTATCGCCCTCGGCTGCAGATAATGCTCCTGATGCAACTACCTTATCCCCTACATAAACAGCCCCGCTCATAGCCCACAATGGCCGACGGACTCTTTCAGCTTGCATCTCAATCCTTAAAACATCCCCAGGGAAGACAGGACGCTTCCACTTAAGATCTTTCACCCCAACAAAATAGAAAAGTTTGTCATAGGCAACGCTATCAAAAGATTTCTTTGCAAATATCGCTCCAGTTTGAGCCATCGCCTCTAAAATCATTACTCCTGGCATTACAGGCTTTCCAGGAAAATGTCCCGGAAAATAAAATTCATTATGTGTAACATTCTTTATCGCAATAATTTTTTTGGCATCTTCAAAATGGATAACCTTATCGACCATTAAAAATGGATACCGATGCGGTAGGATCTCCATAATCTGACTGTGATCAAAAACTACATTTTCTTCTGTCATAAATCTCTACTTTCAAAACTAAACTATCCACCCATTTTAGAAATAACGTCTGAAGTAATATCTAATTGTTTATCAGCATAAATAACTATCTGAGAAGATTTCTCAACTACAAGCTGATAATTTTTCTTTTGACTGATCTCATTTATTATTTTGTTAGCTTGTTCAACAATATTTGAAATTTCGCGAGCTCGAAACTGTTCTGTCTTAACTTTTTCCTCTTGAAGTAAATTTTCAGATTCCCTCTTTTTTAGAACTAAAGCCTCTTGTTTCTGTTGAAACACTTCATCAGATAAAAGTGAGGCTTGTTTCTCAAGAGAAACTCTAAGGGTATTCAATTCACTCGTCACTTTTTCTGCAATTTTCTGACTCTCTTGGAACTTCTCCTTAAGAGCGGCTACTGTTTTTTTACCTTGCTTAGACTCCTCAAGGACCTTTTGCATATCAACTACATAAACGCTATTCACTTCAAATTTATCATTTTGAGCGAAAACAGTCGTTTGAAAAATAAGGCTAGCTAATAGACAAAATTTAATATTCATAGCCACTTATCTACAATATATTAAGGGCAAAGGCAAAATTCAACCACTCGGAATCGAAGCTAAATTCTTATAGAAGTTAAAATGGTGCTCCAAAAGAGAATTGGGTAACAAATGAAGATTCTCCCTCCTCTTTATCAATTGGATAACCAAACTCAATACGAATCGGCCCAAGTGGAGAGGTCCAACGTATTCCATAACCAACAGCCTGCCTTAGCTCTCCAAAATCAATACTTTGATTATCATCAAAAGCCTCTCCAATATCATGGAAGATTACTCCTTTTAATCCAGCACTAGGTGCAATAGGGAATATAAGTTCGATATTGTTCACCAGCTGTTTAGTACCTCCAAATTCCCTTCCATTTGAATCTTTAGGGCCAAGAGTTCTGTTCTTAAATCCTCTTACTGAATTGATTCCTCCAGGAAAAAACCGTTCAAATAATGGCAACGTGTCATCATTAAATGTTTCACCATAACCTATCCGAGTACGGAGAGAGAAGACCAATTCACTTGCAGTAAATTTAACTAAGGGATGATATATTTGATTTATCGCCTCTATTAAATAGAACTCCTCATCGCCGCCTAACCCAGCATATTTTACCGACAATGTCTGTCTGGAGCCATTACTTGGATCTAATGGATTATTGATAGTATTCCTTACTAAACTAGGTGTTAATGAAGAAACTAGTGATTTCCCTACTTCACTTTTTACCAATTCCGCAGCATCAGGGCTTACATTGTCAATCTCAACATCTACCAATTGGTATCTTGTAGAAAATCGCATATCTTTAGCCCAAGAACCAAAGAGTTCGGCCATATCATAGCCAGCTGTAATTCCTCCACCTAGCTGGGTTTGATCATAGTCATCATAATTTCTTTCTGTTCTTAGAAGATCTATTCCTAATGACCATTGTGAATCAAAGACTCGTGGATCGCTAAAGGAAACAACCATATTATCACGCCGGTTCCCAATATCGACTTCTAAGTTAGCTTTACGACCAGTACCCATAAAGTTATTTTCACTTAATCTAGTGTTAAAAAGCACGCCATCAGAGCTAGAAAAACCAGCCCCTACACTGACGGTTCCTGTAGAGCCCTCTTTAACGTTAACAGCTAAATTAACTGCGTCATCTTTTGTAGTATTTTCGGTAACAATATTTACCTCATCGAAATACCCTCTTCTTTGTAATAGCTCCTGACTTCTTTTAATCTTTGAGCTTGAATAAATATCTTGCTCAGCAATTACCACATCTCTACGAATTACATTATCATAGGTTTTATTGTTTCCTCGGGTTTGAATTCGATCGACTGTTATTAATTTTCCTTTTGAAATTTTGAAATTAACATCAACCGTCAATAATTGCTTATTTATCTGAGTGTCTGGGACAACGTTAGCAAAGGCATATCCAATATCAGAAAACTTATCACTTACTGTAAGAGCATCAGATCTCAAAACAGAGCCGCTAAAAACCTTTCCAGTCTTTGATTTTAGTTCAGCAAGGGTCTTAGTTTGATCATCATCAATAAGATCTCCACTGGCTTGGATTGCCCCAATTTTATATTGTTCCCCTTCGTTTACATGAAAGGAGATATAAATACCCTTATTCTTCTTCGAAATTACTGGCTCAGAGATAGATCCTTCTATAAGTCCGTTATTAAATAACTCTTGCCTCATAATATTTCTGTCATTATCAAGCATCTCTTTATTTAATCTACCAGTTCCAAGTAACCAGGAACTCCACCATTTATAAGTTTTTGTTTGTATTACCGATCTTAAATCACCATCATCTAAAACCTTTAAACCAGTAAATGAGACCTCTTTAATTTTATACTTACTACCCTCTACCACAGTAAAAGTTACGTCAACTTGGTTTGAGGCAGCTGGCACAAGTGCATAAGTGACTTCCGAGTCATAATAACCCCGACCTTGGTAGGAACTAACAATTCGGTCAGACGCTCGATTAGCTTGCGTTACATCAAAGAATCTTCCAGCTTTAAAATCAAGCGCAACCTCTATATCTTCTTTATCAACATCTTCGTTACCTTGTACAAAGACTTTTCTAACAATTGGTTTTTCAGTTACTTGGTATTCTAGGATACTTCTTCCCTTCGAATCTTTCGTTATAACTGCTTGTACCTGATCAAAAAAGCCGGTACCGAATAATGCTTTGACATCTTTATCTACAGTAGTGCGTAAAACACTCCCGGCCTTAGCATCAATTTGAAGTCCAAGTGCAGTTTCATCTGTTTTCTTATTTCCTGAAACAACGACATCCTGAACAGAGATCGAATCTGCCTCAGCATAACTTAAGGTTAGGCTCAGAATTGCACACACGGTAAGGACCAGTAATCGCTGCATAAGATTTATCTTATCAAAAGTTAAAAATTTCATAACCGTACATCATAGCCGTACATCAGTTGATTTATCTACTACCATTAAATTTCCACCTGGCATCATTTCAAGAATAACATCCATCTGTTTAGCAAGTTGGTAACTATGGGTTACAATAATTAATAATATCTTCTTCTCTCTCTGAACATCTAATAAGATCCGACCAACATCATCAGCCGTGCTTACATCAAGATTTCCGGTCGGCTCATCTGCTAATAAAACTCTCGGATTACTGACCACGGCCCTTGCAATAGCAACTCTCTGCTGTTCTCCCCCTGACAGCTCCCCCGGTCCGTGATCTACACGATCCTTTAATCCAACACGGGTTAAAATGCTAAGGGCTTTTTGCTGAGCATCCTCCTCTCTTTCTCCTTGAATTATTAAAGGCATAGCAACATTTTCTAGTGCTGTAAAATCTGATAACAGATGATGAAATTGAAAAATGAAACCGATATTTTTACAACGAAAGGAGCTAAGATCTTCAGAGCTAAGCTTAGTGATATCAGTCCCATTAAAAGTGACTTCACCACTATCAGGAGTATCTAAACCAGCCAGCAAATGCAATAGTGTAGATTTTCCTACCCCAGATCTTCCAACAATTGCCACAGAGGCTATTTCAGGAAATGTATAATTCAATCCTTCAATAACAGAGAGCCTGCGATCTGCATCTACAAAGGATTTTCTTAAGTTGAGTATTTCCAGTTTCAAGATTTCACTCATACCTTAGAACATTAGCTGGATCTAATTTGCTCGCTCGTGAGGCTGGATAAATAGTTGCAAGAAAGCAAATAGCAAAAGAGGAAAGACCAACTAGCATAAAATTAAAAAGTTCTATCTTCACAGGTAATTTTGAAATAGGAAAGATTCTATCATCCAAAGGGAAACCGTATTTATCTAAAGCAATACAAGCAAAATACCCAAGAACTAAACCAAGAATAGTCCCAACTCCTCCTATCGTAGCTCCCTGAATTCTAAATATGTTGGCAATATCAGATCCAGTGGCTCCCAAAGTACGAAGAACAGCAATATCACCTCTCTTTTCTAACACCAAAAGCACTAGGGTACTAATTATAGAGAAACTGGCCATCACTATAATTAAGAGTAAGACTATAAAATAAACCTTCTTTTCCAGCCTAATAGCATCCCAAAGTGGCTTATTAATTGTTGTCCAATCCTGAGTATAAAAACCTTTACTAGGATCTAACTTGCCCAAAATTTCCTGGGCCTTCAATGGAGCCAAGTCTATATCATCTAGCCGAATCTCTAATCCTGAGACACTGTCTCCCATTCTAAAAAACTTCTGAGCATCCCGAATGTCTACATAAGCCAAGGAGTTTTCATAGTTTGATAGTCCTGATTTATAGATGGCAGTAACGACATATCTCTTATACTTTGGTACTAATCCCATGGGACTAGAGCTGACTTGTGGAGAGAGTAGTGCCACTATTGCACCTGGAAAGATCCCCATCGATCTTGAAAGTTCTGCTCCTATGATTATTCCTGGGAGAAATATAGTATTCCCAATTGTGGATGGATCAGTAACCTTAGATGGAGAAAACAATAAGGTATTTACATCCTCACCATCTAGATATCGACTTAACTGAGCTGAGGCATCGGTATTCTGAGAGATTCCACGGATAAGAAGACCTGTTGCGCTTCCATTGGCTCTTAAAAGTGCTTGAGTATAAGTAAATGGGGAAATTGATTTTATGCCATCAATTGTCTCAATAGCCTTAGAAACCTCGCTGGCTTTGCTAATTGTCCCACCTAATTTTTTAATCAAGACATGAGAGTCTGCTTCGAGTATTTTATTTTTTAACTCAAACTCAAACCCTGTCATAATTGACATGGTTAGATTGATAACTATAACACCAATTGAAACGCCTAATATTGAAATCAGCGTAATAATTGAAATAAATGCTTCCTTTCTTCGAGAAAGAAGATACCGCTTCGCTATCTTAGCTGAAAAACGAATCGACATTATGGTTCCTCTGTGGAGTTTTCCCCTGGGTTTTCCTCAGCGCTTACTTCCTCGGCTCGTGGCTTTAAGGTTGGAAATAATATTACATCTCTTACTGATTGTGAATTGGTTAACAACATAGTTAATCTATCGATTCCGATCCCTTGTCCTGCGGTTGGTGGCATTCCGTATTCAAGAGCATGCAAGAAGTCCTCCTCGACCTCTTGAGCTTCCTCATCCCCAGCAGCTTTTCTTTTAGCTTGAGCTTCAAATCTCTCTCGCTGATCTATTGGGTCATTTAACTCAGAAAAGGCATTAGCAGATTCCATGCCGCATATAATTAGCTCAAATCGATCTGTAATTTTAGGATCTTCTTGATTTGCTCTAGCTAGTGGTGAAGTAGAGAATGGATGATGAGTAATAAAAGTTGGATTTACTATCTTATGTTCAACAAGCTCATCCCATAATGCAACTAGGCATCGACCCCAGTCATTTTTCTCTTCTAGGTTAATCTTATATTTAGCTGCAGCAGATTGCACTCCATCTAGGGTATTAAGATCATACTCAGTACCAACTCCACCAATCTTATGGATAGATTCAAGCATAGAAAGTCTAGTCCAAGGAGGAGAGAAATCTATCTCCTTCTCTCCAAAAATAACTTTTGTTGAACCACATACTTTTGTTACTAGTTTTGAATATAGATCCTCAGTTAGATTCATCAGATCATCGAAGGTGGCATAGGACATGTAAAACTCAAGCATTGTGAATTCAGGATTATGCTTAGTAGAGATCCCTTCATTTCTAAAAACTCTACCGATCTCATAAACCCTACCAAGTCCACCAACAATTAATTTTTTTAGCGGCAACTCAAGCGAAATGCGTAATTTCATATCCAGATCTAAGGTATTATGGTGAGTTTTAAAAGGTCTTGCATCTGCTCCTCCAGCTACAGTTTGAAGAACTGGAGTCTCAACTTCAAGGAACCCCAGATTGTCCAGATAAGAGCGAATCTCCCTTATAATCAGAGCTCGTTTTCTAAATACCTCTTGAACATCTGGATTAGAAATCAGATCAACATAACGATGTCGATACCGTATCTCAACATCAGTTAATCCATGCCATTTTTCAGGTAGTGGAATAAGACATTTCGTTAAAAGCCGAACCGATTTTGCCCAAAGAGACTTCTCTCCTGTCTTAGTGACGAATGGAAAACCTTTAATCTCGACAATGTCACCGATATCGAAATCGCTAAAATTTTTAAAATTATCCTCACCGATCTGATCAAGTTTTACATAGGACTGCATCCTGCCATGAGCGTCCATAACATTTATAAACGAGGCCTTCCCCATAAAGCGCATCGCTACAATTCTACCTGCTAACTCAAACAGATTTGGGTCAGAGAGATTTAATTCTCCTGGATTTGATATAGGATCTGCGTTACGAAGATCTAACGTTGTTGAGGTAACCTTGATATTATTAGGAAATGGATACGTGCCCTTTCTTAATTCCTCTAGTTTTGAAAGTCTTACTAGTTCTTGTTCACTTCTTAAAACCACAAGAGTAACTCCATAATTTCGGTTATCGCAGTTGTCATAAAGATTGAGACACTAATGTGAGGGGTCAGTTAATACAGTTTGTTGCAAAAGTTTCTTGAAAAGCCTACCGGCTTTACATTTTTACTTATGACAACTGCTATTTATCTTAATGTTG
>Ga0163149_10006642_pt1 | contig 11834 bp, 8 predicted proteins | sample OliLakLV19MP5G1_FD_148604 | JGI IMG/M metagenome (GOLD analysis project Ga0163149, IMG submission 148604) | Freshwater microbial mat bacterial communities from Lake Vanda, McMurdo Dry Valleys, Antarctica - Oligotrophic Lake LV.19.MP5.G1 | ecosystem: Environmental > Aquatic > Freshwater > Lake >...
TTTTCGATGCTCTTCAATTTTTCTCGAAAAATCCTTTTTGCTGCCAATAAATATTTTTCCGGTTTCGGCGGTGGCCTCAGCCAATTCGGCAGTCATAAAATAAAAACCAGGACTCATTCCCAGTCCCTTTAGTAAAATTTCAGGCTCCGGCCCTCTTTTGCGCCGAATATTATTTTCCCAACTAAAACTGGGCAACCCCAAAAGTTCACCGGTTGCTCCCTTAATTTTCACTCTTATTGGTTCGTCCTCAGCAGCATTTGAGGACAAAACAATTTTTGGATTTTTGCCATTGATATCAATCGTCTTAAATTTTACAAATGCCTTACCTTTTCTAACCACAATAGGTCTCGGCAATGGCATGGCAATTTTAGTTTCTTCCTTAGCTGGTAAAGTTACCTGAGTTTCAGTGGTCGAAATTTTGACAATTTCTTTTTTGACTTCTGGCCGTCTCTGAGGGGGCGCCCCCGAAGGCGCTCTGGATGATAATTCCTGAGGTTTTTCTGCGGGCATTTCGGCAGTATCATTCTTAACAATACCCTGCAAAATTATAATTAGGCCGCCACCAATTACAAATAATAAACCCGACTGAATAGCTTTATTGAGTTGCCGACGCTTCTTCTTCGTGCTCCTCTGAATAATAGTGCGTGTTTTTGCTGTGTCGAATTCTATTGAATCAGAATTTTCCTGATTATTAATTTGGGGTTTATAGTTTACTGATTGCGATTTAATCGCCCCAGTGAGCCCGTGGGTTTTTTCAAAAATTATCTTTTTTGTCGTCTTTTGTGTAGCTATCGCGGTTTTAGTAAACTCATCCAGCGCCTGCGATCTTTTTTCTGGCTGAGGTACATTTTTTCGCTTTTGAATTTTAATCGAAGGTGCGTCCTCAGAATCCTCTGGGAATTTAAGCTGAGCGAGACTGGCCAAGGACAGAATTTGAGTCTCTCCCTTAAAACTAAAATCCGCGAGATCTCCGATTCTTTCCCACTTTTCAAAACCTTTTTTCCAGACAAAATCATTATAACGATACTGTCCACTTTGAATATTGTTCTTAATTTCGTCAGTCGAAAATGGGCCCTGCTGCACAAATTTAGATTCGCCTTGATTACGAATCTTGACCAAGACAATCCATTCTTGAAGCAAAGTCCCCGCTGGTTTGGTTTCTTTCGTTTCTATTGTTTTTTTTTCGGTTTTTTCGTGAGGCAAGTCGACAAAGACGGACCAGTTTTGTGTTTGAATTTCTTTATTAAAATCAAGATCTGTAAATTCGTTGATTCGCAACCACTTGGGGTCTCCCTGTCTAAAAACAATATCATGAAGCGTTAAGGTTCCGGCCCTTAACATTTCTCGAATTTTAAATTCTGTCGTCGGCCCTTGAATTTTGCCTTCAATCAGGTAATACCAGTTCTGCACTAAAAACTACCTCACCCTCATTAAAAATTTTAACATATTTTTGGTCAAAGCCAACACCATGAGTAGATTTTTAGTTGATTTGTTGGGTTAAAGTGGCTGTAATCAACTAATAATGATACCCACTAGAGATTCATCAGCCCAAAGTCCTAAGCTTATCTGGTTGGCTCTTTTTTCAACACTTGCTTCTGTTCTGGTCCACATTTACCTCTACACAGTACACCTCAAGACACAAATTGGTGTTGGCGAAGATAGCATTTGCGACCTTTCAAAGAAGTTTAACTGTTCCGCCGTTGTCAGTAGCACATATTCTGAAATTTTTGGTACTCCAGTGGCAATGTTTGGAGCGGTTTCCAACCTCATTTTACTTCTGATGCTAGTCAATTATAAACTTTTTTCGACAAATCACAGACAAGCCCAAATTAGTTTTTGGTTTTCAACGCCTATACTGTTTGCTTCTTTTATTATGGGCGCCATTTCGCTTTCATTGATGCATGTTTATTGCCCTTTTTGTATTTTGCTCTATGGGTTTTCATTGGTATCATTCCTCAGTCTTTGGAATCTTAGCGGCACTAAAATGTACCGGGATTTTTTTCCTTTTGTGGGATCTTTAAATAAGTCTAAAACACTAGCTGTATATTTAACTATTCTGGCTTTGAGCTGGTTAGTAAACGCCATTGTTTGGCAAAACACGGGTCTTGCTGATCTTGAAAAGATGGAATCTACCGCAATCCAAGAATGGCAAAGCAATACTCAGTATGATTTTAGTGCGCTCCAAGGTATCGAGTTTGGATCGCACGAAACCGCTTCTCCTTTTTTTATTGTAGAATTTGCTGATTTCTTGTGTTCCCATTGTCAGACCGCTGCCCAAATACTTCATGAATTCGTAGATTCTCATCCGACCGCAAGACTTCTCTACTTCACATTTCCACTTGACGGCTGTGAGGCCGGTCCCAAAGGGGAAGTCGGACCCAATTGCCGCATTTCTAAAAATGCCTTTTGTGCCAATCAACTGGGTAAAGGACCCGAATCTCACTCTTGGTTTTTTAAAAATCTGGTTGGAGTTAGCGGATTTACAGAAGTGGATCAGAAAATTGAACAGTCGTTAACTGAACTCAAACTCAATAAGGATGATTTACAGAAATGTATGAAATCTCCAGATACTGAACTTGCTATTAAAAAGCTAATTAATGCTGGCAAGCAAGCCGGGGTAAAGGGAACCCCCTCGATTTACGTAAATGGTCGACAACTGCCCTATGCCCACCGCAAAACGGTATTACAGAAGGCCTACAATTCACTGGGACTAAATTAAAGAAGACCAATGATCCATGTACAAGCCTGTAAATAGGTGTCCTTTAAGACTAAGTACAAGGTGAGAAACGAGCCAGATGCCAAATCTAAAATAAGAGCCAAAACAAAAATTCCAACCATACTATATGTCAACGCCCAGACAACCCAAACTGTCGATCGAACATCTTCGACCTTTAACGAATGCTCAGCACTTTCTATTCCACGAATTTGATTTCTTAACTCTTTAAAGTAATCTTTGACTACTTCAAAAACTTCATGCTTTTTACTCTCGGTGAAATTTTCTATACCCTTTACTCCCCGTTGCTTTTCAATTGCGGAGATTATATTTTGCATTCGAATTACATAACGATGGGAGGCCAAGTAAAAAGCAGAATAATCTTTCGATCTAAATTTGACATATTCCTGAAGGTCATTGAGCGCCTGAGCATAGGATTTATGAGCCACAAGAATGAGAATCCGGTGGGCAAGCGTGCCCATGCGATCTGATTCACTCACTTCGCGAATAAGGTCCTCTTCCATTTTTTGGATTTTTCTTAATCCCTCGAGATTGGCCTGAAGTACGATTTGCCCCATACCCTACTATCGTCATAATGCAGGACTACATTTAGCATTCCACGACGAAAGTCTGGCTTTTACCATTTTGTGACAATTTCATTTTGATACTAAGATATTCCACCTATAATCAGGCTAGACTCGTCATGGAGGACGGATTTGGATATAAATGCTATACCTTTGCCCGACCAACTTCCCAAGAAGCTAGACGTCAGTTCTTTATCGAAGGAACAATTGGAAAGTCAGGCCATTGAAAATTTGCTCAATCAAAACGATGACCTAATGGCGCGGCTATCCGTAAACCTAAAACGAGCTCTAAAATTAGAGCAACTTAATCGTGATGGCCTAAACAAAAATAAAGAATTAGTTCAAAAGATGGAATATCTTAATGACCAAGTTTTAATTCTTAAAGAAAAGTCTAAACACACTATCGAAAGAAAAGAAAAAACAGAACGTGGTTTCTCTGAAATCACAAGTAGATATGATGAACTTGAAAAACACCACACAGATATTCTCATAAAAACAGATCAACAAAGTCGATTTTTTGAAGACACAATAGAAAACCAAAAAATTCTACTTGAATCTGCCGAAGTGGCCTACCAAAAAGGAGAGCGAAAGTTTCAAAGGTATCAACGACGGATTAAGAAATACATCGCACCGGTGATTTTGGAGTTAAAAAGTAAATTTTTAGATCTTGCCGATGATTGCGAGTCCCTTAAATCTGACTGGTATCACCATCGGGAAGAATTAGAGAAAAAAGTGCGGCGCGCTGAAAAATACCGTACTCGCATCAAACGCGTTGCTCCTGCAATGCTAAGGCACTTTAAGCAAACTATTGAAGAGCAAAAAAAATTCGAAACTCAGCTCCAACATTTGACAACAGCCCATCAAGAATTAAAAGGTAAATCACTAGAGACACTAAATTATATCGGCATTCAAAAGACGACTATTGATAGTCAATTTAAAAAGATCGCGGAGCTTGAAAATCAGGTTTTAGTACAAGACAGCACACTGACCCAATTGAAGGGTGAAAATAATAAAATTTTGTTGAAGAGTAATTCTTTTGAAGAGAAAATCGTGGAGCTCGACAATCGAATCATTTTTGATCATCGTCGCCTAGCCGAAAAGAATGTTCAATTTCAGAAGGATTTAGATGACGCCCAATCTATCATTGGGTCCATCCGACGAGAAAATAATGAGAAAGATCTCTCCCTTGGTGCTCTCAATGAAGAAGTTGAAATTTTACGCAAAGTAAATAGTGATCTTAAGATCAAGAACGCAAATCTCGATAACGAAGTCTCGTCATTGACAGCTTTGTGGAACGATTACCGCGTTCGGATGGACGAGCTCAAATTAAAAGAAGAGTCACTTCGAGCACTTAATACCGAGCTCATGTTAAAATTGAAGGCTCACCGCGAAGAAAATGACCAACTGACGGAGCAAAAACATACGCACACTCATTATTCTAAAAAGCGAATTGATATCTTATCGAAAGAAAATGAGGTCACATTAACCCAACTTAATCATTTAGAAACCCTTATGGCAGAAATTCAATCAGGTTTCAGCAAAAAGCCTATTTTAGAACAGCCTAGTTTACGTCAACAGATTTCAGAGGTAGAGGATCTAAGTTCTCAATAGGTGGTAACTCTATAACTGTTGAGTTCCTTTGCATCAGCCCCTTTACAGCATTACCTAAATTGTCAAATATAGGAATGTCCTTTAGTGGACCTGCCTCGAAAATTCGACGAAACTCTGATTTCAAATAACAAAATCCTAAAATCGCCTCGCCCAGTTTGTGCAGGTTTTCTACGGCTTCTACTAAATAAGTAATTCCACTTGAACCGACAAAATTCAATTTCTCGAAATCAAAAAGAACCCGGGATTTGTTCCAATTTCGAGCACAAATCAAACGAAACGACTTGATCGACTCAAAATCAATCTTGCCCGAGAGATGTACAACTGTGACCTGATCAAACTTAGAAAAACTTATTTCCATTTTTAGCTCCGAATTCTAGAGTTAGGTGATGTCTCAATTATAGTTTTTTAGGTCAATCTCGGCAAGTCGCAGCCTAAAAACTCTACCTAATCCAAAGTCCTGGTGTTTCAAAACTTGTCACAAGACCTGGGCGTGGCATAATAGTCGAATGAATGAGAAAAAAAACCGCTGGAACTATAAGAAATATCTAAGGCCTTTTGCAACTTCCTACTTTATTGGAGCACTGATTACGTTGACCTATTTTGGCGGAACTTTTCAGTACCTTCTTCATAAGGACGATCCGGCGCCCAACAAATATATAGAAATTCTAAAAAAGCTCCATCATTTTTCTATCGATCTAAGATTTCGCGCTCGTGGCGAGAGAGAGGTTTCAGAAGACATTGCCCTTATCACAGTTGATGAAAAATCTTTAGAGCAAGAAGGACGTTGGCCATGGCCACGCCTAAAAATAAAAAACATTATAGAAAACTTACTTAGTTCAGGAGCCCGAGCGATTGGCTTCGATATTATTTTTTCTGAAGAAGACCTCAATGCAACAGTGCTCTCTCTTCGGGATTTAAAAATGCACCCTGCTACTCCCCCGCAAATGCTGCCAATTATAGATGAAGCCCTTGCTAAAGCCAACACCGACAATGATTTAGCTAAAAGCATTTCTAAATTTGGCGATCGCTTGGTAATGGGAGTGTACGGAGACTATTACTATAATGGTTTTTTGTATAATGGCCATCGCAATATGTGCACGCACGCTTTCTATAAAGACACCTCAGAATATCTCTCATGGAGCCACACCACTGCACCAGTAGTCTTTGATGTTTCGGTTATGTTTGAAGATGAGATGCCAGGGCCCTGGAGTGAAATCATCAAGAATCATAAAGTTTCTTTAGAAAAGAAAATTACTGATAATTACTTGACCACCAACAATATTGCTGCTGGACAGCCATTAACTAAAACACAACAGGTATACTTGGATCGAGAAATTCGTGCCGAGAATTCTAACTATTGTGACCGTTGGCTTGATGAAAAATCAGATGAAATTTTTTCTCAATTTAAAGATTCTTGGCCAGCTATCCAACCGGACATCGAGGGCAACCCCACTTTTGAGCAGGCCGTGGCCCGACTTAGAGAAGGCTATCCCCACAACCCTGTGCGAGCGGTCGAGCGTTGGTGGCATAATTATTCGGCTATTAGCGAAGTCGCAAAAAACATTGGCTTCTTCAACGCTATTCAAGACTCTGACGGAACAATTCGACGTACGCCGCTTATCATCCGCTCTGGCAGTAACTATTATCCGTCACTAGCATTGAAAACTTTCTTAGTGGCCTATGGTAAAACTACAGAAAGTAACTTTCAAATGCAGTTTCATGCTGATGAAATTGACCCCTCTTTTAAAAAAATATCAGACTTTCAGATTGTAGATGAAGAGGCAAAAAAAATTGGCTCCATACCTGTGAACTTTAAAGGCGAACTTTTGATAAATTTTGCCGGACCGCAAAAGATGTACCCTCACGTAAGTGTCGCCGACATTTTAAGTAGCGACGAAAAGCTAACCTATACTAAAAAAGTAAAAAATCAAAAAGATAACCGTTGGGAAGAGAAAACATTTGTAGCCAACAAGTCCGAATTTTTAAAAAATAAAATGTTGCTTGTGGGAGCCACAGCCACAGGCATTTTTGACTTAAGGGTTACCCCCTTTGAAGAAAACTATCCAGGATTGGAAACCCACGCCAATATTTTGGATAATATTTTACAACATAATTATTATATCGAGGCTTCCAAAGACAAGGAGGCGCAGATGCTGATATCTCTATTGGTCTTAGGTATAATTTTTACCTTTGTGGTCAGTTATTTTGGCGCGGCTCTAGCATTGGGTATGTCAGCCTTAGGCGTCACAGGAATTTATTTTTATGACAAGTTTTTTCTTTTTGAAAAAGGCACCGTTGTTCCCATTATTTTTCCGCTGATGCTTGTGGCAGGACTTTTTCTAGTTTTGACTTCGTACAAATATTTTACTGAGGAGCGAAACAAGAAAAAACTTAAGTCAACTTTTGAAAAATACGTCTCTCCGTCGATCGTTAATGAAGTCCTTTCTGATCCTGGAAAAATTGAATTGGGTGGACGTAAAGAACGAATGACAGTTTTTTTCTCGGATGTGAGAGGATTTACGACAATTTCAGAAAAGCTAGACCCGCGAGCACTCGGAGATTTGCTCAATAGTTACCTGACGCCCATGACTGAAATAGTTTTCAAAAATAAAGGGACTTTAGATAAATACATGGGTGACGCTATTATGGCATTTTTCGGCGCGCCCATTAGTTTTCCCGACCACGCGACTTGGGCCGCACGATGTGCTCTTGAGCAACTTGTAAAGTTAAGGCAGCTTCAGGCTGAGTACCGCAAAAATGGTCTACCAGAAATTGACATTGGAATAGGTCTAAACACCGGCGATATGAGCGTTGGCAACATGGGTTCAGAGACAGTACGAAGCTATACTGTTATGGGAGACAGCGTAAATTTAGGCTCACGGCTAGAAGGTATTACTAAACAGTATGGGACTAAAATTATTGTGAGCGAGTTTACCTACGCTGACATCCAGGGCAAATTTGTCATGCGTGAACTAGATTGGGTACGGGTTAAAGGAAAACTAAAACCCGTTAAAATATTCGAGCTGGTCGGCGAAGGAACTCTTGCCTCTGACATCATGGAAACTATTAAATGGTTTGATCAGGGATATCTTCACTACCACAAGATGCAGTGGCAACAGGCCGTTGATAGTTTTAACAAGGCGCTTGCCGTCAATCCATTAGACGGCCCAGCAAAGGTCTATTTAGAACGCTGTATGAATTACTTGGAAAATCCTCCCCCAGTCGATTGGGATGGAGTATTTATTATGAAAACTAAATGATTAAATTCAGATTTATTTCTACTGCCTGGTTCCTTCTATTATTGATCTTATCAAATGACCTTGCCGCTCAAAACAGTCCAAAAACCTCTATCTATCGACGTTTTGGCATTAAAGCCGATGACATGGATCGAGACGTTGGCAAAGGTATCGCCTTTTTACGCGGAAACATTTCTTTAGAATTCGATGGTAAAAAACTTCGCTGTGAAAAAGCTGATATTTTTGAAAAGGAAGAGCGAATTGTCGCTGAGACTAACGTCGTGTTAGAATCTGCTAAATTTCAAATTCACGGTGCAAAAGTCGAATACGATTACAAAACCAATTTGGGAACGATATATCAAGGCTCAGTTCAATCCGGAAAAGTCATTTTTGAAGGTGATAAAATTCAAAAAACTGGCGAGAATGATTTTAAAACCGATGTGGGAAAATACACGGCCTGCGACTGCTTACCTCGCATGTGGAGCTTTTCTGGCTACGATATTGATGCCGAAATGGGTGGCTATGCGAAGATGAAGTGGCCCGTATTAAGAATTTTGAATATTCCAGTTTTTGCTCTTCCCTACATAATAGTGCCACTCAAAAGTGACCGACAAAGCGGTCTACTGTTGCCCAGTCATGAGTTTACCCAAGATGGGGGTACTGCATTCGGGGGAAGTATGTTTTGGGCCGTAGCTCAGAATAAGGACGCGACTTTTACTTTGAAAAACTACGATCGCAGAGGACTTAAGTTTCTTGCAAACTCTCGCTATCGCCTGACAGACCTTAGCTTTGCTGAATTTGATGGGGCCTTTATAGATGACAGGGTATTTCCTTCTTCTCTTAGGCTAAACGATGAAGACAAAGGCCGAGAAATCAATCGTTGGTTTACAAAATACAAACATTTTCTGGATCTACCTCAGGGATACACCCACCGCGCAAATTTTACGCTTTTGAGCGATCTCCAATACCTTTCAGATTTTTCTAAAGAACTTGAAGAGGTCGGAAATCCAGCAATCGAAAACAGATTTGCTCTTACCAAAAAGTCTGACAGTTATTTTGCAGGAATTGAGGCCGATCTCTACACTAATTTACTCAAGACAAACCCATTAGATAATAACGACGACGCCGTTCATCGATTGCCAGAGATAAAATACTCGTTGGTTCAAAGTCCAATTGCTAATTCTAACTTTCTGTTTAAGCTCGATGCTCAGTATCAGAATTTTGCACGTAATGGACTGGCATATGACGATATCACACCCTGTGATCCTAATCCGGTAACAGGAGACGTAGGCATTGGTTGCGATGGCTTGACCGTAACCAGAAAAAAGAAACCAACTCCCGATGGAGTTTTTGAACCTAATGGTTCAGTGCTAAATCCTAATGATCGTGATATTATTCGCACGGGTCAACGCTTTGACATTCAACCTTCACTATCGTATATATTTTTTCCTGCAGACATTTTTGAAGTTGTGCCCACTATATCTTTTCGAGAAACTCACTATGAGTTCGGCGCTGACAATGCCGGTTTTTCGCAACAAGCTTTACGGAGATATCTACAGGGTCTTGTATCAACCCGCACAACTTTTGATCGGATTTATGAAGGTAAAGAATCCCGCTATAAGCATCAAATAATTCCAGAAATCAGCTGGTCAAACATTCCCTTCATAGAAACTCCCAATCATTCTTTTTTTGGAGACACCAATAATCTACCAAACTTTAAAAGGTACCAACCCTTGACCGATCAAGATTTTTTTGGAAAGTCTGGCCTGCAATTTGACTATTTTGATCGCGTTTTAGACAAAAATCTTATTACCCTAGGTGTTGGCAGCAAACTGATCCGCAAGCGTCTCAATACTAACGACCCAGAGTACTTTCAAGCCGGAACTTTAAAAGTTATCCAAACTTATGACCTCGTAGAGGCTGCTAAGAAAGATACCGAATCTAATATTCGTACTTGGTCAGAAATTACCACTCTCTTGGATTTAAGGTTTGATAATTTTGAAACCAATTCAGTTTTTCAGTATTTCCCTTACCATCACACAGTTAACACGTCTTCACGAGTAAAGTTTTTTTCTAATTTTGGAAATTATTTTCAGTTGAGCTACACACAAAAATTTACCATTCCCGAAGTTAGATCTGTTGTTTTTTCTGAACGTGAGGAAACAGTGGGAACTCAGCTCGGCTTAATCACTAAATATTTCAACCTTGAAGGAGGCCTAAATTATTCCTTTGTTGGCTATAATGTGGAGTCTTGGGGAACAGGTGTTACCATCAAGCCCCCGGGAAATTGTGTGGTTTTTATTTTTACTTTGACTCAGGAACAATTACAGAAGCCTGAAATTACGTCGAAGATTAATTTTAGTTTTGATGGAACTTAAAAAGAGGTAACCTGCCACAAAGCCGCGACACCCTCTAAGCCTTTTTCGTCTAACAAAGGATAAACAATTAGGCGCGGATCTGGAAGCGTCTGCCTGGGTTGATTTAGTCGTACCATATCATCCGCAGGCTCCTCACTCACGCCATAGGCGACATAAAAACCTAAGGCAATTCCCAAGTAAAGTCCTAAGGAGGCCCCTCTGGCAATCCTGTTTAAATTTTCACCAGGATTTTTTGTAAACGCCAGCGAAGCTATCCCCATCAAAGTCCCTGCCAATACTCCGTAAGTGACGCTAGTGATGAATTCTTTTGGCGGAGATGCCTGGGCATCTGCGTTCGGCTGATAGACGCCAAATACTGCAACTGCGAGCGATACCGCTAAAATCAAAACCTGTCTCATATACCTTAAGTCTTTTAGGATATAGCGCTTCTGTCAACCCAAGAAATCTCTTAAGATGTCGATTCTGCCATCTTTATCGACGAAAGCCAGGTGAACTTCAATATTTCTACCCGATTTCTCCATCAGATGGATCGCGGCGTTTTTTAGGCGATGTTTTTGTCGAAAACCTATTCGGTAAGACTCCCAAAAAGGCTCGGCTGCACTTTTAACTTCAACGATCACTAATTCCTGATTCTTGTGTTGGCAAATGAGATCGACTTCGGCGAATGGAGTTTTAAAGCGATGTGCCACTACTTTATAACCCTTGCTTAGGTAATACTGGCCCACCAAAAACTCATTTTTATAGCCTGTGAGGTGCCGCTTGTCTTTCATATTGCTCGCGCACGCCCCTAAAATACCTGCGGTGAAATTCTGTAGGGCCATAAATTTTAATCGCGGTTTGATGAACTTCCGTACCGTAGCCTTTATGTTTTTCAAACTGATACTCTGGAAATCTAGTTCCCAGCTCCTTCATAAATTTATCTCGGGCAACTTTCGCCACGATAGAGGCCGCGGCTATGGGTAATACCCGCTGGTCCCCTTTAATAACCGTCATTTGTTTAAAGCCTAAGCCAGGGATAGACTGATTCCCATCAACCATGACTAAGCCTGCTAAGATCTCCAAACTTTCAACGGCTCTCTTCATGGCCAGAAGCGACGCTTGCAAAATATTTAACCGATCGATTTCTTCAACCGTTGCAATTCCCACGGCACTCTGGTGGTGAGTAATAATGTGCTCGGCCCATTCCTCTCGCCGAACTTCGGACAATAATTTCGAATCTCTGTATTTTAAAATTTCGTTATGAGGATTTAATACCACAGCGGCCGCATAGACTGGCCCAGCCAAACACCCACGTCCAACCTCATCAACGCCA